>Ga0105047_10018100_pt1 | contig 10935 bp, 10 predicted proteins | sample MAT04_FD_78384 | JGI IMG/M metagenome (GOLD analysis project Ga0105047, IMG submission 78384) | Freshwater microbial communities from Lake Fryxell liftoff mats and glacier meltwater in Antarctica - MAT-04 (megahit assembly) | ecosystem: Environmental > Aquatic > Freshwater > Ice > Liftoff...
CGGGACTGCGTGGGTCGCAAGGGTGGACGAGCGGTCGAGCGATGCCGGTCAGCCTTTTTGCTGCGACATTCTTAGGGCCGGTGCTGCTCTTGCCTGCTATCGGTGCCAGCCCCGTGCTTGCCCAGCGAGGACGAACGAACGAAGCGGTTTCTCAGCAGGTGCTGGTCGTGCTACTGAATCTTCTGCTGCTTCTTCCGCTGTCGACATTTGCCTGGCAGGGCACGCAAGCGATCGCGCAGCGGATCTCTGCAAGTAAAATTATCCCAACCCCGCCGACGACAACGCCCGCTACCACACAGGCGGTTGGTCAGCTCGGATTGTTGTCGGCAGATAGTGTGACACAAACGGGCTTACCTTATCCGCCTTCGGTGTGGCGAGTCGACGCGTTGCTGCTCGTCCTGCTGAGTGTTGCAATCGTTCCAATTCTGCTTGGTCGTTGGAAACTCGGCGGAGTCGAAGCGTTTCTGCTGCTGACCCTATACGTGGCCTACGTCGGTTTCACTGCCGTCTCGTCAATCCGTTGACGACGTGTATCGCCTTAACCGGGTCCGATCAAAAAGCGTTGGCCGTGCTGACAGATATGGACAGCCTGCTTTGGATACTTGACGTTCACGTAGTCCGTAAACGCTACCGGGTCGGCGAGATTGAGCGCAAACATTTCATAGTGGGTGGGGATGACCGCACGAGGCTCACAACTGCCCGCGAGGTCGGCAGCCTCTTGGTAGGTCATGTTGCCGATGATTGCGAGCTTGTATCGCTTGGCGTCGCGACCGTTGATCGGGAGGAACATTGCGTCGAAGCGACGATATTGTTTCAGCCGTGTGAGCAGGCCTTCATAGACGACAGTGTCGCCGGGGTGATAAAAAATGACTCCGCCAACTTCGACGACAAAGCCGAGGTAAGGATAGCGACCGGTCGCTTCATCCCGATCAAAAAATTCGTGCGACGACGCAATGGCCGAGATGCGAACGTCGCCAAGGGTGATTGTGTCGGCGTCGTCGATGCCCGCAAAACGGTCGATGGGGATGTTGAGATCGCGCGCGAGGCCCTCGCGTAAAAGTTCTGGCACGACAAACCGCGCACGCGGAGATGCCTTTGCCAGTGCTGGCCAGGCCCCGCGATCGATGTGGTCGGCATGGTCGTGGCTGCCAATGATCAGCGTCGCGTGCGTCACCCGTGCGGGTTCGAGCAGCGGGGGAATCAGGCGCCCCTCCAGCGGTGACAGGAATGGATCGATGTACAGAATCGTCGTACCAGACTTCACGACAAAGCTGTGCTGACCGATCCACCAGACTGCCGCCCGACCGGTTGGAACGATTGCGTCCTCGATATCTTTTGCCAATTCCTCGTTGCGCATCGTGAATCCTTTCAACTTCCCGCATCATACGGAGGATCGCACGGGTTTACAGGAGGCGATCCGACTCGCAGAATTGTGTGCATGAAGATCATTCGATGTCTCGATGACAACGGAAATGTGCAGTGGGCCGTCCCCGAGGAGGCCGGGCGGGCGCGGGTCATGCAAGGCGATCCCTTTGGCCAGCGCACGCTGACGGACCGGGTGATTGTACCCACGAAGATTCTGGCACCGTTGCAGCCTGTGTCAATTCTCTGCATTGGCTTGAACTACCGTAAGCATGCTGAAGAGACTGGCGCCAAATTGCCGCAATATCCTGTGCTGTTTATGAAGTCGCCAGCTTCGGTGCAGCATCCCGGAGATCCGATCGTTCTGCCCGAATCCCTGCGAAGCGATCAGGTCGACTACGAATGCGAGTTGGCGATCGTGATCGGCAAACGATGCAAAAACGTGTCGCGATCAAATGCTTTGGATTATGTCGCCGGCTACACCTGCGCGAACGACGTGTCCGCCCGCGATTGGCAGAAGCAATTTGGTGGGGGGCAGTGGTGTCGCGGCAAGACCTTCGACACTTTCGCACCGCTGGGTCCGTGCCTGGTCACCACTGATGAAATCCCGAATCCGAATGCGCTGAAGATGACGACGATTTTGAACGGTCAACTCATGCAGGACTGGACGACGGCGGACATGATCTTCGATGTGCCCACGCTGATCGAGTTTTTGAGTGGGAGCACGACGCTCATGCCCGGCACAGTGATTCTGACCGGCACCCCGCACGGCGTGGGGATGGCACGCAATCCGCCGGTCTGGTTGAAGGCCGGTGACTCGGTGGAAATTGAAATTGAAAAGATCGGGCGCCTCTCGAATCCGGTCGTGAACGAGTCGTCGCAGGGGTGAAGACGCGAAAAGCCGATTCTGTCGAACACTAGCGCGACTGTCGGCGGATCGTCATATCAAAGTTCTTGACCATCGCCTTGTACATCGACCAGACGATCATCGCGTACGCCGCTGCCGATGCCCATCCTGCGATCAGGATGGAGACGCGTCCCTCGCTGACTTCGGTGGAGCTTGCGTTAAATACGGCGCCCGCAAAAGTGTAGGGGTCGATCATGAGGCTGAGAATCGTAAATGGACTGAAGCTGGCAAACGCCAGTGCCACAGTCGACCCGCCTCGATCCAAAACGTGATATCCGCAAAATCCAAGCGCCGCGCAGATGCCGACGACGATGCCCACGCTTGCCATGACCGCGCGAACGGTCGTACGAAAGCGCAGTGACATGTTCATCCCCAGGATGGCTGCAAAAGCGACGATGATCACCAGCATGGCTGGCATCACCAATACGCTTTCAGGAAAGACGATCCACTGAAAACTGTCCCCTGCCGACAGCATGCGCACCAAGTCATAGGCAACAAATATGCCCATGCTGACGATTGGGACTGCGATAAGAGGCAGGCAATAGCTGACAAGCCCACGAAGCTTTCCCCAGATGTAGTAGCGACTGGTGATGGGTGTGGTCAGCAGCAGATCGAGAGTGCCGTCCTCTTTTTCGCGCGTGACAGTGGAAGCAGCTGCGTTGGTGACGATCAAAAGGATGACCGTGAACTCGATGAAGATCGCGCCCAGCAGGTACTGTCGTGCCTCGCGCGCGCGGAGACGTCGAGGAATGTCTTGGATGCTGATGGCGGAGATTAACCGGCGCTGGCGGGGGTCGACGATGGGGGCTCCGACGACCTCGTACTTCCCATAGAGCCTGCTTTGCGGGACTTCCTGTCCGTTGAGCGTGACAACGGTTGCATTCGAAAGGGTATAAGACTGAACGGCTTCGCCTTCACGGATCGCCAGCGTTCGCGAACCTTCGTCATAGCTGCCGTGCGTAATGTAGGTGGTGTACGGCTGTTCCGACATGAACAGGTAAAGCAGCGCGATCGCACCGATGAGCCCCGCCCCGATGAAGCTGTAGCGTACGATCGACGCCTTCGCTGCCGATGCTTTGGTGCGTGCCTCGCGCCACGCGATGGGATTGCTCCAGACGCTACGGGGCTTGCGGTTGCGCGAACCGCTACTGATATGCAATTTTTGCGACACCCATCCGCGAATCGTCTGACTTGACTGAGCCAAGACACGCAGAAAGACAACCGAAGGAACCAGCAGGACTGCCGACAGGACGAACATTGTCACGACATAAAAACCAGCCGGATTGCTCAGGTACCAACCGATGGGCCACACCTGAAGCGCGGGGGGCAGATCGAGAATATTCGGGGGAGCGTAGTCGTCATAGTGAAGGATGACGCGCTGGGCCAGGAAGGGATTGGATCCCGTAAACCAGCTGATGTGCGAGGCCACGCTGGGGTTAACCGTTGCGCCGGGAATCTGAAAGGCCGGAACCTGGTCAAGCAGTATTCCGCCGACAATGTAGATGACGATGAACAGATAAAAGCTGAAGATCGTTCGACGCGTTCCGACTTTGAACGTCGCGATCGCCATCGCCAGGCATCCGGTGACGACGGCGGTGGCGGCGGCGATGAGGAAGCTCATCGCGATGGAACTGATCGCGACGCCACCGAAGATTTGCGTGATCGAAAAAACGGGAATGCCGCTGATCAGCAGCGTCAACACAAAGAAGAGCCGTGAGCCCAGCGACCCGAGGATGATCTGGCCATTGGTCAGTGGCGTGGCCAGAAGAATGTCGTAGGTCTGCGAATCCTTCTCCTGCGTGATCGCCCCGGCTGTAAATACCGGTGCCAGGAGCGCGACCGCTGCCAGCTGCAGGAAGCTCATGTTCTGAAAAATCTTCGCGCTGGTTTTGGCAAGTGAGTCCAACCCCGATCCCTGCGCCTGCAGCATGAAAAAAGTCACCAGCCCGACCAGCAAACCCAGGTAGGTGCAGCGCACAATCAGGTCCCGCCAACGCTTGCCCGCAGTTTCCACGACGCGCAGCAGGATCGGATTGCCCGGAAGAAGTCGCCAGAGATAGTCCGTGATTCCAAGCATGGTGATTTAATCATTTACGCGCGATTTGCCATCCGCCATCACTGAACCATCCCTTTGGTCAACCGCATGAACGCGGTCTCGAGATTGACTTCTTCCTCCCTGAGCAGCGTCAATTTGTAGCCGCTTTCCACCAGCGCCCGCGCGATAAAACTGTAGTCGGGGGATTCGCTTTTCAATGCAATTTCCATGTATCCATTCACGAGATTGATACTGTCGACTTCAGGCAACTGACTCAGAAAAGCAGCTGCCTGTTCCTGTCCGGACAACACACGTGCATGCACCACCATCCCGCCTTTGGCGCGTTTGACGATGTCGGTCCAGGGGCCTGCATATTTTAATTCCCCCTGCTCGATGATGCCCACAGTGTTACAGAGGTCCTGCAGTTCCGGGAGAATATGACTGCTGATGAGAATCGTCTTACCCATCCGGCGAAGCTCCTTGAGCAGCTCGCGCAATTCGATGCGTGCCCGCGGATCGAGATTGCCCGCAGGCTCGTCGAGCAGCAGGAGCTTCGGATCATGCAGAAGGACACGGGCAATGCTGAGGCGTTGCTTCATCCCGCGCGACAGACCGTCGACCGGCGCATCTTTTTTATACGCGAGGTCGGTCAGTTCCAGGACGTCGTTGACCACCTTCGCGCGGGCTGGGCCATTGATGTTGTACGACGACGCGAAGAACTCCAGATACTCCTGAACGACCATGTCCTCGTAGGCGCCAAAATAGTCCGGCACAAAGCCGATCAGCGGGCGTATCTGTCGCGACTGATATCCCACGACCAGGTCGCAGATGCGCGCCTCGCCCCACGTCGGCTGAAGAAGTGTCGCCAGGATTTTGATCGTGGTGGTCTTGCCGGCACCGTTGGGGCCAATGAACCCGAAGCAATCGCCTTCGTTGATTTCGAGATTAAGGTTCGACAGGGCAATGAGGTTGCCGTATCGCTTCGTCAGGTTGACTGTCTTGATAACCGCTGCCATGTTGAACTCGTTTTGTAATCTCCAACCCGTCAACTCACACGATTTTCCCGCACTGTTTCATTGATCCTGCACATCTGCTTCGAACGGCTTATCCAATTCGCCGCGCACGATCGGGATCACGAATTGGTAGAAGGTCGTACCGGTCCCTCGCATAGGTTTGCCCTCCACCTGCACGTCATATGGGAGCGGCGTCTGATCAGCCTGTCCCAGAATCACCAAATTGCCTGCAGACACGGCGCTGGAGATGTCCCAATCTCGTCCGCCACGACGCAGAAGTTCGACGCGGGAGGTATCGTTGTTTTTTTTGTTTCGCGACGGTGCGAGTAGATCATAAAAACTGAGCATCGGGAAAAATTTGGGGATCTGCTGCCCAAAGTCATTCCCCGGAGAGGCATCGAAGTCTCGGCGAAACTGGCTGTACCAGAAGCTCTCCCATCCCGTTTGCGATCCCGGAACGCCTATTGGCGCGTAGAGCGTTTCCCCGTCATACGGCGTTTTGTTATTGAAGTGCAATGGCTTAGCAAAAAGGGCTGGCGCTTCGATGCGCGTGCCCTGCGTCCACAAAGGCGTGTAAGCGATCAGTGTCGGGCGTCCGCGGGCCGTGTCGATGTGCTTCATCGCGACATAGACATTTTTCAGATCGACGCCCGACCGATTGGTAAGACTTCCGTCCAGATAATTCGGCGCGTCAGCGAGCACCGGCATGCCCTCGATGGCTGCGTCCAACTTTCCGGCCCATCGCGCCTGCATTTTCTTGAGCGTACTGCGATATTTGATGCTGACCTCGACCGGCTCATTCGCCTGAGGATCACGAATCGTCACGCCATACTCGGATGGAAAGTAGTTCTTCTCGTCCTTCAGATGCTGCGGATGGATGGGGAAGGCAGTCAGGTAGGTGGCGGCGTCGCTCGACGATGGGGCGATGGAAATGTTCCGGTATCCATCCTCGGGGATATAAAGACCGAACCGCGAATCGACCGTCGCATCTTGCCCGCGAACACTTCGCACCAGACTCACGTGCGTAAGTTCCGGCGGGCCGCTCAGCACCAATTTCACAAGGATGACAGTAAGCCCGGTAAACAGAATCGCCACCAGGCCAAATGCGAACCAGCTCCAACGTGTGCGGTTGCGCGCAGCGAGATAAAAATACGCACCCGGCCCGGCCACGGCCCAGTAAACGAGGAAAAAAACAATCGCCAGCCCGATCAGCCCGTAACTTTTACCGGTGAGATCCATCCCCTGCCGAAGCGCGTCGCCCAGATCGACCCCACCGGCCGGCGCATAATACTCCGGCTCATCCGGCGATACCGCAGGCGGGCGCGCGTCGTTTCGCCAGTCGAAGATTCGGTCCCACACGTAAGGCCACGCGGAACGTCCAGCGCCTTCAGTGCCGGCGCGTCGGGGATTAAAGGCACCCTTCAAGCTTGCATCACCAAGATCCTGCGCGACCCAGACGGTCATGCCCGCCCCGTATCCCTGCCTGGCGAGGTACACCGATGATTCAGGCCTATCCGGCAACGTGATGCGCTCGTCCACCAGCGTGCCCGCATTGGCCGAGGCGCGCACCACCCGAAACGCGCCACGCGGCGTGGGTACTTTCGCGCCCTGTGGGTCGATTGCATTCAGGCGCGTGTTGACCCACTTAGCCAGCACGGGCATTTCCGGTACGTCGACCACACTCTGAGGCGTCACGGGGAGAAGGTCTCCAAACGCCAACGACTTTTGCCACTCGGCAGGCTGGCAAATCACCAGACGTCCCCCGTTGCGCACGTACTCGCGCAGCGCGCGCATCTTCGGCTCGCTTTCGGCACTGTTGGGATCGGGAGGCGCGGCGTTCAAAAATATCAGGCCGTCGATTCCCTGATAGGCCAGGGCACTTTCGGGAAGTTCCTGCGGGCGAATCGTAGTGAAGATCACCGTCTCCAGCATGCCGACAATGTTGGAGAAATCGGCGGTGGGAAGGGTGCTATTGCCTTCGGATACGACAATGACGTGCCGTACACCCGGTAGAGCGGAAAAAACCCCCGAGCTGGCCACATAGTCGACGCTCGCCAGGGCAGCGGTCACTGGAATCTTGACCAGCTCCTTGCCGGCGCTGGAGCTGAGGCGCACCTTCAGTCGTGTTGAAAGCTGCTGAAGTGACGAGACCGACCCGTTGCGGTCGGGGAGCCCGCCTTGCGTGGGGTCGGGAATGAAGTACATCCAGAAGCGTTGATCGCGGGCCACCTGCCCTTCAACACTACCGGTCAGCACGATCAGTCGGCTGAAGACGACCTTGTCCTGATCGAGATCGTTCTGTGTGACCTGTAGCAGGTATTTTTCGGTTTTGGTCGTGGTAGGTGTGAGCCGGACGACCATCGGCGTCCAGCAGCCGGGGCGATAGTAATTGCCGAATCCAATTGTCTCGACCTCGCCCGTCGCCTGCGCGAGGGCAATCACAGGCGACATCAAACAGATAATCCCCACCAGGAACAAACGCATCGGTAAATCAACTTTACCCGCACGCGCGCTGGATGGGCAAGTTGCACGACGTCATGCGTATCGCTGCTAAGGAGCGCGGCCCGCACCGTCTGCCGTTTTCCTCACCCCGCTACTTTGATCCCTCAGGTGGTGCTGCGCTCAGATATTTCTTCGTGACTGCTTCGGAAAGGCTGACGTCGTTGATGTTTGCCAGTGTGCATAGCCAGGCAAACACATCGGCAAATTCTTCCTCAAGATTCACGCGGTCCGTTCCATGCAGCGCCGTCGCAAGCTCGCCCACCTCCTCCATGAACCAGAGAAATGTCCCAGCCGAACCGCGCGCCCGGTCGGCAGCCTCGTAGCGCGAGGCGATGTCATGCTGAAAACGTTCGATGCTTAGGGATTTATCCTTCATAACGTCACGCTCTTTCCTGACGCGTCACTTTTGTAAATCGCATCGATCATCGACATCAATATGACACCCGATGCGGCGCTACACATCGGTTGTTCCTTCCCTATCACGCAGTTGCGAAAGTGCTTCAGCATGGCCACGTGATGCACAACCTTTGGCGGTTTCAGTTCCGCCTCCTTTGCAGCACCGGTTGCGCTGAAAGATCGATAGAGGATGGCGCCGCGCGGTGTGTATACTTCGACCGCGCCGTCGGTTCCATACAGCCTGCAGACCGTGCCATTCTGCGAGGCCGGCTGATTGATGCTCCAGGCTGATGAAAGCTCGAGTGTACGACCCCCTTCAAGTCGGATCACAGCACAGCACGCATCCTCCACGTCGACAGCTTTATCATTGGCGACCGCGGTGCTGCTTTTCGACCCAGCGGGCACGTGGCCGATGAAACGCCTTTGTGTCGTCGCAAAAACTGTCGTCGGCGCGGGCTCTCCCATCAGGTGCCAGGCGATATCCAGGATGTGCAGCCCCAGGTCGATCGCGACTCCGCCTCCTGATTTTGTTCGGTCAATGTACCATCCCGTTCCGACCGGCTGACCGCGCGTGCGTAGCCAGGAGGCGCGGGCGTGGTAGACGTCGCCGGCATATCCCTTGGCGATCGCCTGTCGCGCGGCTTGTTCTCCCGGTCCGAATCGTCGCTGCAATCCCAGCAGGAAAGTCTTCCCGGATTTCTTGGACGCGGACTCAATCTGGCGGGCTTCTTTCAGTGAGATTCCCATCGGCGCTTCGCAGAGCACGTGCTTGCCCGCCTTCATCGCTGCGATGGCAATAGGGGCATGCAGATGGTTGGGCAGTGCAATCACGATCGCGTCGATGTTGGCATGCGTGGTGAGTTCTGACGCATCGGCAAGCTCTTCGGTCGCGCCGGTCTCGGCCAGCAACTTTCTTCGGCGATCCGGGATCAGGTCGGCGACGGCTGTCACTTTTATCCCTGCGACATTCTGGGCAGCGCGAGCGATTGTCGCGCCCGGCCAGCCTGCCCCTGCAATGCCCAGTCGAATCACATCTGCCATTGTATTTGTCCCTTCATGACGAGCCGTCAGTTATTTGCGAAAATTGATCCGCATAAGTCAAGAATGCGGTCGATGAATCATGCACCAGAGAACGTCGGCAAAAAGCCGTTGGCCTGTGCTCCGGGCACGTGTACACTTCTGACAATGTCGAAGTTGTCCCGCGATCAATTTGTCGAACGCGTTATCCTCCACGTGCGCGAAAAGTTTCCGCTTGTCAAAATCGCGCGGTCGTCTGAGCCGTTTTCACTGAAGATCAACGGGCATAGCGTCGCGATGGAAAACCTCTATCGTCTCGTCGCGTTGAAGCCCGACGAGCTCGATCACCACACCGACCGCTGGATCGTTGAACTACTCCGCGCTGCCGAAGGCCTGCCCGATCAATCCGCCAGTTTTGAGGAATTGAAGGATCGCATTCTTCCCATGGTGCTCAATGAAGCCACCCGCGACGCCAAGGGCTTTCCCATGATCAAGCAGCCGCTCATCGACAAGCTGGCCGTTGGCTACGCGGTCGACAACGACCGGACCATCTCCTACATCCCGCTGCATATTTTTAAGACCTGGAACATCGACATCGACCAGCTGCATGAGATCGCGCTGAAGAACCTGACCGAGCGCAGCGACGCACTGCAGGCGCAGGCAAGCCAGGATGAAAATGGGCGCGTCAACCTGATCCTGTTTCAGACGCTCGACGGCTACGATGCCAGTCGCGTGCTCCTGCCGACGCTACACAACAAGCTACGCGAGCATCTCGGAAGCCCATTCGCAGCGGCCATCCCGAATCGTGACATCCTGCTTTGCTTTCGGGATGATGAGGAGACGGTGGGGCGGCTCAAAAAGCAGATTGCTGAAGATTACAAGACCATGCCACATCAGATCACAGACAAGCTGCTGCTGGTAACGCAGGATGGAATCGCAGTTCGCCAGCCCAGGGCGGGTGAATAAATCTCTTGCAAATCGTGGCGGTTTATCATCTTCTTAGGTGGAAAGGGGACTGTAAGCCATGTCTGATTCACCTTCGTCATCTTCCTCCGGCACGGCCGTCGCTACACCTAAGAAAAAGCGCGCCGCCCGAACCTCCGCACGCCCCAAGCAACCGCCACCCTATCATGTCATTTTGCTGGACGATGACGACCACACCTTTGAATATGTCATCGAAATGCTCGGCGTCCTCTTCGCCCATCCCGAGGAAAAGGCCTACGACATGGCCGATGAGGTGAACCGCCAGGGTCGGGTGATTGTGCTCACGACCCATCAGGAAAAGGCAGAGTTGAAGCGCGACCAGATTCACGCCTACGGCGCTGATGAACGCGTGGCGACGTGCAAGGGCTCGATGAGCGCGACGATCGAGCCGGCGGAGTGACGTGCCGGCACGAGTTGGGCAATCATGTGGCGACGGCTCTGCCTGTCGGCTTTGACACTCGCATCGACATTCTTAAACTGCCTCATCTCGGTCATGTGACTTGTTGGTCGCTATTTTCATTTACCACTCTTTGCAAAAGGTTCGCAGCGGTGATGCATCGCTTCGAGAAAACAAGATGAGCTGTATCGAATTTATCCAGGGTCGTCAGGTGCTTGATTCACGCGGAAATCCCACGGTCGAAGTGGACGTCATCCTTGATGATGGCACGATTGGTCGCGCAGCCGTTCCGTCGGGAGCGTCGACCGGAGAGCACGAAGCC
>Ga0105047_10018101_pt1 | contig 10935 bp, 10 predicted proteins | sample MAT04_FD_78384 | JGI IMG/M metagenome (GOLD analysis project Ga0105047, IMG submission 78384) | Freshwater microbial communities from Lake Fryxell liftoff mats and glacier meltwater in Antarctica - MAT-04 (megahit assembly) | ecosystem: Environmental > Aquatic > Freshwater > Ice > Liftoff...
CGGTTTCGTGGTGGCGCGCTCGATCGCCGATCCGCTGACCCAGATGCTCGACGCGATCGCCGGCGCCGGTCTGGTCGTCGGCGGCGGCGCGTACCGCGATGTCAACATGCAGATATCGCTGCGGCGTAGCCACTGCGGGCCCACCGATTACGACATCTGGCAGCGCCCGTCGTCGCAGTGCTCTCCGCCCACCGCCATCCCCGGAAGGTCGATGCACGAGAAGGGCCTCGCCATCGACTTCACTTGCAGCGGGGCGTTGATCTCGGACCGCGCCAATCCGTGCTTCGTGTGGCTCGCCGCCAATGCGGCCCAGTATGGCTTGTTCAACCTGCCGTCAGAGCCGTGGCACTGGAGTACCAATGGGAACTGACCCCGGTAGGTAATATCACCCGTCAGGCAGCTGCGGCCGTGCTCCGGTGCCTACCCTCGCCGCCATGACCAAGCAACTGACGATCATCGGCGGCTCGCGAGGCGTGGGCCTGCTCACGGTTCGCGAGGCGCTCAATCGGGGCCACCGGGTCACGTCGCTGGCCCGCTCCACCGGGTCGCTGCCCAACGACGCGAACCTGACCGCAGTGACGGGCTCGGCGTCCCAGCCGGCCGACGTGGCCAAGGCGATCGACGGCGCCGATGCCGTCATCGTGACCCTGGGTATGGGTACGAAGCTCACGTGGGACCTGGTGGCGAAGCCGTCCACCTTCTACGCCGAAGCGGCGCAGGCGCTCGTCGATGCCGTCCCGCCCACCACTGCGCTCATCGTGCTCACCGGGTTCGGTGCCGGCGCCAGCGGCGCCTACAGCGGCCTCGCCGGGGTGATCTTCAAGACGGTGTTGCGCAACACCTACGCCGATAAGACCGTGATGGAGGAGATCGTCACTGCAGGGAGCGCGGGGTGGGAGATCGTGCGTCCCGGCCGGCTCACCGACAAGCCGGCGACCGGTACCAGCAAGGTCGCCACCGAGCTGACCAAGGGCATGAAAGTGGGAGCTATCTCCCGCTCCGATGTCGCTGGGTACCTGGTTGCCCAAGGCGAGAACCCCACCAACCTGGGCAAGTACGTCAGCCTCGGCTGAAGCGGCAGCGACACCGCTACAGGTCGAGGCGCTTGATGACCTTGGCCGGGATGCCGCCCACCACGGTGCCTGACTCGACGTCGCTGGTCACCACGGCGTTGGCCCCGACGATCACGTTGTCGCCGATGGTGACGCCCTTGAGCACCCGACCCGTCAGCACCGCGGCGTAGGCATGGAACCGGGCGTAGCGGCAGAGGTTGTAGATCAGGACCGAATCGAGGCGTCGCCTCGGGTGCGATGGTGTCAGATGCTAGACACGGGCCATGACCGGCGCGCCTGATTCTGCAGGTGTCGCGCCCATCGACCTCGACACCGAGCTGGCCGCACTCGACCGTGCCCGTGCGGCCACGGGCACCAAGTTGGCCAAGCTGACCAGTCTCGACAACGAGGCGGCCGACGAGTTCACCGAGGCGTTCATCGATGCCGTCGTGGGCCACACCATCGAGAAGCTGCAGCAGGAACTCGTGGTGTTCGGGCGCATCGACGACGAGATGGCGTGGCGTATCGGGCTGTATGGCATCGACTCCGGCGGCGAGCAACTGGTGGTCGACTGGCGGGCGCCCTTCGCCGAGGGCTTCTACCAAGCGACCCTGGAGGATCCCCGGGGCCTGCGTTGCCGGGTGAGCTACGTCGGGTGCATCGCCGACCTGATGGTCGAGGACTTCGTCTCGGGCGGTGTCTCGGGTTCGTCGCCGCTCATGACCGAGCTGTCGCGCAGTCGCGGCACCGAGATGCGCGCCGCGGTGGCCACCCTGCAATCCGAACAGGACCGCCTGGTGCGCCTCGACCCGGCGGCGCGCATGGTGCTGCGCGGTGGTCCCGGCACGGGCAAGACGGTGGTGGCGCTGCACCGCGCCGCCTGGCTCGTCTACAACGACCGCCGAGTCACGAGTGACCAGTTCCTGGTGATCGGGCCGAGCGACCGGTTCCTGCGGTTCGTGTCGGCCGTCCTGCCCACGCTCGGCGAGGCTCGCATCGTGCAGACCACCTTCGAACGACATCTTGGCGCCTCAACCGCGCCAGGATCGGATCCCCGCTGGCTCGACCTCCTCGACCGGCTCGAGGCCAGCCTGCCCGTGCCCACCACCGTGCGGCACTCGGGTCGTTGGATCGACCTCGACGAGATCGCCGAGTGGTGCGAGCGCATTGCGGCGCTGTCGGTGCCGTGGCGCGAACGGCGCAAGATCTTCCTGGGCCGGGTCGCTTCCCGCCTCGAGATCTCCAACAAGGAGGCCACCCGGGTCGCCGGCAGCGTGATCCCGGCGATGAGCACCACGCAGGCCTGGCGCAAGGTGCGCAGCAAGGCCACGCTGCGTCAGCTCGGGGTCGACGAGGACTTCATCGCTGAGTGGCTCGCTGTCGAGGGGGACGGGGCCCTGCTCGACGAGGTGAAGGCCCGTTTCGAGGGGGTCACCACCCGCTACGCCCACGTGGTGGTCGACGAAGCCCAGGACCTCAGCCTGTTCCAGTTGCGGGCCGTCATGCGCCGCGCCGACGGCTACACGATCGTCGGCGACGACGCCCAGCGGTCCAATCCAATGGGGCTGGGCCTGCGGGCCGTGGCCGACATCTTGGACACCACGCTCGAACAGATGGACATCGCCTATCGGATGTCGGCCGAGATCGCCGACTGGCTCAACGCCCACGCCGAGGCCAACGGCATCGACTCTGTCCGCCTCGTGGGTATCCGGCCCAACGGCATCGGCGTCACGGTCGACCCCGCCGCCGACCCGGCGGCCGTCGAGGCCGAGCTGCGCGAGCGGTGGGAGAACGTGGCCCTCATTGCGGCGCCCGACGTGTGGATCCACAAGGGGATCGAATACGACGGGGTGGTGGTGGACACCACGGGGCTGAGCGCTGCCGAGATCTATCTGGCGGCGTCGCGGGCCGCTCATCAGCTCGTCATCATCTGAGCTATCACCGATACGGTCGGGCCTATGTCCTTCGAGGTACCCGAACACGTTCGTCCCATTCGTGAAGCGGTCATGGCGTTCATGGTCGAGCGGGTCGAACCGGCCGAGGAGGCGTTGCATGCACGCAGCCCCGAGTCGCGGGAGCTGCTGGCGTCGTTGCAACGCGAGGCCAAGGCCGAAGGGCTGTGGGCGCTCGGCCATCCCACCGAGTTGGGCGGCGGGGGACTGCCGTTCATGGACTACGTGTACGTCAACGAGGTGCAGGGCCGCAGCGAGTTCGGCCAACTCGCCCTCGGCACGTTCACGCTCCAGGACAGCCTCATGTTGCACAAGTACTCGAGCGGCACGATCCGGCACCGCTACCTCGAACGGCTGGTGGCGGCCGACATCTCACCGAGCTTCGCCATGACCGAACCCGAGGTGGCCAGCTCGGATCCGACGCAGCTACAGACCAGTGCGGTGCTCGACGGCGATGAGTGGGTGATCAACGGTCGCAAGTGGTTCACCACCGGCGCGAAGCAAGCCGCGTACACCACCATCATGTGCCGCACCGAGGACGAGTCGGTGTCGCCGTATCTGGCGTTCTCCATGATCGTGGTGCCCACCGACACCCCCGGCTACCGCATCGTGCGCGAGACCCCGGTGCTGGGCATCGACCACGGCCACTACGAGATCGAGCTGACCGATGTGCGGGTCCCGGCCGCGAACCTGTTGGGCCCGAGGGGCCACGGCTTCGTCATCGCCCAGGAGCGACTTGGCCCCGGACGCATCTTCCACTGCATGCGCTGGTTGGGCCAGGCCCAGCGGGCCTACGAACTGCTGTGCAATCGCCTCAACAGCCGCAGCGCCTTCGGCGAGCCGTTGGCCGCCAAGCAACTGATGCAGTCTCATGTCTTCGAGAGCTACGCCGAGATCCAGGCGGCCCGGTTGTTGACCCTGCACGCGGCGCACAAGATCGACCAGGGCGAGCAGGCTCGGGTCGAGATCGGCACCATCAAGGTGGTGGGGGCCCGCATGCTGCACAACGTGATCGACCGAGCCATCCAGGCTCACGGCGCCGCCGGCCTCACCGACGACACCCCGCTGTCGTTCATGTACCGCACCGCCCGTTTCGCGCGGATCTACGACGGGCCCGACGAGGTGCACATCCACACCGTGGCCCGGCGCATCCTCAAGGACTTCCGCGACGGCAGCGGGGTCGAGTTCGCGTCCTGACCGTCCTGACCGTCCTGAACGCTGGCCTCGTCACGAGGTCCGCTCCAGCCGTGACAGGCTGGAGCCCATGAGTCGCTTCTTGGACAACACCGCCGTCGAACCACTCGGTGGCGGTCGCTACCAGGTGACGGTCGATCGAGGCTGGTGGATCGTCAATGGTCCCAACGGTGGGTATGTCGCGGCACTCATGGGTCGCGCCATCGAGGCCGAGGTCGATCACGGCGCCGCCGCCGAGACCGCGAAGACGCTGCACTCGATGACCCTCAACTACCTTCGTCCGCCCACCGAGGGCGCGGCGGTCATCGAGGTGGTGATCGAGCGGCGGGGTCGGTCGGTGGTCACGGTGACGGCCCGCATGTTCCAGAATGACTCGCTCATGGTGATGGGCAGCGCAGCGGTGGCCGGTCACCGCGACACCCCCGAGTTCAACGAGGTGCTCGCCCCCGAAGTGCCGTTGCCCGAGGACCTGCCCGTGCCGGTGCGCCCGGCCGATTCGTTGGTGATACCGATGAGTGAGCGCTACGAGATGCGCCCATGCCTGGGATCTGCGGCCGGTGCGGAAGCGTTCTCGGGCGACTCAAAACCAGCGGTCACGGGCGGGTGGATCCGCTTCGCGGAACCCACCCCCATCGACGCCGTGGCCTTGGCGGCGCTGACCGACGCCTGGTTCCCTCCGGTGATGCACAAGTTCCCGGGGGCCCCGATGGCGGTGCCCACCGTCGACCTCACCGTGCACGTGCGCCAGCTGCCGGCCGATCCGCTCGACTGGGTGCTTGCCCGCTTCGCCAGTCCACTGGCCGTGGGCGGCTACCTGATCGAGGACGGCGAGATCTGGGATCGCCACGGCAACCAGCTCGCCGTGAGTCGTCAGCTGGCGGTGCTCATCTGAGCGCAGCTCTGCTTCGCTGAGCGCCGGTTGTGCCCACCCTCCCGCTTCTGTGGCGTAGAACACGACAGATCTGTCGAGGTCTACTCCACAGATGGCGGAGGCTCACGATGTGCAACGCGGCCGGGTGAACATCAGTTACGCTCACCGGACCGCCTATGGACGAACGCCCCCGAAGTCTCAGGGCCATGCTGGCGGAGGCAAAAGACACCTCCGAACTCATGGTCGATCTGGCGTACGCCGCCGTGTATTTCAACGACCCTGGCATGTGCGAGGAAGTCGCCGCACTCGAGGGTCGTCTCAACGATCTCGTCCAGGACATGCGGGCCGTGTGCATCCTCGCCGTGCGACGTCCGTCCGAGGCCGAGTCCATGGCCTCGGTGCTGCAGGTCATCGGTGCCATCGAGGGCATCGGCAACGCCGCCATCGACATCACCCGCATCGTGACCCACCGCCTCGGCATCCCCAACGAGCTGATCGGCGACCTGTCCAACGCCGAAGAGGTGTCGCACCGGGTGTGGATCCGCGAAGGCAGCCACATGGCGCACCGTCCGGTGTCGTCGCTCGAGCTTCCGGTCGCCACCGGCATGCGCATCATGGCCGTGCGCCGGGGCCGCTCGTGGATCACCGAGATCGACGGCGACCTAGTGCTGCTCCCGGGCGACGTGCTGTTCCTGCGCGGTTCGCCCCCCGGCATCGTGCGGCTGCATGAGCTCGCGGCCGCCCCGCCGTGGAACCCGCCACAGGTGCCCTCGCCCGACGCTCTCACCGACCTCGACCGCGCCGTCGACGTGCTCGTCGAGATGAAGAACATCTCCGAGGCCGCCGTCGGCCTGGCCTATTCGGCGCTGGCATTGCGTGACCGCGGCCTCGCCGCCGAGGTCGGTCACCTGGCGGACCGCCTCGACGAGATGAAGGACCACCTGCAGCTTTGGGTGCTGCGGGCCGCTCCCAGCGTGGTCGATCCGTCCCCGCTGCGAGGGCTGCTGCAGTTGTCCCACGTCGCCGAGGAGCTCGGTGACCAGGCCAGTCAGATGGTGTGGCTCATCAGCGACGACTGGGAGTTTCACCCGGTGCTGGCCATGGCGCTGGGGGAGAGCGACGTGGTGGTCATGCGGGTGCCGGTGGCCGAAGGTTCGGCCGTGGTGGGCAAGACCATGGCCGAGATGCAGCTCGACATCGAGCCCGGCTTTCACGTGCTTGCACTGCTGCGCCGTGGGCAATACCTCTACCGGCCGCGACCGTTCGTGCAGTTCGAGGTCGACGACGAGATCATCGCATCGGGCCCGCCCGAAGGTCGCGCTCGGCTCGCCGAACTGCTCGGTTGGCGCATCGTCGACGAACACGATGACGACGTGACGGTTGGCGCCGAGTTGGCACCCTTGCGCTCCTCCTGATTGGGTACAGCGATGGACCGTTCCCCCACCGATGCCGAGGGCTACGCGCTGCGCCTGATAGCGGTGCACGCCCACCCCGACGACGAGGCCTCCAAAGGCGCTGCGCTGGTGCGCCGCTACGTCGACGAGGGTGCGTTCGCCACGCTGGTGTGCTGCACCGGCGGTGAACTCGGCTCGATCCTCAACCCCGCAATGGACCGTCCCGAGGTCATCGAGAACCTGGCTGCCGTACGCCTGGCCGAGCTCGAGGCATCGGTCGCCATCATCGGGTACCAGCGTCTCGATCTGCTGGGCTACAAGGACTCGGGCATGCCCGACATGGCAGAGAACGCCGATCCGGCCAACTTCGCCAACGCCCCGCTCGACGAGGCCGTCGCCCGGCTGGTTCGCATCATCCGCCGGGACCGCCCGCAGGTCATCGTCACGTATGGCGATGAACAGGGCCACTATCCCCACCCCGACCACCTGCGCACCCACGAGATCTCTGTGCACGCCTTCGATCGTGCCGCCGAGGCGTCGTGGCATCCCGAGCTGGGGGAGCCCTGGCAGATGTCGAAGATGTACTACAGCACCTGGGCGCGGGCGAAGATCACCAAGACCCACGAGAAGATGCTCGAGCTGGGCATCGAATCGCCCTTTACCGAGGAGTGGTTCGACCGGATGGATCAGGACCACCGCATCACCACCCAGGTGCCCGTCGGGCCGTGGCTCTCGGTGCGTGACGATGCGTTGCGGGCTCATGCCACCCAGATCGATCCCGCCGAGAGGTTCTGGTTCGGGCTCTCTCCCGAGGTCAGCGCCGAGGTCTACCCCCACGACGACTACATCCTGGCGCGGTCGACCGTCGACACTTCGTTGCCCGAGGACGACCTGTTCGCCGGCATCCGCTGACCGGTTGCGGGTCGGTGTTCCCGGCGAGCCGGTGGTGTCGGGACGCTCAGCTACGGTGGAGAAGTGCCCACCCTTGCGCAACGACTTGGCTATTCGGCTGACGACCGTCTGCTGATCATCAACTGCGACGATCTGGGACTCAGCCACGCTTCCAACGAGGGCTGCTTCTCGGCGATGCGCACCGGCATTGCGACCAGTGCGTCGCTCATGGTGCCGTGTTCGTGGGCACGCGCCGCTGTCGTCGAGGCTGCGGCGACCGACGACATCGGCGTTCACCTCACCCTCAACTCCGAGTACGACCACTACCGGTGGGGCCCCATCACCCACGCCCCGTCGCTGCTCGACGGCAACGGGGGATTTCCCCGCACCGTCGACGACGCGTGGGACCATGCGGACCTCGACGAAGTGCGGCGCGAGTGTCGGGCCCAGATCGAGCGCGCCGACCTGTGGGGTCTCGATGCAACCCACCTCGACAGTCATATGGGCACCCTGCAGCTGCGACCCGAGTTCTTCGACATCTACCTCGACATGGCCATTGAGTTTCGCCTGCCGCTGCGCATGGCCGGACACTCCGCCGAGCACACGGCCGGGTTTCCGTTTCGTCATCTCGCCGCCGACGAGGGTGTGGTCTTCCCGGACAGCTTTGTCTACGTCGGGGGAGTGGGGTCGCGCGAAGCCGTCGAGAAGGTCGCCGACTCGCTGCGGCCCGGTGTCACCGAGATCTACATCCACCCCGCCATCGATACGCCCGAGCTGCGGGCCATCAACGGCAACTGGACCGCTCGGGTGGACGACCTCGACCTCGTCAGCGCCGACAGTGCGTTGGCTTCGGCTCTCGCTGAACACGACGTCCGCCTCATCGGCTGGCGCGAGCTTCGCGAGCTGATGCGCAGCGGCGGCTAACGCCGGGCCGTTCGCCGGTGAACATCGGGCTATGAGCACCGGTTTTCGACCATCTCAGCCCGATGTTCGTCAGGACCGTAACGATCGACGTAGGTCCTTCATCAGCAAGACGAGGTGGAGGTCATCGGTGGGACTGGGAACGAAGTCGCCGATGAGGTGTTAGTCAGCACTCAGGCGTTCGTAGTGTCGGGGCAGGCCGACCAGAGGCCGAGGTTGGCCTCGCGGGCCGAGCGCTCGGCGGCGCGGAACTGGCTGGCGAAGGCGACATTGGGTGCGATCGACAAAACCTGGGCGTAGCCATCGGCCACCATCTGCAGGTTGAGGAACACGTCGTCGGAGTCTCGGTAGACGTAGGCGAGGGTGCGGCCGTAGCGGTCCTTGGCCTCGACATCACGCTCGAGGCGCACCGTCGTGCCCACGGGAATGAGTTCGGCGAGATGCTTGCTTGCCTCCTTGCCAAAGCACTCCACCGGGCGCCGCGGATCGACGCTCTCGGGCGTGTTGAAGCCGATCATGCGGATGCGCGTGGTCGTGCCGCCGGCATCGACGTCGATGGTGTCGCCGTCGACCACTTTGGCGACCACCGCTGTCCCCGGTTCGCCGCTAGCCGCGCCATCGTCGCCGAACCAGCCGCAGCCGGTGAGCGCGACCGCAGCCGCGACGATCACGCCGACGAGCGCCCGAGCCCGTCGGCGTGTGTCCGCTTGTTGATCAGACGCGTTGGATGATCGTGCCGGTTCCGAGGCCGCCGCCGCAGCACATGGAGATGAGGGCATTGGTGCCGTCCGTCCGCTCGAGTTCGTTGAGCGCCTTGGTGACCAGGAACGCCCCGGTCGCTCCCAGTGGATGCCCGAGCGCGACGGCTCCACCGTTGGGGTTGGTCGTTGCCGGGTCGGCTCCGAGCTCTTTGATCCAGGCGAGCACCACCGAGGCGAAGGCCTCGTTGATCTCGGCGACGTCGATGTCGCCGATGGACAGCCCCGTTCGCTTGAGGAGGAGCTTGGTGGCATCGATGGGACCGGTGAGCATGAGCACGGGATCGACACCGACGAGGGTGGTGTCGATCACCTGCGCCCGTGGTGTGAGGCCGAGGGCCGCAGCCTTCTCGGCGCTCATCATGAGGACGGCGGCGGCGCCATCGGAGATCTGGCTGGCCGACCCAGCCGTGTGTACGCCCTCGGGTCGGGCGATGGGCTTGAGGGTGGACAGCTTCTCGAGCGTGGTCTCTCGCAGGCCCTCATCGCGGCTGACGGTGTGGGTGGTGCCGGTGGGGTTTCCCTCGTCGTCGACATCGGGGGCTTCGATGCTCATGACCTGCGAACCGAAGCGGTCCTCGGCCCAAGCGGTGGCGGCGCGCTGCTGGGACTCGAAGCCGTAGGCGTCGCAGTCGGCGCGGGAGATGGCCCACTTGTCGGCGATGCGCTCGGCCCCCTCGAACTGAGAGGTGAACTCGTACTCGTCGAAGTACGTCTTGGGGATGGGTACGCCGAAGCCCAGCTTCTTGTTGGAGTTGGAGCCGATGGGGATGCGGCTCATCGACTCGACGCCACAGGCGATGGCCACATCGACCACGCCCGAGGCAATGAGGGCGGTGGCGAGGTTGGTGGCCTGCTGGGACGAGCCGCACTGGGTGTCGACGGTAGTGGCGGCCACCTCGAGGGGTAGGCCGGCAGACAACCAGGCCGTGCGGGTGATGTTGAAGGACTGTTCGCCGACCTGGCTCACACACCCGCCGACCACCTGGCCGACCTCGGACGGGTCGATGCCCGTGCGGCTGACCAGCTCTGCCAGCACGGTGGCGAGGAGCTGCGCGGGGTGAACGGAAGAGAGGCCGCCGTTGCGGCGCCCGATGGGCGAGCGAACGGCTTCGATGATGACGACGTCAGACATGGGTGAGACTGTACGCCGAACGAGCGGACCCGGACCGCTCAGGCGGCGGTCTGGTGCTGGGTGGTGCTCGGCTCGGGCAGGGTGGTGGCCGTGGTGTCGTCGAGGGACCGACGCGGGATGCTGTGCAGCACCTGGCGGGCCTCGGCCAGGCCGCGTCGACCGATCTGGCGGGTGGCCTCGCTGAGGGTCCACTCGGCGGGGGCGTCATCGATGAGGTGGAGTTGAACGGGCATGTAGATCAGTATGAGGGGGACCACTGACACTGAAGCCACGGTGGGACGGATCGGGTCCGGGCGCATCCGTGCTGCCGCTGTGCCGGCCATCTGGCATAGCGTGGGGGCGTGGAGTCGCAGTCGTTCGACAGGGAGGCAGCCGAGCGCATCCTGCGGCGCGCCGTCGAACTCGCCGACGGCATCGAGGGCTACCACACGCCGGGAATCTCCGAGGAGGCGCTCCGCGAGGCCGCCGAAGAGTTGGGGATGGACGGCGGAACTGTGGTGCGGGCCGCGGCCGAGGAGCGGCTCGGCATGCTCAGCGAACAGGGTCGGCGAGCCGACCGCTTCGTGGGGCCCGCCGAGGTGAGCGCAGTGCGGGTCTTCGAGGGGTCCGCCGGGGAGGCCCTCGACCGGATCGACGAATGGTTGCGCCACGTCGGGGCGTTCCGACGACAGCGGCGGGTCGGGAACATGGCCGAGTACACCCGGCGCACCGATCCTGTTGCGGGCGTTCAGCGCAGCGTTCGATCGGTGCTGGGCCACGAAGCCCTC
>Ga0105047_10018103_pt1 | contig 10933 bp, 6 predicted proteins | sample MAT04_FD_78384 | JGI IMG/M metagenome (GOLD analysis project Ga0105047, IMG submission 78384) | Freshwater microbial communities from Lake Fryxell liftoff mats and glacier meltwater in Antarctica - MAT-04 (megahit assembly) | ecosystem: Environmental > Aquatic > Freshwater > Ice > Liftoff...
CGATTGCATCTGGGGTCATTCCGCGTCGATGCTGCTCTCGGCAGAACAACCCTCCATTGCCGCGCTGGCCCAGCACAGCGGCTCGCATCAGATCGCCGAAGCACTCTTCCTGATCGGCGAAGGCCATTGGCACTCCAACAACCGAGAACTGGCGCAGCGCTACTACCTGGCCTGCCTGGACCCGGTCCGAAACCGCGCCATGTTCAGCCGCTTCATCCGCGAACGTTTGTCACAGATCGAGAAAAAATAGCGATAGCACTGAGGTGGAGCAACATTCTGTGAAGTGGAGCAGACATTCCTGTCTGGTGGAGCAGACATTCCTGTCTGCTCGTTCCTTAACCGGACAGACAGGAATGTTTGCGCCACCTCTCATCTAAATCGCCTTTCGAATCAACGCCGCATAAATATCTCGCGTCGTTTCCGATGACGGATTCTGTTCGAGAATTCGAACGCTGCTGCTTTCCTTGATCGCCACCGGTATGCCGTCGCGAAAAACAATGCGCGACGAGGAACGCGACGCGACGCGCTCGCCGGGGATGATGATCGAGAGCAGGTTGAGCGGATCGGAGCCGCTGATGCTGATCAGTTTTCCGTTCGGCGGAGCCTTGCGTATCGCTCGCATGCGCTCGACAGCCTCGGGCAAGGCGTACTGTTCGCCGCTGAATCCCGCTACAAAGCGCCCGCCGCGCACTTCGCCGCGCGCCTCCATGCGCCGGTAGACGCGCAGGATCTCGAGCCAGTTCGGCAGGCCGGTCTCGCGCGCCAGCACGCGATGAAAGACAACGCCCCAGCGGCGTAGCAGTTGTTTCGCGACCGTCTCGATGACTTCCTCTTTGCTGGCTTTTCCGAAGAGGCCGGGCTGGCCGTCGCCGCGGAAGAGCGACCAGCGTCCGGCCGCCGACAGTGTGTTCCCGGCGGGCTGCATGCCGGGGCGCGGGTCGACGACGCGGAGCTGGCTTTCAATATTTGAATAGCGCGTGAAGCGCGACCGCCGGCGTTTTCGCTTTGCATCCTTGGCCGCAGTGAGCAGCGCGCGCAATCCGCCGAAGCCGTCGCCGGTGACGTAACCGCAGGCCACCAGTTCGCTGAGCGCGCTCTCCATTTCCGACGGCAGTCGTTTCGTTTCGCGCACGAGATTCTGGAAGAACATCGCGCCGCGGCGGCGTATCAATTCAAGCACCTGCCGCGCAGCGCCGCTTAAGTGTGCTTCATCAATGGGAAGCTCGCGCGCCAGTTCCAGCCACGTTTCCAACTGGTCGCGCAGAAATAATCCAATCGGCGAACTGCGCACCTGTCCGCTATGCCGCTTGCCCGTAGCGCAGGCTTCCAGCCTGCCCGTTTCGTGCAGGCTGGAAGCCTGCGCTACGGGGGCCGGCGGAGCGGGAAAACGGCGGCCCCACGAAATTTCTCCCGAGAGCGAAAGCTGGTCGAGCCAGCGTTTGTCGTATGCCTTGACGCGCGCGGGAAGCACGTCGCGCTCCCACGCGGCCGATGCAATTTCAAAGCCTTGAAGCTGCGCAATGGCTTCGGAGACGCCGCCCACACCTTCGAGCTGGTTATCCGGATCGAGGTGCTGCCACGAAAAAAGAAAGCGCAGAAAATCGCCCGGGGCGACAGGCTCGATCTCACGCCGCAGACGATCCAGCGTGTAACGGTGAATGCGCGCCAGCAGGCGGCGGTCGCACCATTCGTTGGCCTGCACGCCCGGCGTGAAATGTCCGCGCATGACCACGCCCTGCGATTCGAGCAGCAGCATGGCCTGCTCGATGTCGCTCTCCGGCAGCGCCATCTCTGCCGCCAAGCTCGCCGTCGTCAGCGGACCGGAGACTTCGACGCGGCCGCGCACGATCTCCGCGACGGCAGCTTCTTGCGTCCATTCCTTTGCGCGATCGGCGCCGGGCACGTTCACTGACGGCTCGATCTGCGCGCCCGGATAAGCGGCTTCGAAGACAGGCACGCGCTCGGTGGCGATCCAGAATGTTTCATCGCGGCCTGCCGGTCTGCATTGTGTGGCGCGCCCTGCGGCGGCGAGTTTCTTCATGTTGGCGGCGAAGGGCTGCGCTTCGGAATCGAGCAGATAAAAAATGGTCATCAGCACGTCATGCAACTCGTCAACGTCGCGCGGTTCGACGCGGCATTCGTCGCGCACGCGTTCGATTGCGCCGGCATCCAGCGCGCCGACCGTCCGGGCGTCTTCGCGGCTGAGCCCGCGGCGCACAATGACCGCGCGTGTGCGCCGCTCTTCAAGTCCGGCGTCATCAAGGAATGAGTAAGGCCGCGCGGCGAGAATCTCGTGCGCCAGTGTCGAGGGCTCAACCGTGTCGCGAGCCACAAGTTTCAGTTCGCCAGAATCGATTCCCGCCAGCGTGCGCTTGAGACCGTCGAGGTCCATGGCCTCATGCATGCAATCGTAGATGACCTCGCGCACCAGCGGATGGTCGGGCACCTCGCGGTCGCCGGGAAGATTCTCCGGGCAGGCGGCGGCGTGCGGAAAGACGGCGGCCATCAGGTCGTCGGAGCGCATGCGCAACAGGTGCGGCGGCACTTTTTTTCCGCCGCTGAAACGGAGCAGCGCAAGCGAGCGGCACGCGTCCCAGCGCCAGCGCGTCTGAAAGGTGGGCGACTCCAGCGCCGCCTGGATCAACAACGTCTCGACGGTGTTCTCCTTGAGATAATGAAACACATCGCCAAGCGGAAAACTGTGCTGCGGGCCCAGCGAAAGCAAGATGGAATTCTCCGACGCCGCCGCCTGAAGCTCAAAATTGAAGCCGCGGCAGAATCTTTTGCGCAGCGCCAGCCCCCAGGCCCAGTTGATGCGCCGCCCGAAAGGCGCGTGCAGGATTAACTGCATGCCGCCGCTCTCGTCGAAGAATCGTTCGAGCACCAGCGTTCGGGTCGTCGGGATGACACCCAGAACTTTTTTAGATTCGGCCAGGTAAACGCAAACCTGTTCGGCCGCGCGGCGCTCCATCCCGCTCTCGTCCATCAGCCAGGCAATGGCGTCTTCGACGCCGCCGGATTCGATCTTCAATTCGATTTCAGCACGCACCCGCGAGAGTTCTGCGGACAGTTCATCGGTGCGCGCGGGCGCCTCTCCAAACCAGAAAGGCAGATTGGGCGGCTGGCCGCGCGCATCCTTAACGCGCACTTTTCCCGTCTCGATTTTCAGAATCTGCCAAGTGGTATTGCCGAGCTGAAAGATATCGCCGGGCGAACTGTCGATGGCGAAGTGCTCGTCGAGCGAGCCGACGACGATGCCCTCGGGGTCCTGCACGACCTGGTAATCGGCGGTATCGGGGATCGCGCCGCCACTGGTGATCGCCGCCAGCCGAGCGCCGCGCCGGGCGTGAATGCGCTTACCGATGCGGTCGTGATGCAGCAGCGCGCTGCGGCGCCCGCGGCGCGTGGTGAATCCATCGGCGAGCATTTGAATGATATCGTCAAATTCTTTGCGCGGCAGATCGCGGTAGTTGTAGGCGCCTTTGACCAGCTCAAAAAGCTGCTCCTCGTCCCAGTCTTCTGCGGCTGCAGCCGCAACAATCTGCTGCGCGAGAATGTCGCGCGGGTGCGGCGGGATATGGAGAATGTCCATGTGCCCGCGCCGGATTGCACTGTTCAACGCAGCGGCGCTGGTCAGCTCGTCGATCGTCAGCGGAAAAAGTTTTCCGCGCGAAATTCCGGTCAGGCTGTGCCCCGAACGTCCCACGCGCTGCAGCAATGCAGAGATCGAATGCGTCACGCCGATCTGGCAGACCAGATCGACGCTGCCGATATCGATGCCCAGCTCCAGCGAGGACGTCGCCACCAGCGCGCTGAGCGAGCCGGCCTTGAGCTGTTCTTCGGCGGCGAGCCGGTGCAGCCGCGACATGCTGCCGTGGTGCGAGGTAACTTTGTCGGGGCCGAGCCGTTCGGTGAGTTGTTTGGCGAGCCGCTCGCAGAGCGAGCGCGTGTTCACAAAAATAAGCGTGGTGCGATTGGCCTTGATCAGCTCCGTCAAGCGGTCGTGGACGTTTCCCCACGTCTCATACGAACATACCGATTCGAGCGGAATCTCCGGAATCTCGATCGAGACGTCGACCTTGCGCAGATGTCCAAGATTAATAATTTCGCAGCGCGCCGAGCCGTCGGGATTGCGGCGTTTGTTGCCGACGAGAAATTCCGCGACGAGCTCGACCGGGCGCTGCGTCGCCGAAAGGCCGATGCGCTGCGGCGGTTTCTGGCATAGAGCGTCGAGTCGTTCGAGCGTCAACGCCAAATGCGCGCCGCGTTTGTCTTTGGCGACGGCATGAATCTCATCGACGATCACGGTGCGCACATTTTTGAGACGCTCGCGACTCTTGGCCGCAGTGAGCAGAATGAAGAGCGATTCGGGCGTCGTGACGAGAATGTGCGGCGGGCGCTTAAGCATCAACTGCCGCTCGCTGGCGAGCGTATCGCCGGTGCGCACCACGACGCGGATTTCCGGAACCAGCATTCCCATTTCGTGCGCTGCTTTGCAGATGCCGTCGAGCGGCTCGCGCAAATTTTTCTGAATGTCGTTGGAGAGCGCTTTCAACGGTGAGACATACACGACTTGCGTCTCATCGGTCAGACTACCGTGCAAGCTCTGGCGGAGCAGTGAATCCAGACAGGCCATAAACGCAGTGAGCGTTTTTCCCGATCCCGTCGGCGCACAGATCAGCGTATCCAGGCCGCGCGCAATCAGCGGCCAGCCGGCGGCCTGCGGCGGCGAGGGTCCGTCGAAACTGGCGTTGAACCAGCGTTGCAGAGCAGGATGAAAAGAGGTCAGCGGCATGACGTCGGTTTCGGGTTTCGGGTCTCCAGTTTGTGGCCACTGGAATTCTATTAATTCTAACAGGGAACCTGGAACCAGAAACTGGAAACTGCGTTGCAACCGACTGTTATTTGTTAAGAGGAGAGTTGCTGAATTCGGAGAGGATTACTTCGGCCGGACCGATCGGAATTTCGCATGTCATGCGCAACGGAATTCCGGTAGCGACGTCGACCCAGATTTTCATCGGGCCTTTGCGTTCGAAGAGACCTTTGAACTCGGCATCGGGGACGATGCAGACGACTTCGCGTCCCTTGAGTTCGCCGACGTCTTCAGCAATGCGGCGTTCGGTGATCTTCAAACGCGTGTTCCAGACACGCCTGTCGGTGCAGATGGGCAAGTAGAGCAGCTCGCCATTTTTCGCGGTCTTGAGGTCGAGCGCGCGCAGGTAATAAATCGCGGAGAGCGGATCGAGAACCTTACCGGTGAGCGGAATCTTGTGCGTGCGCCATTCGCCGTCGCTGCGCGGGCGCATGTATGTCGCCATCATATCGCCGATATCGTATTTGAATTCAATCTCTTCGCGCGTCTGCATGTCGCCTTCTTTAATGTTGATCGAGAAGGAGCGGCTGAATCCGCCTTTGACGTCGATCTGAGCGCGGGCTTGATCTCGGACGTCGTACATAAAGGAGGCGGCGCGATTGGAGCGCGTCTCCAGACCGACGACCCAGGCTTCCTTGCCGTTGCCGATACTTTCCGTTTTGCGAACTTCAAGGCAAGTCTTGCCGGCGGGAACGCCGCTGACGCGGATTTCGTAGATCAGTTTTTCGCCGACGGTGAGCTTTAGGTCGGCAGGCGCGAATTCAGGAATCTCGGTGGGGCGCTCGATGGAGCCGAATTTATGGCTGTTACCGGGCGCGGGGGCGCGAATCGTTTCGGGCGTGCTGCCAGCCAGCACCGACGCGCAAAACGCCAGGCTGATCAAAAAGCAATTCAAGCTCGCACGAAACATCCACTGCATGCGCAATCCGCCCCCCAAGGCTTTTAACCCGCCTTGCGCCACAACGACACATTAATGGTACCGTTCTTACTTTAAATGAATTGCTGAGGATACCGCGACGGACAGGATTGTCAAGTTTTCACACGTGAGTTTTGAATGGCGGGTGCACCGTGCATAAGCGGAACCAGAGTCGTGCGCGCGGTTTTTAGCAGCGTGCGAAGGGGCTGAAAAGTCAGAATCGGGCCTTCGGCAAGCACCGCATACGGGGCCGAGAGTGGCATGAAGCTGCCCGTATTCATCACATTGATTCCATCGATCTGCCAGCGCCCGGAATGGTGCGAATGGCCCACAACCACGTTCTGCACGGGACGCTCGAACGTCCGCGCGATCTGTGCAGCCAGGCCCGGAGCCTTCCACCAATACTTCAAAATATCGATCGGCTTCTTCGGCGGAAATAGAATGCTCAGCACGTACGCCAGGCCGCCCTCTTGATGCCGGATCGGCGGATGCTCCAGCGCATGCGCGGCCTGAACGCTGCGGTACTCCGAATTGAGCTGCGTGAAAGTGTTCGGCCGGCCGCCCAATTCCTTCCAGCGTGCGGCCATGCGCCGCGCAAGAATCTGGTCCGCCAATCGGGTGGGATGCGTCCAATCGGCGATGCAATCTCCGTGAAAGACGAGCGTGCGCGACTCTTCGAGGTAGAGCCAATGTTCGTTGGAGAGCGCAGGATCGTGATTACCGGCGATCATCTCAGGCGGGCCGTTGCGGCTACCGCACGCCTCTGTAACTTCTTCAATCAGTCCGGCGGCGCGCGGTTCGCAATCGATCGCTTCGTAGCGATCCAGCGTGTCGCCGTTCAAAATGACGCGATCGGACTGCCGGGCCAGGCGGCGGATATCATCCAGCGCGCACCGCGACGACGAGGCGTCGGAGCCGAGGTGAAGATCTGAGAGAATAAGCGTCTTCATCAAATTATTCTCTGCGCCACCTGTTCTCAAATGCGACCCGCATTACTTCCGGCCGTCCGAAAGAGCAAAGCGGAGACCAGCGACTTCTGTTTATGAGAGGTCGCTTCTCGATCATCCGGCGTGGGCCAGTTTGGAGCGTATTGTGTCAAGCTGTGAACAAAATACAAAGGCAGACGATGACGTCTGCCTTTTTGGATCGAAGGAAAAACGAACCTGACGAAATACAGTTATACGGTGACAAAAATTTCATCGAACTTCACGCCCAGCCCGCCGCAGTCGATGACCATGCGAACCGGAGAGGCTTCAATGCAGATGCCTTCGTACTCGCTGCTGTTCAAGGAGAGCACAAGTTTGAAAACGCCGGCCGGATAAGAGTTCTTGATGAGCTTGATCGAGCTAACCAGCGCGCCCGAAGGCGACACATTGCGGATCATTCCCGAGCCCGTGTCGAAGACGGTGCCGTCGGCCATGATCAGTTTCAGATCGCAGGGAATCTCAACGCTGGTGCGGCGCGTCTCGCGGTAATGTGCGCGCAGATGATCGGCGAATTCAGCGGATTTCTCAGCGGCTCTGAAGATGAATCGATTGCTGCGCGCTTCCGGATTGGCGTTCAGGTTTTGAAAACCGGGAAGAGCGGCCTTGGTGCTGCTGACTTCGTTTGCTGTTGTCTGCATAGTTTGATCTCCTATAAAAAAAACGGTGCTCAGGCCCCACGCCATAAACACGCCTGCATTAACGCGAGAGCCATCCGCGAACCGAACGTCCCAATTGCGCAAAGATGCCATCGGAAAAGTGACTGAGTTTGGCGAGTTCTTCCTGCTGCAGCCATCCGCCATAGCAGACCAGGCAGCGCCGGATCACGGCTCCGCTGCCGCGCCGGTCGTGGATACTGACTAGATTTCCCTGGCAGCACGGGCAGGACCAGACGTGCTCGGCGCCGGGAATCAGCGGACTGTTCGGCGCCGACCAGCTCTGCTCGCCTGCGGCTGATAGCGCCTCATCCATTTGTTTGTTGTAGAACCAGACGCCGCCACAACTGTTGCAGAGGTGAAATTCAATTTTTCCAGTGCACAGTTGAAGACTTGAAATTCCGCGGCAACAGGGACAGAGCAGACGCGCGGGCCGCAGTACCGATGTCGTATCCAGCGGCCGGTAGTTCTTATCAAGATCTGAGGAAACGACAGACTGTCTCATCTTACCCCCCAACAACCGCAGTGCTTAGGAAGGTATCGGCCAGTATAAAGGAGGAATGCAGCAGAATCCGGCAAGCAAAACAGCCGGCGGCTGTACTGCAACGACCCTTTGGAGCGCTTTTTTTGAAAAGGAAAAGGTCGTTGTAGTACCAGGCCGGCTGTTCAGTTGAGAATTGATTCACTACTTCAGCGTGCGGAAGCATCCTTCGCAGCAGCCTTCGCAGCAGGATATTTCCCAGCAGGTGGCGCCGCTTTTGGCGCCGGAGTGGGCGTAGCCTTTGGGGCAGCCTTTGGGGCAGCCTTTGGTGCGGCGGGGGCTGGCGGCGGCCGGATGGCACCCGGAGCAGCGGGGCGCGCGGGCGCCGCACTTGAGTCTGCGTTATCCAGATTGGCGGTGAAATCGACCTTGCCTGCAAGGGTCAGTTCGATCTGGTTGCGCGTCATCCAATTTTTCTTTCCCTCATTGCCACCGACACGCAGCACGTGATGGTGCAATTTTCCGCTCTTCAGAATACAGGTGGGCTCCTTCTCATAAAGGAGCAGATCGCCGCCCAGATCCTGAAGCGATTTATTGGGCACGTAGATCAGGTTCGTCAACTCTATGTTGTCGATATCCTGCGGAGCTTTCACGCCACCACGCTTGAACGGAGATTCGAAGGTCGCCAGCTCTTTGACATAGTTGGGGAAAAGGTCCGATATCGCCGTAGGATAGCGTTCGAAATCAGACGCGTACAAATTAAGTCCGAGCCAGATTTTCTTGACTTTGAAGTCCATCTCTTCGGAGATCGCCATTTGCTGCTGTTCGACAATCGCCGGCCAAGCTACTGCTCCAATCACTCCCAGCAGCGGCAGGTTGCCCAGCGGAGACGTGCACTCCACCATCAGACCCTTGGGATCGACGAGCGCCGTTGAGGCCCAGGCCATGGGATAAACATGTTCGCGAAGGACGCCTGCGTTGGGCATTTGTTCAACGTGTTCGCGGCTGATCGTGCCGGACTTCGACATGCGCGGCAGTTCGAAACTATACACATCCACAAGCCGGCCCAGATCCAAATAGCTGATGGAGGTGCGGGCTTCGCGGAAGCCTTTCAAAATATCTTTGAAGCGCTTGTCCTCGGCCAGCGAGGAGCGCGCGAACTTGGCCTGCGACTGCTGCACCGCCCGTTTCAGAGCATTGAGATTGTCCGAAAGCAACAGGAATTTGCGCTGCTTGCCCGGTTCCACATCTAAGTCTACATTCGCAAACGCCGAGAAGAACGGCACATTCTTGGGCTCGGGAGACCCCGACCACAGATACACCAGCAGGCCGTTCAGGTCCGCGCCGGGCTTGTCTTCGCGCGCACCCGCGCCGCGCTGATATTCGATCAGAGTGCTGCCTTCAATCGTCTGAAGGTATTCATGGCCGGATGCTTTTTTCAGGTTTCCCAGCAGCGTCTTAAGATTGACGCCGGCAACGGGATTCTCCTTGTCCAGCTCCAACGCAATGACTGGCTGGAAGACCTCAAGATAATCCTTGAAGCTGGTCATCTTCAGATTGGGTTGCGGAACATAGCTGAGCGATACGCCGAATTCGCCTTTAAACCAGTCGAGCTTGCTGTCGAGATCTTCTGCGCTAACTGCTCCCATCGCGACTTCAATGCGCTTCAGCATCGGATTTTCGGCGCCTTCTTTGGTTTCGCCGGCACCCAAAATGGCGATCACGTCCTTGTACAGATCTTTCATGCTGTCCTGCCAGGCGTTGTAGCTCAGCACATCACCCTGCGCGAATCGCGCGGTGACTGCGTTACAAACACCCTTGCGGCGGTTCAGAGCCTGATCGGAAAGGCGCACTAAAACCTTCTCGCGGATCGCGGCGCCTTCGCCCTCACCAATGTGCATGCCCAGTGCAATGTGCGGGCGATTGGCTTCGAGGTCGGCCAGTTTCGGCTCGATGATCGCCTTCAGTGAGGGATTGCTGGCGATCAAATTCTTAACCAGCGGACGGATATCGCCCTGAATGTACAGCAGCGCATCGCCACGGTCATCGCGGGCCACTTCCTTGTATGCGGACTGGTAGCCCTGATGCAGCGAGAGCGTTCCGGCGCCGTTGCGAATGAAGCGATCGATCGCGTCTTCAACGATCTTCTTGCCCTGACCGTAGAGGAAAAGATTTTCGACGAAGCCCCATGATTCAACCAGATTGATATCCGCATTCTCGATGGTCGCCACGTTGTAGGGGCCGACCGGCACGTCCACGTCTTTGTATTTAGGATCAGTGCCCTGCGACGCGCGGTGTTTTTCAAGGATGTCTTCGAGGCGGCGCTGCATCGCTTCGCCTTCTTCGCCCGGCGGCATGCTGGCCACAAAAAGAAAGCGCGGCAGCACGCCATTGTTCATGACATTGCCGTTGACTTCGCTGTCGATGGCCAGTGCGACGTGCCCCTCCAGCAGCGGCGCAACGCTGGTGAGCAGATCGACTTCGTCAGTGCGGCGACGCAGATCGCTCTCCGTGCGCGTACCGTCGCCTTTGATATAGGCATCCCGAATCTTTGTAAGTGTGGCGAGCAGCGGCGCGGAAACTTCCTGCTCGCGCAGAAGCGAACTAAACGCAGTGCGTTCAAACGACGCGCGCGCTTTGCGCAGGTCCGGAGTGGAAATATAGATAAAGGCGCCGTCGCCCACGAGACGCTCCGGCTTCAGTTGCTGCCATTGTGGCTTAATGGCTTCTTTGGGATCTTTATCCGCAGCGCACGCAGCAAACAGAACGCAGGAGAGAAGCGTTGCAATTACCGCAAAAGGCGAATGCTTTCCAGTCAGCATAAGAAACGGCTACCTCCCAGCACGGAACAGCTCGAATTTCGGAACTCAGTCAGAAAGCTTAACATGACAGATTACACGAGTTCTCGCGACCCTTACTTTAATTTAGCGATTCAGCGCGCTATTTTATGTACATCAAACGTAGGATATGCCACAAGGCAGAATATAGCCAGCACTAATTTGTTCCTAATGTGAGAAGCCTCTA
>Ga0105047_10018104_pt1 | contig 10933 bp, 7 predicted proteins | sample MAT04_FD_78384 | JGI IMG/M metagenome (GOLD analysis project Ga0105047, IMG submission 78384) | Freshwater microbial communities from Lake Fryxell liftoff mats and glacier meltwater in Antarctica - MAT-04 (megahit assembly) | ecosystem: Environmental > Aquatic > Freshwater > Ice > Liftoff...
AACTTCGAAACCAGCCACATCAAGAACCCACCGAGGAGGGCGGCCGCCAATAGGCAAAGCCAAACATGCATCAATAGATAACTTAGAAAGCCCATGGTAGTTAGAGCCCTTTCACTTTGATTTCAATCCGGCGGTTCTTCTGCATGCCCGCTTCGCTAGAGTTCTCGGCTATGGGCTGGTTGGGCCCGAAGCCCTGGGCTTCGATGCGCTGGGCGGCATTGTTTGGCGGCTTTCACGATGCGGTGATCGCAGATAGAGGTCTCAAGCGAGGTTCCCTCTCTTTCAGCGGCAACGGCGATTTCTAAGTGGATGCGTTGTCCCTTAGTAAGATGGGCGAGTGGGGTGGGCCTTGTCAAGGGCCGCGGCGGGAATCAGCGATTAATGGAAGTAAATTACGAATCGAGCCCGAGCCAGCGCTTGGCGAGCGGCTCAGAAGGTTGCGATAAGTCGACCGGCTCGCGGCCGATCACTTCGCCATTTTCGCGGAAAACAAGCTGGACGCCTTCGGCGGAAGATTCAAAGTCGAGTTGTTTTTCGCGGGCTTCGAGGCGGAGAACGTTACCCAGCCATAACGGACGAATCTTGGTACGTAAGCTGTAGCCAAGTACCGCACAATGGCCGAGCATCGTGCGAGTAAATTCACCTTCTCGTAATTCTTTGACAAAAGGTTCGGCGGCGACGGCGGCGGCGCGATCGGCGGCGCGGGCTTCCTGGCGCCGGCGCACTTCGGTCGGGTCACGCTCGGCTTGGTTTTCGAGCGCTTTGAGGTTGTTTTCCAGACTGTCGAGATAACTCATGAAATGGGATTTACCACTGCATCAAGAAGCCGGCCCAAGTAAGGCCCGCTCCGAAACCAACCACTAAAATAATGTCGCCTTCTTTGAAGGCTTGGCGATTGAGACAATCGGCGAGAGCGAGCGGAATGGATGCCGCCACGGTATTACCCACCGCGTTGACATTTACCACCCAGCGATCTTCCGGAATGCCTACTTTTTCCCGCAGCGCATTGATGATCCGGAGATTGGCCTGATGAATGAGCACCCAACTTACATTTTCCATGGCCACCGAGGCTTTTTCGCAGATATGCTCAATCAATTCGGCCCCGCGGGCCACGGCGAATTTGAAGAGCTGGCGGCCTTCCATCTTGACGGCCAGAGCAAGCTCACCTTGGAGCGGAGGGGCATGGGAAGGCTGTGGGCAGGCGGAGCCACCGACGGGCACGGAATAATACGCGGCGCCTTCGCCGTCGCTGCCGATGGACCAGGAGAGCAGGCGGCTGTTGCAATTGTCGGTGGTTTCGAGGGCCATCGCGGCCGCGCCATCGCCCATCAGGATGCGGGTGTTACGGTCACCATCGGCGAGAAACTTGGTGGGCGTGTCGCTGCAGACCAGCAGGATGCGCTTGGCAAACCCGGTTGCCAGGAAGTTGATGGCCGTCAGGAAGCCAATGGCCGCACCGGAGCAGGCGGCGTTCAAGTCGAAAGCCCCGATGGGGCCCAAAGCCAACTTATGGGCGATCGCCGGGGCGGTCGGGCAAAGGAGATATTCGGGCGTAAACGTCGAGCAGATCAACATGTCCGGCACGAAGCCGGGCACTTGTTGCAAAACCATTTTGGACGCTTCGACGGCGAGGGTAAGCGTCGTCTCGTCGCCTTCGGATTTGTAGCGGGTCTCAACGCCGCAGCGGCTCTCGATCCAGGAAGTTTCGACGCCCAGTTGCTTGGCGAGTTCGACGTTTCCTAACTGAGTGCGGGGGAGAGCAGTGCCACAACCGGCAATGCGAAAGCGGAAACCGTCGATCACGCGGAGATCGCTCCAGAGGCGGGCAGGAGGGAGGGAAGCATCGCCTTTATGGTCGCACAGTTCCCAGACGCGAATCTGCTATCCTGACGGATTCATGTCTTTGCTCCTCACCGGCGCTACCGGGCTCGTTGGCCGGCTGCTCCTTGAACATTCCAACGGGCAATCGAATGATCAGGAGGTCCTGGCCGTGGCGCGTCGTCCTTTCGCGGCGCGGGCCGGGGTACGGATCCTTGCAGGCGACTTGGCCGACCCGTCCTTCTCCCTGGCCGCCCATGCCCACGAAGTGACCGAGATCGTGCACTGCGCCGCCGCCGTGCGCTTTGACCTGCCCTTGGCCGAAGCGCGGGCCATCAACACCCAGGCCACCGCCCGGTTGCTGGACCTCGCCCGCCGCTCGCCGCGCCTGCGCAAGTTCACCCACGTGAGCACCGTCTATGTGATGGGCAACGACGAGGGCGAACTGCCGGAGGGGCCATACCAAGCTTCCAGCTATCCCAACTCTTACGAACAATCGAAGGCGGAGGCCGAGCAAATCGTGCTCGCCGCCATGCGGGACCTGCCGGTGCAGATTGTCCGCCTGAGTTCGATTGCGGGCAATGCGCGCACGGGTGTCGTGACGCAGTTCAACCACGTCCACCAGTTGCTGAAGCTCTTTCCGCGGCGCATTTTCCCGGTGATGCCCGGCCACCCCGATATCCCCGTCGACCTGATCGCCGAGGACTGGACGGTGCCGGCTTTGTGGCATCTGCACGCGCACGGCTTTGTGCCCGGCAGCGTAGCGCATCTATCGGCCGGCCCGGGGGCGACGATTCGCTTGGCAGATATGCTGGCGCTTTGCAGCGAAATCTACGAGTGCGCGCCTCCGAAACTGGTGCCCCTCGCGGAGTTCGACCGCTTCTTGACCCGCCGCCTAGGCGGTCTGACGGGACGGTTGATGGAGGCGCTGGGCCTGTTCCTGCCCCATTTGGGGCGCGACCAGAGCTTTCTGAACGCCGCCACTTTGGCACGGCTGCCGGTGCCGCCGCCGCCGGTAGAAAGCTTCTTGCCGGCCATCGTCCGTTATTGCCGTGTCGGCGAGCCCGTGCTGGCGGAGGGCTGAAAGGCATGATCGCCACGCGGGCAGCGGCCGAGTGGATCGCCGAAGGCATTCCCGCCTATGCGCCGCGCACGTTTGAGGAGCGCGCGACCGATCGCTACGACCGCGACTTCGGTGTGGCCGATATCTATACGGGCATTGCCTTCGGCCATCGCCTCTTCGGCATCGGGGCGGCCGAAGGGCTCTACCGCACGATGGGATCGCTGCTGCTATCGGGGGCACCGTCCGAGGCCGTGCTGGACCTCGGCTGTGGCGTGGGCCGCGTCCTCTACGACTGCGCGCCGGCGTGGCCGAAGACGGAGTTTGTGGGCGTCGACCTCTCCTACAATATGTGCCTGCGCGCGGCGGCGATCCTGCGCGGTGAGGCTCCCGTGCCTTTGCCGGCGCTCGCGGGCCGTGGCTGGCCGGACGCGGTGTTTCGGGAGCCACGGCAGTTGGGCAATGTGACCATCGCCCAGGCGAGCGCGCTCGATCTGCCGTTTGTGCCCCTGTCCTTTGACGTCGTGATGGCCACGCTGCTCCTCTGCCGGCTACCTGATCCGGTGGCGGGGCTCGCCCAGATGGTCCGCGTACTCCGGCCCGGAGGCCGGCTGCTGCTGGCGACGCCGTGCGGCTTTACGACTCCTGAGCCGTGGTCGGTCTTTGTGCCGCCCGACGCCTTAAGGGGTCATTTGGCGATGCTGGGCGTACGGGTGGACGAATGGATCGACGACGTGGTCTACCGTGAGGTGATCGACGCCCATGGCAATTTCCACGAGTGGCGCGTCCGGGTGATTGCGGCGACGTTGATGGTGTAACGCCAGTGGGTGGAGTGCTATCTCTTCAAAGCTGGTTGGGCTAACCGGCGTTGCCCATGCCGTTGCCCGAGCCCTTCGGCAATCATGGCCGTGACCAGAGTATTGAGGCTGACTCCTTCAAGTTTGGCTCGTTCGACGAGTCGAGCATAGAGAGTTTTGGGCACCTTTTGCCGCCATTGACCACTGGCCGAAGTCGCAGCGCCGGGCTTCGGAATCGGGTCGCCAAATTCCTTGAGGGTCAGTAGGGCTGATTTCAGAGCGTCGCGGCCATTTTCGATGGCTTCTTCCGTAGTCTCGCCATCGGAGAGAATACCCGGTACGTCAGGAAACTCGATTAGAAAGCCAACGCCTTTGGCTTTACCGAACGGACTTAGGTCTTCGAAGAAAATAGTATGGTGTTCGATCCCAGAATAAGGCGTATCATTGGCGCGAGGCGAATTACGCCGAGAACTATTCGGTTCGTTTACTTACGGTAAGCCAAATTTCCTGTTACCTTGAAAACCGTTATTGTGCCAAGTGACTCATAGTTTGCCTAAGCTGGGCCTGAAAGAAAACTGGACCCAGATTTATTTTTAGTACTGAACGTACTAGACGTGGAGCGGCACGAATCTTCAGGGAATCTGTCCTGCGCCCACGTCGCGGAACAAACAGTAAGTGTATAAACTAAGAAAAGGAGATCGAGGGAATGAGTGGGCCGAATTGTAATTGCGGTTATATCAGAGCGATAGGCTGTTTGTTGACCGTGTTTTCAGCAGGTGCATTCGCCCAGACCGCACCATCGCTCGGAACCGTTCAAGGCTTCGCCGTATTAGGCTCCTCCACCGTCACCAATACGGGCCCCTCCATCGTCAACGGGAACCTCGGATTAAGCCCGGGCGCATCGGTTGTGGGATTTCCGCCCGGCGGCATCGTAGACGGAACGATCTCGGCGGCAAATGCCATCGCCTTACAAGCCAAAAATGACGCCATCGCCGCTTACAATTCTTTGGCCAGCCAGGCGTGCAATACGATTCTCACCGGACAGGATCTCGGCGGGCTCACACTTACTCCCGGCGTGTATTGCTTTGCCTCGACAGCTCAGTTGACGGGAGCCCTGACGCTCGATGCCCAGGGCAACCCCGCCGCCGTCTTCATTTTTAAGGTGGGGAGCGAAATTGCGACGGCAAGTAACTCCTCCGTGGTTTTGATTAACGGCGCCGCGCTTTGCAACGTGTTTTTCCAGGTCGGTAGTTCCGCAACGCTGGGCACGGGCACACAGTTTATCGGGAGCATCTTTGCCCAGGCGAGCGTGACCTTAACGACCAACGTGAATCTGTCGGGCCGGGCGGTAGCCCTCACTGGCGCTGTGACGCTCGATTCGAATATCGTCACCGTACCGACTTGCGTAAGGGTCTGCAAAGTGGCGGGTGCCGGAGTGCCGCTGGGAACGAATTTTAGCTTTAACGTGGCTGGTACTCCAGTAACCGTCCCGGCCGGACCCGCTCCGGGTGGGACTTGCAGTGCGGCGGTAAGCGTGCCGGCCGGCTCCGCTATAATTACGGAGGCCCTGCCCCCGGGAATTGTACTGACGGGCGTGAGCACTTTGCCCGGCGGGCTGTTGGTGAGCAGCAATTTGGGCGCGGGCACGGCCACGGTTACCGTGAGTGCCGGTAGTCAGACTGTCGTCACGTTCGTCAACGCGGTCTCGACACCCATTCCCGCTACGGGCTTCGTGCAGGTCTGCAAAGTAGCGGGTGCTGGAGTGGCACTGGGAACGAGCTTCAACTTCAACGTGGCGGGTATTCCGGTTACGGTCGCGGCCGGCCCCGCGCCGGGCGGCACTTGCGGTGCGGCGATCAGCGTGCCGGTCGGCCCCGCCGTCATTACCGAGACGCTGCCGGCGGGCACGACGCTGACGGCAGTGAGCACTTTGCCGGCCGGCTTGTTGGTTACCAGCAATCTGGCGGCGGGCACCGCGACCGTCACCGTCAATGCGGGCGGCCAGACGATCGTCACGTTCGTTGACGCGGTGACGCCTCCCGTCCCCACCACGGGCTTCGTGCAAGTCTGTAAAGTCGCCGGTGCCGGGGTGGCCGTGGGAACGAACTTCACCTTCAACCTGGCTGGGGCCGCAGTGACAATTCCTGCCGGCGCGGCGCCGGCGGGAACTTGCAGCGCGGCCCTGGCGGTGCCGGCCGGCGCCGCCGTCATCATCGAAACGCTGCCGGCGAACACCACTTTGGCCGGAGTGAGCACGTTTCCCGCTGGATCGCTGATCAACAGCAATTTGGCGACGGGAGCCGTGACGGTCACGGTTAACCCCGGAGGCCAGACGATTGTCACCTTCCTCAACACCGTCATTCCCGCCGTGCCCAACACTGGCTTCGTGCAAGTCTGCAAAGTGGCGGGTGCTGGGGTCGCGGTGGGAACCAGCTTCACCTTCAATGTCGGCGGTACGGTCGTCTCGGTGGCGGCCGGGCCGGCGCCCGGTGGCACCTGCGGTACACCTCTGGTGGCCGCGGCTGGACCCATCGTCATCACCGAGACTCTCCCGTCGGGCGTGGCCCTCACCGCGGTCAGCACCTTGCCCGCCGGCTTGTTGGTGAGTAGTAACCTGGCCGCTGGGACAGCCACGGTTACGGTGAACGCCGGCGGACAGACCATCGTGACTTTTCTCGATGCGGCCATTCCGGCCGTACCCAGCACTGGCTTCGTACAAGTGTGCAAAGTCGCCGGCGCAGGGGTGGCCGTGGGAACCAATTTCACTTTTGACGTAGCGGGTATGCCCGTAACGGTGGCGGCCGGGCCGGCGCCAGGCGGCACCTGCGGCACGGCGATGGTAGTAGCGGCCGGACCCATCGCGATCACCGAGACGCTCCCCTTGGGTGTGTCCCTTACCGCGGTGAGCACCCTGCCCGCGGGCTTGTTGGTCAGCAGCAATCTGGCCGCGGGCACGGCAACGGTGACGGTGAACGCGGGAGGCCAGACCATCGTGACGTTCCTTAATACGGTCATCCCTTCCGCCCCTGCCACGGGCTTCGTCCAAGTGTGCAAAGTCGGCGGCGCCGGGATCGCGGTGGGCACGAGCTTCAGCTTCAGTGTGGGCGCCACGCTGGTGACGGTGGCGGCCGGGCCGGCGCCAGGTGGCACCTGCAGCGCGCCGGTCGTGGTGCCAGCCGGCGCAATCGCCATTACCGAAACTCTTCCCGCCGGTATTGCGCTCACCGGCGTCAGCACGCTGCCCAACGGCTTGCTGGTGGGCAGCAATCTGCCGGCGGGTACGGCGACGGTTACCGTCATCGGTGGCGGGCAGACGGTAGTGACTTTCCTGAATGCGATCATCCCCTCAGTTCCGAACACCGGCTTTGTACAGATCTGCAAAGTCGCTGGCGCCGGGATCCCCATCGGCACCCTCTTCAGCTTCAGCGTGGGCGGTAGCGCGGTTACCGTCGCCGCCGGGGCCGCGCCGGGCGGTACGTGCAGCTCACCTTTGACGGTGACGGCCGGCGCGATCGTCATCACCGAGAGTCTGCCGGCCGGCGTCACCCTTACGGGGGTGAGCACCCTGCCAGCAGGATCGCTGCTGAGCAGCAATCTGGCCGCTGGCACGGTGACGGTCTCGGTGAGTAGCGGTGGCCAGACCATCGTCACCCTGGTAGACGTCGCACCCGCCGCCGGTTTCACGCCTTTCCTGATCCGCTACTTGTCGAACCTTAACGTTGGCGATTCGTTCATCAATATCACCAACACTGGCGCCGCCGGCGCTGGACTCGCCGCGGGTACCTCGGCCAGCACCACCGGCGCCATTTGCGCGAATATCTACGCCTTTGCCCCCGATGAGCAAATGGTTTCCTGCTGCTCCTGTCCCGTTACGCCGAACGGCCTGGTTTCGCTGTCGGCCCGCAACGATCTCATCAGCAACACGCTCACCCCGGCTGTGCCGACTTCGTTGGTCGTCAAGCTCCTGGCCACCTTGCCGATCGGGGGCAGTTGCGTTGGCTCGTCCGTCTCCGGCACCCCCTTGAATCTGGCTCCGGGCCTCGCCGCCTGGGCCACCACGTTGCACGTGGCGGATAGTGGTTCGGCCGCGACCACCGAGACGCCTTTCCTGGCGGGCACTTTATCCACCGGCGGTACTGCTGCTGGAATCGGCGAACTCGCGCGCCTCACACAGCTCTGCACTTTCATCAACGCCAATGGCTCCGGCTTTGGGATCTGCCGTTCCTGCCGCTTAGGCGGCTTGGGTTCGGGCCGATTGTAAGTTTCTAACTACGGCTTGGCGCGCCCGAGCGCTCTTGACCGGCACATAGCGGGCCGACTCGGCACATAGCGGGCCGACTCGGCAAAGAGCCCGTTTCGCCATGTCCATAATATAAAGAGTATGCACCGCCTCGTCCTTCTCGCCGCGCTTATCCTAACACCTGCCGCCTTCGCCTGGAATAGTGTCGGCCACAAAGCAATCGCGGGCATGGCTTATGACAAACTCAACTCGAGCACCCGCGCCAAGGTGGACGCCCTGATCCGGCAGCATCCTGACTATCAGCGCTGGCTGGCGAACGCGCCGCAGGATGAAAAGGGCAAGGCACGCTACGCCTTCATCCAAGCCGCCTTCTGGCCGGACACCATCAAGGGCGACCCGCGCTTTTACGACGATACCCGCCGCGACGCGGTCGCGACGCCGACCCAGAAGGGCTTCGCCGACATGAAGCGCCACACCAACTGGCATTACATCAACATCGCCTTTTCGACGGATAACACGCCCTTCCCCCCGCCGCCCCCGGTGAACGCGCTCGTGCAGATTCAAACGATCCTGTCGGCGATCGGCAATGCGCCGCCCGCCCCCGGCAGCGTCCCGGCCGAGGAGGACCCCACTTACTTACTGCCCTGGCTGTTGCACTTAGTGGGCGACGTGCACAATCCCATGCACTGTACCTCCCGCTGGAAGCGTGATCAAGTGGACCCCAAAACCGGCCAACCCTGGAGCGATCTGGGCGGCAACGGCGTGATCGTGGCGGGCTCCTACAACCTGCACGCATTTTGGGACGATGTCCTCGGCATCACCGATACGCCCGTCTTCATTAAGGGCCTGATCAAGTTGCTGAAGAAGAAGGGCAAGGCGGGCCAGAAAATAGTCGATCCGCAACTGTGGGTGAAGGAAGGGGCGCGGCTGGCGGAGACGGTTGCCTACAACTACGGCCCCTATGGCTTGGGGACCAAAGAGAGCCCGGTAAAGCTGCCCGAAATTTACATCGTGAAAGCCCGCGCCGTGGCCCAGGAACGGGCCGCTTTGGCCGCGCGGCGCTTGGCGGCGGTGCTGAACGCCCGCCTGCCGTAGATCAGCATGCCTTAGACCCGCATGCTGTAGACCCGCCTGCTGTAGGATCAGCGTGGCCGTCGTCGATGGCGCTTGGCTACGACCTCGGGCGGGGCTGGTGGCGGGGCCGGGGCCGCCACTAGGCGCAAACGGCTTTCGGAAGGTTGAGCGCCTTCGACGCGGAGCAGTAAGTCGAGGTCCTCGCCGGGCTTCTCTGCCGGCAAAACGTAAGCAGCCAAACGGAATTGGCTGGGCAAGAGCGGAATCGCTTGTTGGCCAATGGTGAGCGTGGCCTGCTCCGCTTCTGGGTTCGCTGTCCAGCGGAGCGTCCGCTGGGAGCCGGCCGATTGCACCCACAGCTTTACTGGTGCGGACATGGCTGGCGCAGTCGGCCGCTGCCCGAGCATCGTCAACCCCAGGACGGTCGTGAGTAGCAGCGCGCTCAGAGCCCACAATCGGCGGGGGCTCCAAATGGGCTGCACCCGAGGGCCGCTTGCCGCGCGCGACGTCGACGTCGGCAGCGCGATCTCCGGTGACTGCAGAAAGAACTCTTGCATGGGACGCTCGCCAGCCCAATGGCCGTCGGCGGCCGGGAGGTAGCCCCCCACCCGCATGGGACGCTGGCCGGAAGGCCGGAAGACCAAAACCAGCGGAGGTACCTGGCCAAAAAGGTGATGCGCTTCTTCGAGTTCCGTCGTGGTCAGCCGGGCCTCGCCCTGGTGCTTGCTCCGGAACCAGCCGAGGATCTGGTCAGCCGGGTGAAGTCGGTGAGCGAGTTCGATGGCCCGGGCGAGATCCGAATCGGCGGCCAGGATCCAATTGGAGACCGAGATGCCGGGGGCAAGGCGATGGCCGACTAGTAAGCCCATAACTATCGGTGCTTCGAGGTCGAACGCTGTTTGGGCCGCCCGGCGGATGGACTCCATTACGCCAGGATCGTACGCGATCGCTTTCTGGGGAGCCGCGTAGTTTAGCCGTTCCATGGCGGGAGCAGTCAAGAATTTCAAGCCTCTTTCAATTTCGGTGCCGGACTCGGACTATCCGCGCCGAAGACACTACCCTCTGTCTGGATAGCAACCTGAGCGTGGATAGACCGCCGACTCTACTGGAAGATACGAGACTCTTAGGGTCGCAGGCCGAAACTCGCTTGTAAATTATCTCGTTTTTTAAGCCAACCTACTAGAGTGATTTACTTGACTTAATTAAATTCGCTTCGCGAAGGTTCGGCTTAAGCAGTCAGTGCCACCGGCTGATTCACCTGGAGGTGGCGCCGACGGAAGCCAACGTCATCCTGGGCGAAAGCGGCAGCGGCGAAGAGCTGATCGCGCGCGAAATCCACGAGCGGAGCCCGCGATCCCGCAAGGCGCTCGTCAAGGTGAACTGCGCCTTTCTCGCGAAGTGGGCGAGATTCCGGTCGAACTCCAGTAAAAGCTGCTGCGCGTGCTGCAGGAAGGCGAGTTCGAAAGGGTGGGCGACGAGATGACGCGGCGGGTGAATGTCGGCGTCTTCCCCCTCGAAGTGCCCCCCTTGCGGGACCGTCGCGAAGACATCCCCGAACTCGCGGCCCACTTTGTGCGGCGCGCCTGCCAACGCTTTCATGTGCCGGCGCCGCGCTTCACCGAGCGCGAACTCGAGCGGGCCCGCCAACATGACTGGCCAGGGAACGTCCGCGAACTGCAGAACGTGATCGAGCGCGCCGTGATTGTCGCCGCCGGTGGACCCCTGGTGCTCGATCTTCCGCAAAGCAAAGCCCCAGTGTCGGCCACGCCTCTCAGTCAGGACGTCATCCCCGAAGCCGAATGGCGCCGACGAGAGGTGGCCAATCTGCGCGCCGCGCTGGAACAAGCGAAACAGCGCATCTCCGGCCCCGGCGGCGCCGGTCGTAAAGAGCCGTACTACCATCCGAGTGTGGTCTCCCTTCTTCTTCCCGCGCTCACCTTGGCC
>Ga0105047_10018105_pt1 | contig 10933 bp, 7 predicted proteins | sample MAT04_FD_78384 | JGI IMG/M metagenome (GOLD analysis project Ga0105047, IMG submission 78384) | Freshwater microbial communities from Lake Fryxell liftoff mats and glacier meltwater in Antarctica - MAT-04 (megahit assembly) | ecosystem: Environmental > Aquatic > Freshwater > Ice > Liftoff...
GAGCTCGGCAACAAGGCGGCGCGAATCGGCGGAAGATCGCATTCGGGATAATGCTACCCCAACGATGATTGGCGTCTTTGACTCGGGCCTCGGCGGATTGTCGGTGTGGCGCGCGCTGAAGACCGCCCTACCCGGCCGGGCAACCCTGTACCTCGCCGACCAGGCCCGTGCGCCATACGGCCCGCGCCCGCTCGCGGAGGTGCGCGCCCTCAGCCTTGGCTGCCTGGGCTGGCTCATCGATCAGGGCTGCCGGACTGTCGTGATCGCCTGCAACACGGCCACGGCCGCCGCCGCGGATGCGGCCCGCGCGCGCTGGCCCGACATCGCGATTGTTGGCATTGAACCGGCGGTGAAGCCCGCCGCGCAGGCCACCCGCACGGGCGCCATTGGCGTGCTCGCCACCCAGGCGACCTTTGACAGTCCGCGTTATGCGTCGCTCGTGCTTCGATACGCGGCCTCGCTGCGCGTCCTGCCCCGCGCCTGCCCGGAGTGGGTGCAACTGGTCGAGGACGGCCCAGGCCGGCGAGCGGACACGGCCGCGCTCGTCGGGTCACAAGTCATTCCGTTGCTCGACGCGGGTGTCGACCAGCTCGTGCTGGGATGCACTCACTTTCCATTGCTGTCGCCCTGGATCGACGCAGCCGTCTCCCAGTGGCGGAAGCTGGGCGGCGCAAGGTACGCCATTGACGTGCTCGACCCGGCCCCGGCCGTGGCGCGTCAGGCCGCGCGAGTCGAGCGCACGGGGCCAGCCCGGCTCGAGAATGATCAGTTCTGGACGACGAGTGACGCGGCGCGGTTCTCCACGCGGGCGGCGGAATCCCTGGGCGCCGATTGGACGGGCGGCCGGTGTCGGCCGCTACCGCTCGAAGCGCTCGCCGACTTCGATCTCTAACAGTTCGCAAACGTCAGGATGTGATAATCGCCGCACATGTCTGACATCGACCAGGATCGCATCCATAGCATCATGCAGGCGGCCGAAGAAGCCGCGTCTGCCATCGCCGCCGCCAACGAGCAAACCAGCCTGGATCCCGCCGAGAGCCCGTCGCCGATCAATCCGGCGGGTCCCACAACGCTCGTCATCCTGCCGCTTCGGGGTGTGCTTGTCTATCCGATGTCGGCCCTGCCCCTGCGCGTTTCGCAGCCGCGCGCCATCCGCCTAATCGATGACGCGCTGGTGAGCAAGACAACCATCGGGCTGGTCGCCAGCAAGAATCCGGCCAAAGAGGACCCCGAGGCCGAAGACGTTTATCGGGTCGGCACCGTCGCCACGATTGTGCGCAGCTTCAAGGCCGCCGACGGCGTGGTGAACATGATCGTGCAGGGGCTCGAGCGCTTTCGAATCGTCGAATTCACTCAGACCGAGCCGTACCTGATCGCAAAGATAGAGCCGCTGCCCGAGTCCGGCGACACCACCCTCGAAACCGAGGCGATGCGACGCAACCTGAGCCAGGGCTTCTCGAGAATGGTCGAGCTTTCGCCATCAATTCCGGATGAGCTGTCGCAGATGATCCAGACCATCCAGGATCCGCGGCAGTTGACCTACGCGGTCGCCACGTATATGCGGATGGAGATGAGCGACGCGCAGAAGCTCCTGGAGATGGAAGGACTGCCCGACAAGATGCTGTATCTGTTGCAGCTTCTGAACAAGGAGCTGGAGGTCCTCGAACTGGGCAAGAAGATCCAGACCGAGGCGACCAGCGAAATGGAGAAGCTGCAGCGCGATTTCTACCTGCGCGAGCAGATCAAGGCCATACAGCGCGAGCTCGGCGAGACTGACGAACAACAGATCGAAGTGACCGAATTCCGCAAGAAGATCGACGAAGCGGGGATGAACGCGGAGGCGCGCCGGGAAGCGGAGCGCGAAGTCGAGCGGATGGCCAAGTTGCCGACCCAGGCCGCCGAATACGGTGTCATCCGGACTTATCTGGACTGGCTTACCACCCTGCCCTGGGCTAAGAACACCCCGGACAATCTCGAGATGAACCACGCCCGATCGGTGCTGGACGAAGACCACTATGGGCTGAAGGACATCAAGGATCGGATTCTGGAATTCCTGGCCGTGCGAAAACGCAAACTCGAGCTTGCTTCTGAGCCCGCGCCGGTGACGACGGTGCGGCTGGAAGGCATGGCGAGGCCCGAGCGCGAGGGCGTGATCCTGTGCTTCGTGGGCCCGCCGGGCGTCGGCAAGACGTCGCTTGGCGCGAGCATCGCGCGGGCAATGGGCCGTAAATTCATCCGCAGTTCGGTGGGCGGCGTGCGCGATGAGGCTGAGATCCGGGGCTTTCGGCGGACCTATATTGGCTCGATGCCGGGCCGGATCGTGCAGAGCCTGCGCCGGGCGGAGACCAACAATCCCGTCTTCATGCTGGACGAGATTGACAAGATGGGCAGCGATTTCCGGGGCGATCCGTCGGCGGCGCTGCTCGAGGTGCTCGACCCGGAGCAAAACCGCGAGTTTCGCGACCACTACCTGGACGTGCCGTTCGATTTGTCCCAGGTCATCTTCATCTGCACGGCCAACACGCTCGAAACCATCCCCGGCCCGTTGCGCGATCGGATGGAGATATTGCAGCTCAGCGGCTATACCGAGCGCGAGAAGCTCAATATCGCCAACGGCTTCCTCGTGCCGCGCCAGTTCCGCGAAAACGGGCTGAAACCGGGCGAGATCACCTTTGCCGACGAGGCCATTCTGCAGCTTATGCGCGACTTCACCCGCGAGGCGGGCGTAAGAAGCCTGGAGCGCGAGATTGGCAGCATCTGCCGCAAACTCCTCACCCGCTCGCTCGAGGGCAAGGGCCGGCTGCCGATCCGGGTGACCTCCAAGATTCTGCCCGAGCTGCTTGGGAAACCGCGTTTCTACTATGAGGCCCTTGAGCGCACGGCCACACCCGGTGTCGCCACGGGCCTGGTCTGGACCCCCGTGGGCGGAGATGTCATTTTCATCGAAGCGACCCAGATGAAAGGAGCCAAAGGTTTTCTGCTGACCGGTCAGCTCGGCGATGTGATGCGCGAGAGCGCCCAAACGGCGCTGAGCTTTGTGCGCAGCCACGCCTCCGACCTCGGCATCGCCAGTGACGCGTTTGACACACATGACATCCATGTGCATGTGCCGGCGGGCTCAACCCCCAAGGACGGGCCCTCCGCGGGCGTGACCATAGCGACGGCATTGGCCTCCCTGCTTACCGGCCAGCGGGTTCGGCCGGACGTGGCGATGACAGGCGAGATCACCCTGCGAGGGTTGGTTTTGCCCGTTGGCGGCATCCGCGACAAACTCCTTGCCGCGCATCGGGTTGGGATGAAGACGGTCATTCTGCCGCGCCGCAACGAAGTTGACCTGGATGAGCTGCCGGATGAAGTCCGCAAGACGCTGCAGTTTGTTCTGGTTGATCGAATCGAGCAGGTATGGAAGGCCGCTTTGTTGCCGGCCGAAATACGGCCGGCGAAATCGGGCCGCAAGCGCAAAGGTTGAGCCTGGAGCGGGTTTTACGGACCACTGACAGGCCGCAGCGCTCCGCGCGCGCCCTGGACCAGGTAGTAGGCGATCAGGATGCGCGAAAGCATCCAGATTGACACTGTTGTGCCACCGGTAAGTGCGCCACTGATCGCGGCCAGGCTGTCCAGGACAAACAAACCGACACCCGCCGGTGCGGACCATTTGAAGCCGCGGCGGGCCAGAAACGCAAGCGCGCCGTAGGCCAGCCCCACGACGATGCTGAGCGGGCCACCGCCCTGGACGATGGCAAAGTCCCACTGCGCGCCGACGGCAAGCACACCGGCTACCAGGTTCGCGGCCGCGATCCAGGCCAGGAGAGACGCCACGCTCTTCAGCGCGTCGGCCGGCGACTCGGGCGGCTCGGGGGCGATATCGGGTTTATTGAAGAAGCGCATGATCGGTGAGGTTGAAGCTGGGGCGGCTGGATTCGAACCAACGAATGGCGGATCCAAAGTCCGCTGCCTTACCACTTGGCGACGCCCCAAAGGCGACAACCGATTTTACTCCACCGGATTGCTCAGCGATCGAGTGGGTGCATTTGCCGCTTGGGGCAATTTACGCGAAGGCGCGAAGGCCCGAAGAAAGAAATAAGCTCCGCGTCTTCGCGCCTTCGCGTGAGGTCCACCTGTCACCTTCGCAATCTCGGGTGGGATATTGCCACCCATGGCGAATGCGCACGGATCGAGTCGACTCGGGAGCGGGCGCGCTCAGACCCGTTCCCGCGGATCGAACAAACGGGCGTGTTCGTCGAGGGCAAATCGATCGGTCATGCCGGCGATGTAGAAACACACGCCCTGGGCCTTCGGCAAGGCCGCGTATTGTTCTTGCGCGCTGGCCGGAAGCATGGCCGGCTCATCCATGAAGGCGGAGAACAGGTCGCGCAAGACACGTCCGGCCTTGTTGTGCATCCGCAGCACGCGCGGATGCCGATACATTTTGGCGTACAGAAACGTCTTGAGTTCCGAGTTCATCGCCCGGCCCTGCTCTGAGAAGGCAATCAAATTGACTGGATGCCGCCGGACATCGGCAACGCTGTTCACATTCGCCGCCGCCAGTTTTTCCGAAGACTGGGTGACCAGATCGCCAACCATGACATTGATGAGGCGGCGAATCGTGCGATGGCGGGCCATCTCGCTGAAGGGCGCATCCGGCGCAATCCCGGCCTCCGCGGCCGCCCGCTGCGGCCAGCCCTGGCGCATGACCTCCCGCCAATCGAGCAGTCCTGCGCGCAAGCCATCATCGGTATCGTGGGCGTTGTAGGCGAGCTCGTCGGCGTAGCAAGCGATCTGCGACTCGATGGATCCGCGCTTGTCGGTCTCGTATTCGTGCTCCGCGACGACGTCGTAGTCGGTCTCGTGCTTGACAATGCCTTCCCGCATTTCGTAGGTCAGATTGAGGCCGGGAAAATCAGGATAGCGGCTCTCCAGTTCGGTGACAACCCGGAAACTGTGCTGATTGTGGTTGAACCCGCCGTAGTCCGTCATCAACTCGTTCAGAGTGCCCTCGCCCGAATGACCAAACGGCGGGTGGCCCAGGTCGTGGGCCAGACAGATGCCTTCGACCAAGTCCTCGTTGGCCCCAAGCGTTCGGGCGATGGAGCGCCCAATTTGGGCGACTTCGAGCGTATGCGTGATGCGGGTCCGGTAGTAATCCCCCTCGGTGACGACAAAGACTTGCGTCTTGCCCTGGAGCCGGCGCCATGCCGTCGTGTGCAGCACCCGTTCCCGGTCGCGCTGAAACGCCGTCCGATACGGTTTCTCCGGGTCGGGATACGCCCGTCCACGTGTTTCGGCGCTGCGGCAGGCAAATGGCGCGAGGGTCAGCGCTTCAAGGCGCTCAAGTTCTTCACGGGTGCGCATATTCTGATTGTACGCGCCGTTCGCCTCGCGGGGTGGAGCCGGGTGCATTCGCCATTTGGAGCGTTTCACGCGAAGTCGCGAAGTCGCGAATACAAACAAAGGCTTCGCGCCTTCGCGTGAAATGCTCCAAATGGCGAATGCACCCCCTGCGAATCGATGCGAACATTCGTTCTATAATCGCCGCATGGCGGATTTCAAAGTCCACTCCCCCTTCGAGCCGACAGGCGATCAGCCGCAAGCCATCAACGATATCGTCAAGAGTCTGGAGGCGGGCAACCGCTACACCACCCTGCTGGGAGCCACCGGCACGGGCAAGACCTTTGCGATGGCCAAGGTCATCGAACGCACCCAGCGGCCGGCCCTGGTCATGGCCCACAACAAGACCCTGGCGGCGCAGCTTTACTCCGAGTTCAAGGAGTTTTTCCCCGAGAACTCAGTAGAGTACTTCGTCAGTTACTACGACTACTACCAGCCCGAGGCGTATGTGCCGCGGATCGACCTGTACATCGAAAAAGACTCGTCGATCAACGACGAGCTCGATCGATTGCGCCTGGCCGCGACCAGCAGCCTGGTCAGCCGGCGGGATGTCATCATCGTGGCGTCGGTGTCGTGCATCTACGGCGTGGGCAACCCGGAGGACTACGGCCGATTCGTGGTGAAGCTTCAGCGCGGCGAGACGCGCCGGCGCGAGCTCATCCTGCGGCTGCTCGTGTCGATTCAATACGAACGCAACGACGTGACCCTCGCGCGCGGCAAGTTTCGTGTCCGTGGCGACACGCTCGAGGTCCAGCCCGCCTACGCTGAAACCGCCTATCGTGTGTCGTTCTTCGGGGATGAGATCGAGCGCATCGTCGAGATCGATACCTTGACCGGCGAAATCGTCAATGAGCTCGATCAGATCGAGATCTACCCGGCCAAGCACTATGTCACGCCCCAGGAGAAACTCCAAAAGGCGATCGTTGACATTGAGCACGAGCTGGTCGAGCGGGTGGCCTGGTTCAAGGAACATGACAAGCTGATCGAGGCTCAGCGGGTAGAACAGCGCACCCGCTACGACCTCGAAATGCTCCGCGAGGTCGGCTTTACCAGCGGCATCGAGAACTACAGCCGGCTGCTCGACGGCCGGGCGCCCGGGACGCCCCCGTTCACCCTGATGGACTATTTCGCCGATGACTTTCTGCTCTTCATCGACGAGAGCCACATGACCATTCCACAAATCAACGGGATGTACAACGGCGATCAGGCCCGCAAGTCGGTCCTGGTTGACTTCGGCTTCCGCCTGCCCAGCGCCCTGGACAATCGACCGCTCAAGTTCGGCGAGTTCGAGCAGCGATTTCGCCAGGCCGTCTTTGTTAGCGCGACGCCAGGGCCCTTTGAGCGCGCGCACAGCATGATCGTTGCCGAACAAGTCATCCGCCCAACCGGCATTGTTGACCCAGCGGTCGAGGTCAAACCGGCCAAGGGACAGATCGACGATGTCGTCGCCCAGATTCGGGAACGCACCGCGCGGGGCGAGCGCGCCCTGATAACGACCATGACCAAGCGCATGGCCGAGGACCTGACCAGCTATTTGCAGGACATCGGGATACGGGTGCAATACCTGCACAGCGAGATTCAGACGGTCGAGCGGGTCGAGATTCTGCGCGATCTGCGGCGCGGGCAATACGACGTCGTGGTTGGAATCAATCTGCTCCGCGAAGGCCTGGACTTGCCCGAGGTCTCACTCGTCGCGATCCTCGACGCGGACAAGGAAGGCTTCCTGCGCAGCGAGACCGCCCTCACCCAGACGATTGGCCGGGCGGCGCGCCATGTCAGCGGCAAGGTCATCATGTACGCCGACAAGATGACCGATTCGATGAAGAAAGCCATCGACGAGACCGACCGGCGGCGCGAAAAGCAGGTCGCCCACAACCTGGCCCACGGCATCGAGCCCGTGTCCATCCACAAAGCCATCCACGATCTGACCGAGCGGATGCGGGTCGAGGAAGCGGGACCGGGTTACGATCCGAACAAGGGGACTGGCGGGTTCAACTTGGACAACCTGCCCAAGGACGAGGCCCAGGCGCTGCTGCTCGAACTCGAGAAGCAGATGACCCAACTGGCAAAGGATCTCGAGTTTGAAAAGGCGGCCATGCTGCGTGACCAGATTCTCGCCCTGCGCCAGAAGATCATGGACATCGATGACAGCACACCCGAATGGGAGCGCTGGCGCAAACTGGGCGCCTCGGCGGCGCGCGATTCGCTGGCCGCCGAGACCGCGAGCGGCGATGCGGGCGAGGTCGTCAGCTATCGTCAGGGCCGGCCGGCGAAGTCGCGCCCCGGCCCGGCCCGCAGCCGGACCCGGAAGTAGCCCGACGACGGGCCTTCACCCGCGTCTCAGACGCGGCCGCTATAATCGCGCGCGAGGTGCTGAAAGGACATGACTGACAAAACTAACGCCGATTCCGCTCCCGCGGCGATGCCCGCCAATATCGAATACGCTGCGATTGAAGAGGCGACTCGCACAGCGTTGCGCGAGGTCTACGACCCCGAGCTCGGCATGAGCGTGGTCGAGCTTGGACTGATCCGCAAGTTCGAATGGACCCCGGATACAGTCAAAGTGACTATGATCCTGACCACCCCATTCTGCCCTTATGGGCCGGCAATGATCGAGCAAGTGCGCAACAAGGCCCAGGAGGCCGCCATGCGCGCAACCACGGTCGAGATGGGTCTGGAGATGTGGGAACCGACCATGATGGAAGATCAGGCCGCCGCCAACTGGGGGCTGTACTACTAGACGTCTCTTCGATAGCGGGAACGCAAGTGCCCCCGCCCCGGCGTAGGCCGGGGCGAGGGCACTTGCGTTCCCGCGCTTTTTCGAGTCGAAGCAACGCCTACACCCCAACGCGGCGCAGCTTCAAGAAGGATATCCCGCCGGCGGCCAGGCGCAATGCGACGCAAATCAGCAGCCCAACCTGGGTCGTCATACCCAGGCTGACGAGCCCGGTCATGACGAGAGGCGCCGCGAAAATCGCCAGGTTGAAGACCAGATTCTGGAGCGGCACATAGCCTTCATAGTTGCCGGGCGGGGCCGTCTCGGTCAGCAGGGTGAAAGCGGTCACCTGAAACAGAACAGTGGCCACCCCGTTGATGAGACCCGCCACCCAGGTCAGCGGCAGCGACGCGCTGACCGCAAGCAAGAGCGCGTGGAAGGCGAACACCACGCCGGAAAGACCGAATATCCGCCCGGTGCCAACCCGGCGGACCAGGCTTGGCGCAATCAACCCGACGAGCGCAATGGCCGCCCAAGTCGCGGCGGTGTACCAGCCGAAGTCGGAATCGGTCGCATTCAAATCCCTCACAAGCCGCAGCGTGATCAGCGGCGACGCCGCGTTCAGCGAAAAGTGCATGGCAAAGGTCAACAACAGGTAGCTGGCCGCCGGACCATGGCGCAGGATCTCCCGCGCGCTTAGTCTTTTCGAAGCCGACGCGTGAATGGCTTCCGTCCTCGGTCCATATTTGACGCGGCCAAGGAGTATGCTGTTGGCGATGATGAATATGCCGGCGATGGCGCAGACCGCAACGTAGTTCCACGGCAGGGGCAACGCGTCCAGGATGGCCGCAAGCAACGGCGTAAAGACCGCCATGCCTACCCCGAGCACGGTCCAACGGGAAGAAACAAGCGCCGAAAGACGATCGCGGGTGGTCAGCCGCGGCAGCAGCATCGCAAACGTGACATTGCCCAGGCCACCAAACAGGCTCATTGCCAGCACCATGATCACCAGAGCCTCGGCCCGGTAGGCTGGCAGCAGCAGAACAAGCGGAATAAGCGCCAACTGCAGCCGGTTGATATTCAGCGGGATCAACAGTCGCCGATTGTCGCCCAGCGGACGGGTGCTCCACCACCGGCCGAACAGAGCGGCCAACGCCAGGACAAGAGCCGAGCCCGACGTGATGGCTCCCAGCAGCAAGGGCGTTGCGCCGAGACGGGCCGCAAGAACGGGCACATAGCTCGCCGTCACAATGATGAACGGCGCGGCCACAAAGATCTCGGTCAGGCTGATCCGCTCATTGCGGACAGCCGTGGAGAGGGCGATCTGGGGCGATGCGCTCACGCCGATGCTTCGGATGCCCCGGCAGGCGCCGGCAAAAGATACTTTTCAAACGCCTCGGACGTCCACGGCAAGGCGGGCTTGAAGAAGTGATCGTAGATGGCCTGGGCATAGACCCGAATCTCATGCTGCGCGTCGTCGGCCATCCGCAGCCGCAGAAAGTGCATCAGGTTATGGGCGTCGACTTTGCACACCCAGGTGTAGTACACGGCGAAACCCGGCAGAAAGACGCGCGCCATTTCGCGGGCAATGCCGGCATCAAGGGCGGCCCGATACAACCGATGACCTTCGTCGTAATGCCGGGCCAAGGCGTCAAAGAAGGGCTTTGCCTCGTCGGGCGTGAGCTCGCCCAAGCTGGCTTGCTTGTTGGAGGGTGACTGTTTTCGCCAGACTTCCGGAACGTAATAGGCATCCTCTTCGAAGGGCGTGTAGCGCCCGCTCTGGGCGTTGAACTGCCATGTGCGGTGGCGGACCCACTGCCACCAGGTCACGACCGGCGCGCGCACCCGAAACTTAAACTCGACCTGCTCAAACGGGCTGGTGTGACGGTCTTTCAGCAGGCGAAAGAGCAGGCGCTTGTCCTTCACTTCGCCGCGACTCTCGCCGAGAAATGACACGCGCGCGGCGCTAACAATCGCCATGTCGTCGCCCATGATGTCCTGCAGTTCGATCCAGCCCTTGTCGAGCACATCCACGCGTTTTCCGATGAGTCCCTGAGCCCCCGAGGGCAGTATCGATGCCATGCTTGCAATGGTAACATCAGCCGGCGCTCGGCCCGTTACGCTTGTCTTCGCGCCCCACGCACGCGCTCACATGCTCATGCCTTCACCTCTGGATACCGATCGAAGCCTGGATGCTTTTCGCCGTGAGGTTGATCCGGCCCTGGGCAAGATCGATCTGGCCCGCGCCCACTTTGCTCTCGGGGAGTTCGAGTACCCCGGGCTGCCGCTCGAACCCGTGCTTTTGAGGCTGGACGAATTGGGGATGCGCGCCGAAGCCGCCCTCGGCGCAGGCAAAATCGGCGCGCTAGACCTGGCCCGCTTCTTGTTCCGCGTGCTGGGTTTCGGAGCGAACACGGCTGACCCGGCCGACCCGCGAAACAGTTTTCTCTCCGATGTTGTGCAGCGCCGCCTCGGGCTCCCGATCACGTTGTCGGTCATCTATTTGGAAGTTGCGGGCCGAGTCGGCGTGCGGGCGCAGGGAATTGGCCTGCCTGGTCATTTCATTCTGAGCGCCGAGGGTGACGGCGATCGCGCGCCGGTCTTCATTGATCCATATGGCGGCATCCCGATGTCGATTGAGGACTGCATGGCGCGGGTGAACGACATCGCCGGCGGCCGGCTCGCCTGGCGTCCCGCCTTTCTCGATCCGGTCGGGCCGCGTTACATCTTGACCCGGATTTTGAACAACCTGAAGAGCGCCTACGCCGCGCGCAATGACGGCCCGCGCTCCGCCCGTATCGTCGAGCGCCTCGTGATCTTGAACCCTGC
>Ga0105047_10018106_pt1 | contig 10933 bp, 9 predicted proteins | sample MAT04_FD_78384 | JGI IMG/M metagenome (GOLD analysis project Ga0105047, IMG submission 78384) | Freshwater microbial communities from Lake Fryxell liftoff mats and glacier meltwater in Antarctica - MAT-04 (megahit assembly) | ecosystem: Environmental > Aquatic > Freshwater > Ice > Liftoff...
TGATCGACGCCGGCGCCGACGTCGACGAGGTACGCACCCTGCTCGCGCGTCTTCCGGTGAGCGGATGGGAACTGGAGACCGAGACCGTGCTGCGGGCCGGAATCGGTGGCACCAAGGTGCACGTGCACACCGAGGCCGACCCACCCCATCGGGCCGCCGCCGAGGTGGCGGCCATCGTGGCCGCCGCCGACCTCCCCGACCGCGTGGCCCGGCGGGCGCTGGCCACGTTCCGGGCGCTGGCCGAGGCCGAGGGCCACCTGCACCGTCGGCCCCCCGAGACCGTGCACTTCCACGAGGTCGGGGCGCTCGACGCCATCGTCGACGTGGTGGGCACCTGCGCCGCCCTCGAGGTGCTGGGCGTCGACAGCGTGGCCTCGAGCGCCGTGGCCGACGGCACGGGCACCGTGCGCGCCGCCCACGGTGAGCTGCCCGTCCCCGTGCCTGCGGTGATCAACCTCCTGGCCGGCGCCCCCACCTACGGCCTGCCCATCGCCCGCGAGCTCACCACCCCCACCGGTGCCGCCCTCCTGGCCGCCAACGTCGTCGAGTGGGGACCGATGCCGGCCATGACCATCACCGCCAGTGGCTTCGGCGCCGGCACCGCCGATCTCGGCGACCGGCCCAACCTCACCCAGGTCGTGCTCGGCACCCGCTCGGCGTCGGTGGCCGGGGGGGCCGGTCAGCCGGTGGTGCTGCTCGAGACCAATGTCGACGACGTCACCGGCGAGGTACTGGCCCACACCCTCGGCGCGCTCCTCGACGCCGGCGCCCACGACGCCTGGCTCACGCCCATCGTCATGAAGAAGGGCCGTCCCGCCCACACGGTGCACGTGCTGGCCGACCCGGCCGCCGCCGACGCGCTGCGAGCGGTGCTGGTGACCGAGACCGGCACCCTCGGGGTGCGTGGCCTCAGCATGCAGCGTTGGCCGCAGGCCCGCTCGATCGAGGCGGTCGTGGTCGACGGTCACGTCGTTCGGGTCAAGGTGTCCGCCGGTCGGGCGAAGGCCGAGCACGACGACGCCGCCGCCGCTGCTCGGGCCCTCGGTCTCCCTCTGCGCGAGGTCGTCCGCCGGGCCGAGGCCGCCTGGCTCGTCGACGGCCCCGCCTGAACCCGCTCGCCGATGTCCACAACCCGCTGGGTTAGAGTTCCAGGCCGGTAGTTGTCGGCGTAGGCCGAGGGGGTTCGATATGTCCGCACGACGGTACGTTGTCGCAGGTCTGGTCGGGGGCGCATTCGCCCTGGCTGGTCTACCTTCCGCGGTGGAGGCCGCGCCCGCCATCAAGACCTTCGAGTTCACCGGGGCCGCACAGGAGTTCGTCGTGCCGACCGGCGTGTGCGCGGTCAAGGTGGACGTGTGGGGCGCGGAGGGCGGTGACTCCGGCGGGGGCATCATCGCTGGCCGAGGCGGTCGGGCCACCGCGACGATCGAGGTCGTGCCGGGAGAGGTGTTGAGCGTGCGCGTGGGTGGTCGGCCGATCGAGGCCGTGGGCGGATTCAACGGCGGTGGCGCGGCGGGCATCTCGACGAACAACGCCTCGATGGGCGCCGGTGGTGGTGGCGCGTCGGACGTCCGACAGGGCGGTGTCGCTCTCCCCGACCGGACCGTGGTCGCTGGCGGCGGTGGAGGCCGCAGCAACGGTGCCGGCAACGGTGGTGCTGGTGGCGGCCTCCAGGGGTCGGCGGGTGATGGTCCCGGTGGCGGAGGCGGAGGCACGCAGAGCGCCGGGGGCGTCGCAACCGGCAACGGCGGCATCGGCGCCATCGGCGTGGGCGGAGACGGAGGTACCGGTTTCAACATCGCCGGAGGCGGTGGCGGCGGGGGCTACTACGGAGGCGCTGGTGCCGCTGGAGCCCCGGCTGATCTGCCCGGCTCATCCGGTGCCGGCGGTGGCGGCTCGGGGTTCGGGCCGGCGGGAACCGCGTTCGAGACCGGTGTTCGTGAAGGTGACGGTCTGGTCGAGATCACCTCCGACTCGGGCGGCGGAACATGTCCACAGCCGCCCTCCACGACCCCTCCCACGACCAGTGCGGCCCAACCGGTCATGGTCGCGGCACAGCCTCGCTTCACCGGTTGACGGCCCCACCCTCTCGGTGGGTCAGGTGGTGTGGAGGATCATCGGGGCGGTGGTCACGCCGGCGATGATGTTGGACACCGAGCGGCCGACGGGGCCGGCCAGCTCGAGCCGGGTGACACCCCGGTCGAGCAGTGCGTCGAGCACTGCCGCCACCTCGAGGCGGGCCAAGGCCGCGCCCAGGCAGAAGTGGGCGCCGAACCCGAACGCGACGTGGTGGTTCGGCGACCGGCCGACGTCGAAGGAACCCGCAGTGGGACCGAACTCGACCTCGTCGAAGTTTGCCGACGAATAGACCATCACGACTGCGTCGCCGGCGGCGACGGCCTCGCCACCGAGCACAGTGTCTTTGGTGGCGGTGCGCATGAAGTAGATGACGGCGGTCGTCCAGCGCAGGATCTCCTCCACGGCACTGGGCACGAGCGAGCGATCGGCGACCAACCGGGCCCACTGGTCCGGGTTCTGGGCCAGCGCCACCAGCCCACCGGAGATGGTGTTGCGGGTGGTCTCGTTGCCGGCCACGAGGATCTGGTTGAGGAACATCGTCATCTCGTCGTCGGTGAGACGGTCGCCGTCGACCTCGAGGCCGACCAGGTGGGAGATGACGTCGTCCTTGGGACTCTTGCGGGCCTCGCCGACGAGGCGGATCAGCTCGGCCATCATGTCGGCGCTGAGGGCGGTGCGGCGCTCGACGTCGGCGTAGATCTCGGTGCCGGGGATCGACGCCTCCGACCACGCCCACACGTCGTCCCAGCGCTCCTCGGGCAGCCCGAGGAGCTGGGCGATGACCTGCACCGGCAGCGGCACGGCGAGCGGCGCCACGATGTCGATCGCGTCGTCGAGGGGCAGCGCGTCGACGAGGACGCGGGCGGCATCGCGGGTCGCCTCGTCGAGCGTCTTCACGACCCGCCGACCGAACGCCGGCTGCACCAGCGACCGGTACCGGGTGTGGTCCGGAGGGTCGGTGTGCATCATCGTGGGGGGCGAGGCGTACTCGGCGCCGATCTCGAAGGTGATGATGCCCTTGCCCGAGCAGTAGGTCGCCGGGTCGGTGGAGACGGCCATGACCTCGGCGTGGTGCGGCGCCACCCAGAACCCCTGCGTGGCGTTCCACAGCAGCCGTCCCTTGGCCCGGAGCTCGGCGTAGAACGCCGGGGCGTCCTCGATCGAGAACTCCACCCCCATGAACTGATCGGTGAGCGGCTCGTGGGTGCGGCTGGCGCGAGCGGCGTCGATGTCGGTCATCGGATGTCCCCCTGGGAGATTGCGGCAGGCGGATGGGCCCGGGGCCGGTCAGCCCGAGGAGGCAGTCTTCCAGAGAACCCGATAGTTGGGGAACGTGGCTTCCGGTGTCACCCAGCCCGATGCGACCAGCTCGTCGTGCAGGGCCGGCAGGTGCTGGAAGGGCACGCCCATGTCGGCGTGGTGGGCCAGGTGCCACCCGGTGTTGAACGGCACGAACCAGAACCGGGCGGCCCAGTGCTGGTCGACGACGAGAGTGGTGCGACGTCGGTCGGTGGAGTGCTCCATGCCCCCGTGCTCGGCCACCGCCCGCAGCCGGTTCAGCACCCGCCACACCGTCATCCACGGGGCCAGCCACATCAGCGGCCACAACCACCAGCGTCCGAAGGCCACCGCGAAAGTGACGGCCAGCACGGCCTGAGTGGTCAGGATCCGCACCGCGAATGCCCGCCCGCGGTCGGAGCGCAGCGCGCCGAGTAGGCCCTTCAGGTTCTTCCAGCCCGAGTTGCCCAGTGCGTCGCGTCGCAGCTTGCGGTGCCAGGAGGCGCTGGTGATCGGATAGCCGAGGTACAGGTTCAGGTCGGGCTCGTTGGGGCCCAGCTCGTCCTTGTGGTGGGCGAAGTGGCTGCGCCGGTAGATGTCGAACGGCACGAAGGCCGGATAGGCCAGCAGCCAGCGCCCCACGAGATCGTTCCAACGCTTGCGGGGGAACAGGAGCCGGTGAGCGGCCTCGTGGGCCAGGATCGAGAACAGCGCGAAGGCCCGGCCCATGAGCACGAAGGTGAGCGCCCACACCGCCACGGCCGCGGGCAGCGGGACTCGCACCGTGACCCAACAGGCCAGCGCCAGCAGGCCCACGGACTGCACCCACACCGAGACCACGTTGCCCACGTTGCGGGCCACCGGGATGCGGCGCAGCTCTTCGCGCAGTGCCGGTACCGGCATGCCGGTGGCGGTGAGGCGACCAGTGGGCAGCACGTCGGGCAGAGCCTCTGGGGGAGGGACCATCGTCGCGGTGGACCGCGAGCCATCGGCGCTGACGCTCACGTCACCATTGTGCCCGCCCTCGGGCAGAATGTCCCCATGCCCGACGCCGTGGCCCCGAGCCGCTTCTACTTCCGTCAGCTCCTGGCCGGTCGCGACATCGCCCGTACCGACCCGGTGGCCCGTCAGATGGTCAATTTCGTCTACCTGATCGGGGATCGCGAGACGGGCGAGGCCGTGGCCATCGACCCCGCCTACGACATCGACGGGATCCTCGACGTGCTGGCCGCCGACGGCATGCGCCTCACCGGGGCGTTGGCCACCCACCACCACCAGGACCACGTGGGCGGCGAGATGATGGGCTACGCCATCCAGGGGCTGCGCGAGCTGCTGGCCGTGGCCCCGGTGCCGGTGCACGTGCAGGCGGCCGAGGCGCCCTTCGTGCAGAAGGTCACGGGCGTCGGCCTCGACGAACTGGTCACCCATGACAGCGGCGACGTGGTGATGGTGGGCGACATCCCCATCGAGCTCATCCACACGCCGGGGCACACTCCGGGCAGCCAGTGCTTCTTCGTCGACGGGCGCCTGGTCTCGGGCGACACGCTCTTCCTCGAGGGCTGCGGGCGCACCGACCTCCCCGGCGGCGACCCCCTGGCCCTCTACGAGAGCCTCACCCAGAAGCTGGCCAAGGTGCCCGACGACGCCGTGCTCTTCCCCGGCCACCTCTACTCGCCCGACCCGTCGGCCTCGATGGGCGACACCCGCCGCACCAACTTCGTGTTCCGGCCCCGCAACGCCGAGCAGTGGCTGGCCATGTTCGGCGGCGGCTGAGCCCGTGGCCGACCTGCTCGCCCTGTCGGCCCAGTTCATCGACGCGGCGATCAGCGAGGACCCGAGCCCCCGTCTCGGGCCCACCAACCGGGTCACGTGCGAGCTGTCCGAGGTGGCCGATGGCGTCGCCATGGTCGAGGCGTTCTCCCACGTCGTGTCGTTCCGCACCGACGACGGGCTGGTGCTGTTCGACGCGTCGCTCGACTCCCTCGCCCCGCAGGTGCTCTCGGCCCTGCGCGGTTGGGACGATGCGCCGGTGCACTCGCTCGTGTACACCCACGGGCACGTCGACCACGTGGGTGGCGCCCGGGCCATCGTCGACGAGGCCGCCGAACGCAAACGCCCCCGCCCCACCGTGATCGGCCACGAAGCCGTTCCAGATCGTTTCCAACGCTATGACCTCACCAACGGCTACAACGCCGCCATCAACCTGCGCCAGTTCGGCCCCGGTGGGGCCCTCACCGAAGTCGGTCCCGACGGTCGGCCCGCGTTCTTCTCCGACTTCGTGGCCCCGTCGATCACCTACCGCGACGAGATGGGCATCGACGTGGGCGGGGTGGCCTTCGAGATGCACCACGGCAAGGGCGAGACCGACGACCACACCTGGACGTGGGTGCCCGAGCACCGCGCCGTGTGCGCCGGCGACCTGCTCCTCTGGGTCTTCCCGAACGCCGGCAACCCCCAGAAGGTGCAGCGCTACCCGCACGAGTGGGCGCTCGCCCTGCGCCGCATGGCCGCTCTGCGGCCCGAGCTCCTGTTGCCGGCCCACGGTCTCCCCGTCGGCGGCGAGAACCGCATCCAGCGCGTACTCGACGAGACGGCGAGCGTGCTCGAGAGCCTGGTCGCCCAGACGCTCGAGTTGATGAACGACGGGGCCACCCTCGACACCATCGTGCACACCGTCTCGGCCCCCGCCCACTTGTTGGAGCGGCCCTACCTGAAGCCGGTGTACGACGAGCCCGAGTTCGTGGTCCGCAACATCTGGCGACTCTACGGCGGGTGGTACGACGGCAACCCGGCCCGCCTCAAGCCCGCGGCCGACGAGGTGGTCGCGGCCGAGGTCGCCCGCCTCGCCGGCGGTGCCGCCACGCTGGTCGAGCGGGCCCTGGTGTTGGCCGAGACGGCGACGGCCGCCGCCGATCCCGATGGCTTCCGGTTGGCCTGCCAGCTCGTGGAGTGGGCCGTTCAGGCCGACCCCCACGACCGCGCCGCCGCCGATGCCGCCGCGCTGGTGTACGGGGCCCGGCGCCGGGTCGAGCAGTCGCTCATGGCCAAGGGTATTTTCGGCGCGGCGGCCCAACGTTTCGAGGGCGACACGACGAACGAGGCCAGAGGCTGAGTTCTGCTGTTCGCCCGACACGGTCGTCCTCTCGGGCAGACTGGCGGCCACGTCGTCGGAACGCCTGAGCGCCGACTTCATCACGTAGGGGGACCATGACCGAGCAGTTCGTCACCACCGATGCCGTCGCGACCCGCCGAGGCCGGCTCGGTCGACGGTGGTTCGCCCTCGGGGGTGCCCTCGTGGTCCTCGTGTTGGTGGCCGCGGCCTGCGGCGGGTCGTCCGAGACCGGTGCCACGGCGACGACCGAGGCGAGCGCGGCGCCGGTGAACTTCAGCGTCCCCGGCCCCTACCCCGTCGGCCGAACCGTCCTGCCGATGGGCGACCGCCAGGTGTGGGTCTTCTACCCGGCCGATTCCGCCGGGACGGCGAGCGTCGAGAAGCTCACCAAGTACAGCTCGATCGAGGTGTTCCCCGAGGCGCTCAAGGCGGTGGCTCCGCCGCAGTTGGTGCAGGACATCCCCATCGACGCGTACCGTGATGCGCTGGCGTCGACAGCCGGCCCCTTCCCAGTCGTCATCCACTCCCACGGGGTGAGCGGCCACGCCGCGCTGGCGTCGCGCCATCTCAACCTCCTCGCCTCGTGGGGCTTCGTCGGCGCCGCCGTCGAGTACCCCGAGAGGGATCTCGCCGCCAACGCCCTCGGTCAGCAGAAGCAGGCCGACGACGTGGCCATCCAGGGCCGCACACTGGCGTTGCTGACCGAGCAGAACGGCACCGGACCGCTGGCCGGGATCATGAACCTCGACCTGCTCGCCGCCGAAGGCCACAGCGCCGGTGGCTCGGCGGCGTTGCGGTTCGCGGCCGATCCCGCGGTGAAGACCGTCATCGGCCAGGCCCCCGGAGCCGGCGTCCGCATAGAGGTGCCGGAGGCGCTGACCGGCGAGGCCAACGCCGAGGCCCGCGCCGCGTTCGTCACCCAGGCCCTCGACGCCGCTTACGCCTCCACGCCCCCACCGGACAAACCATCGATGATCATCGCCGGCGAGCTCGACGCCATAATCCCCCTGACCTCGATCGAGAAGACGTTCGCCTGGCTGGCGCCACCGAAGCGCTTCGCCGTCATCAAGAACGCCGGCCACTTCAGCTTCGGTGACTTCTGTGAGCCGATCCAGACCCTCGGAGGTGTCACCCAGTTCGCTCGCCAGATCCCAGTCCCCGAGGGGGTCCTCCAGTCCGCCGACGACGGCTGTCTGCCGTCGAACCTCGAGGCCGAGACGGCCTATGGCGTGATCGACCACCTGACCGTCGCTCAGCTCCGCAACGTGTTCGGTATCGAGGCCCCGCAGGCCGCGGCGTCGCTGGAGCGGTCCTACCTCGACCAGCAGTTCCCCGGCACCCTGGCGCAGTACGAGTACAAGCCCTGAGTCGTTCGCAGCGGCCGCTCAGGCCAGTCGGTAGGCGTCGGGTCGGCGGTTGGCCACGCTCGGGAGGCGGGTGCGCAGCTCGTCGAGGGCGGCCAGGTCGAGGTCGGCCACCACGACAGCGTCACCTTCGGCGGCGGCCTCGCCCAACACGGTGCCCCAGGCGTCGACCACCATCGAGTGGCCGTGGCGCACGATGCCGTCGGGGCTCTCACCCCACTGCCCGGCGGCGACGACCGCGACCTGGTTCTCCACCGCCCGGGCCCGCACCAGCAGTTCCCAGTGCGCCCGCCCGGTGGCGGCGGTGAAGGCTGACGGTACGGCGATCACCGATGCCCCCATCAGCGCCTCGCTGACGTAGAGCTCGGGGAACCGCAGGTCGTAGCAGGTGGTGAGGCCGAGCACGGGCTCGGTGGCCAGCCCCGTGAGCGTGACGACCACTGGTTCGTCGCCGGCGGCGAAGGTGTCGGACTCGCGGGTGGTGGCGCCGTCGACGGTGACATCGAACAGGTGGATCTTGCGGTATGACGCCACGAGTACGCCGTCGGGGTCGAGCAGGCACGAGGTGTTGAAGAGGCGACCGTCGTCGGCCCGCTCCACGAAGCTGCCGGCCACCAACCAGCAATTACGGGCCGAGGCGAGAGCCGACGCCCAGCGCACGGTGGGGCCGTTTCGCGGCTCGGCCGCCGCGACCATGTCGGATCGCCGACCGAGCGATGCGAACAACTCGGGCAGCACCACCAGTGTGGAACCCTCGTGGACCGCCCGTTCGACCATGCTCGCGGCCCGGGTGCGGACGTCTCCTGCGTCCGGAACGCACTTGAGTTGCACCGCGGCGACGCGCATGGCGCCGACGGTACCGGGGCCACCCCCGACCCCGGTGGCACTCCACGCAGCAGTCGACCCCGCAGCCCCGACCGTTGGTCAGGAGGTGGCTCGCCAGTCGTGGCGCCCTTCGCGCACGGCGGTGGCGGAGACGTGGTGATGGACGGGATCGGTCGCCAGCACGATGACTTCCACCCCCGCAGGGGGCGCGGCGGCGGGGTCGTCGCCGGGAAGGCTCCAGCCGGCCCGCGGGGCCACGGCCACGACGGGGAGCCGGGCCAACGCAGCGTCGCGAACTTCAGCCGAGCCGTACCAGGTCACGTCGAGCAACTGGTGCCACTTGTCGGCGCCCACCACGAGCACGTCGAAGCCCTCGGCGACGTCAGCCAACAGGCCGGCCGTGCTGGTGCGCACTCCGAGCCAGGAACGGTTAGCGGCCAATGCCTGTAGGTGGCCCAACCGTTCGGCGACCGGGCTGAGGGCGAGGTCGTCCTTGCCCAGCGTGGCCACCGAGATGCTCAGCTCCAGCCGGTCGAGGCCGCAGGTCTCGACCGCGACCTCGGCCACGTGGAGGTGGGCGACGGTCACGGGATCGAAGGAACCCGGGTACACGCCCAACCGCAATCGCGCCTCGGTCTGACCCATGACCCGAGGCTACCGACCGGCCGCGCTGGGGTCGGAGCGAGGCAGACTTGGGTCTGCCGCCCGCCGAGACGGCCCGACCCGAGGTGACCGTTGGCCCCCACCGCGTTCCTGCATCCCTTCGCCCGGCCTGCCGCCGCGGCCGACGACTTCATCACCATCGTGCGAGGTGAGGGCGCGGCTGTCTGGGACGACCGTGGCCGCCGCTACGTCGACGGGCTCGCCAGCCTCTGGTACTGCGCGGTCGGTCATGGCCGCTCCGAGCTCATCGAGGCCGCCCACCACCAGATGCAGGCCATCGCCGCCTACAACACGTTCGACATCTTCACCAACGAGCCGGCCGAACGGTTCAGCGCGCTCGTGGCCGAACGGTCGCCGCTGCCCGGCGCCCGGGTGTTCCTCACGTCATCGGGGTCGGAGGCCGTCGACACCGCCATCAAGCTGAGCCGGCTCACCTTTTCGCTCCAGGGTCATCCCGAGCGCCAGCTCGTCGTCGGGCGCCACAACGCCTACCACGGCGTGGCTTACGGCGGGTTGTCGGCCGGGGGCCTACCCCTCAACCAGGAGCACTTCGGGCCGCTGCTGCCGAATGTCCCCAAGGTCGCCAGCCACGATCTGGAAGAGATCGAGGCCCTTTTCGCCGACCGGGGCCACGAGATCGCCGCGGTACTGGCCGAGCCCGTACAGGGCGCCGGAGGCGTGTACCCGCCGTCTCCCGGGTACCTGGCCCGCCTGCGCGAGCTGTGCGACGAGCACGGCGCCCTGCTGGTGTTCGACGAGGTCATCACCGCCTTCGGGCGTCTCGGCTCGTGGTTCGGGGCCGAGCACTACGGGGTCACTCCTGACCTCATCACCTTTGCCAAGGGCTGCACGTCCGGGTACCTACCCCTTGGCGGGGTGGTCGTGGGCCGGGCCGTGCTCGACGTGCTCGAGGCCGACCCCACCTTCATCCTGCGCCACGGTTTCACCTACTCGGGGCATCCCACGGCGTGCGCGGTCGGAACGGCCAACATCGAGGTGCTCGAGGCCGACGGCTTGTTCGAGCGCGTGCCTCATCTCGCGTCTCGATTCGCCGAAGGCCTCGGGGCTCTGGCCCACAAGGGTCTGGTGGCCGAAGCGCGAGGTGCCGGGGCGGTGTGGGCGGTGGGGATGCACCCGGAGGTCAGCGCTCTCGACGTGCGGGCCGGACTGCTGGCCCGAGGGGTGATCGCCCGACCGATCGGCACCGCAGCCGTGGCCTTCTGCCCGCCGCTGGTGATCGACGACGCCGACCTCGACCTGTGCTTCTCCGCGCTGGGGGAGGCCCTCGTCGACGCCACCGCCTGAACGGGCGGTCTCCGACGCTCAGCAGCGGGCGGTCAGCGGGTCCCCCACGAGTACGACTGTTTGGCCACGTGCAGGTAGGTGAGCGTCTCCGCGTGGACGACGCCCGGAGTGGCGCGCACCACGTCGTTCACCAACTCGAACAGGGCGTCGGTGCTCTCGCACACCACCTCGGCCAGCAGGTCGTAGCGGCCGGTGGTGATGACCAGGTAGGTGACCTCGGGTACCGCAGCCAGGGCGTCGGCCACGTCGCGTAGGTCGCCCTCGACCGACACCGCGATCATGGCTTCCATGGCGAACCCCACCGCCA
>Ga0105047_10018107_pt1 | contig 10933 bp, 7 predicted proteins | sample MAT04_FD_78384 | JGI IMG/M metagenome (GOLD analysis project Ga0105047, IMG submission 78384) | Freshwater microbial communities from Lake Fryxell liftoff mats and glacier meltwater in Antarctica - MAT-04 (megahit assembly) | ecosystem: Environmental > Aquatic > Freshwater > Ice > Liftoff...
CGCGCCAGCGCGAACCTTGCGTCTGGTGCGAGGATTGGGGTTCCGTGCGGATGGTGGGGGGTGGCCGTGGATCGAACCCGAGGTGACAAGAGCGTCCAGGTGCGCCGGTCGTGGCGACGTCCGGTGCCCGTGATGCTGCTGGCCATCGCCTTGGTGGGGTCGTCGACGTTGGTCGGGGCTTCGATGGCGCCGGCCGGCGCCGCCACCATCAACGTGTCCGAGGCACCGGAGTTCTCGGCCATCGCCTACGGCGACCGGTGGGACTTCAACAACGTCGACGACGTCACCGACATGAGCGTCGTCAACAACTACTACGCACCGGGGATGCCGAACGCCGACCCGTCGAAGCTGTACACGTTCCCGAAGCCGGCCGGCAACCAGCTCTCGTTCCCGCTGCGCGACGGCACACAGCTGTTCCTGGTGCGCACGTGGGATCCGTTGGCCGTGCCCTCGGGGCGGCTCGGCACGATGATCCCGGTCGACGCCAACGCCTACACCAAGGTGTCGTTCAAGGCCACCTACGACGGCACGAGCTCCGGTGCCGGCGTCTACTTCGACAAGGCGAACTGCACCGACACCCCAGCCGGTGGCCCCGACTCTTGCGCCGGCGGCGTGTTCTTCTCGCTGCTCAACGGCACGCACGTGTACACGATCAACATGGCCGTGCCGCCGTCTGATGCTTCGAGGCCGGCGGCGTGGAGCGGGCTGCTCAACCGCCTCTTCCTCACCTTGAACTCCAACAACGTCCTGAGGAACATCTCGATCGACTGGGTGCGCGTGCACGGCACCACCGGCAACCCGATCACCGATCCGTACGAGCCGGGCCAGACGGTGAACCTGGGTGGCAACGACTACGTGATCGATGCTCGGCCCCGCCCCAGGCTCCTCGACCCCGACCTCGCCGGCGGTCAGGACTACGCCACCACCGTGCGGGGCGATGCGTGGGACATGGACCAGATCACCGATCTGTCGAGCTGGGGCTACGCCTCGGTCGGACAGAGCGGTGGCCGCATCACGGGCTCGGGGTTCAGCCCACCCGAGGTGGCGAACCACAACGACCCCCACGTCTACCTGGCCATGCCGTCGAACCGTTTGAACCCGCGGCGCTGGCACCGACTCACCGTCAAGGCGAGCTATGGGGGCTACTTCGGGCTGGCTGACGTGGCCAAGCAGGGCATGGACGGTCGATTCATCTGGGTCAACGACAGTCTGTTTCCCGGTGCGTTCCAGGAATCACAGGACCTCGTGGTCGTCCCCGGGGACAACACGTTCTCGTTCGATCTCATCACGGACCCCGTCGAGAAGATCAACGAGGAGTCCATCCCCTATCGCAAGGGCTGGGGCGGCCCCGAGTCCCGGTGGATCAACGGCTTGCGCTGGGATCCGCACGAGGACCCGGACACCTCCGTGCCCGGCCGCACGTGGACGCTCGACGACGTGCGTCTGGCCCGCAACGACATCGCCGACCCCACCTTCTCGATCCGTTGGATCGACGGTTCGCACGAGACCAACTCGACGGCGAACCTCTATCTCGTCGGGGCCCCGGGCGCCGCTGGCGGCACGAAGCTCAACGGGGCGCCTATCCCCACGGCGGCGAACGAGAACACCTTCGTGCTCAACGCCCCGAACCTCGACGAGCAGGGTCTCTTCTACGTGCGGCTCGAGATCACCGACCCGTCGGGCGACAAGACGACCACATGGTCGAGCGGGCCCGTGGAGACGAGCACGCCCGTCGAGTTCACGGACATCATCCCCGGCGACACCTTCTTCACCGACGTGCAATGGCTGGTGAAGTCGAAGATCGCCAACGGCCAATCGCCAGACGTCTACGGGGCGTCGGCCCCGGTCCAGCGCATGGCCATGGCCGCCTTCCTCTACCGGGCCAAGGGGAGTCCGCCGTTCGTGCCACCGGCCGAGTCGCCGTTCTCTGACGTGTTCACGGACCACGCCTTCTACAAAGAGATCACGTGGTTGGCCCAGAGCGGGATCACCACGGGCTACCCCGACCGCACGTTCCGGCCCACGTCGGCCGTGCAGCGCATGTCGATGGCCGCCTTCCTCTACCGCTTCAACGGTGTGCTCGACGGTGTCGACCCACCGTGCGTGCCGGCCGTGGCGCCGTTCGTCGACGTCGCTTCCGACCACCCGTTCTGCGGTGAGATCCAATGGCTGGTGGGAACCGCCATCACCACGGGGTACGCCGACGACACGTACCGCCCGGGTGTCGCCGTGTCGCGCATGGCCATGGCGGCGTTCCTGCGCCGCTATCACGTGAACGTCGCCCCGATCGGCTGATCGTCCCGCCGGCACGGACTCGTCGACCGTTCTAGGGTTGCGCCCAGCACCGACCCGACCGGCAACAGGGAGACCCTCGTGATCCACGGCAACTTCGCGCAGTACAACGAGACCACCGGGGCAGACCCGTTCACCAAGCAGAACTCGAAGATGCTGAAGGTGTTCCTCCAGTACGGCCCGATCAAGGCCCGCCTCGGGTCGATGGTCGCCTACCAGGGCGATGCACGCTTCAAGTCGGCCGGCTCCGGCGGGGCGGCCAAGTGGCTGAAGAAGGCCGTGACGGGCGAGGGCGCACCGATCATGGACATCGAGGGCACGGGTGAGGTGTTCTTGGCCGACATGGCCCAGGACATCGAGATCTTCTACCTCGACAACGACTGGATCAGCGTCAACGGCGCCAACGTGCTCGCCTACTCCGCTTCGCTCGAAGACGACATCCAGCGCGTCGGCGGCGGCGGTGCCGGCATGATGGCTGGCGGCCTCTACAACATGACGCTCAAGGGCACGGGCTACGTGGCCGTGCTCACCGACGGTCCGCCCATCTCCTTCGACGTGGCCGCCGGCCAGACGTTCGCCGACGCCCAGGCCGTGGTGATGTGGACGTCGGGGGTCAACATGACCATCAAGACCGACGTGAACCTCAAGACGCTCATCGGCAAGGGGTCGGGCGAGTCGATCCAGATGGCCTTCTCCGGGCAGGGCTTCGTGCTCGTGCAGCCGTCCGAGGGCCAGGCCCTCGGCACGGGCTCGCAGCCGACCGGTGGTGGCGGTGGGCTCCTCGGTTCGCTCGGCGGCTGATCCGGCGTTCGACGGGGACGCTGCACCGCGGTGCAGCGTCCCCGTCGGCGCGTCGGGGCAGACCTAGCCTTTTAGGGTCGCTCGATCTGGAGGCAAGGCCATGACCCCGTTCTCGATGCACCTCGACGCAGAACAGCGCGAGCAGCTCTCCTCGTCGGCCACGCTCATCCTCGTGTCGGGCATCGTCTCGATGGCGCTCGGGATCATCATCATCGTGTGGCCGAAGAGCGGGGCGTTCGCCTTCGCCGTGCTCATCGCCATCGCCCTCGTGCTGACGGGCATCACCGAGATCGCCCTGTCCAAGACGTGGCAGCAGCGATGGGTGCCGGTCGCATTCGGCAGCCTGGCCATCGCTGCCGGCCTGGCCACGGTGGTGTGGCCCGAGGTGACGCTCAAGGTCCTGGCCGTCCTCATCGGCATCAGCTTCCTGCTCCGGGGCATCGTCCGCGTGGTCGGTGCGCTCATGACGAAGCAGGCCTACTGGGGCCTCGTGGCCATCGTGGGCGCCATCGAAGCGCTACTCGGCATCGCCGCCATCGCCTGGCCGAAGGCCACCATCCTCGTGCTGGCCGTCCTGCTCGGCATCAACCTGCTGATCAGCGGCATCGCCCAGGTCGCCTTCGCCCAGCAGGTCAAGAAGCTGAGCGCGTCCCCGGCCTGACCGGGCGGGGCTGCGGGCCACCGCCCGGGCGGTGGCGGCCACGCCGATGCCCACGTCGAGCGGATCGACGGCGTCTGGTTGGTCGGGATGCACCTCGGGCTCGGTGTCGCTGCTCATGGTGCTGGCTCGTCGTTGTCGTTGTCGTCGTCGCGGCCGGGTCCGAAGCGGTCGTACGCCGCAGCACTGACCAACGGCGACACCACGAAGATGCTACCGAGCAGGTAGAGGTAGGTCAGGGTCACGGCGGCCACACCGAGGGTGCCGTAGGTCTGCGACATGCTCGACACCTTGGTCGGCAGGTAGAGGGTGGCGAACAGCGACAGCCCGATCATGCCGGCGGCACCGACGGCGGAGCCGGGCAGCAGCCACCGCCAGTCGGTGGCGCGGCGGGGCAGCATCACGCCCAGGGCGAAGAGCATCCCGAACACGATGGATGCCGACACGAGCGCACCGGCCATGCCGCCGATCGGCCCGGCCCTCCGCAGGAGGCTGTTGGCGAAGAGGATGACGGCGATCAGCGGCACGGCGGCCAGGATCCGGGTGAGCAGGTGTCCGCGGCGGCGGACCTTCTTGGTCTCGTACCCCCACATGGTGGCGTGGGCCAGGTTCAGCGCCGACAGCAGGCCGCTGAGGCCGAGGATCAGACCGGAGAGGGCGACGAACAGCAGGTGGTAGCGCGACGACTGCGTGTCGGTCGAGGCCTGGGCGATCTGGGCGGCGATGCCTCGGCCCAGCCCGAGCGAGCTCGACGTGGTGTCCTCCACGTCGACGCCGCCGTCGCTGGCCAGACCGGCCACGCTCACGGCCAGCAGCATCAGCGGGAGGATCCACAAGAACAACCGGAAGGCGATGTGTCCGGCCAGCGCAGCGCCGTTGTGGCGCACGTAGCGCTGGTAGATGTCGACGAGGACGCCGACCTGGGGCCACTGCTGCTCCGTCTGCTCCCAGCGGTCGGAGGCCTGCTGGCGGGCTCGCTCGACGAGCGCCTTCGAGCGGCCGACGGCCGACGGCCGAGTACCGGGGTCGGAGTCGGGTGACGGTTCGCGTCCGGCATCGTCGTCGACGTCGGTCACCGGGTCACCCCGCCGGTGTGGAGGTGGTGCTGGTGGCGGGCTCGGCGGTCGACGGACCGGCCAAGACGAGGAGGGCGACCTCGTAGGCGGCCAGGACGGCCAGGGTGACGAGCAGGCCGAGGAACGTCACGTCGGTCTGGATGAGCCACACCATGGCCAGCAGTGCCCCGACGAACTGGAAGAGCACGACGTGGTCGTGGAGGAAGCGCCAGGCGGCGGGCTCGCTGCCCCGGTCGACGTGGGTTGCGCCCCGGCGAAGCCCCGCGGCCTCTCGACGGAGCTCGACGGCGAAGCGGCCGTCACCGGTGACGATGGCGACGATGGTCAGTACGAGGGCGCCCGCCACGACGAGTTGGGTCAAGAAGCGCAGGTTGACCACGAGCGCCTGGATGGTGGTGGCGGCCGCAGCTCTGCCCTCCGGGTTGCCGATGAGGTCGAGCACGTAGTTCCGGCCCGCTCGCACGAGGGCGGTGGCCAAGACCATGGCGGCGACGGTGCCCAGACCGAAGCCGATGAGCACGTGGCGCCGGTTGTCGGCCAGGACGAGGGTGGCGATGAGGAGCAGCAGCGTCAGCACCGGGAGCGCCCACGTGATCCGGTCGAACACGCGCACGCCCTGCTGGGCGGCGGCGAGCTGGTCGCTCTGGAAGACCTCGATCACGCCGAACGATTCGGGCAGGTCGCGGCCGAGCGCGGTGGCGAGTTCGGCGCGGGCCTGGTCGGGCGGTGTGTCGAAGGTGATGGTGGGGACCGGTCTGCCGTCGGTCAGGAGCTGGGGGGCGAGCTCGTTCACCTTGGTCAAGGCGGCGGCCACGATGGGCAGAAGGTTGAGCGACACCACGCCGTCGGAGATGTCGATGGGGCCGTCGGTCTCGTCTCGGAGGATGGCCACGGCCTTCTCGTGGGCGAAGCGGTTGGCGTTGACCCAGAACTCGGCGAACCGCTCGCTGGCCAGGACGGTGGCCAGCGAGTCCTCGATGAACGTTGTTGCCGCCGCGGTGAGCGGCCCAGCCAGCAGCGATGCCTGGTCGGGCAGGGCGGCGGCCAGCTTCGTCTCCGGATCGGTGACGGCCACGAGCTGTTCGGTGAGGCGCTCGGCGATGAGTGCGGTGACGGCTTCGTCCTCGGCCAGGGGCGCCACGGTGGCCACCCATGAGTCGGTGTTGAGCAGCAACCGGTGCGACCAGAAGGCGAGCGTCGAGGCCATCAGGCTGATGACGGTGAGCACGGCCAGGCACACGACGGCGATGCGCCGAGCGCGGCTGGGGCCGGCATGCTTCTCGGTGTCGGGCGCGTCGCCAGGGAGTCCGAGGGTGGGTGCTGGATCGCTCATCGCTGTCGCCGTTTCGTGCCGGGGGATCTCCGGGTGTGTCCACAACCTAGAGTCCGGGATCGTGCTGATCCTGCCGAGCGACTTCGTCCCCGTCCGCCAGGGCGGCGTGACTGCGCCCGACGGCCGCACGCTGGCCTGGGCCGAGTTCGGGGATCCTGACGGCGACCCCGTGATCTGGTTCCACGGATCGCCGGGCGGACGACGCCAGCTCCCGCCCGACGGACCAGGCGCGGCCGCGCGTCGCGGCATGCGCCTGATCGGGATCGACCGGCCTGGCACCGGTGCGTCGACGGCCCACCAGTACGGGCGCGTCGTCGACATGGCGGCTGATGTGGAGGCCGTGGCCGACGCCCTCGGGCTCGAGCGGTTCGCGGTGGCCGGCCTCTCCGGGGGCGGACCGTTCACGCTGGCGTGCTGTTGGGCCATGCCCGATCGGGTGACGGCCGGTGCCGTCCTCGGCGGCGTGGGGCCGACGGTGGGCGTCGAACGGGCCCCTGGAATCCCCCGGCTTCTCGTGCCGCTCGAGCCGGTGCTGCGGCTGCTGGCCCGACCGCTGGGCACGGCGCTCACGGTGGCCGCCCGGGCGGCGCGACCGTTCATGGAGCAGGGGTTCGAGCTCTACGTGGCCGTCGGTCCGAAGGCGGATCGCGAGGTGCTTCGAGCGGCGGACCTGAAGGCGGTGCTGCTCAACGACCTCTCGACGTCGCTCGACGACGGTCTGCTGGCGCCGATGTACGACCTCGTCGTGTTCGGGCGCGACTGGGGCTTCTCCCTGCAGGAGATCACGCAGCCCGTGACCTTCTGGCATGGCGATGCCGATGGGATCGTGCCGTTCGGGCACGGCCCCCACCAGGCCGGGTTGGTGCCGAACGCCAAGCTCGTGGTGTGTCCCGGCGGCGGGCACTTCGCTGGCTACGGGTTGGTGGAGGACGTACTCGACTCGCTTCGTTGAGCGTGCCGCTTCGCCGAGCGAGCGCTCGACTCAGGTCACGATGGCGGGGTCCATCTGGATGATCGAGAACATGGCACCGAGTGGGTCGCTGATGATGGCCACCCGGCCCACGGGCAGGTCGAACGGGGGGACGACGACGGTGGCGCCGAGGGCGGTGGCCGATGTGGCGCTGGCATCGGCGTCGGCCACGGAGAAGTAGGGCATCCAGTGGGCGGGGACCTCGGCCGGGTGCATCTCGGGCGTCATCTCCATGAGGCCGCCGACCTCGCGCCCGCCCACCACGATCTGGTGGAAGCCCTCGTCGGAGGTGTTGTAGGTCCAGCCGAGGAGCTCGCCGAAGAACGACTCGGCGGCGTCGAGATCGCGGGTGGCGAGCTCGTTCCAGCACATCGTGCCGGGCTCGTTCACGAGTTGGGCGCCGATGTGGCTCAGCCCCTGCCAGAGCCCCACGACGGCGCCGCTCGGATCCATGAGGATGGCCATCTTGCCGAACTCGAACACGTCCATGACCGGCATGATCAGCGTGCCGCCGGCCTCGGCCACCTTGGCGGCCGTCTCGGCCACGTCGTCGGCCGCCAGGTAGGTGGTCCACATGGCCGGCATGCCCGCCATCTCGGCGTTCTGCTGGCCCAGGCCGGCCACGGTGAGGCCGCGCTTGGTGAACTGGGTGTAGAAGCCCGACTCGGGCCCACCGGGTTCGCCGGCCTGCCAGTCGAACAGCGATTCGTAGAACCGTGTGGAGACGGCTCGATCGGGGGACATGAGGTCGATCCAGCAGGGGACGCCGTGCTCGTACGCGGTCATCTCGGTCATGTGGGCTGAACCTCTCGCTCAGCTCGGGTGGAGGGGCTGCCCGAGCGGTAGCCACCAGGGTAGGCGGAGGGTCTGACAGTCGCTTCGGTCCAACCGGAGGTCGATGCGTCCGATCGTCCTGGTACGGTCGGAAGGAGCCGACGAGTTGCTGGGGAGCTGCGTCATGGGGTCGGGTCGGACAGAGCGGTTCGCCGCCTGGGTAGGGGTCGTGGGTTTGCTGGGCGTCGGCGCGGCGATCGCACCGCCGGCGTCGGCGGTGCCGGCGCCGTTGGTGGTGACGACCACGGCCGACGTCGTGGACGGCGATGACGGGGTCCTCTCGCTCCGAGAGGCGGTGGATCAAGCGAACGCGAACGCCGGTGCCGACGCCGTGCAGCTGGCCGACGCCGCGACCTACGTGCTGTCGAGGTGCGACGTGACCGTGGGGTCGGACGAGGACCTGAACGTCACTGGAGACCTCGACGTCAGCGAGGAGCTCGAGGTGCTCGGCGCCGGTGCCGAGGTCCAGCAGTCGTGCGTGGGCGACGAGACGCCATCCAGGGTCGTCCACGCTCATGGGGCCGCACCACTGACGCTCCGGCGCGCCACGTTGGCCGGTGGCCGCACGCCGGTGGGAGCCGACCCGGGGGCGTCCGTGCTCGTCGAGTCCGCCGCGTCAGACGCGCTCACCCTCGAGGCCGTCGCCGTGCTCGGGTCGTCGGGAGATCTGACGCGGGAGGTGGAGGGATTCGTCGAAGACGCGGCGGTGGCGGTACCTGCGGGTTCGCTGCTGGCGTCGAGCACGACGGTTGCCGACAACGCCGACGCGGCCGGTGCCCTCGTCGGTGGCGATTCGACGATCGTGGACAGCGCGATCGAAGGCAACCACCTCGAGGGGGGTCGAGCCGCGGGGATCATCGTTCGGGGTGGCACCCTGATCGTCGAAGGCACGACGTTGTCGGGAAACACCACGCGCCGCGAAAGCGGGGTGGCGGGTCGCGCCGGCGCCATCGAGAGTGCCGGGACGGTGGAGCTCGTCGACACCCAGATCACCGGAAACGTCGGCGCCTTGGCCGGAGGAGTCCTCGCCCGTCGCATCGTGGCTGCGGACACGACCTTCCATGCCAACGAGGGCACGGTGGTGGCCGGCGGGTTCCGCGGGGCGGTCGAGTTCGACCGGGTCACCGTCACGGAGAACATCGCCCCCATCGTGGGTGGCGGCCTCGTCGGGCCCGATGGCGCGGGTCCGCAGCACCTCGCCGATTCGACCCTGTCGGACAACGAGTCGACGCTCGCCGGAGCGCTCTACGTGGGGTCGAACGACGAGCCCACCGACCTGACGATCGAGCGATCGACGGTGACGGCCAACTCGGGCGGCTCCACCGGCGGGGTCCTGGCAGTGGTCGAAGATGGGGACGCGACCGTGGACGTGGCCTTCGAGGCCAGCACCATCGTCGACGGCGTCGTCGGCCCGTCGGGGGAGAGCACATCCCCGGCCACCGACGTGATGGCCATCGGCTCGAGCGTGACATGGCGATCCTCGGCCATCGGCTCACCGGGAGCAGAGGCGCCGAGCTGCCGCACCGGCGACGGCGGGACGTTCACCTCGCTCGGCGGCAACGTCGCCGCCGACGCGTCCTGCGGCGTCGGCGACGAGTCGTTCGATGCCGCCGATGTGGGTGACCTGGGGCTGCTGCCGCTCGCCGATGGCGCCGGCCCCACCTGGACCCGCGTGCCCGTCGCCGCCTCGCCGCTCGCCGGCCGCATCCCTGGGGGGTCGCCGTTGTGCGGGGCGGTCGATCAGCGGGGCGTGCCCCGCCCGCAGGGCCCCGCGTGCGACAGCGGCTCCGTCGAGATCGCAGAGGCCCCCGTGGCGCCGCCGACGATCGTGGTCACGTCGACCGACGACGTGCTCGATGCCGAGGACGGCGTCCTCGGACTCCGTGAAGCGGTCCAGCTGGCGAACGCATCGGCCGGGCCGGACACCATCGAGCTCGCCGAGGGCGTGACCTACGACCTCGTGCGATGCGACCCGGTCGACGCGGTGGCGGACGACGACACCAATGCCACCGGCGACCTCGACGTGCTCGAGGCTCTCACCGTGGTCGGCAACCGCGCCGCCATCGAGCAGACGTGCGACGGTGGCGTGGGCAGCCCGTCGGCGAGGCTCTGGCATGGCATCGGTTCGGCCGTCCTGATGCTCGGTGGCGTTTCGCTGCTGGGTGGGCGCACCCCAGCAGGCGGTGATACCGGTGCCGCCGTGCGCGTCGAGTCGGCGTCGGCCACCGCGCTGACGTTCGACGACGTGATCGTCTCCGGCGCAGTGGGCGGCCCGCCGCCGCTCGGCGATGCGGCCGTGGACGTCGTCGGGGGTGGCGCGCTCACCGACTCGACCATCGAGGGCACGACGTCCGGCTCGGGCCTGCGGCTCGGTGCCGGTGGCACGATCGACGGATCGATCATCCGGCAGAACGCGGGCGGCCTCGAGGGCGCTGGGATCGATGTGCTCATTGGCGATCTCGAGGTGACCGACACCGAGATCGTCGGGAACGGTATCGAGCCGTCGCGAAGCGGCTCCGGAGGCGTCAGCGTGGCGGACGGCGAAGTGGCGCTGACGAACTCCGTGGTCGCCGACAACGTTGGCGTCTACGCGGGCGGGGTGGTCGCTCGCAGGATCACGGCCACCGACTCCATCATCCGCGACAACGTGGGTGGTTTCGAAGGTGGCGGCTTCCAAGGCGCCGTCGACTTCACCCGAGTCGCCGTGCTCGGCAACCAGAGCGCGGCGTACGGGGGAGGTGGCTATGTCCTTGCTTACGGGGAGAACCGGATCCGGGACAGCACGATCGCGGGAAACTCGGCGGTGTACGGCGGAGCCCTCACCGTGGACATCCGTGGGACCGGGTCGCTCACCATCGAGCGGTCGACGATCACCGAGAACGTCGGTGAGCACATCGGTGGCATCCACGACTTCACCGATCCCACGGAGCCGGTGCGTCCGTTCGTGATCCGAGATTCGACGTTGGCCG
>Ga0105047_10018110_pt1 | contig 10933 bp, 6 predicted proteins | sample MAT04_FD_78384 | JGI IMG/M metagenome (GOLD analysis project Ga0105047, IMG submission 78384) | Freshwater microbial communities from Lake Fryxell liftoff mats and glacier meltwater in Antarctica - MAT-04 (megahit assembly) | ecosystem: Environmental > Aquatic > Freshwater > Ice > Liftoff...
GCGGACCCGGACAAGCGGACCCGGACAAGCGGACCCGGACAAGCGGGGCGATCGCTGACCGCGGGTCGCCACCTCAACTACGGCGATGCGGGAACGAGCCAGCCCACGAGGTCGATGATCACGTCGACCGTGCCGCTGTTGTTGCGCACGGCGATGGTTGCTCCCGCCGGAACGACCACCACGTTGGCCACCGTCTCCCCCGCCGGCAGGTTGACGGTCGACGTTGCCGGCAACGGTCGGCCACCGGCGACCACGGTGAGGTGAGTAGCGGAGCTCGGACGATCAGCGGTCACCATCAACACCAACCCGACGGCCGCAGCGGGTGCGCCCGAAACCAGCCGGCCGGCCACCTCGAGCACCTGGCCCGCTCCGACCTTGGCAGCCGGACCGGGATGGCCTCCCGCCCCGGTGCCGGTGCCGTCTCTCGTGTCGACAGCCCGGGCCGGCGATTGCAGCGCGAACGACGAGCCGAGAGACGCTCCACCGGCCGGTTCGAACCATCCGAGCAGGTCGACCACCACATGCACCGAGCCGCTGTTGTTGAACACCGCGTACCCCCCATTCGTGCTCAGGGTCACCACCGCAACATTGGCTCGAGTCTGCTGCGCCCCCACGTTCACCGTCGAGGTAGGCGGCTTCGGACCGGCGGGGTACGCGGTGAGATGCGTGGCCACGGTGGCGTCCACGGCCGTGATGTTCACGAGCAACGCGGTAACGCTCGACGGGATAGCCACCCCCGACAGCACTTGTCCCGCCGCGAGTCGTTCCACTTCCACCCCGGGACCGAACGGTGCGGGCCCCGCCAACCCCGTCCCGTCTCGACTGTCGAGGATGCGAACGGGATCGTTTCGGGGCACAAGTAGCGACGATCCAGAAGGCCCGATCCAGCCCAACACGTCCACGATCACGTCGGCGACACCAGGGCCGTTGGTGATCGTGAAGGATCCGGCGCTATCGAGCTCCACCATCGTGGTGTTGGCCCGGGTGGCCCCCGCCGGTGTGTTCGCCGTGGAGCCATTCGACGACGGACCGGCAGCGGGACCGACCACCAAATGGGTGCCGCCACCACGACTCACGACGGTCAGGTTCACGATGACCCCAGAGGCGGAGGCCGGAATGGTGTCCGCGCCAATCACACTCCCCCCGATGTCGATCCGCACCGCGGCCCCGGCGGCCAGCGGGCTGGGCACCGGAGGCGGGGGCTCACGTCCGGTGTTGTCGCGTGTGTCGAAGATCCGGGACGGTGCGACGAGCGGCGTGTACTCATCGGCCTGCGGAAGCGGGATCGTACCCACGTGCATGGCCCGACCTACCTGCGTGACGAACGAGATTCCGAGATCGGTCGAGGTGGTGAGCGAGGGGTGCGGAACGGCGACGTAGCACCCTGTGGCGAACGTGGTGCCACAAGGCCCGAGGGCAAACGTCCGGGCGCTCGACCACGGCCCGACCGGCGACGGCGCGGTGCGCACCGACACCTTCTGATCGGGTACCAACATGTAGGTCATCACGTACGCCGCCGTTGACCCACTCGCACCCGCGGTCAGCGCGGCTGCGGCCTGAGGTAGCTCCGCCACCTGCATGCCACCGAAGGGAACGCCGCCGATGCCAAAGTCGAGTGGTGCTGCGGTGACGACGTCGGTCCCCCATGCTCCTCCGTCCCAGTAGGTGTAGGCCGCCGTTTGGGTGGCATTGGCCAGTGGCGCGCGAGCGACACGACAGGCGGCACCGAACAGATTGCCCGTACACCGGTAGACGTGGACGTGGCCATCGGCGAGGATCGGGCTGGCACCGAAAAGGTGGGGCGCCGCGAACAAGGTGTTGTCGGTGATGGTGGCAGCGAACCCCGGAAGGGCGGCGGGCGACGTGAGGTTCGTATACGCATCTGGGTCGTACGACACGTTGGCCACGCCCATCGACAGGGACTCATAGGCGAAGTCGGTGGCGTTCAGATAGATGCAGATGTTGAGGTAGTAGACGAGCACGGTGTCGGTGCCATCTCCGTTCGGCCGGGCCACCAACCCACTCGGCCATGCAGCCTGGGAGTTGAAGCCCACCCCGTCTTTCGTGGCGGGGCAATCCGGCACATTGGCGGCACCGCCGATCGGGTTCGGAATGTCGGGGTCGTCGGTCGGTGGGGTGACGAGAGGGACCAACTTCCCTCCGGGCAACGGATCGACCACCACATCGGGCTGATCGGGCGTCGACAGTGCGGCGCTGTTTCGCACCGCCAGGGCGTTGGCGTGGTCGAGCACCGTGTCGGAGAAGACCCACATGGTGCGACCGTCGCTCAGCGTCGTGGTCTGACCGCCGTCTCGATAGACATGCCGGCTGGCCAGCGGGGAGGCGGGCGGGAATCGGAGCGGCCCTCGGTCCGCCACGCTGCCATCCGTCGCCGCCGCCAACGGGCGGCCCGCTGGTGATTCCGTCGAACGAGGAACGAGACGGCCATCGGAACGGGCCAGCAAGGCCCCGATCGCAACCGGCGCCTGTCCCGCCTCCGCCGTCATCGCGGTGGGGCGTGCGGGGACCGTGGAGGAGGGACCGGCACCCGCAGGCACGGGGGCGGCGGCAACGCCCAGGGCCACGGCGGCGAACACCATGAGGACGTTCGCGAAAGGCAGGCGTCGAGATCTCGCGAGACGGCGAGTGAACCGGTTTGGAACGCCCGAGGATCGGCGATGTCGACGAATGCCCGGTCGTCTGACGCCCATGACGCCGAACACTACGGCCCCCGCACACCGTTCGGGCATCGCCGATGAGCCGCCACACGACGTCTTTCGCGCCCGCAACGGCAATGGCTTCCTTCCGCTGCGAGGCGATGCGCTAAGTTCACGGCCTCACTTGCGCGAGTGACGGAATTGGTAGACGTGCAGGCTTCAGGTGCCTGTGTCCGAAAGGGCGTGGGGGTTCAAGTCCCCCCTCGCGCACCACAGATTTGGGCGGAAAAGCGCAGGTCACAGGCGACCCATAGAGGCCGAACGTGTAGTCCACCCAAGGGCCTGCGTCCCGTGCGACGTGACCCGAACCGAAGAGCTCGCGCCAGGACGGACCGATGGGCGGGTGCTCTGCAACGGGCCGTTGAGCAACGTGGCGTGCCGGCTCGTGGGCGCGCGGCCGGCGGCCATGGAGCTACTGCGGCACCCCCGCCATCGGCGAGCCCACGGATCGCGGTCAGTTCATCTGCATCACCGAGGCCGCCCAACGCGAGAGCCATCCCGACGTCATCACCACCACTGCCCGGGCCCCAATCACACGTAGCCCGATCGAACCGAGGTGGTGCGCAAGAGCGCGGCATACCGGCTCATGCGCACCCCCCGAACGGCACCGAAGGCGCGGGTGTGCTGGCGGAGATGTCGGGATTCCACGATCAAGGCCCCGCCGCGGCGTTTGCCTTGCAACGGCCGATGGACGCGGTCCCCGACGGGTCAATCGATGAGCTGTGGGCGGGGCTTGACGTCGCCCTTCTCACCGTGTTCGGCAGCGCCGCCTACGCGGGCTCGCGGGCCACCGCACGCGATCTCGACATCGGCGTGAGCTTCCGCAGCCACCCGCAGGAGTTGGCGCTGATCAGCGGGCTCACCCGCCTCCTGGGTTTCGACAGGATCGATCTGGCCGTGGTCGACGACGCCAGCCCGCTCCTGCGTTCCGAAGCCCTGTGCGGAGCCGGCCTCTACGAGCACGACGACGGGGCGCTGGCCGCCGCACAGTTGGCCGCCGTGGCCGAACGTTACGACACTGCTTGGCTCCGCCGCCTCGATCTCGAGCGCCTTGCTGAGGGGGCCAGGTGACCCCAACCGGGCCCCGAGCCGACGTGCACTCGCGCACCTCCACATCATCAGCGCGGAGTTGGCCACCGCCATCGAACCGGCCGCAGGCCTACGCAACCCGCTCGTGCACCGCTACGGCGACATTCGCCTCGACCTTCTGGCCTCCGCGATCGGCGAGATGCTCGATCTGTTCGCCCAGTGGTGGGCCCAGGTAGCTGCCAGCCTTCTCGATTGACGGTCGAACCAGGTCCCCCACATTTCGATGCCGAAGCGAGTCTGCCCTTGCTGCTGGTCCACGGACCGTGCAGCCGGGAGCCGAGAACCGGGTGGAGGTTGCGTCAGATGTCTCTCGCCATCAGCCGGTCCCGCGGCCCGGCTTCGTCCGCTGCCGCCTCGACTTCCCGCCGTGGTACGAGCGGCCGGCGACGGCGGCCGCGGGGTCCTGCGGTGGCTATACGGCGGGATGGACGACGGGATGGACGGCGGGATGGACGGCGGTGCGCTCCGGGAACTCGACCATCTCAAGGACCCGGACGCCGAGCACCTGACCGCGGCTACGACCACCGCACCGTTCTCCCCGTCACCATTCCGATCATCCACCGGTCGAAACGTGGCTGACCGGGACCGACGTCGTGGCGCTACAGTGGCTGGCGCAAGAGGTGTGCCGGGAAGTCTGGTCGGCGTGTTACGCACGCGCGCCTACCACCGAAAGCCTCCATGTCTCTGCACGCTGACCATGATGATCTGAATGCCCCTTGGGCCAAGTCCGATCGGCTCATCCCTCGTGTCCTTGCCCAACCGGTTCAGCGGTTCCTCGCCACCGAAGCGTCCGGCGGGATGGTGCTGCTCGTGGCGGCGGTGGTTGCCGTGGCGTGGGCCAGCTCACCGTGGTCAGCATCGTATGAACAGCTGTGGTCGACCGTGGTCACCATCGGCACAACCGACCTGCACCTGGAAGAAACCCTCCGCCATTGGGTCAACGACCTCGGCATGGCGTTGTTCTTCTTCGTGGTCGGCCTGGAGATCAAACGTGAACTCGTGCACGGCGACCTCCGCCACGCCCGCACGGCAATGCTCCCGATCCTGTGTGCCCTGGGCGGCATGGTCGTTCCTGCGCTGCTGTTCCTGGCCTTTACCGCCGGGGGACCCGGCGCGCGCGGTTGGGGCATCCCTATGGCCACGGACATCGCTTTCTCGATCGGTGTGCTTGCCCTGATAGGTCGGAGGACCCCCGCTTCCCTGAAGGTGTTCCTCTTGACCTTGGCAATCGTGGATGACATCGGCGTCATCTTGGTCATCGCCGTCTTCTATAGCTCTGGGGTCGCGTTCTCCTGGTTGGGGGCGTCAGCCTGCACGGTGTTGGCGATCGTCGTTTTGAAGCGCCTCGGGGTCCGTTCGCTCGTCCCCTACACGGTCCTTGCCGCAGCGTTGTGGGTGACCGCGCTCGAATCGGGCGTGCACGCCACAATTGCGGGTGTCGTTCTGGGTCTGCTCACCCCGGCCCGTCCAACGCAGCCACCATCAGCGGTAGCGGAGGCGGCCGCGGCTCGACTCCAGGACCGCCATCTTTCCGACGACAGCGAAGACGAAGCCGACGAGACCTCGTTGCTGGAAGTCTCGTCGCTCACCGCAGAGGCCGTCTCTCCGGTCGCCCGGCTCCAACAGCGACTTCACCCGTACACGTCGTTCGTCGTCCTTCCCTTGTTCGCACTCGCCAACGCAGGGGTAGATCTCACACCCGACACGGGCGCCCCCTCGCTCACCAGCCCGGTGGCGCTCGGTGTCATCGTCGGCCTCGTCATCGGCAAACCGCTCGGGATCTTGGCCGCCGCGCTTCTTGCTCATCGGCTCCTACGCGTTCCGCTGCCGGCGCACGCCGGTTGGGTCGAGGTGGCCGGAGTTGGGATGCTCGCCGGCATCGGCTTCACCGTTTCACTGTTCGTGACCGGCCTGGCCTTTACCGGCCCGCTGGCCGACGAAGCAAAGGTGGCCATACTCGTCGCGTCCGTGATCGCCGGTTTGCTCGGCGCTGGGTTCCTTGTCATGCGCTCGACGTCGCACCCGCTGACACCCGACGACTGACCGGCGCAGCGCAGGACCGCCACCCGTTGCGCGGCTCACTCCGCGAGATTGCCGAAAGAGGCGTCCGCGCATGCCCGGACCCAAGTACCTTGGACCGAGGAGTGCCGGGAAGCCTGGTCGGCGTCAGTTCAGGCACGACGCGAAAGGCATTCCCATGATGGAGATCTGCACCCTCGACCTGCACGGCTTCCGACCGAAGGCTCCCGTGCATCAGCTCGGCCAACTTGCCGCCGAACCGGGTGTGTTGGTGTGGGTCGACATGATCGACACCAACGCCACCGAGATGCGCCGAATCGCCGAGCAGTTCTCGCTGCACCCTCTTGCGCTCGAAGACGCCCTCGAACCTGCCCAACGCCCCAAGATGGAGAGCTATCAAGACCACTCCTTCCTGGTCGCCTACGCCTACACCGGGCGACTCGGTGATCTCGCCGAGATCGACATCTTCGTCGGGCACGACTGGATCATCACCGTGCGGAACCGGAACGAGTCCAACGACGCCTGGGACCCAACTCGGCTCCGATCACGTTTCAACCACAAACCACCGGTCGCGCTTTCGATCGGCTACCTGCTCTACGCCGTGTTGGACGACATCGTCGATACGAGTTTCGACGCCATCGAACTCGTCGACGATCACCTCGAACGCATCGAAGCGGAGATCTTCTCCACCAGCATCGAGGACGAGGACTCGGTGCAGCAACGGCTGCTCGCCACACGTCGTGAGCTGCTGCAGTTCCGCAGCCGACTTCTCCCGGCCAAGGATGTGCTGCTGTCGTTGAGCCGGCATGAGGTGACGTGGATCGAAAGAGATACGGGTCCGTATTTCGCCGATGTGCTCGACCATGTCATCCGCACCGTGGACCTCATCGATCTACAACGTGAGCTCCTTTCCAACGCCGTCGACGCCCACCTCGCGATGGTCTCAAACCGCATGAACCGAGTGATGAAGCGGATGACCGCCTTTGGTTCGATCCTCCTTGGTGCGGCGTTGATCTCCGGCATCTACGGCATGAACTTCGACAACATGCCCGGCACCCATTCGAGCCTCGGGTATCCGATGGCGATCCTTTCCATGGTGACCCTCACGGTGGTGCTCACCGTGTACTTCAGGAAGAAGCGTTATCTGTGAACTGGCCGAGCACATGTTCCCCAAACCGACTACCGATCCTGTCCGCGTACGCCACCACGGAAGGGTTCAGGCTTCTTGCTCTCTTCACGGAGCGAAAGGGGGATAGGACGGTTCAGCGGTTCGGTCAGGCTCCCCCAACCACGCCACCAAGGCCCTTCAGCCCTCAGGATCGTCGGCGCCTGACGCGGTGATGGCCAAGAATTCGGCCCGGCTCCGTGCGTAGGCATCGGGATCCGCAACCACCTCCTCGGCGAGGCGAAGCACTTCCTCCTCGGTCACCTCACGCAGGGGAAGGCGGGTCACCTTGTGCACACCCGCGGCGGAGATGCCGGCACCCGCCGCGATACCGATCCCCGGCACCAGGCTGCGAGCGAACCGGGAAGCCGTCCGGCGAACCAACTCCTGGCCGAGCCACGTCGCCGCCTCACGCGCCACGTGCGGCGAGGCCCGGCGGCCGGCGGAGTCGCCATAACCCGAGGCCTCTGCCAGATCGGTGACGATGATCGCCGGGTCGGGGGAACGTTTCGCCTCCAAGTACTGGTTCGTTCGGGCCGATGCCGCCACATAGGTCTCGAACACCTCGCCCACGATCGCCGACACGATGGCGACCGTGGTGGCCGTGCCCGCAGACCCGAACGCGGCCACCTCCTCGGCCACCGCCGACGCCCCGCCCCCCGCCCCGGCCGTCGCCATGTGCTTCCACGGCCGGTTCGATCGCAGGGGATAGTGCACCGCGGTGACGATCACGGCCCGCTCCGTCTGTAGTAGCCGGTCGGCCACTCGCTGAAGTGAGCGTTCCACCGCATCACGCCGGAAGGCCTTGGTGCGGCGAAGCCCCGCCACCTCGTCGAACACGTCGGCCACGATGCCGTTCCACAACGCACGGAGATCCTCCTGAACGAGTTCAGGAAGGTTGGCGTTTCGCAGACGGCGCGGCGCCGCCCGGTCGAAGGCCAGCCGCGCCGCCACCGCCGGCGGAAGCTGGCTCATCTCCCGATGACGGGCGGGGACGGTGGCCCCCACGGCGGGCAGCGGTGGTGGTTGATCGCTCACGTGTCCGCCACCCTACCGACGGGGGAGTTCAATCCTCTGCGACTGCGGTCCGACGGACCACCATCGATACCGGACTGTCACCGGACTGTCACCGCGACTGCGGCCATTTGGCGACCTCGGGCTACGTTGTCGGCCCAAGGGGGGCGGCGATCGGGCCCGATGCGGAAGTACTACCAGCCGAACGGGGCCGAGCGAACGCCGAAATCACGTTGCCGCGCGCCACGTGTTGCTCCCCAGCCGATGCCACGCGAGCTCCACCGTCGGAGCCATTGAGGAGAACCATGCGATCGAGTCGTACCCGAGTGTTGGCAGTGCTGACCCTCATCGTGTCGTTGCTGTTGGCCGATCTCAGCGGCGGCGTCACTCCCGCGGCCGCTGATGGCGGCGGCGTCGTCGACCTCACGGGGGCGGTGCCGGCCACGTTCACGGTCACGCCCGGAGTGGAGCAGCTCACCGTGCGGGGAGCGACACCCCGCAGCCCGCTGACGCTTGTTGACGCCTCCCTCGAACGAGTGGTCACCCTCTACACCGACACTCTCGGGCAGCTGGTGTTCCAGTATGTGCCCGACGACTTCCTTGTCTTCGACCCCGTCACCGAGGGGGTGCTGCCCACCATCGAAGGGTCAACCGTGGCCCCGGGCGCCTATCGGGTCGTCAGCGAAGGTGTGCCCGGCGAGCCGTTCGCAGGAACGCTCGAAGCCTCTGCCCCGCTGCAGGTGCTCGCCGTGGGCGATCTTCCCGATCCCGAGCTCTACAACAGCCAGACCTTGCCCTTCACCTACGTCGGCGGGTTCGGCGGCAGCACCGACGAGGAGGGCTACGGCTACCTCACCACTCGCGATGGCACCACCCTCTCCGTGAACATCCGGCTGCCCGACCCCAACACCTACGGTCCCGGCCCCTATCCCACGGTGGTGCAGTACTCCGGCTACGCCCCGTCGAAGCCCGGCAACCCCGACGGAGCCGATGCCGGCGGCCTGCTCGCCGGCGTGCTCGGCTTCGCCTACGTCGGCGTGAACCTCCGCGGCAGCGGCTGCTCCGGCGGCGTGTTCGACACGTTCAACGGCGCCCAGTCCGCCGACGGCTACGACGTGATCGAAACGGTGGCCCGCCAACCGTGGGTCAAACACGGCAAGGTCGGGATGATGGGGATCTCGTTCTCCGGGATCACGCAGCTTTTCGTGGGCAGCACCCAACCTCCGAGCCTGGCCGCCATCACCCCCATGTCGGTGATCGAGGACCCGTGGTACCAGCAATGGCCTGGCGGCATCTACAACGCCGGGTTCACCCAGCAGTGGCTGGCCCGACGAGACGACGAGTCCGCCGGCGGCGCGCAATGGGTGAAAGACCGCGTGACCGGCGGCGACGCCACGTGCATCTCGAACCTTACGATCCGCAGCCAAGCGATCCCGTTCGAGGCCTTTGCCCGATCGCTGATCCGGCGCCCCGCCGCTGCCGACGACCGAAACCTGTCGCTGGCCGTCCCCAGGATCAACGTACCCGTCTACCTCAGCGGGGCCTGGCAAGACGAACAGACGGGGTCGCGGTTCGGATTGATGCTCGACGACTTCACGGGCATCCCCGCCGCCAAGCGCAAGTTCCAGCTGTACAACGGCCATCACCCTGACGGCTTCTCGCCCTTGGTACTCACCCGCTGGTACGAGTTCTTGTCGTTCTACGTGGACCAGACGGTGCCGAAGGTGAATGCCACCGTGCGCGCCTTCGCTCCTGCGGTGTTCGAGACGTTCTTCGGTGTCGCCGGCAGCGGCTTCGAACCCGACCGTTTCATCGGCCCCGACGGCACGACACCGATTCAGGGCGACTACGCCGGTTCACTCGCGGCTTACGAGGCGGAGCAGCCCGTCCGCGTGCTGTTCGAGGTGGGGGCAAGCCCGGACTTCGCCAGCCAGCCCGGCGCCCATCGGCAACGTTTCGAGATGGGATTCCAGGGGTGGCCGGTGCCGAACACGGTGGCCACAACCTTTGGCTTCGGCGCCGGTGGAACCCTGGGGAACGGCGTCGTGGCCACGGGCGCCGGGGCCCCCGTTCCCATGGGCACCGATCGTTTCAACTTCGATTCCGCGGTGCTCGGTACGCACCTCCACAAGAGCGGCGACCACGGCAGTAGAACGGTGACCAACGACTGGAAACGCACGCCCGACGGGAAGGGATTGGCCTACGTGTCCGAGCCCCTCACCGACGACGTGGTGGTGGCTGGCGAGGGCTACGTCGACCTATGGATCCGTTCCACCGGCACCGACGTGCCGATCGAGGTGGTGCTGTCCGAGGTGTATGCGGAGCCCGATACCAATGGACAACGAGAGGTTCGGGTGCAGAACGGCCTGCTCCGGGCGGGGTTCCGTACGATCGACCCCGCACGAAGCGAAGGAACCCGCGTCGACCACCGGTTCGGCGCGCAGGACTACCAGCCGCTCGTCCCGGGAGCGTTCGTGAACGTGAAGGTGCCGCTCTTCTCGGTGGCCCACCCTTTCCGTACCGGAAGCCGTATCCGGCTCGAGGTGAACACCCCCGGCGGCGACTCCGCCCTGTGGGACTTCGAATCGGACTCCTTCGGCGCCACCACCCACGACATCGCGTGGGGCGGGAACCGGCAGTCGGCGCTCGTCCTCCCGGTATTGCCGGCCTCCACCGGCCACGAGATCCCCCCGGAGTTCTCGCCGCAATCCGCCCGACCCGTGTGCGATTCGCTGCGCGGCCAACCGTGCCGTGCCTACACGCCCATGATCAACGAGGCACTACCCCCCGAGATCGACGACTTCGTGCCGGTGATCCCCGAACGGTTGCTCGACACCCGTGACGCCCAACTCGGGTACACCGGACCGAAACCCGTCGCCGAACAAACCATCGAATTCGACGTCACCGGCGTAGGCACCACCGCCGTCCC
>Ga0105047_10018112_pt1 | contig 10932 bp, 6 predicted proteins | sample MAT04_FD_78384 | JGI IMG/M metagenome (GOLD analysis project Ga0105047, IMG submission 78384) | Freshwater microbial communities from Lake Fryxell liftoff mats and glacier meltwater in Antarctica - MAT-04 (megahit assembly) | ecosystem: Environmental > Aquatic > Freshwater > Ice > Liftoff...
CCATGGCGATCCTCTTCTCCTGCCCTTACTGCACGGCCTCCGTCAAGGTTCCCGACAGCGCTTCGGGTAAGCTGGGAGCCTGCCCGAAATGTGGGACCAAAGTCCGCATTCCGAACGTTCCCATTCCGCCGCCGTCCATGAACGTGGCCCCTCCTCCCGTGTCGCCCGTCGCACTGCCGGGGGCTGCTCCACAGGTTCGGGGTCTTGATCTCGATTTTCTCGACCCACAGGCCGCCATTCCCCCTGTGGCCCCGCCGCCCCGGCCGCCGGTGCTCACCGACCCGTTCGATTTCTCCGCTGCGGCAGCTGCAGCTCCGGCTTATGCCTCCTCGGTCGCACGTAAGAAGGCGACGGCCCCTCGAAAGCCGATGGGGAGCGGTCCGCTGATCGTCGTGGGGCTGGCTTTGCTGGCGCTCGCGGGGGCGGGAATCTGGACCTATGTGCAGAACCTCCCGGTTTACGAGGGGACCGTCGCGGGCATGCGAGTCCCCAGCGGCCAGGCAATCGCCGTCACCGTCCCGTGGTCGTCGATCGAAGTTCCCCCGCAGACGCAACTGCCAGTCATTGAGTACTTCAAGAAGCGCAAGACCTCACTCACGAACAATCTCTTGAAGATCGACATCGGTGCATCCGCGCAGGGATTGATCGTTCGATTCGAGACGACCGCCGAATCGATGCTCGTGAGCGTCGACCCCCAGCTGGTTCCCGACATCAAAACTCTGATTACCCAGAACAAGGCCGCTTGGGACGAATCGCGGAAGAGAGAGCTGATTCAATCCGCTCAGGAGCTGTGCGCCATCGCGGCGAAAGCGCAAGCAGCGGGCACACGCATGGAGAATGTGTCGAGTTACCGGGACTCCGTGGCATTGAATGCCTTGGTGCGTGGCTTGGGCCGTCACTGCGTCGCGGTCGCCAATAAGGTCAATCACCCCTGCGTCTTCGAAGATGAACTCGGCCAGCTGTTCTTCGTCGTTCACCACCAAGCCACCGATCTCCTGATTGTGGAGAAGTCTGGCGAAGGCCGCGTCAAAGTGCTGCCCGTCGATTTCCGCATTTACGCCCGCGTTCCGTCGACTGCTTCCGCCACTCCGCAAATTGTGACGCCGCCGCCGGAGGAAGAAGCGGAAGCGGCTCCGAATAACAAGAAAGAGAAGCCCGAGATGCCCGCCGCCGAGGGGGAAGCGGACGCAGCTGAGTCGGGCATGGAGATGCAGCCGGAGAGTGTCGGTGACGAAAAGATGATGATGCCCGTGATGAAAAAAATGATGACGGAATGACCGGTTGTTCCAACGAGAAAATCGGGGGTGCTGGCACACGGGGTCAGTCGCTGATCGCAGCGCGATCAGCGACTTTGAATCTCAGGGGGAGCGGAGTCGGACGTTGTTTCCCTCGGATCACTGATGACTCAAAACTGAAAACTCTCCCCCCCGTCTTCCCCCGCAGGCTGGCATGCTCTAGCATCCGCAAAGCTCCTTCATCACCCCCCCCACAACATCGAGACCGATGCCCGGAGGAGCAGGCGAATTCACCGCGTGATTGCGGTCGCGGCCCGGTTCTCGAAATGGTTTCAGGAGTTTTCCCGAGATGGCGGAACAAAAGGCCACCAATGTCACCTGGCACGAACACCGCGTGTCGAGCGCGGATCGCCAGAAGTTGAATGGCCACAAAGTGGCTGTTCTGTGGTTCACCGGATTGAGCGCAGCTGGCAAGAGCACGGTCGCGAACACAGTCGACCACAAGTTGCACGCCATCGGAAAGCACACCTACATCCTCGATGGCGACAACATCCGGATGGGACTGAATAAGAACATCGGCTTCAGCGCTGAAGACCGGACGGAAAACATTCGCCGGATTGGCGAAGTGGCCAAGCTCTTCGCCGACGCCGGCGTCATCGCATTGGCCGCCTTCATCTCGCCGTACAAGGCCGACCGTGACGCGGTCCGGGCGCTGTTCAAGAACGGCGAATTCCACGAGATCTACGTCAACGCGTCTCTGGAAACATGTGAGAAGCGCGATCCGAAGGGGCTGTACAAGAAGGCCCGCGCGGGCGAGTTGAAGAACTTCACCGGGATCGACCCCAACTCCCCATACGAAGCTCCGGATGCTCCGGAACTCGTTCTGGATGCGAACACGAAGAGCATCGACGAGCTGGCCGATGATGTCATCGCCTACTTGAAGGCCAAGGGCCTGCTGTCGATGTAGAGGAATAGCGGTCAGCTTTCAGCCAGAGAGATCTCGGTTGACGTGAGCTGTCCCAGAATCCGTCGGCGAGCGTTCGTCCGCGGACATGAAACGGCACCCTCGAACCCGGTGGTTCGAGGGTGTTTTCGTACCGTAGGATGGGCAATCCTGCCCGTCCCTGTGCGGCATCCGACAGTCGTCATTTGTTCTGCGAAAGAACGCTCTTTCGCGGCGAGAATGACGACTGTGCCCGCTCAACCTTAACACTCCAGGGTTGTCGCATGCTCCCCCGTGGCTGGCTGAATTATCTGTTCGGCAACCGGGGCGAACGTCTGGCGGCGAAGACCCTCCAAGCCAAAGGCTACCGCATCCTCGCTCGGAATTGTCGTAATCGCTGGGGTGAGATCGACATTATCGCCATGGACGGGAACTCAATCGTCTTCGTCGAGGTTAAAACCCGCTCGCAGCATACCCAGGGACGCCCCGAGGAAGCAGTTACTCCCACGAAGCAGCGGCAGATCACTCGCGCGGCTTCTGCCTGGCTACACCGCAATAAGTTAGACAATCACCGTTGCCGGTTTGATGTCATTGCAATCGTCTGGCGGACCGGCGAAGCCCCGCTGATCGACCATTTTCAGTCGGCGTTCGAAGCGACCAATTGAGGGCTGTCACTCGCCGCGGATGAGGGAGCTGCGACTCCAGCTGCGGCCTGAACCTTGGCTTGGTGGAACGCGATGAACTCGTTGAAGATTTTCTCGAAGTCGCCGAGCATATCACCCTCGCGCAGTTTGACCGGCTGGATCGTCTTTCCGGCCATCATGTCCCGCATGGCGTTCGAGAATCGCACGAGCGGCCCTGCAATGCGGTGCGTCTGACGGACCAACTCATAGATCACGATCGGCCACAACAGCGTCGCTGCGACAGCGATCGGAAGATACTCCGTCAGGAACTTTCCATACATTTCATTCAGCGGCAGCATCGGTCCGTCATTGCCGGTCAGCTGCGATAGCCGAGACCGCAGGTAGAAATACATGAATGCCCCATGCCACAGGCAGAGATGATAAATCACCCAATACATTCCGAACCGCAGAGCCATCGCTCCCTGGATTCCGCGGTTGACGAAGAGTTTTGAGCGTTTGAAGGGGACAGCGACCATGATTTAACTCGGTGGGAGAGAAGTTCGCCCCAACTCGGGGGAGCTGCTTCTTCAACCGTAGTTCAAGAACGATCTGCCTGACGAGAATTATTGATGGGGCGAAATCACAACGTGTGCAACTCGAGGTGGGGTGGTAACGAAGACACTCCCCATGCGAAGCCCGCGCTGTGAACACGTTCTCCGAGAGCACGCGTTGTTGTGGGGCACGTTTCCGACGTGCCCGCCCCAGCATCCGCTAGGCGAGCGGGTTTGGTCGGGATAAGTGGCCGTAAGTCCCAATGAACAGCGATACCAAAGCGAAGAGACAGCTGTTCGTATTGTGCGGCACACAACACGGGCACGTCGGAAACGTGCCCCACATCCACGCTGCCATAATCATGTTCGCAACACTGGCCACAGCCTCCCCACTCGTCCGCAGCGTCAACAAGGAGAATTTATCGATCATCCGCCGCCGCCCGCTCAGGCAGGCCAGTCAGAACGCCAGTTCACTCAGCGAGGGCTCCAGAACTCAAGCCCTGGCTGACGCGGCGGGTTAGTCAAAGGAGTCATAGCGGATTCTGAATTCGACTTAAAGGTTCTTGACGAACTGTCGGATCTGGGATTTCGGACCACGAATGTTGGTTGGATTCTCGATCACGACATCGATCCGCTGCGGGCGGCCCATGCTCAAAATGCGATAGAACCCCAGCAAGAGAAACGCCCCGCTCGTGGCGGCGACAAAGCCCCAAGGACTGATCGGAGTCACTTTGGCAGCGGGCATAAAGAACGCCAGCGTGCCGCAACCGATGACCGTCCCGACGATCCCCATCAACAGCGTCGCGACAGTTCCGCCGGGGTCTTTTCCGGGCATGATCGCCTTGGCGGTCAGCCCGACGATCGTGCCGAATCCGACCCAGACCAGGAACTCATGTAGGCTGCTTTCGACGACAGCTTGCCAATTGGGATCAACTGCGGGCATGGCTCGGTCCTCCTGACGGTGGAATCATTCCAGATCCTCATCGGCAGCCGTGACCGCTACCATAAGAATCGCCGGACTGGTCGATACCACCGGCAAATTCGGAACGGAGCCGTCGCAGAATTCGCAAGAATTCTGAAGGGAGAAAGTCGGCAGAAGTCTGACGACTGCTGCGACGAGTTGACCCCGGACTAGTTCTCCGTGGACTTATCCATCTGCGGCATCTTCACCCCGTGCTTCACGAACAGACGGTCGGCAAAACTGCCGTCGCGAGACCGGGATTGATTCATCGCATATTGGGACAGATCGCCCTCGCTCTCCAGAAACTGCTTCCGCATCACTTCGACTTCGACTTCGTCCCCCGGAGACCGCTTGTCAATATGCATGACATAGAAGACCGAGCGATCAAAGTTCGGCACCACCGCTGTGCCTCCGGGCTGCAAGTCATTGAAGACTTTGGCCATGAAGGTCTCGCCCGCTCCATCGACGCCCTGAATGGCTCCCAGTCTCGGAGAGTTATCGCCGCCGAATTGGCGCGGAGCTGTCGAACGCTGGAGCCAGGAAAATTCGCCGGTCGATTTCAGGGTGACGAAGACGCTCGTGTCTTTTTGCCCGGTGACTGTCTGCTCGGCGAGGGCTTCGGCCAGCGGTTTGTCGGACTTGGTGATGACTTCCGCGATTTCCTGGGCCCGCTTCTCCGCGAGAGCCCGAGCCTTGAGCGAGCGCCAGGCCTCGGTGGCGGTCTCTTTCATACCGACTTCATCCAGTGACTTCGGCTCATGGGCTCCGACATCCTCGATCTTCCAGTAGGCATAACTTGCCTGGCCATCGATGTCGAAGGCCGTCATCGCGGAGTAGAGGTCGTTGGGCTGGCTTTGGTTGACCATATCGATCACGCGTCCTTGACGCCCCACCAGTGCCCCACCGACTGGGTGATCTTCGGATTTCAGCAAGTCGGCCAGAGTCAGCAGCGGGGTTTCGGCATAAACCAGCCCGTTCTTCTGGGCATAATCCTTCAGCTGCGTCGTGGCCTCTTCGGGAGTCAAAGCCTCCTTCGACAACTCGGGCTTCTTATTGTCTGTGGAGCGCTGATGGTCGAGATACTCAGCGACCCCCAAGTGCAGATCGTTCATGAAGTCACGAGCGGCGTTGGTTTTGGCTTCCACCAGGGGGCGGGTCTTCTCGGCCAGCAACTCATCGCGAATCTGCTGCCGCAAAACCTCGTCCAGCGGGCGAACACCGGTGGAGGGTGGAGTCGGATCGCCATCCACATCTCCGCCGGTCACCGGCGGAACTGACAGCGGAGCGGCGTCCGCCGGCTTTTCGGCAGCGGGTGCCGCCGGGTCAGCGGCGGGTGCCGCGTCGGATGGCTTTTCTTCGGCAGCGGGTGCCGCGGGCGTCTCGCCTTCCGCAGCAGGTGCTGCTGGAGCTTCAACAGCTGGGGCGGCGGCGGCGGGAGCTTCGACAGCGGGAGCTTCGACGGCGGGGGCTTCAGCGGCGGGGGCGGCGGGAGCTTCGGCAGCGGGTGCCGCAGCGGCAGGTTTTTCAACTGCCGCAGCAGGTTCCCCTTGAATCAGCACGACCGGCTGCAATCGAGACAAACGCGTTCGGAACGACGAGCCCTCCGGCTTGGCGGGAGGTGCTTCCGGCGTCGCTTCCGTGCCAGGAGCCGGTTCAGCCGCAGGAGCGGCTGGCTCAGCAGGTTTCACTTCGGGAGCAGCGGCCTCTGGCTTCGGCTCGGCGGCAGGGGCTGCGGACTCGGCGGGTTTCTCTTCGGCAGGCTTGTCGCCGACAGGAGCCGCGGGCGTCTCGGCGGCGGGAGGCTCGGTCGTGGGAGCGGGAGTCCCCTCGGTTGCCTCAGGAACATTTGGGAGCGCTGGGAAATCAGGCATCTGCAACTCGCCATGCGGACCCGCTTCGGGCATCTCGCGCTGGTAGCGTTCCTCGTACCGCTTCTGGATCTCTTCTTCCGTGACTTCGCCCGCGAGCTTTTCCATCTCTTCGTAGGCGGGTTCCAGGTAGGCCAAGCGCACTCGTCGTTGCAAATACAAACCAGGTCGCCCTTCTTCGGGTTTTCCATCTGGCAAGTAGTTGGGGAAGTTCCCCTTGTACGTATTGAATAGCTCTGCCAGCTCTGCATCTGTCGGCTGGACGCTCTTGTCGACAAAGTCTTGCACTGGTAGCGCCACGAACTGGGCCGTCTGACGGGTGTTGAGTTTGCGATGGATGTCCCAGACATCGACCGGAGTCATGCGGTTTCCGCCAAGCAGAATCTTCGCAGCCTGCCGGGCACGCATCTCGTGGCGGACTGCATCAATCACGGTGTCTTCGGAAGTCCCCTGAAAGTTCCCAATCGTATTCTTGATGGCTTCGTTGTAGACCTTTTTGGTCAGCTGGTCATCGCCATCGGCGTCTTTGCCTGCGACTTCTTTGAGGAATTCCATCACCGCTTCGTCGGTAATCTGGATTCCCAACATGTTCGCTTCCCGGCTCAGCAGCTCAGAAATCAGGACATCGCTAGTCTGGTCCTGCGACCCGAATCCGAACATGAACTGAGGCAGCTGGAACTGCGCCATAAAGCCCGCGTTCGGGTTTCCTCCGTAATACACCAAATTGACCATGCGGTTCGCGATGCCGCGTTCCCGACCGAGTTCCTGCAGTTCATCCGTCGAGATGTTCCCTGACGTGGCTGAGATCGCAGCGGGCGGTCTCCCCAGAAACATGAAGACCAGCGACAGTGCCAGTCCCAAAACAGCTCCGAAGATCGCGTTTTCGCTGGACTTGCCTTCTCCGGCTCCCCAGATCCAACCGACGATCGCGAAGCACCCCACGACGAGTGCCGCCAACCCGAACGGGGAGAGCTGTCCCGATCCGCTGGTATCGAAGACCACGAATGACAGCACAGCGGCCCCAGTCACCGCGGCAAGTGCGACCTTTTGGTGACGGCGAAAGAACTCAAACGGTGTCGACATCCGTGATCCTTGACTGCTTTCCGAACCCGGAAATTCGGGTACGGGTGTCCGGGTGACTCCTGACCGACCCTCGAATGATGGTTGGTCAAGATTTTTTCCCGAGCCTCTGTCCAGCGGTTCAAACTGCTTTGCACCGCAGAAAAGACTGAGGATCGCAGCAATCAGAGGCTCGTGAACAGCAACCCGGCACAGGGGCCGTGACTTGACAACGCGGCGCGAAATTCCGTAAGGAAGCTCACAACTTGTTGTGGTCGGAAGGTGGCGAGCCGCATTGTAGCTCTCCCCACCCCCCCCGCAAGAGGGATGCGTATGAGCTGTCAGCCGTCAGCTTTCAGCCGCCCGCCAAAAAGTGGTTGGTGGATGAACAGTCGATGGGAGGCCAGCTCGAATTTGAACCGGTGTCACTCTCGCCAGCGCGCGGGTTTGCGGAGGCTTCCAACGCCTCGGCAACAGGTCGGGTGACCCGGACAATGCTTGACTGATCGCTGACAGCTGATCGCTGACAGCTTCTTCCAGAATTTGGGTGCTCGGTGGCTGACAAGTCAAAGAACAAGAAGACCTTGGTGATCGTGGAATCACCCGCCAAGGCGAAGAAAATCGGCGGCTTCCTCGGCAGCAATTACGAGGTCCGGGCCAGCGTCGGGCATATTCGTGACCTCCCGGAAAAGGCAGCGGATGTCACCAAGGAGATGAAGGAGTTGGGTTGGGACGCGATGGGGGTCAATATCCAGCAGGACTTCGCCCCGCTGTACCTCGTCCCCGCCGAGAAGAAAAAGGTCATCAAGGAACTGAAAGACCTGCTCAAGAACGCCGACGAACTCATTCTGGCGACCGACGAAGACCGCGAAGGGGAGAGCATTGGCTGGCACCTCGCGGAAACTCTCGAACCCAAAGTCCCCGTCAAGCGGATGGTGTTCTCCGAAATCACCAAAGAGGCGATCCTCGACGCCCTCAAGCACACTCGTGACCTGGACATGAATCTGGTCCGGGCGCAAGAAACCCGCCGCGTTCTCGACCGCCTGTACGGTTACACTCTCAGCCCCCTGCTGTGGAAGAAGATCAAGCGCGGGCTGTCCGCCGGTCGTGTCCAGAGCGTCGCCGTCCGAGTCATGGTCCAACGCGAACTCGAACGCCTCGCTTTCCGCAGCGGAACCTACTGGGACATCAAGGCTTACGTGACCGCTCCCGCGGGGGGAACATTCACAGCTGACCTGCTGACTGTCAGCGGAACGCGTATCGCCGCGGGCAAAGACTTCGACGAAAACACAGGCCAGTTGAAGGACCCCAAGGCCGTCGTCCTGCTCGACGAAGTCCTAGCCAAGGATTTGCAAGCCCGCATCTCAAGCGCCCCTTGGACGGTCACCTCAGTCGAGTCCAAGCCCTCGATCCGCCGCCCTTACGCCCCCTTCACGACCAGCAGTCTGCAGCAGGACTCCAACAACAAGCTGCGGCTTTCGGCCCGCGAAACGATGCAGGTCGCCCAGCGGCTCTATGAAGAGGGCTACATCACTTACATGCGAACCGACAGCGTGAACCTCTCGCAAGAGGCCATCACTGCGGCGCGGGGCCGCATCCTGGAGACCTACGGCCAAGACTACCTGAGCCCGACTCCCCGGACCTTTACCAGTAAGACCAAGAATGCTCAGGAGGCCCACGAAGCCATCCGACCAGCCGGCAAGGAAATGCTGACCGGCGAGCAGCTGAAACTCAGCGGTCGGGAGCTGGCGCTGTACGATTTGATCTGGAAGCGGACGATGGCCTGCCAGATGGCCGACGCCCGTTTGCGCCAGGAATCGGCCACCATTCAAGTCGAGAACGCTGAGTTCCGCGCCACCGGCCAAGTGGTCGAGTTCCCCGGCTTCTTCCGCGCCTACGTGGAAGGCAGCGACGACCCGGAGGCGGCCCTCGAAGACCGTGACTCCGCCCTGCCCCCGCTCAAAGAAAACGATAAGATTGGCCTGGGGAAGCTCGAACCGCTCGGCCACGAAACCAAGCCTCCAGCTCGCTACACGGAAGCCTCGCTCGTCAAAAAACTCGAAGCTGAAGGGGTCGGGCGGCCGTCGACCTACGCCAGCATCATCGGCACGGTTCAAGACCGGGGCTACGTCCGCAAGGTCAGCAACCAACTGGTCCCGACCTTCACGGCGTTTGCGGTCTCCAAGCTGCTGGAAGAGTACTTCCCCCAGCTGATTAACCTGCAATTCACTGCCAAGATGGAGCAGTCGCTCGACGATATCTCCAACGGGCAAGAAGAGTACCTGCCGTACCTGAAGGGGTTCTACCTCGGGGAACATGGCCTCGAAGCAGCGGTCAAGCACCAGGAAGCCAATATCGACGCGCGCAAGGCGTGTACAATCGAGATCAAGGGGCTGAACTCGTCGGTCCGCGTCGGAAAATTCGGACCGTACCTCGAAAAGATCGAGGGCGAGCAGACCTTCACTGCATCACTCCCGGAGGACATCTCCCCCGCCGATGTGAACAACGAGATGGCCGAGAAGCTGTTCGAGGCCAAGGCCCGCGGGCCGCAGTCGCTCGGGATGCACCCGGACGAAGGGGCACCCATCTTCTCGATGCTCGGGCCGTTCGGGCCGTACCTGCAACTTGGCGAGGTCTCCGAAGAGAACCCCAAGCCCAAGCGGGTCTCGATCCCCAAGGGGACCGACCCGACGAGCGTGACTCTCGACCTCGCTCTCCAGCTGCTGAGCTTGCCGCGCAACCTCGGCCCACACCCGGTTGATGGCAAGCCGGTCAACGCGGGGATCGGACGGTTCGGTCCGTATATCGAGTGCAACCGCAAGTTCAAGTCGCTGCAAAAGACCGACGACGTGCTGACCGTCGGCTTCGAACGCGCCCTCGAACTGCTCGCCATGGCCAAGGTCGGCCCCGCCCCGATCCGCGACCTCGGCAAACACCCCGACGACGACCAACCCGTCGGCATCTACGAAGGCAAATACGGCCACTACGTCAAACACGGCGACATCAACGCCACCATCCCCAAAGACACCTCCATCGAACTCTTCACCCTCGAAGAAGCGGTCCCCCTGCTCGCCGCCCGCGCAGCTGCCGGCGGTGGCAAAAAAGGTCGCGGCAAGAAGGCCGCGAAGAAGGCGTCTCCCAAGACCGCCGCCGCAAAGAAGACGACCACCAAGAAGGCCGCAAAGAAAGCCGCCCCCAAGAAGAAGGCCGTGAAGAAGGTCGCCGAAGCGGAGTAGTGCAAAGTCGCTGATCGCTCCGCGATCAGCGACTTTGTCTCGGTTCTAAGCTCCGGCTTCGGACCGCATCTCCGGGAAGCTCCGCTCCGCTCGCGTGCTAATCACGCCTCCCGAGAGCGGCACGGCGCCCGCCTGCCGAGGCTCACTCCCCGCTCACACGACTGCGAACTCTCTACGCCTCGGCAGGCGGGCGTCATGCCCAGCACTGGCGGTGAATCCGACAGTCACGTCGAAAACGAAATCTCCCCCAATCTTGCGATTGACAGAATAGGATAGAATAGAACGTTACATGTCAGTCGAAGGCCGACACAAAAGATGGAGATCGAGCAATGACGGTTCAGAAAAAGTTCGCCACTTTCACGACAATCTCCTTGGCATTACTTGTAACCGTTCACACCCTGGCGAGCAGTGACGGGGTTTTTTTGCCGGCGAAGTGGGCGGTGATGGCTTGGGTGA
>Ga0105047_10018114_pt1 | contig 10931 bp, 10 predicted proteins | sample MAT04_FD_78384 | JGI IMG/M metagenome (GOLD analysis project Ga0105047, IMG submission 78384) | Freshwater microbial communities from Lake Fryxell liftoff mats and glacier meltwater in Antarctica - MAT-04 (megahit assembly) | ecosystem: Environmental > Aquatic > Freshwater > Ice > Liftoff...
CCTGCTATTAGCGGGTTTTTGTCCGTTTCGGCGTTGATACGGAGGGCCGGATCGCATAAGTTGATCGCAGTCGTCCGGACGCCGCGATATGTCAGGACGACGAGGAGGAGTTGACCACGGGTGGCAGCACCCGTCGGTGTCCAGTACCAAAAACCCAGTCCAGTTTTACGACACCCTCAAAGGGAGGATCCCGAGTGGAAGCTACCGCGACGCCTGTCTCAGCCCCGTCCGTCGAGCCTGCTGTTCCTCAGCATCTTCAGGCACTTGAAAGGGCCAACCGGGTCCGCCTGGCCCGGGCCGAGCTGAAGCGATCGATCGGCCGCGGTGAAGTCCCGGTCAGCCGGGTCATCACCGAATGCCCCTGGGAGGCCGGCACGATGACTCTGTCCGAGCTGCTGCGCAGCCAGTCGCGCTGGGGCCGCACCCGCACCCGGAAGCTGCTCGCCTCGGTTGGACTGAGCGAGAACAAGCGAGTCGAAACTTTGACCGAGCGCCAGCGAATGCTCCTGGTCAGCCAGCTCCGCCCTCACTGAGGGGGAGCAAAAAAGGGGGAGTTCGGAGCCGGCCGCAGCCGGTCGGCTCCGCGAGCCGCGTCTCAGCGCACGCGGAAGCTGAGCCCGCCGGATGCCTTCTCGAAGGCGCGCCGAAACAGCCAGAAGGTGCCCCCGAAGGCGAGGACCCCGAGGCCGAGCGCCTGCCACAGCACGAGCTCCGCCACGAAGTAGCCGAGACCGCTGACCACGGCGAAGAACACTCCGGCCAGAATCGTCGTATGCGACCGGTAGCCAGCGAAATGCTCGCGGATCGAGAGCTCGAGTCCACCGGCCGAGCCGAGCAGCAGGCCGACGGCCAGCCAGGTCACGTTGTTGGTGATCAGCCCGAATATGAGCAGGATCAGGCCGGCCAGGATGGCCAGTTCGGTCAGCGGGAACGAGCCCCACGGGCCTTTCGGCGGCTCGTCGTCCCGGTAGCCGCGCTTCGAGGACGACTTCGCAGCGGGCTTCGGCGCGGAGTCAGCCGCCGGCTTCTTCGGCGCCCGCTTCTTCGGTGTTCGCTTACGTGCCATCTTCGATCAGGGAGCGTACCTGCGTGGAGAGCTCCGACTCGGAAGTGGCCCCGATCTCTGCCCGGACCAGCACTCCCCCGGGCTTGACAAAGAGGAAGGTCGGACAGCCTCCGACCCGGTAGATGTTGGAGACCGCGCCGTCGGTGTCGTGGCCGACCGTGACCTGCCAGTCGTTCTCGGCGATCAGCTCGCGTACCCGGTCGCGTTCGTCGCGCACGTTGATCGAGACGAAGCCCGCCCGGTCGGCAAAGCGGGTACCGACCCGGTCGAAAACGTCCTGCTCCTCGACGCATTGGGCCGCGCCCTTGGTGAACCAGAACGAGATCACCAGTGGCCGGTCGAAGTAATCGCAGATCCGCAAGACGTCGTCCCCGGGGACCGAACAGGCCTGCTCCGGGTCGATGTTGGCGTCCCCCTCCAGGTCGGAGGTCGCGATCGGCACGGCGAAGGGCTCGATCCTCTCGCCGATCCCGACCGAGCCGATCCCGACCGAGCCGGACTCCTGGTTCTCCAGTGGGCCGAGCAGGGCAAACAGGACGGCAACAACCGCGATCGCGGCGAACAGGATGCCGATCGCGGCCACGTATCCGGGCGGCAGGCCGGAGCCGGACTGCGCGGTGCCTGGCGCGGTGCCGGACCCACGATTGGGCCGTGGCTGTTCGCCTCCCGGGTCGTCGGTACTCCTGACGGGTCCGCTGCGGGCACCGGACCCTCCGCCCCGAGACCCCGCGACCCCGAGCAGGTCCTCAATCTCTTCGTCGCTGAACTCGGAATCGCCGCGCCCGGGATCGTTGGGCCCGGAGTCACGGGGCCCTAGGTCCCGATCGCGATCGCGATCGCTCATCGGCGTCGCTCGCTCCAGGTAAGAATGGCCGGCAGCACGATCGCCACTCCGAGCAGGGCGACGCTGAGGTCGAGCACCGCGATCAGGCCGAACTCGCGCAGCACCCCGACGTCAGAGGCAACCAGCGCGGCGAAGCCGGCGATCGCGGTGATCCCGGAGGCGGCGATCGCCATGCCGGTCCGGCCGTAAGACGAGCGCAGTGCCGCGGCCGTGCTCAGACCGTCCTCGCGCTCCTGGAAGTAGCGGGCCGCGAGGATGACACTGAACTCGGTCGCGATCGCGATCACCATCACCGAGAGGATCGCCGACAGCGGGTTGAGCGCGATGTCGAGCGAAGCGATGATCAGCGCCGACCAGCCGCCGGCGACCACGATCGGCACCAGCGGCACCAGCACTCGACGAAGCGAGCGGTAGGCCGCCAGCAGGGTCAGCACGATCGCCAGCAGCGCCACAATGATCAGCAGGTAGCGGGACTGACCGAGCTCGTTGACCGACTCGGTGACCACGACCGGCAGCCCGGCCAGCTCGGCTTCGACCCCCGGTGGCGGTCCCTTGCCGCCGGCCGAGTCCTCGACCGCCTGGCGGACCGCCTCGATCGCCTGGCTCTGACCGTCGACCGAGCCCGAGCGCACCGCGAACGGGATCTTGGTCTCGGTCGGGTCGACACCGGCCTTCAGTCCGCCGGCGACGATCGCCTCAAGCTCGTTCGGAGGCACGGTGCCGAGCGCCTCCCGGACCTGGGCCGTGGTCAGACCGCGTCCGCCGCCCGGGACGAAGTCAGGGATCGAGGGCCCCGGGCAGAGCTCGGCGCCTTCGCAGCTTCCCCGGCCGGCGCCGTAACCGGTCCGCTCCACGATCAGTCCCCGGACCTGATCGAGCCAGATGACCACGGCTGGATCGGTGACGTCGTCACCCCTCACGATCAGGTCGATCTCACCCGAAGAACCGGTGGCATCTTCGAGCGTATTCAGGTCCTGCACCGCGGCGTTCCGGCTCGGCAAAAGCTGGCTGATCTCGGTCGCCGGCGAGCCCTGGGTGCTGACCGCCCAGCCGCCCGCCGCGATCAGGATGGCGACTACGAGCAGCCGGCCCGGGGCAAGGATGGCCAGGGCGAGGGCCGACTTGGCCCAGCCGCGCAGGTACTCGAACGCCCGCAGGCCACCGACCCGGGGCGGGCCGGCCGAGCGGGAGCCGCGCAGCGAAAGCGCGGCGAAGCCGAGCGGGAAGGCGACTGCGAGGCAGATCAGTACACCGGCCCCGAGCAGCAGCCCGAACTCCGCCACCAGCGGGAACGGCGAGAGCAGCAGCGCGGCGAAGCCGAAAGCGGTCGCCACGCAGGCGGTGGCGATCATCGGCATGCCGAGCCTGGCGGTGCTGCGGGCTGCGGCGACCGGATCGTCGTCTTTTGCCTCGTCGAAGCGGGCCTGGATCTGCACTGCGTAGTCGACCGTCAACCCGATCAGGATCGGTGCGGCGCCGAGCGCGGCCAGCGAGATCTGGCCCCCGGCAAGCCGCAGCACGCCGGCGGCGATCAGCACCGAGGCGGCGGCCGAGACCAGCGGAAGCAGACGCCAGACCGACCCGAAGACCAAAGCCAGCGCAATCGACATCAGGACGAGCGCGACCGCGGCGAGGATCAGCACGCCGGTCTGGAAGGAGTTGCCGAGGCCTTCGAAGACGGTCGGCGAGCCGGAGACGATCCAGGGGCCGGTCGAGATCTGCGCCGCCTCGTCGGCGGCCGCGGTCCGGATCAGCTCGATCGCCTCGCGGCGCTCGTCGTCGGTCAGGTCGGAGCGCAGGCGCAGCAGGATCTGGGCGCTCTGGTCGTTGGGGAACAGGTACGAGAGCCGCGGTTTGGGCCCGGAACGGAAGCCGAGCGGACCGAAAACCACCCTTCGGATGAAGTTTGGATCACCCAGCGTCGGCGGCTCGATCAACCCATAGCGCGCGATCACCTGGGAGGCGAGGGCGAGGATCTCCCGGCGCTCGTCGGCGTTCTCGGGGTTGTCCGGAAGCGAGTTCAGGCGGTCGAGCTGCTCGCGGTAGACCGCGCCGATCCCGGCCACCGCCCGGCCGAGGAAGGTCGCCGGGCCGACCATCACCTGCACCGGGTCGAACTCGGACAGCCGCTGGCAGGTCGTAAACAGCGCCCCGCGGCCGCGGGTTATGTCACCGGCGACGCAGGTCTCCAGCACGCTCATCTTCTCGAGGTTTTCCTGAGACAGGATCCGCTGCAGGTTGCCGCGGGCGAGGATGACGACCGGGTCGCTGCCGAAGGAGCGCTCGGCCCGTTCAGTCGCCTGGTAGCCCTCCGTGCTGCGGTCGAACAGGGCGTCGGTGACCGGCTGGACGGTCATCGTCGAGATGCCGATTCCGGCGCCGACGACCAGCACGGCAAGGGCGGTCAGAACCGGCCACGGCCGACGCGCGACGGCCGCAGCCGCAGCACCGAAAAAACCCGAGGGGCTCAATCCATCGCGAGCGGACCGGTCACGTCAGCCCGGAGGAACTGGTGCACGAACTCGTTCTGAGATTCGAAAAGCTCGTCCTTCGGACCGCTCTCGACGATCTTGCCTTTCCAGAGCACGGCGATGAAGTCGGCGATCCGCCGGGCGGTGCCGAGGTCATGACTGATCACCAGGTAGCAGCCGCCACTCTCGGCATGGACTTCCTTGATCAGCTCGCAGAGCAGTGCCGTGCGGACCGGATCGAGGCCGGAGTCGGGCTCGTCGAACATGACGATTTCGGGGTCGAGCACCAGCGCCCGGGCGAAGCCGGCGCGCTTGCGCATTCCACCGGAAAGCTCGTTCGGCATCTTGTAATGGGATTCGCCGAGGCCGACCTCACGAAGACGTCGGGTGACGATGTGCTCGATCTCGTCCTCACCGCGGTCGGTGTGCTGGCGCAATGGGAAAGCGACGTTGTCGAAGATGTTCATCGAGCCGAACAGGGCGCCGTCCTGGAACAGCAGGCCGAACCTCTTGCGCAGCTCGAACAGATCGTCGTCGCTCAGCGCCGGAACCGACTGGCCTTTGACCAGGACGTCGCCGGAGTCCGGGTAAAGCAGGCCGACGATGTGCTTGATCAGCACGCTCTTGCCGGTGCCCGAGGGACCGAGCACCATCGAAATCTGGTCGTCCGGCAGATCGAGGTTGAGTCCGTTAAGAATCCGGGTGCGGCCGAACTGCTTGGTCACGTCCTTGATCTCGATCGCCGCTTTGCCGCCGGCTCCCTTTTTGGAGCCGGTATGCCACTTGTAGGGATCGTTTTCCCCCGGGGCGACGCCCGGCAGTACGAAGTCGCGTCCGAGGACGGCGCCGTCCTCCGCGACGAACTCGCGGCCACCAGGTGCCGGCTCGTGGGTAACAGCCAGTTTTCTGTCCGCGGTCGAACCGGCGGCGGCCGCCTCGTCGACTGATTTGTTGGTCGGATCTTCGGTGCTCACGCTGTCAACCTCCTATCGGGGCTCTCGGATTCGCGCCCCAGAAAATCAGGGTTCCCAACATACCGATGATGTGAACCAACACAATGTTGAGCACCATCGACTTCGCCGTAGCCGTACCCACCCCCACGGGACCGCCTGAGGCCGTATAGCCGTAGTAGCAGCCGACCAGCACGATCACGGTCGCCATGGTCATCGCTTTGATGATCGAAAAGAGCACGTCGGGAGGGTTCTGGAACTGCCAGAAGATCAGCAGGTAGCCGCCGGAGGAGACGTCCCCGATCTGCTCAACCACCGCGATGTAAGAAGCGATGTAGCCGACCCCGATCGCCGCCATGTACATGAACGGCAGGGTGATCCAGGCGCCCAGCAGACGGGTCGCGGCAAGGAAGGTGACCGGAGGCACACCCATTACCTCGAGCGCGTCGATCTCGTCCGAGATCCGCATTGCGCCGAGCTCGGCGACGATGCCGGTACCGACCTTGGCCGACATCATGTAGCCGAAGGCGTACGGGATGACCTCGCGCAAGTCGCACCAGGCGGCGAATACGCCGGCGTAGGCAGGGGCGCCGACCGAGCGGTTGAAGTACGCGCCCTGGATCCCGCACTGAAGGCCGAGTACGAAGGCCAGGCCCCAGATGACCAGGGTCGAGCCGAGGATCAGGATGCCGGCCTGCTTGAGCCCCTCGCCCGAGTAGCGCAGCACCCGGCCCGAGAAGACCTGCCCTATGACCATGCCGCAGAAGCGGGAGATCTCGCCCATCGACTCGATCCAGTTACGCGGGACTGTCAGCCAGCCGGCACCCATTACTTGATGGTCTGGAGCTGCGGGTTGGTTGCGAGCATGGCCTGGGTGAAGACGTAGTTGAAGGAGAAAACCCCGAGCAGGGCGATCACCACAGCCTCGTTAACTGCACGGCCGACACCGGCGGCGCCACCGGTTGCAGTCATGCCCTTGTAACAGCAGACGATCGCGATGATCGCGCCGTAAAGGGTCGCTTTCAGCATTGAGTAAGCGAGCTCGGTGGTCGATGCGTTGGAGAACAGCGTGCCGAAGAACCCGCCAAGCGGCTGGTCGTAGAGCAGCATCGCGCCGATGCCGCCGGCGATACCGAAGAGCAGAGCGAAGATGTTGAGCAGGCCGGTAAGGATCATCAGCGAGAGGAAGCGCGGCACGACCAGGTTCTTGATCGGGTCGACCCCGAGCACCTGGAGGGCGTCGAGCTCCTCGCGGATCTTGCGGGCGCCGAGGTCGGCGGTGATCGCTGTCCCGGCGACGCCGGCGACCACGACCGCGGTCACGAACGGGGCAAACTCGCGGATTGAGGCCAGCACGAAGAAGCCTCCGAGCCGATCGAGCGCGCCGAACAGCGAGAGGAAGTTGGCCGCCTGCAGGCCGGGAGCGCCGAAGCCGAAGGCGACGGTCGAGACCAGCATCGGAAACCAGCAAAGCTGGAGCGCGAAGAGGAACTGGCCGATGAACTCGTTGCCATACGGATACGGAGCCCTGAGCGCGGACAGGATCGTACGACCGGTGAGAATCATCATCTCGCCGATTTCCGTAAAAAGGTTCGTAGCGGGCCGGAAGGCCCTGTTTGCGGCTGCTCTGACCATCTCTCCCGGGCGGTTCTGGACCGCGGGTCGCCCCGCTACCGCCTTGGGAGTCAGTCTATGGGATCGCACGGCGTCTGTGACAGTCGGCACACGCGTGGTATGTTCAGCCCGCCTTGCGGGAGAAGAGCCGACACCTCAGCCGCTCGATCGGCGCGGCTCTGGGCGCGGCGGCGGTAACGCTGCTGGTGGCCTGTGGCGGCGGCGGGGACAGCAATCAGTTTGCCAACGAGGCCGCCGGTGAATATCCGGTCGAAGTTTTGAGCGCCCAGTTCAAGCCGAGCCAGATCATCTCCCGCACTTATGACCTGCGGCTGAAGGTCCGCAACTCCGGCGAGGAGACAGTCCCGGCGCTCAATGCGACGATCGATCTCCCCGGGCAGGACTCCACCCTGGCCTTCTCCACGCGAGCCGAGCAGGAAGGTGTGGCCGCGCCCCAGAGGCCGGTCTGGGTGCTCGAGGAGGGCTACCCGAAACTGTCCGGCACGGTGGGTAGAGGCGGGGCCGAGACCGCGAACCGCCGCACTTACAACTTCCGCGAGCTGCCCCCCGGCGAAGTCGCCGACATGATCTGGCGGGTTACCGCGGTCAAGGACGGCGACTTCGAGATCCGGTGGCAGATCGCGGCCGGCCTCGGACTCGATACGACCGCGGTCGACGCCGCCGGTGAGCAGCCGACCGGCCTGCTCCCGGTCACGATCAACGCGGAGCCCAGGCTGACCAAAATTGACGAAAACGGCAATGTCGTACCATTAAGCCCCGCCGAGCAGCGGGTGGCGGAGGCGCAGGAAAACAACTGACGGGACGGTTTTCAGCTTTGAAACACGGGAATGACGGCGCAACCAGGGGTGCCGGAGCCCTGAACATCCTCCGGCCGCGGACGCGGTCCCGTTTCCTGCTGCTGCCGCTCTGCCTTGTTGCGTTGATCGGCTCCGGTTTCGGCTCGACCGCCTGCGCGAGTGGAGATTCGAGTCCCGCGCCAGGCGCGGGCGCCACGACCTCTGGTGCGGCGCAGCAGAACGCCGGAGGCGACGCCACGACTTCGCGCAACCGGCCCCGCCTTCGCCCGGTCGCCAGCTTCAGCAAGCCGGTTGAGATCAAGGCCGCGCCCGGCTTTCCGAAACTGATGTTCGTGGTCGAGCAGGAAGGCACGGTCCGCGTGATCCGCTCTGGCCGCAAGCTCTCCCGGCCCTTCCTCAACATCAAGTCGCGGGTCCAGTCGGGCGGCGAACAGGGCCTGCTTTCGATCGCCTTCCCGCCCGACTACCTCAAGTCCAAGCGCTTCTACGTCTATTACACCGACGGCACCGGAGACATCAAGGTCGACGAGTTCCGCCGCCGCAGCGCGACCGTGGCCCGTCCGAATACGCGTCGCTCGGTGATCGCGGTCCCCCACCGCGAGAACAGCAACCACAACGGTGGCCAGCTTCAGTTCCTCGGCAACCAGCTCTATTTCGGAACCGGAGACGGCGGCGGTAGCGGCGACCCCGACGGCAACGCCCAGAACCTCAACTCCCTGCTCGGCAAAATGGTTCGGATCGACCCGCGCCAGAGCGGCCGACGGGCCTACACCGTGCCGAAGTCGAACCCGTTCGTCGGCCGTCAGGGTCGCGACGAAATCTACTCCTACGGCCTACGCAACCCGTTCCGCTGGACCTTCATCCGGCGTCCGGGCCGGACCCTGATGGCGATCGCCGACGTCGGCGAGAGCGAGTTCGAAGAGGTCAACATGCTGCCGGTCGGGGCCGCCAACGGCGCGAACTTCGGCTGGAACCGCCTCGAAGGCTTCAGCGAGTTCAACCCGCCGGTGCCTTCCGGAACGAGGAAACCGACGCTCGTCCTCCCCCACTCGCAGGGCTACTGCTCGGTCATGGGGGGCGTCGTCGTTCGCGACCGCAAGGTCCCCGCGCTCCGCGGCCGCTACCTGTTCTCCGACTTCTGCAAGTCTCAGGTGCGCGGCTTCAAGCCGCGAGTCGGCCAGGTCGGTGGCAGCAGGCCGACCGGCATTTCGGTGCCGCAGATCTCCTCCTTCGCCGAGGGCGCGGGCGGACAGGTCTGGGTCACCTCGCTGGCCGGGCAGGTCTACCGCCTGGTGCAGTGAGATGAGGCTACGAGCAACTCCCCTGGCGCTAGCTTTGGTCGCATTGGCAGCGACCCTTGTCGCGGCCGCTCCTGCGGGTGCCGCGCCGGACCCCGCGGCGCCCGAGCTTCAGCGGATCGCGCGGGTCAAGAGTCCGACCTACCTGACTTACGCGCCCGACTCGAAGCGGATCGTCTACCTGGCTGAGCGACGCGGCCAGGTTCGCGTGATCCTCCGCGGGCGGCTGCTCGCCCGACCGTTTCTGAACATCCGCAAGCAGGTCAAATCGGATTGGGTCGAGCAAGGGTTGTTGGCGGTCGCCTTTCCGCCGGACTTCGCGCAGACCGGCCGGTACTACGTCCAGTACACCGACCGGCGGGGCGACGTCCGGATCGACGAGTTCCGGCGCAACGCGAAGCGGCCGCTGACAACACTTGCGGCCAGTCGGCGGACCGTGCTGAGAATCCGCCAGCCCATCGGGACCGGCGGCCACAACGGCGGACAGATGCGGTTCTTCGGGAGGGACCTCTATATCGCGATCGGGGACGGCAACGATCCGGGAGATGCCCTCAACCTGTCTCAGGATCTGGATAGCCTGCGCGGAAAGATTCTGCGAATCGATCCGCGCGCCGACGAGACCAACGGGCGTACCTACCGGATTCCGGCCGGCAATCCGTTCGTCGGGGAGCCCGGCCGCGACGAGATCTTTGCCTACGGGCTGCGCAACCCGCACAGCTTCGCTTTCTACACCCCGCCCGGCAGCGAGCCTCACATGGTTGTCACCGATGTCGGCCAGGAGCGCTACGAGGAGATCAACTACCTGCCTCTCGACGAGGCCCTGGGGGCCAACTTCGGATGGAAGCTCTACGAGGGTCTCTCCACCTACGACTGCGGCCTGCTCTGCCCGAACGGCGGGCTGCCGATGCCGAGCGGTCCGCTGACCTGGCCTGAGTACGTCTACCCGCACAGTGTCGGCTGCGCCGTGATCGGCGGGCCGGTGATCGCCGATCCGGCTCTGCCGGCTCTGACCGGCCGATTGATCTGGGGTGACTTCTGCTCCGGCACGCTCAGCACCACACCGCCCCTGACCGGCCTCTTCAACGATGTCGCACCGCTCGGAGTCTCTCTGCCAGCCGGCGACGCACAAAGCGCGCCGCTCAACCGCATCGGCGAGGACGGCTGGGGCCGGGTGTACTTCCTGAGTAACTGGGGTGGCGTGTTTCGACTAATGCCGGGCAGTACGCTGCCCCGATGAACCCGCTCGGATCCGATGTCGAAGCAGACGACCTCAAAATGATCGTGGTAAAGAACCCGGCTGACGGCGAGACCGTCGCCGTGGTCGATGTCGCAACCCCCGAGCAGGTCGCCGAGGCGGTCGCCCGGGTCCGGGCCAATCAGCCCGAGTGGGAGCGGATCGGCTTCGCCGAGCGCGCAAAGTGGCTCGGCAAGCTGCGTGACTGGATGCTCGACAACGCCGACCTGATCACCGATCTGATGCAGGCCGAGACCGGCAAGGTCCGGGCCGAGGCGGCCAACGAAGGCTTCTACCTGGCCGACCAGATCAACTTCTACGGCGCAAAGGCGGCCAGGTTCACCGGCGAGGAACGGGTCTGGGGCCACTCAGCCCTGACGATCAGCCGCAAACTTCGGATCCAGTACCGCCCGTACCCGGTGGTCGGGCTGATCAGCCCCTGGAACTTCCCGCTGGTGCTCTCTCTCGGTGACGCGATCCCCGCGTTGATGGCCGGCGCGGCCGTGGTGATGAAGCCGTCCGAGTTCACCCCGCTGGCGCTCGAGCGGATCGTCACCGCCTGGCGTGAAGAGATCGGCGGCCCCGACGTGATCGCCTGCGTCCAGGGCGCGGCCGACACCGCGACCGCCCTGGTCG
>Ga0105047_10018115_pt1 | contig 10931 bp, 10 predicted proteins | sample MAT04_FD_78384 | JGI IMG/M metagenome (GOLD analysis project Ga0105047, IMG submission 78384) | Freshwater microbial communities from Lake Fryxell liftoff mats and glacier meltwater in Antarctica - MAT-04 (megahit assembly) | ecosystem: Environmental > Aquatic > Freshwater > Ice > Liftoff...
AAAGACCCCCGCTCGTCGTTGCAAATGCTCGCCATAGCCCGCTATGGCTGCGCTTTGCGCCTAGATCGGGCGCCTTCTGGCGCGCCGCTCTGGCACACCCGAAAAACTCTCAGCCTCTGAGCCAACGCACACCCGGCGCTACTGCCAGCCGTAGCGCCGGATGTAAAAACGCTTCATCCCGATCGTCAGCAGGCTGTAGCCCAGCAGGATGGCCACCCGCCAGCCGTAAAACGCCAGTGGCAGGGCTTGCAGCTTGAAGTAGCCCGCCAGCGGCCCCGCCCCAGGCGGCGCGCAGCCTCATCGGCGTCCAGTCCGTCGGCCCGAGACTGCAATCGTGCCAGTGCTGCCGCTGCATCTTCGTGCGCGGCGGCCAGCAACTCCTGGCCCAGTGCGGGCCGCTGCGGCGGCGGCGCAGCCAAACCCTCAGCAGGCAGATCGGGCACCACCGCCGGCGCCAGCGTCTCCAGCAGCGGCCGGCGCTCAAAGTGCCTTTGCACACGCCGGCGGCGCAAAAAGCTGCTGAACCCCTGGGTAAGAGCCTCAACGACACCGTGACTCCGGGCACTTGACCGGCCGTACGTGCCGCGTTGACCAGCCCGGCGGGGGCGTGCCCTCTTGCTCATGACCACGCTGACCGGGCCTGGGCCGAGCCCGAATGCATCGGCGCGATCGCTGCTGCCCACATTGGGCCGTGTGCAGCCAGCGTTTCAGCGCGCACCTTTGCGGTCTTTCTGCCAGCCGTTCTTGTGCGGTTAAAGCACTTCGGCCGGCTCAACCCTGGATGCTGCGCACACCTGTTGCGTGCCCATGGGGCCACACCGCCCGCCGCCTCGTTGGGCGATGAGGCGCAAGGCTGGCGCGTCGGTCACCTGCAATTGCCTGCGGTCGATGTCGATCACGCCGTCGCGCCGCAGCTTCGACAAGGTGCGGCTCACGGTCTCCAGCGTCAGGCCGAGGTAACTGCCGATTTCCAGGCGCGACATGTGCAGCAGCAACACCGGTGCCGACCGACCGTTGGCGCTCAAACGCAGCCCCAGATCAATCACGAAGGCGGCGATACGGCCTTCGGCCGCCATGGTGCCGAGCAGCAGCATCATCGCCTGGTCGCGCACGATCTCATGGCCCATGATCTTGTTGAAGGCCACCCTGAAGGCAGCACTTTCCTGCAACAAGCCTTTGACGCCCGAGTAGGGAAAGAGGCGAACACACGCTGTTTCCAGCGCCACCACATCCACGCAGTGGCGGCCGGTGCCGAGGCCATCGAGGCCGAGCAACTCGCCGGTGAGGTTGAAGCTGGTGATCTGATGGCGCCCGCGGGCGTCGACGTGGTCGCTCTTGAACTGGCCTTCCAGAACCTCGTAAAGCGCGCACATCGGATCGCCCTGCCGGTACAACGGCTCACCCCGGGCAACCTGGCGTTGTTGCACTGCCAGCCTGCGCAGGTCGGCTCGGGCGTTCCGGGGGTCACCGCCATCGTCGATCACCAGGCCCTGCGCCGGCTCGCGCCAGGGTAATGGTGAGCCCACGCACGAGTTCGGCCGCACCACGTCTGGGGTCGAAACACCGGCACCGTTCATTCCGAGTTCGACCGATGACGTGACGGGCGGGCAAATTCAGACTGGCGGAAGCAGTTCATCCGCCCACAATGCGCGCCACCACGCAGCGTGTCTGTGCGCTGCCACACGGCCGCAGACAAGTCAGCGATGCGGCGCGACGCCAGCCTTGCGCCGCCTCGTCGAAGCGGTCGGCGCAGGCCTGCTTGCGCAGCAAACTATCGCGCAGGCGCCAGATCACACCATTTCACCCCAGTCCTGGTCGCAGACTCGAATGACGCGCCCGGCAACGAAAAAGCCACCCGACGGTGGCTTTCGTAGCTAAGTACTTGTCGCACCTAGCGTTTACTTGGTGGGCCCTGACAGATTCGAACTGTCGACCAACGGATTAAGAGTCCGCTGCTCTACCAACTGAGCTAAGAGCCCTGGAACTGGCGCCGGATCAAACTTCGGCTGGTGGGTCGTGCGTGACTCGAACACGCGACCAACGGATTAAAAGTCCGCTGCTCTACCGACTGAGCTAACGACCCCTCTCGCGTAGAGCTCATGATTCTAGCATGCTGATCAGTGGTGCTTCACCCCGGCTCGGGTGTTGAAACCAAGGCCGCAGTGGCTGCCCGCGGCGGCGCTGGCTGCGGCGGCGCTGGCTGCAACGCCAGCGCCATGCACAGGCGCAGCGCCTCGCCCGCGGCAACCAGGCCGAAGGTGGCGGTGACGGTAACGCTAGAGCCATAACCGTGACAGTTCAACGTGCCGTCGGCGGCGCAGGCTTCATCGGCCGGCGCGGCCACGTTTTCGCGCGAGAACACGCAGGCCAGGCCCATCCGGCGCCCAGGGCCCGCAGGGCCCGATCGGCGCGAACCTGCCGCGCCCTGCTTGCGCAGCCGCTGCCGCAGTGAGGCCAGCAACGGATCGTGCGTCACTTCGGCCAGGTCGGCCACCTCCACGCGCTGCGCCTGCTGCTTGCCACCGGCCGCGCCCACGCACACCGCCGCAGTGCCGGTGTGCAGCGCCCAGGCGGCCAGCGCCAGCTTGGCCGCGCTCTGGTCACAGGCATCGATCAGCACGTCAATCTCGGCCGGCAACAGCGCTGGCCAGTTGTCGGGGCCGGCAAATTCCTCGACCACATACACCTCGCAAGCCGGGTGGATGTCGGCAATGCGCTGGCGCAGTGCGTCGGCCTTGGCCATGCCCAGCGTGCTGCCCAGCGCCTGCACCTGCCGGTTGATGTTGGATTCGGCAACGTGGTCCAGGTCGATCAGTACCAGCCGCGCCACGCCGCTGCGCGCCAGCGCCTCCACCGCCCAGGAGCCCACGCCGCCCAGCCCCACCACCGCCACCCGGGCCTGGCGCACCCGCAGGTAGCCGGCCTCACCATACAGCCGGCGCAGGCCGCCGAAGCGGCGCTCCAGATCGGGGGTGTCGATGTCGGCCACCGCGGCGGCAGCACCGTCGGCCGAGGTGTCGGTGTCGGCGTCGGCGTCGGCCGGCCCGCCGATCAACGCCGTCATGCCGCGCGGTCCAGCCGCCAGCTTTGCCAGCGCAAGGCCGCCAAGGCGCCTGCCACGATGCCCGCCACCGCGATGAAGCTGCCCAGCGACAGCGTGGACACGCCCGACAGCCCCTGGCCGACGGTGCAGCCCATCGCAGTGATGCCGCCCACGCCCATCAACACCGCGCCGACCAGGTGGCTGGCGGTGTCGTCCACGCCGCGAAAACCTTCCCAGCGGAAGCTGCCGCAAGCCAGCGCCACCATGCCGCTGCCCAGCACCACGCCCACCACCAGCACCATGCCCTGGGTGATGCGGCGGCTGGCATCGCTGTAGAAGATCAGCCCGTCGATCACATAGGCCAGAGGCGCCACGAAACTGAAGGATTCCATGCGCTGCGAATTGGTGGCCAGAAACGCTTCCTGCAGGGTTTGGGGGTGCTCGTCGACATGGCCCATCACGCCCGACACCCACCACAGCGCCACCACCACCGCGCCGATGCCGAAACCACCCAGCACCACCTCGGCGCTGCGGCCGGCGCGGCAGGCCAGCGCCCAGGCCACCAGCGCGCCGCCGATCAAGCCGCCCAGCACCGCTGCCCGTTGGCCTGGCGTGCCGCCCAGGCCCGCCGCCAGCGACGGCAGGTCCTGCCCGCCTGGCAGCAGCCATTGCACCTGGTCCACTGTGTTGACGCGCAGCACCGCGGTAACGCCGCGCATCGTGGCGTAGGCCGACAAGCCCAGCACGCCAAACACCACCAGCGCCTTGAGGTTGCCACCGCCAATGCGTACCAGCGTCTTGCTGCCGCAGCCCGAGGCCAACACCATGCCGATGCCGAACATCAGCCCGCCCAAGATCATCGACAGCCAACGCAGTGCCGGCAGGGCGTACACGGTGTCGGCAGCCTTCACCCAGCCCAGCGCCACCATCGCATTGAAGCCCAGCATGGCCACGCCCGCCGCCAGCGCCCACATGCGCAGGCGCGCGGTGTCGCCCATCGTCACCAGATCAGCCAGCGCACCCATCGTGCAGAAGTGCGTGCGCTGCGCGATGGCGCCAAAGGCCACGCCCAGCGCCAGCGCGGCCCACAGCACCTGGTGCTCCAGCGCCAGCAGCGCGGCGTCGTTCATGCGGGCATGCCCATCCGCCTCAACCTTTGAGCGTGGCCAGGCGCTCCTTGCCTGCGGCGGCCGCCTCGCTGGCGGGGTAGGCCTTGATCAGGTCGTCGATGGTCTTGCGGGCCGACCGGGCATCTTTCATCTCGATCTGGCAATTGGCCACCGCCAGCAGCGCCTCGGGCGTGCGCGGGTGCATCGGTGAGCTGGTCACCAGCGCCTTGAACACGGCCACCGCCTCTTTGTAATTCTTCTGGCCATACAACGCATTGCCCAGCCAGAAGCGCGCCGAATCCACATAACCGCTGGACGGGTAGCGCTGCACAAAGGTGCCCAATGCCGCCGCCGCCTTGTCGAAGTCACCGCCGCGCAGCGCGGCCATGGCCGCGTCGTGGCTACGGCGTTCTTCGGGTTCGGCGGTGAAATCCTTGCCGTCTAGCGACACCTTCTGCGGCTCCATCAGCCGCAGCCGGTCGTCCATACCCTTGGACACGTCCTTCAGCGTGCGCTGCAACTCGGCCACGTCACGCGCCATCTGCTCCTGGCTGCCACGCAACTTGGCGCTGTCGGCCCGTTGGGCCTCGAGCTGGGTGTTGAGGTCAAGCAGGCTGCGGCGCAGTTGCGTCACTTGCTCCAGCAACTGGGTCTGGGCGGTGGCCAGCTCGGCGGTGCGGGCGCGTGAGTTGTCGTCGCCAGCCTGGATGCGGGTGCGCAGGTCGAGGATGGCCTTGCGGGCTTCTTCGTCGTCAAACAGGCCGGCGCGGGCGCTGCCCGCCGACAGCAACAGCACGCAAGCGATGGCCAGTGACGTGACCGGGCCTGGCCGCCGCCGCGAAGCCAGCGCACCGGGCGCGGCCAGGCCGTTGGCGGCGCCTGCCATGGCGGCGGCGCCAACGGCGCATCGGGAGGAAGCCATCTTCAACGGTCCTTCAGCTCGGCACGGCGGTTTTGGGCCCAGGCCGTTTCGTCATGGTTTTCGTTCACCGGGCGCTCCTTGCCGAAGCTGACCGCCTCGATCTGCGCCTCGGTGGCGCCCAACAGCGCCAGCGACTTGGCCACCGCCTCGGCGCGTTTCTGGCCCAGCGCCAGGTTGTATTCGCGGCCGCCACGATCATCGGTGTGGCCCTCCACCACCAGGCGCTTGCCGCGGTTGGCGGCCAGCACCTTGGCATGGCTTTCGATCAGCGCGCGGAAGTCGTCCTTGACGACAAAACTGTCGTAGTCGAAGTACACCACCCGGCCCAGGCTGCCGGCGCCCGCCATCGCGCCGCCCGCCCCGCCCGCCGCGGCACCGCCCGCGCCGGCCGCCGGCAGGTTGACCGTGGCCACCTTCGATTGCGGCGTGGTGCCGGCGCCTTGCCCCAGGCCGCTGGCGCTGGCCGAGTTGCTGCCCGTGCCCGGCGCAACAGCGGTGGGCGTGCGGCTTTCGACCGGCGTTTCGTCGAGCTTGACCGTCGAGCCGCAGCCCGCCAGCACCAGGGCGGCCAGAGATGTCAGCCCGGTTGTGCGAAATCCCATCATCGTCATCACTCCTCGATCAAGGGCCGCCCGTGGGCCGCCCGGCTGCCGGCGGCTGGCCGGCCAGAAACTTCACCACCGGCGCTGCCCGGCTCATCGCACGAACGGCCCCCAGGCCGGCTCGCGCACGTCCGCGCCTGACGACAGCAGCCGCGTCCTGATCTTGCCATCCAGCGTGCTGGTCATCAACACGTCACGTCCGCCGCTGCGGCTGGCGTAGATCAGCAGCCGGCCGTTGGGCGAGAAGCTGGGGCTTTCGTCGTCGTTGGTGTCGCTCACCGCCAGCGGCGGGCTGCTGCCGTCCAGCGGCTGCACCATCACCCGGAAGCCGGTGCCGCGGTTGACATAGGCCAGCGTGCGGCCGTCGGGGCTGATGGCCGGGCTGATGTTGTAGACACCGTTGAAGGTGACCCGCTCGGGCGCTCCGCCGCCGTTGACGGCCAGGCGGTAGACCTGCGGGCCGCCGCCGCGGTCACTGACAAAATACAGGCTGGCGCCGTCGGGCGCAAAAGCCGCCTCGGTATCGATGGCGCTGCTGGTGGTCAGGCGGCGCAGGCTGTCGCCTTCCAGGTCCAGCAGGTAGAGCTGCGCCACGCCGTCGCGCGACAGGGTGACTGCCAGCTTGCGGCCGTCGGGTGACCAGGCCGGTGCGCTGTTGCTGCCCTTGAAGCTGGCCACCGAGCGGCGCTCGCCGGTGATCACGTCCTGCACCAGCACCACCGCCTTGCCGGACTCGAACGAGACATAGGCCAGCCTGCGGCCGTCGGGCGACCAGGCGGGCGAGATGATCGGCTGCGGGCTGGCCAGCGCCACCTGGCCACCTTCGCCGTCGGCGTCGGTGATGCGCAGCGTGTAGCGGTTGGCCGCCCGGGTGACGTAGGCGATGCGCGTGGCGTTGACACCGCGCTCGCCGGTGAGTTTTTCCTGCACCGCGTCGGCCATGCGGTGCGCGGCCAGCCGCAAATCGGCAGTGGGCACGGCCAGCGCCTGGCCCAGCAGCTCTTCGCCCTTGACCACGTCCCACAGCTTGTAGCGCAGGTCGAAGCGGCCGTCGGCCAGCCGGGTGGCCGAGCCCGACACCAGCGCATCGGCGCCACGGCTGCGCCAGTCGGGGTACAGCGGCGTGCTGCGCTCGTCGAGCGCACCACTGGATTCAACGATGCGGAAGGCGCCACTGCGCTCCAGGTCGGCCCGCACGATGGCCGAAATCGCCTGGCCGCTGCGGTCTTCATCGCGAAAGCGGGTGACGGCCAGCGGCAGCTGTGTGGCGCCGATGCCGGCGATCTCAACCCGGAACTGCGCCCAGGCGGCAGGGGGGGTGATCGCGGTGGCGGCCAGGGCCGCGCTGAAACGTCGTCGGTTAATCGGCATCGATCAGGAGGGAGTCGGGCTGTGGCGAAAGGGTTCCGCAATGCGATTGAGCCTGTTGCCGGCCACGCGGGCTGCAAGCGGCCTGCAGCGCCAATTGTAGGCAGGCAGCCCCGTGGGGGATGGCTTCGGTACACCGAAGCCGGGGGCGCCAACTCACGCCAGGGCCCGGCGCAGCGCGGCGGCGCTCAAACCCACCGCCGTATGCGCCTCGTCCAGCATCCGCCCCATCGTGATGAAACCGTGGATCTGCCGCTCGAAGCAGACGTATTGCGCCGGGCTGCCGGCGGCCGACAGCGCGTCGGCATACTGCCGGCCCTCGTCGCGCAGCGGGTCAAAGCCGGCGGTGATCACCAGCGCAGGCGGCAGGCCGGACAAATCGGCATGCAACAGCGGCGAGGCGCGCCAATCGGCGTAGTGCTCGGGCGCGATGTACTGGCCGCGAAAGTAGGCAATCGTGTCGGCCGTCAGCAAGTAGCCCTGGCCGTTGTGGGTGTGGGATGGCGCCACAGCGCGCATGTCGGTGGCCGGGTAGATCAGCAGCTGAAACTTCAGCGGCACCGCCTCGCCGGCATCGCGCCAGGCCAGCGCCACCACCGCGGCCAGGTTGCCGCCGGCGCTGTCACCGCCCACCGCAAAGCGCGTGGGGTCGAGCCCAAGCGTGGCCGCGTTGGCCTGCAGCCAGCGGGTGGCCGCCAGCACGTCGTCCACCGCGGCCGGAAAGGCGTGCTCGGGGCCCATGCGGTAATCCACCGCCACCACCACGCAAGCCGACTCGTCGGCCAGTTGGCGGCACAGCACGTCATGGGTGTCCAGGTCGCCCATCGTCCAGCCACCACCGTGGTAGTACACCAGCGTGGGCGCCGGGCTGGGGGCTGGGTTGGGTACAGTGACCGGGCGGTACAGCCGCAGCGGGATCGCGCCATGCGGGCCGGTGGCCACCAGGTCTCGCACCTCGGCCACCGGCCGCGGCTCGGGCTGGGTGACGCCCCGGCGCTCCAGGTAGAAGCGCCGTGCGTCTTGCGGGCTCAGCGTGTGGGTGGGCGGCACGCCACGTTCGACCATCAGGTCGAGCAAGGCCTTGGCTTGGGGGTCGAGCATGGTGTCTCCTGGGCCGACTTCGGAGCCGGCGTCTTGGCGGGCAAGGGGTGCCGGGCCAGTGTATCGGCGGGATGGATGGCGGCCTGGCGCAGCAACCCTGCGGCATGATGCCGGCCATGCCCGCGCCGCCGCCCTGCCCTTGCGGCCACCCCGCCGCCTATGCCGATTGCTGCGGCCGCTGGCACGCCGGCCCGCTGCACCTGCAGGCGCCCGACGCGGAGGCGCTGATGCGCTCGCGCTACAGCGCCTTCGTGCTTGAACTCAGCGGCTACCTGCTGGCCACCTGGCATGCCAGCACACGGCCATCCCACATCGACCTTGAGCCTGGCCTGCGCTGGTTGGGGCTGCAGGTGCGCCAGCATCGTCGCCAGGACGACCTGCACGCCACGGTGGACTTCATCGCCCGCAGCAAGCAAGGCGGCCGGGCGCACCGGCTGCACGAGACCAGCCGCTTCGTCAACGAGGCGGGCCGTTGGTTTTATGTCGATGGCGCCCTGCCGGCGCCGTGATCAGCCGTGCGGCCGGTGATGCCGGGCGCCGGCCGGCAGCCTCAGGATCAGGCAAATTCCTGGCGGATCGGCGGCAGGGTCAGGCGCCAGGCGATCCAGCCCAGGAATCCGCAGGCCACCAGCGTGACCAGTACCGCCATCGACCGCGCGGCCACCACGAAGCCGCCAAAGACGTCGGCCACTTGCGGCGGCAGCGGCGCGTTTTGCAGCGTGGCATCCACCAGCGACAGCATCACCTCCTGTTGCAGCCACAGGCCGCACAGGTTGGCGACGATGGCCACGATCAGCAGGCCGATGAAAGTGCGGCGGGCCCATTCCAGGCGCAGCAGCAGGCCGACGGCCGCCGACAGCATGGCCACCGACACCACCAACCCGGCGCCCACCACCCAGGGCAGGTAGGCCAACAGCCAGCCGGTGAGGCCGGGCTGCGGCATGGGCGTGCCAGCCAGCGCCAGCTGCCCGGGCAGCGAGGCCACGGTGGCGTTTTGCACCAGCGCCGAGGCCGAGGCCAGCAGCCCCAGCACGATGAAGACCCACGCCGTGATGGTGACGAACAGCGAGCGCGCGCCGACGTTGAATGTCTGTGTCATGGTGATCTCTCCCAGCCAGTTGTGTAGGCCCCGAAGCCGGCATCGCAAGCGATGATGACGACACTTCGTGACAGCCATTTTTCGGCAGACCGCGGTGTTGCGCTGCCCCCTAAATGGGTGGGAAACACCCCGTTTTTCAACACCAGGTAACAGCCCGTGACAAGCCACACACCCGCCCTGCCGCTTGAACCGGCCCCACCGCCGCCGATGCGTGTGGTGAAGGCGCCGGTGGGCGAGCCGCTGGTGTGGCTCTACCAGGATGCGCATGTCATCGCGGTGCACAAGCCCGCCGGCCTGCTGGTGCACCGCACCGCGCTCGATGCCGGTGAGCCCGACGACCTGGTCACCCGCCTGCGGGCCGAGACCGGCGCGCCGGTGTGGCCGCTGCACCGGCTGGACAAGGGCACCTCGGGAGTGCTGCTGCTGGCGCGCGATGTGGCCAGCGCGCGACGCCTGGGGCCGGTGTTTGCGGCCGGCGCAGCGGGTGAAGCCGACAAAGACGGCGCGGCCGGCCAGGCCTGCGAAGCCGGTCAGCCAGGCCCGGCCATCGACAAACGCTACCTGGCGCTGGTGCGTGGCTGGCCCGCCGACGCCGGCGAGATCGACCTGCCCCTGGCGCGTGACCCCGAGCTGCCCTCCACCGGCCAGCCGCAACTGTCCGCCCGCACGCGCTGGCAGGTGCTGCAGCGGCTGCTGGTGCCGCTGGCCACCGACGGCCGGCATGCCGACACCCGGCTGGCGCTGGTGGCAGTGCAGCCACTGAGCGGCCGGCGCCACCAGATCCGCCGCCACTTCAAGGCGCTGGCCCACCCGCTGATCGGCGACGCCACCCACGGCAAGGGGCCGTTGAACCGCGCCATCGCCGCCTTCATCGGGCAGCAGCGGCTGTGGCTGCATGCGCTTGAACTGACCGTGCCGCACCCGGCCACCGGCCAACCGCTGTGCCTGCGCGCCGAGCCCGGCCCGGAGTGGCAACGCTGGGCGGCCTGGGCCGAACCGGCTGCCCTGGCCGGGCTCGGCGACCCGCCCTTCCTCGATCAGCCGAAGCGCAACGGGTAGACCTGCAGCAGTGTCGTGGCCACGGGTCAGGGCCGCCGACCATGCCGCCGGCAGGCCCCGGCGACAATGCGGCCCAACCTGTTTGGGCGCCGCCGCGCCCCGTGCCCATGCCCTCCGGACCGCTTGCCGCCGCCCTGGCCTACATCCTGTGGGGCCTGTTTCCGCTCTACATCAAGCAGGTGGCGCAGCTGCCGGCGCTGGAGATCGTGCTGCACCGCTCGGCCTGGTCGCTGCTGTTTGTCTTCGGCCTGCTGGCGGTGTTGCGGCGCTTCGCCTGGCTGGGCCCGGTGCTGCGCCAGCCGCGCACGCTGGCCTTGTTTACGCTGAGCGCGCTGCTGCTGGCCTGCAACTGGCTGCTGTACGTGTGGGCGGTGAATGCCGGGCGTGTGCTGGATGCCAGCCTGGGCTACTTCATCAACCCGCTGGTCAACGTGGTGCTGGGTTACGCCGTGCTGCATGAGCGCCCGCGCCCGCTGCAGTGGGCCGCCGTGGCGCTGGCGGCCGCCGGCGTGCTGTGGCTGGCCATCGGCGCCGGCCACCTGCCCTGGGTGTCGGTGGTGCTGGCGCTCAGCTTCGGGCTGTACGGCCTGCTGCGCAAAACCGCCACACTGGGCGCGATCGAAGGCCT
>Ga0105047_10018116_pt1 | contig 10931 bp, 6 predicted proteins | sample MAT04_FD_78384 | JGI IMG/M metagenome (GOLD analysis project Ga0105047, IMG submission 78384) | Freshwater microbial communities from Lake Fryxell liftoff mats and glacier meltwater in Antarctica - MAT-04 (megahit assembly) | ecosystem: Environmental > Aquatic > Freshwater > Ice > Liftoff...
CCGGACCTGTCCGCGCTCTACCAGGCCAACGCGGAGCAGCTGGGACGCGTCTTCTCCGCGCCCGGCATGCCCCTGTCCACGGACATGGGCAACGTCTCCTACGTGGTGCCCACCATCCACCCCATGATCGGCGTGGAGGCGAACGGAGCGGTCAACCACCAGGCCGATTTCGCCGCCGCCTGCGCCACCCCGTCCGCGGACCAGGCGATCCTCGACGGCGCCATCGCAATGGCCTGGACGGTCATCGACGCCGCGCAGGATGAGGCTGTCCGCGGCCGATTGATGGACTTCCGCGCCGATTCGGCGGACGTCGCCATGGTCTCGTCCGCGTGGATGATGCCGCCGGTCGGCTTGACTGCGGCTGTGGCGCCGTCGCAGGACGTGGTCGACGTCGCCGAGGCCACGTTGGTCGCCGAGGTCCAGGAGGTGGAAGCGGACGACGAGGCCATCGCGGCTGCCGTCGGGGCTGACCCGATGGCCGAGGCCGTCCCGGACCTGGAGACCGCCTGGGCCATCGCGGCTGACGCCGAGGCCGACACCGAGATGGCCGAGGTCGTGGCGGCTGCCGCCGAGGCCGACCCGATGGCGCAGGCCGGGCCCGTCGTCGAGGCGGCGATGGACGCCGACACCGCGTGGGCCGCCGACGTTGACGCCGTCGCCCAGCAGATGGTCGCTGTCGGGCTGCTCCAGGATCCCGCCGGGACCGCGGTGGCCACCCAGGCCGAAGAGGTCGCGCACGAGGCACCCGAGCCGATCGCGGACGAGGTCCTGTTCGTCGGGTTCGAGGAGGCCGCCGCCGAGCCGATCGGGGAGGTGCAGGTGCTTCCGGCTGCTGACGATGCCGTCGCGCACGCCGATCAGATCCTCGACGTGTGGGTCTCGCCCGAGGTCCTGGGTGAGTGGCTGGAGGGCCCTGCTGACGAGGTCGCCGAGGCGATCGCCGCCGACCCCGGCCCCGCGATGGACCCTGAGCAGGTCGCCGCCGAGCTCGTCGACGAGCAGCCCATCCCGGGCGGGACCTGGTTCGCCACGGATGCGCCGGCCGCCGAGTCGGTCGCGCCGACCCCTGACCCAGAGCCCACCCCTGTCACGCCCGTGGTCGCCGCAGCGCCGGTCGTCGCCCCGCAGCTTCGGGACCGTGATGCGTGGGAGCGCGCCTTCGAGGAGGCCGCCGCCCGCATCGGTTGGGAAGAGCAGTTCGAGGCCGCCATCAACGCGCGCATCGACCAGGAGGGGATGGACCGATCGGAGGCCATCGCGGACCTCGCGTCGGACCTCCAGGAGGCCGCCGACGAGCGTGAGGAGCGCGAGGAGGTCGCCGTCGCGGCTGCCTGGCCGCCCCAGCAGCGTGAGCAGGTGAGCCGCGAGCGCATCGAGGCGGAGGGCTTCTCCTTCGTCGCGCCCGAGATCTCGTCACCGCTCGAGGAGTTCGGGGATGTCTGGTCACGCAACGGCAACGGCGCCGACCACGCTGGTGAGGACGTGCGTTCCCGCTGAGGACACCCCTGATGGTCAGCCCGCGCGGAACACCAGGATGTGCTGGTGGACGATGTTGGGCACGAACCCACGGGGGTAGCCGTACGGCCGCAACCGCGTGCCCGCCTGGTACCAGATGAGGTCACCCTTGGGTACCAGGCCCACGGCCGCCGCACGCGCCGCCAGGTCGGACCCCGTGAACCGGTACTGCCCGTCCTGGTAGGCGTCACGCACGATCACCACGGCGTAGCGCTTGTCCTTGAGCACCCGTCGTACTTCGGCGAACAGCGCCCCCATGCGATCGAGGAACTCGTCGTAGGTGGCGCTGTTGGCCAGGTCCGCTGGGTCGGCCGTCACCATCGCGTAGTCGGTCCGTCGGTTGGCATGCGTCTCCGCGCGCTTGCCGCCTGCCATCGTCAGCTTCAACTGGGGGTTGTAGGGCGGGTCCGTCGCGATGAAGTCGATGCTCCCGTCCGCGACGTCCCGGATCAGCGCGTTCGCGTCACCCAGCTCCATCCGGCAGCCGGACGCATCGAAGGTACGCGGTCCACCGGGGTCGTTCGGGCCCAGGTCCGTGAGCAGCGGCCCGGCGCCCTCCCGCTCCAGCATGGCGTCCCGGACCACGCGCGCGTACACGTCCGCCCATCGGGCATCCAGCTCGAAGCCGAGGCCCCGCCGCGGCCTGCGGCAGACGGCCGCCCCCAGGAGCGTGCCGCCCACGCCCGCGAAGGGGTCGAGCACCACCTCCCCACCCTTCGTGAAGAATTCGATCAGCCGGGCCATGAGCCGCGGCGGTTTGTTCGCGCCGTGGGCCTTGCGCGCCGCGTGTCCCAGCTCGGATGGGTACGCGGTCGTCCACAGCGACTTCGTGAAATACAGCCATTCCTCGCCGCTCAACTCGTTGAGCGTGTTGTTTCTGTGCACCACAGCGTCACTCACGTACGCGGTATCACGTACTGGGGCGGCTATCCTGCAACGCATGTCGTTCGTGGGTAGGGAGCGCGAGCTGGCCCGTCTCGCGGCTGCGATGCAGCGCGCCGCTGAGGGGCGACACGGTCGCGTCGTGATCACGGGTCCCGCCGGCATCGGCATCACGCGCCTGATCGATGAGCTGACCGACCGGCTGTATGGCCTGCCGTCGGTGGTGGTCGCCCGTGGTGCTGCCCTCGAGTCGTGCGTCGGCGAGGCCTACCAGGCGCTGGGTGCGGCACTGGCGTCCGCGCTCGCGACGCTCCCCGACGACCGGGTGCGGCACGTCGTGGGACGGTCGGGGCATGACCTGGGGCTGCTGCTGCGCGAGGACGCTGCCCGGCTGGACGAGCTGGGCATCGATCGGTCCCCGCCGCGTCTGCAGGCGCCGGAGCAGATCGGCAGCCGGGTCCAGGAGGCGGTGCTGGGCTCCCTGGAGCGCCTCGCGGGCGATGGGGTGGTGCTGCTCGCGCTGGAGGACCTGCACCGCGCGGACCCGGCCACGCGCGGGTTCATCCGGGCGCTGCTGCGCATCGGGCGGCCGTTGCCGGTGTGCCTCGTGCTCAGCTACCAGCCGGACGAGCTCAACCGCCGGCACCCGGCGCAGGACCTCGCGCGCGCCCTCGCGGCGGACCCCACCGTGGAACAGCTGCTCGTCGGGCCCTTGGACAGCCCCTCGATCGGCCGCCTCGTGGCATCGCTCATCGGCGACCGACCCGCCGGCGACATCCTTGCCGCGGTCATCGAGGGATCGGGCGGCAACCCCCTGATGGCGACGCAGCTGGTCGCCGCGGAGGGTTCCCTCGCGGGTGTGCGCCTGTCCGATCCGTTCGAGCAGGTGGTCGCCGCGCGCCTGGAGGCGCTGCCGGCCGCGCCGCGCCGCCTCGTGCGCCTGCTCGCGGCAGCCCGCCAACCGCTGCGTCGAGCGCACGCCCTCGCGCTCGTGCTGCCGGACGGCCGCATCACCGTCGCATCCCTCGCGGATGCGGTGGCGAGTGGCATGGTGACCGAGCGCGACGGTAGCCTCGAGATCAGGCACGACCTGTATGCGGAGGCGATCGAGGACCACGAGCTGCCCAATGAGCGTGCCTCGCTCCATGCCGCGCTGGCGGTGGCTCTCGCCGACCGGCCAGCGCGCGCCGCGTGGCATTGGCGCGCCGCAGCGCGCACGACGGAAGCGCGCGCCGCCCACCTCGCGGCCGCCGACGAGTCCGCCCACCTGGATCCCGGCGAGACGACCCTCATCCACCTCCAGCGGGTGCTGGAGCTGAGCGCTGACGCGTCGGCAGCCGACGATGAGGACCTGGGAGCGTTGCTGCGCCGGTCCGCCCGGGCGACCGCCGCGACCGGAGGGTTCCGGCGCGCCGCCGCGCTCATGAAACGCGCCGTCGAGGCGCGCGTCGCCCGCCCCGGCCATGCGTCCGCCGCGCGCCCCGCGGGACCTGCGGGAATCGGGGGCCCGGTGGGACCGGGTGCCCGGGACCGCGTGCCGCGTGACGCTGCTCAGCGACTGGCGGTGGGTGCGATGCTGGAGGAGATCGGCCGGCTGCAGTGGGCCGGTGGCGACCTCACCGGCGCCGTCCGGTCCATGGAGCAGGCGCTCGCGACGATGCCCGTCGGTGCCAGCCCCGAGCGGGCCCGCGCACTCGCCTCGCTCGCCCAGCACCTGATGATCGACGGCCGGTTCCCGGAGAGCGTCCAGCTTGCCGAGGAGGCCCGCGAGCTGGCGGCACGCGCAGGCCCCGACGCCCTCGCCGAGCTGGGTCACGCGACCTGCACCCTGGGCGTTGACGTCGCGTTCCAGGGTCAGCTCGAACGCGGCCTGGACCTGCTCGCGGAGGCGGAGAGGATCGCGCGTCGCGCGGGCCGTCTTGACGATCTGATGCGTGCCGCGGCCAACCGGACGACGTTGCTGGACCTCGACGCGCGGCGCGAGGAGGCGCTCGCGGTCGTGGTGGAGGGCATCCAGGAGGCGGAGGCGGGCGGCCTCGCCGGGACCTACGGCGCGTTCCTGCGTGGCAATGCGGCGGACATCCTGTACCAGCTGGGCCGCTGGGCCGAATCCGAGCGCGAGTGCCGCGCGGGCATGGAGTGGCAGCCGGCGGGTGTCGCGTGGTTCAGCCCCACGTTGTACCTGGGGTTGGTGCTGGTGGAGTCGCTCGCGGATGACGAGGCGGCCAGCCTGGTGGGCCAGACCCTGCTCCAGCTGGACACGATCCCCGCGGGACAGTGGTCGGCGCTCGTCCAGCGCGCGGCCGTGAGCCTGGCGCTGTGGCGGGGGAACCTCGCCGATGCCGTCCACGTGGCGGAGCGGGAGTGGCCGCGCATCCTCGAGACGGATGACCCCGTCCAGATCGCGCTGGGGGCCTCGACCTGCCTGGAGGCCGCTGCCGCGGCGACCGAGCATGGGCGGGCCGAGCGGGACATGGGGCTGGTCGCCGCCGCGATCGAGCTGGCTGACCTGGTGATGGCGGACGCTGGGCGCCTCGTCCAGGGCGGCGAGCTGCCGCCGGGCATCGCGGCCCGAGCGGAAGCGGAGTTGCACCTCGCCATGGCACGCGCGCATCGGGCGCGGATGCACGGGCGACCATCCGCGGCCGCATGGGGACGGCTCGCCGTCACCTGGAGCGAGCGACAGATCCCGTTCCAGGCGGCCAAGGCGCGCTGGTGGCAGGCGCTCGCGTTGCTCCACACCAACGGGTCCCGCGACGAGGCAGGGGAGGCCATCGCGGACGCGTGGCGCATCGCCGCCGCCCTGCCCGCCCGGCCGCTGCTGCGGGCGCTCTCCGACCTGGCGCTGCGGGCGCGTCTGCCGCTGCCCGATGGCACGGACCGCGTCGCTGAGCTGCTCGGCCCGACCGCCGCCGCCCGGCCGCTGCGGGCCATGGGTCCGGGGCGGTCGGAGGCCATCGCACCCGCGCCCCGGCGCGTCGTCGGCATCCCAGTGGAGCGCTTCTCCGACCTCGCGGCCCGACCTTTCGTCGACGCGGCGCCGGTGGTGGATACGTTGCCCGGCGCCGCCGCTGCCACCGACGATCTGCTCGGGTTTGCCGCCGGGGATGGCGTCTCGGATGCCATCGGGGAGCGGCTCCGCAGCGGAGTGCTCGGGTCCGGGTCCCTGGGTCTGAGTCCGCGTGAGATGGAGGTCCTGCGCATCATCTGCGAGGGCCGCACGGACCGCGAGATCGCCGAACGCCTGTTCATCAGCGAGCGGACGGTCCACGTCCACGTGCGGCGCGTGCTGTCCAAGCTGGGCGTCACCAGCCGGACCCAGGCGGCCGCCCTGGCGCTTCGCCAGGGGCTCATCCCGATGGACACCGAAGAGCATGTTCCGGGGTAGTGCACGCTGCCGCACACGGTCGGCCGCTCATGGCGCAGAATCGCGCGCATGACAACCTTCGCCCGACTGGCGCTCGCCGCCGTCCTCGTCCTCGTCCTCGCGGCCTGCGCAAGCTCCAGCGGTCAGCCCTGGACCCCGCCACCGGTCCCAACGGAGACCGATGCCCCCGCGGTGACCCCGGCGCCCGCATCGGCCGCCCCGTCGGCGGCCCCGGCGTCCGCCGAGCCGTCCGGCGTGCCCGCCTCGGCCGCCCCGTCAGATGTCCCTGCATCGGCCGCTCCGTCCGCCGCTCCGTCCGACGCGCCCTCCACGCAAGCCCCGGCCAGCCCGGACGCCAGCGTCGCGCCGTCCGTCGGGCCCAGTGCCGGCCCCTCCGGCGAGCCCGCCGGCCGCGTGATCGAGCTCGAGATGAACGCCGCGCTCCAGATCCTCCAGGACGGCGCCCAGATCAAGGACATCCCGGTCACCCCTGGCGAGACGGTCACCTTCCGCATCACCAACACCGCGGGGTACGTCCACAACTTCTGGATCGGCCCCGACCAGGCGCTGATGTTGAACCAGACGGAGGGTCTGCCGGGCATCCCGGACTGGACGGACGCCGAGCCCCGCGAGTTCACGTGGGTGGTGCCGGACGACATCGCTGGCCTCAAGTACGGCTGCACCGTGCCCGGGCACTATTCGCTCATGCAGGGCGTGTTCTCGGCCGCACCGTAGCCACCAGGTCCTGGGTTCGAGCGCCGTCGTGACCGAGGTCGTCTGCTACCGGGACGCGTATGCGAAGGCGATCGAGACACGGGTCCGCGCGGTCGAGGGGGAGGCGGGTGCCCTCGTCGTCCTCGACCGCACCGTGTTTTACCCGGGCGGTGGCGGCCAGCCGTCCGACACCGGGCTCCTGCTGCGGGCCGCGGACGGCCGCTCGTGGACCGTCACGGGCGTCAAGCGGTTCGGCGGCGAGCTGGTTCACGAGCTGGAGGCTGGCGTCCAGCCGCCATCGGTCGGGGACGTGCTCATGGCGGAGGTGGCGTGGGCCCGTCGCTACCAGTTGATGCGCACCCATACGGCGCTCCACGCCCTGTGCGGTGTCGTGTGGCGCGACCACGGCGCGCTCGTCACGGGCGGCAACATGGAGCCCGGCAAGGGGCGCATGGACTTCGAGTTCGCGTCGATGTCCGGTGACCTGGTGGGCTCCATCGAGGCGACCGTCAACGAGGAGCTCGCGAAGGCGCGTCCCATCCACATCAAGGTCCTGCCGCGGGAGGAGGCATTCGCGATCCCGGATCTCATCCGGACGAAGGTGAACCTGCTGCCGGAGGGCATCGCGGAGATCCGCGTCGTGGACATCGAGGGCCTGGACCTCCAGGCGGACGGCGGCACGCACGTCCACAACACCGCGGAGGTCGGCCGCATCCGGGTGACCGGCTACGAGTCCAAGGGCCGCATCAACAAGCGCATCCGCCTCGAGGTCGTGGACGCCTGATCGGCGCGGGGCGGTTCAGCGCCGCTGTTGCACGAGAAGCGCCGAGCCGGCGACGAGCGCGCCGCCGGCGAGCTGGAGCAGGCCGAATGGCTGGCCGATCACGATGAGCGCGACGACCGCACCCGCGAACGGCTCGATGAGCGCGATCGCGGAGGTGTCCACGGGGCCGATGGTGCGCACGCCCGTGAGGTACAGCAGCATCGGGATGGTCTGGCCGACCACGGCGCCCACGACGAAGATCAGGGCCAGCTGGCCAGATACGTTGGCGGGGTCGACGCTGCCGTTGCCGGTGAGCAGGGCCAGCACCAGGAGCACCGCGGCGGGTCCCAGGTTGAGCACCGCGGCCGTCTCCGGCGTGGGCACGGATCCGAAGCCGTAGCGCGACGCGAGCACGTAGACCGTCTGCCCGATGGCCGCGGCGACGGCCAGGACGGCTCCCACGATGGCCACGTCGCCGCCGCCACCCTCGCCACCCAGGACCACCAGCACGCAACCGATGAACGCGGCGATGAGCGCGCCGCCCCGCCGCGCATCCATCCGCTCCAGCCCCAGGGCCACGGACACCGCGCCGATGAGCACCGGGTAGATGTAGAAGCAGACCAGCGCGATGAGCACGCTCGTCTCCTGGAACGCGCCGTAGATGCCCAGGTTCTGGACGGTGACCGCGACGATGCCGATGCCCAGCCACGCGAGGACGCGGCGGGGCGCGTCTCGCTGCGCGGCCCTGGGGCGCCGGGCTCAGCCAGGGACAAGCCCTCGATCGCGGAGCTCGGCGTGGAGGCCCTCGACCGTGGGCAACACGGCGGCGGCGCCCGCGCGGCGCAGCGCCGCCGCATCCACCGCGCCCGTGGTGATGCCGATGCCCACCATGCCTGCCGCGCGCGCCGCGAGCATGTCCCAGGTCGCGTCGCCCACGTACCAGCACCGGCGCGCCGGGACGCCCAGCTGCTCGGCCGCCAACAGCAGCAGGTCGGGTGCCGGCTTGGCGTGCGTGACCGCCGTGCCGTCGGTGACCCTCGGCGCCTCCGCCAGGCGCAGCGCCGCCACAGACGTGTGGACCTGCGCCGCGCGGCTGGACGTGGCGATGGACCAGGGGAGCCCGGTCGTCTGCAGGGCGACGATCAGCGCCACGACGCCCGGCAACGGCCGCGGGTCGGTGTTCAACTCCGTGAACAGTTGACCGGAGCGGCGGTCGATGGCTTCCGCGCGCAGCTCGTCGAGCTGACGGCCGGCGAGCGCGGCGACCTCCGCGGCCAGGCGCTTGCCGTCGCTGCCGATGAGGCCCGCGACGTGGGTCCGGTCCGCCGCGATGGAGACCTCCGCGAAGGTCCGCATCCAGGCCTCCACGCGCGTGCTGACGGTATCCACGATCGTCCCGTCAAGGTCGAACAGTATCGCGGCGGGGTCGTCCGGGATATCCGGCAAGGCTCGGGGTGTGGCGTCGTCGGTCACCTGCCGACTCTAGCCGGTCCGCTCGCGCCGGGTCGGGGGCGTCGGATCGCGGGGCCGCCCCACGGCTCTCTCAGTTCGGGAGCGGCGGCTCCCCGTCGGCGGCACCTGCGGTACCTGGGGCAGCACTGCCCGCCGGCTGCGTGGCGCGTGCACCGAGCTGCGCCGTGAGCGCGGCGGCGTCCGTCACCGGCAGCTGACAGCTGAAGTTGCGGCAGACGTACGCCGTCGCGACGCCGCCGATGGCCACGCGACCCTCCATCAGGGGAATGACGGACGTCGCGGGATCCGCGGCCACCGCCACGACCTGCCACGGTCGGTAGCCCCACCGCGCGCCCGCCAGAAGCGCCGCTGTGTCGTGCGCGTCGGGCGGACCCACGATGGCGATCTCCGCCACCGGCGCGATCGCCTGCTGGTACGCCAGCAGCCACTGCCCGAACCCGGTGGGGAAGCGCGCGCCCATGGTCGCCATCGGCGCCACGGCCTGCTCCGCGGCGGATCGAAAGCGGCCGTCGCCGGTCCACGCGGCCAGTCGCAGGAGGACCGTGGCGGCCATCGCGTTGCCAGACGGGATCGCGTTGTCCTGGAGCGACCGCGGCCGCGCGATGAGCGTCTCCGCATCGTCCGCCGTATCGAAGAAGCCGCCGTCCGGCGCCGCGAAGCGCTCCATGACCAGATCCATGAGTTCCCGCGCGGCCACGAACCAGCGCTCCTCGAACGTGGTCTCGTAGAGCGCCAACAGCCCGTCCGCGAGGTGCGTGTGGTCCTCCAGGGTCCCCGCGTGGAGCGCCCGGCCGTCCTTCCACGACCGACGCAGCCGCCCGTCCGGTCCGCGCAGGTTGTCCAGCAGGAAGGCGGCCGCCTCCGCTGCGACCGCGGTGTAGCGCGCGCCGTCGGGCAGGGCCCGCCCGGCCTCCGCCAGCGCCGCGAGCAGTAGCCCGTTCCACGACGCGAGCACCTTGTCGTCACGGCCCGGCTGCGGCCGCTCGTCGCGCGCCGCGAGCAGCCGTCCGCGATCCTCCGCCAGCAGTGCGGCCGCTTCCTCCTGGGAGATGCCGAAGGTGGTCGCGATGGCCGCATCGTCGCGGACCCGGGACAGGATCGTCTGACCCTCCCAGTTGCCGTTCGCGGTCACGCCGTACGCCAGCTCCAGCACCGGCGACGAGTCGCCCAGCACCGTGCGGACCTCCTCGAGCGTCCAGACGTACGTGGCGCCCTCGTGGCCCGACGTGTCGGCGTCCAGGGATGACGCGAATGCGCCGCCCGCCGGCACGCGCATCTCGCGGATCGCCCAGTCGAGCGTCTCCCGGACCACCTCCGCGTAGCGCGGCACGTTCGTCAGCTGCCACGCATGGAGGTAGACGCGGGCGAGCTGGCCGTTGTCGTAGAGCATCTTCTCGAAGTGGGGCACGAGCCAGGCCTGGTCCGTGGCATAGCGCGCGAACCCGCCGCCCAGGTGGTCGTAGATGCCACCTGCCGCCATCGCGTCCAGCGTGCGTCGAGCGATGGCGAGCATGCGCGCATCGCCGGTGCGCATCGCCTCGCGCAGCAGGAACTCGGTGGCCATGGGCTGGGGGAACTTGGGTGTGCTGCCGAAGCCGCCGTGCTGCTTGTCGAACCCGGCCGCGAGCGCACCGACCGCTGCCGCGAGCGCTGCCGTGGGTGATGGCCTGGTCGCTGCCGCGGCGATCGGGGCACCCGTGGGTCCCACGAGCGCCGATGTGCCGCCGAGGGGCCGTCCATCGGGCCCCAGCAGCGCACCCGCGCCGTTCGTGCCTCGCGCCGCCGTCGGCGCACCCACCTGGCCGTTCGCTGCCGGGTGCCCGTTGTGGCCGGTCGACCCCTGGCCGGCGATCGGCTGGCTCGACCCTGGGCTGGTCGACTCCGCAGCCGCCTCCGCCTGCTTCTTCGCCTGGGCGGCCGCGATCTGCTGGGCGAGCTGGGCCGCGGCCCGCGCCGCGGTGACCGCCGGGCCTGCCTGGCCGGCTGCGATCGCCGTCGACAGCTGGTCGGCGCTCTTGAGCACATCCGCACGCCGCTCGCTCCAGGCCTGGTGGACGCCTGCCAGCACCTGCCGGAACGAGGGCATGCCCTGGCGCGGCTGATCGGGGAAGTAGGTGCCGCCGAAGAACGGCTTGCCCTCCGGCGTCAGGAACACGGTCATGGGCCAGCCGCCCTGCCCGGTCATCGCCTGGACCGCGTCCATGTAGATCGCGTCGA
>Ga0105047_10018120_pt1 | contig 10930 bp, 10 predicted proteins | sample MAT04_FD_78384 | JGI IMG/M metagenome (GOLD analysis project Ga0105047, IMG submission 78384) | Freshwater microbial communities from Lake Fryxell liftoff mats and glacier meltwater in Antarctica - MAT-04 (megahit assembly) | ecosystem: Environmental > Aquatic > Freshwater > Ice > Liftoff...
AGCACCGTGCGGATCGGGATGTTGACGCCGACGCCGAGCGTGTCGGTGCCACAGATGACCCGCAGCTTGCCGCGCTGGGCCAATTGCTCGACGAGCAAGCGATACTTCGGCAGCAGCCCGGCGTGGTGCAGGCCGATGCCGTTGCGGATGAAGCCAGAGATCTCCTTGCCGAAGGGCGTGTCGAAGCGAAAGCCCTGCAGGGCCTCGGCGATCGCGTGCTTCTCCTCGCGTGAGACCAGTTGCAAGCTCATCAGATTTTGCGCCTCCTCGGCGCACTCGCGCTGCGTAAAGTTGACGATGTAGATCGGCGCGCGCTCGCGGTCGAGCAGGTAGGTGAGGGTCTCGTGTAGCGGGGTCTCGCGGTACTCGAAGTCGAGCGGCACCGGCCGCACGGCCGAGCGCACGACCGACACCTCGCGGCCGGTCAGGCGCTGGAGGCTCTCCTCGAGCTTGGCGGTCTCGCCGAGCGTGGCCGACATCAGCATGAAGTTCGCGTAGGGCAGCGTGAGCAGCGGGAGCTGCCAGGCGATGCCGCGTTCACGGTCCGAGTAGTAGTGAAACTCGTCCATGATGATGTCGTCGACGCGCGCGGCCCGGCCGTCGCGTAGCGCCATGTTGGCGAGGATCTCCGCGGTGCAGCAGATGATCGGCGCGTCATGGTTGACGCTCGCGTCGCCGGTCAACATGCCGACGTTCTCGGGCCCGAAGTCCCGGCACAGCGCGAAGAACTTCTCGCTGACGAGCGCCTTGATCGGGCAGGTATAGAAGCTGCGGCGGCCGCGGGCCATCGAGGCCAGGTGCATCGCCACCGCCACCAGCGATTTTCCGGAGCCCGTCGGCGTGTTCAAGATGACGTGCTTGCCCGCGAGCACCTCGAGGATCGCCTCCTCCTGCGCGGGGTACAGCTCGAGGCCATTCTCCGTCACCCAGTCGAGGAACACCTCGAGCAGCGCGTCGCTGCTTACACTGGCTGACTTTTGGGACAGGAGCCCGGCGGCGAGATCACGCAGGGGCCGGTGGGCGGGACGTTCGGACACGGGCGGCAGGGTAGCGCAAGCTGGCTACTTCGGCAGGATCTCTCCGGCGAGCGGGTAAAACGGGCGGATGTCGACGGGGATGGCGCCGAGGCCGTCGAGGGCGCGCTTCATCTCCGGCGAGACGACGCCGTACTTGGCGAGCAAGGCGTCGGCCGCGGCTTTGTCACCTGCGTGCTGGATCACGCAGATGTCGCGTACGAGCCCGGCGATCGCCTGCTCGAGCTTGTCGAGGTCGACCTTGAACTTGCCGGTGGTGGCGTCGACGGTGGCGGCCCCGGACTCGACCATGCGGTTGATCTGCAGCGCGGCGCCCTTGCCGTGGGCCTCGGCGACGCCGAAGCGTACGCTGCGAAACAGGCCGGCGAAGTAGGACACCAGCAGCTTGGCGCGCATCTCTTTCGGCGAATCCGGCGACAGCTCGCCGCGTTCGATCATGTAGAGCACGTTGTAGGCGCCCATGACGTCGGCCTTGGCCTCCTCGAGCGCGGAGTAGCTGCCCTCGAGGGCGATGCGCACGTCGACCTGCTCGCCGTTTTGCTCGGTGAACGCGGGGCCGAGGCTGTGCGAGAGCTCGTGGAACAGGACCTCTTGAAAGAACGCCTGGTCGTCGAGGTAACGGATCTGCTCGTCTGCCATCACCTGCTCGCCGATCGGTCGCATGATGACGTTGAACTTGGTGGCGATGAGGTTGCGCAGCAGGACCTTCTTGGCGCCCTTCTCGGCGCGGACCTTCTCGTCGTTGGGCAGGTTGAAGGCGATCGTCTGGACGGACTTGCGCGCGTCCCCTGCGGTGAACACGAGGTCGACCACGCGGATCGGGCTCTCGCTGCCGCGCTTGGTCTTGAGGTCGTCGGGGATCGGCAGGTGCTGCTCCATGTCGGGCAGAAAGTTCTTGAAGCGGGCGAGGTCGGCGGAGGCCTTCGGGTCGCTGACAGTGACGAAGGCCTCGAAGGTCGCCTTGAGGCCGAGCAGCTCGTCCTCGTAGGTCTCGTACGGGCCGATCGTGATCTCGACCGGGCTGTCGAGGTCCATCCAGTCCTTGTCGCTCTGATAATAATCGTCGCTGGCGAAGGCCGCGGCGCGCGACTCGAGGAATTTTTGGAGGGACTTATTCTGCGTCAGCGCGGCGGCCTCGCGCAGCAACACGGCGGCGGGCTCCAGCCATTGTTTATAGACCTCGCTGTAAGGTAGGGCGCGCAGGCCGATCGAGTCGCGGACGATGACCGTTGTCAGGCTCTCGAAGGCCGCCTTGTCCTTCGGGTGCTCGCTGACCCACTTCTTGAATTCCTCGGCCGTGATGTCCTCCGGGTAGAAGCCGGCGCCGGGCGGGTGGGCCTTGTCGGTGGCGAACGGGGCGAAGTGGTCCTGGCGATCCCAGGGGCCGCGCATCAGGTCGAAGTACTCGAGCTTCGCCATCCCGAGCGCGCCGCCTTCGCGCTTGAGGCGTTCGCGCTGCGCCGGGGTGCCAGCCCACGACTGGCGGTCGAGGATCGGGTCCATCAGGCGCGAGGCGGCGATCAATTTTTGTAGTGCCTGCTGCTCCGACTCGGGGAGCGCAGAGATGTCCGCGGTCAGCTCGGCGGGCGCGAACTGGGTGACCTTGGCGACGATGGCAGCGGCGGCGATGGTGTCGGGGTCGGGCTCGGGCTCGGGGCCCGCGACGACCTGGGGCGCGCCCGGGGTGCCGGCCTTGGGGGCAGATTTCGGCGCGGGGTCGGCTGCGCAGTGGGTCAGCGAGGCACCAGCGAGGACGACGAGGAGGCGAGTAGCGGCGCGCATACGGGGCGCGAGCATAACCGATGCCGGTCACCCGGCGCCAGCGGGGCCTGAGCTGTCCCGGGGGACAGCTATTTACGCGGCCGCGGGCCCGCGCTGCAGCGCGTGATACAGGAACGGCAGCGAGACATCGAGCCGGTAATCGGTGTTGTTGTGGTCGTCGGGGAACTCTTCGTAGCGGTGATCGATCTGCGCCGACGCCAGGCTGCGGACCAGCGCGCGGGCGCCGTAGTGGAGCATGTATTGATCGCGCGAGCCGACGTCGATGTAGAGGCCGAGGAGACCGCGCAGGTTGGCCTGGCAGGTGGGGTCGGCGACCATGTGCAGCGGGTCATGGGCGAGCCAGCGGGCCCAGGCGACCTCGTCGAGCTCGGCGGTGTGGGGGTCGAGCGGGAGCTTCACGCCGGCGGGCTCTGAGGGCTGCGGATCGTAGCTGGCGGCCATGGCGACGATCGTCAGGGCCTGGAAGTCGGGGCCGCCGATCTTCTCGGCGGCGGCGATGCGCGCGAGGAAGTCAGGCACCGAGCCGCCGCTGCGCGCCAGGACGTCGAGGGTGCGCGGCAGGTCCGGGCGATAGACGAGGTCGAAGCCCATGTCGCCCGAGTGACAGGCGACGGCGCCCCACAGGTCGGCGCGGCGCATGCCGTGCACGAGGGCTCCATAGCCGCCGCTCGACTTGCCGTACAGGGCCCTGCCGGCGGGGCCGGGGCGCACGCGGAACTCGGCGGCGAGCCTGGGCACGAGCTCGTCGGAGAGGAAGCTGGCCCAGTTGCCCATGACGGCGGAGTCGACGTATTGGTTGCCGCCCAGCGAGGTGAAGCAGTCGGGGAACACGGCGATGACGGGGCCCATCGCGCCGCTGGCGACCAGGCGATCGAGGCGCTGGGGGACGGACTCGCCGAAGCCGGTCCAGGCGACCCGTCGCAGGCCGGAGCTGGAGAACGCGGCGAGGTCGACGAACACGGGGTAGCGCGCGTGGTCGCGGTGGTAGCCCGCGGGGAGATAGACGAGGACCGTGCGGGTCGCGGGGTCGCCGAGCAGGTTGTCACGCAGGGCGGTGGACTCGATCGTGAGGGTGACGAGCTCGCCGCGCGGCTGGGTGAACGTGTGGACAGGCATCGCCGCGAGCCTAGCCTCACGCGGCGACGGGCTCAAGGTGCGCGGGTTTGTGGGTATGCTGCGCGCGATGAGGCAGGCAGAAGACGACGTGTGGACCGGAGGGCTGGTCGATGACCTCTCGCAGACGCTGCTGAGCGAGGCGAAGATCCAGGCCCGCGTGGTCGAGCTGGGACGCCAGTTGCAGGCCGACTACCTGGAGAAGGACCCGCTGCTGGTCGGGATCCTCAGCGGCAGTTTTCCGTTCATCGCCGACCTGGTGCGCGCGGTGAATCTGCCGCTCGAGGTCGACTTCATGGCGGTGTCGTCGTACGGCGACCGCACGTCGTCCTCCGGGGTGGTACGGATCCTCAAGGACCTCAACAGCTCGATCGCCGGGCGTCACGTGATCCTCGTGGAGGACATCGTCGACACTGGACTCACGCTCGACTACTTGTACAAGAACCTCCAGACCCGGCACCCGGCGTCGCTCAAGGTGTGCGCGCTGCTCGACAAGCGGGAGGCTCGCAAGCGGGAGGTCGAGGTCGACTACATCGGCTTCCACTGCCCCAACGAATTCGTGGTCGGCTACGGCCTCGACTACCGCGGCCGCTACCGCAACCTGCCGTTTATCGGGGTGCTCAAGCCCGAGGTCTACCGGAAGGCGGAGTAACGTGTCCAAGCTGTCGCTTGCATTGATCGAGAAGCTGCCGAAGACCGACCTGCACGTGCACCTTGACGGCTCGATGCGGGTCGAGACCCTCATCGAGCTGGCGAAGGCCCAGGGGGTGCCGCTGCCGGCGGACACGCCCGAGGGGATGAAGGAGGCGATGGGCCTCGGGCGCAACACCGGGAGCCTGGTCGAGTACCTCAAGGCCTTCGACCTGACGCTGCAGGTGCTGCAAGACGAGGAGTCGCTGTACCGCGTCGCCTACGAGCTGGCGGTCGACTGCGCGGCGGAGAACGTGCGCTACATGGAGGTGCGCTACTCGCCGATGTTGCACACGCGTCGCAAGCTCAAGCTGACCAAGGTGGTGGAGACGGTGCTCCGCGGCTTGCACGACGCGCAGGCGGAGCACAACATCGAGAGCAACCTGATCGTGTGCGGGATCCGGAACATCTCGCCGGAGTCGTCGATGCGGATGGCCGAGCTGGTGGTCGCGTACAAGAACCGCGGCGTGGTCGGCTTCGACCTCGCCGGCGCCGAGTACGACTACCCGCCCAAGGACCACCAGGAGGCGTTCGCGCTGGTCCGCCAGAACAACATCAATGTCACGATCCACGCCGGTGAGGCGTACGGCCCGGCGTCGATCGCCCAGGCGCTGCACGTGTGCGGGGCGCATCGCATCGGTCACGGCTGTCGGCTCCGCGAGGACGGCGACCTGCTGCGCTACGTGGTCGACCACCGCATCCCGCTCGAGTGCTGCCCGTCGTCGAACGTGCAGACCGGCGCGGTGCCCAGCATCGCCGAGCACCCGCTGCGCTTGTACTTCAACCTCGGCGCGCGCATCACCGTCAACACCGACAACCGCCTGATCACCGACACCACGGTGTCGCGCGAGCTGCACCACATCCACACGCAGCTCGACTTCGACTGGACCGAGCTGCGCCAGGTGATCCTCAACGGCTTCAAGAGCGCATTCTTGCCGTATCACGAGAAGCGCCGGTTCATGCGCTCCATCTCGGCGGAGCTCGACGAGTTCGCCAAGGGGCTCGAGCAGGCCCAGGCTGAATCATGCTGAATCAGCGGACGACGCGCTCGAGGATCGCCACGTAGGCGGCGAGCGCGAGGCCGAGGCCGGCGACCAGCAGCGCGGTGAATGCGAGCACCTTCTGCGACGGACCGGCGCCGGAAGGATCGATGATGCGTCCGTACGCGCGCGAGCGCTGCCAACCGACGAGCGCCAGGAAGCTGCCCATGAGCAACATACCGGCGCCGATGATGTGCGAGCGGTCGCTCTGAGAGGAGAGCGCGCTGGCGTCGGCCAGCGGCATCAAGGCGACCAGGCTCTTGAGGAACAGGCCGAAGCGCGCGACCACGAGACCGAAGCCCATCAAGGCGATCGCGGTGCGCAGCCAGGAGAGCAGGGTGCGCTCGTTGGAGAGACGATCACGGAGAACGTCCCCTGCGATGGCAGTTGGGGGAGGCATGTCGCGAGCCTGTCACATACGACACGACGCGCCAGCATCTCGTCGAAGCCGGCCCGCGTCGCGGGTCACGAGGCGTGCCAGGCCCGGTGCGTCGGCGACCAAGTCGCCTCGCGCAGCCCGCTCAGGACCGGCTGACCCGCTCAGTACTTGTTGCGGTCGTTTGGTTTGCCGTCGGTCAGGATGGCTTCGTTTCGCTTCTCGAGGAATTGGATGATGTTGTCGGCGACGTCGACCTCGGAGGTCTTTTCGATGCCGCCGAGGCCGGGGGAGGAGTTGACCTCCATGACGACGGGGCCGTGGTTGGAGCGGAGGATGTCGACGCCGGCGATCTTGAGGCCGAGGATCTGGGCGGCGCGCACGGCGGTGCTGCGCTCCTCGGGGGTGAGCTTGATCTTCTCGGCCCGGCCGCCGCGGTGGAGGTTGGAGCGGAACTCGCCGGGGCCGCCCTGGCGCTTCATGGCCGCGATGACGCGGTCGCCGACGACGAAGGCGCGGATGTCGGCGCCCTCGGCCTCCTTGATGAACTCCTGGACGAGGATGTTGACGTGGAGCCCGCGGAATGCCTCGATGACGGAGGTGGCGGCCTGCTTGGTCTCCGCGAGCACGACGCCGATGCCCTGGGTGCCCTCGAGCAGCTTGACGACCAATGGGGCGCCGCCGACGATGTTGACGAGGCCGTCGATGTCTTTGATCGAGTGGCCGAAGCCGGTGACGGGCAGGCCGATGCCCTTGGCGGCGAGGATCTGCATGCAGCGCAGCTTGTCGCGCGAGCGGGAGATCGCGATCGAGCTGTTGGGGGAGAACACGCCCATCATCTCGAACTGACGGACCACGGCGGTGCCGTAGTAGGTCTTGGAGGCGCCGATGCGGGGGATGATCGCGTCGAAGCCCTCGAGCTGCCGGCCCTGGTAGGCGACCTGCGGCTTGTGCGAGGTGATGTTCATGTAGCAGCGCAGGTAGTCGATGACGAACACGTCATGACCACGCTTCTGCGCCGCCTCCTTGAGTCGGGAGGTCGAGTACAGCGACGCCTTGCGGGACAAGATGCCGATCTTCATGTGGGTCTCTGTTTGCGGGGCCGGACGAAGCTGGCGCGACGGCCCCCACATCGGTAGGAGCTGCCGGGGTCGACGATGAAGCGGCGCCGCAGGGCCTCGCGGCCGAGCAGCATGCGAAACCCGAGCAGGGCGCGGTCGGTCAGCGTGAACTCGGCCTCGAAGGCCTCGCCGCCGAGCTCGACCAGGGTGCGTACGACGGGCCGCAGTTCGGCGACGCCGCTCGAGCTGCGGACCAGACGCTCGTCGACCAGGTCGGCCTCGGCGCTGACAGATTCGGCGTCATCGCGCTGGTGGGGGTGGACCTGGAAGCGGATGCGCTGGGGTCCATGGGGCTCGCTGGACTCGACGCGTTCCAGGCGGAAGGCGTGGAGCGCGGAGGTGCGGGCGCCGGTGTCGACCTTGGCCTTGAGGGTGGCGATGCCCAGGTTTGGCAGACACACCCACTCGCGCCAGCCGATCACCACGAGGGCGTCACTCTCTCCCCGAAGCATCATGGCCATCTGGTCTTGCTCAGTGTGAGAGGCGGGTCGCCGGGGCGTTAACCTTGCGCTCAAACGCGGGACAGGGTCAAGGGACGCCCGGGCGCCCGGGCAGGCGCATGCGCTGGTTACGCCACGTCTCGCATTGAAGCAGTGCGCCGTCTCACAGGGGGATTGCGAGGCGTTAAAAAGGCCGACCACGGGCTCGGGGGAGCGCCGTGGTCGGCTGTAATGATGCGCGGTGGTGGCTAGCCGTTGGCGAGCTGCGGGAGCTCGGGTTGCGGCGTGCAACCCGGGTCCGGGACGCCGAGCTGACCGACGATCGCCGGGGTGCCGTGGGTCGGGTGGACCGGGACGACGATACCCTCGACGGTCTCGGGGGCCTCGGTGTGGGTGTGGTACGGGGCCCAGAGGGCGTCCGGACCGTCGACCGCGTGCGAGCCCGGGTGGGTGTAGTACGGATCCCAGAGGGCGTCGGGGCCGTCGTAGCGCGTATGGCCGGAGTCGGCCGGACGCGTGGTCAGGTCGTCGGGGCGGCCGGTGGGGTCGGGGAGGGGCGAGGTGAGGACCTTGGTGTCGACGGAGTGGCCCAGCTCGTCCTCGGCCGCTGCGAGCTCGTCGAGCTCCTCCTCTGACATCGCATCGATCTCCTCGGACGAGAATCCCAGCGCTTCGTGCTCCTCGCCATCGCAGCCGGGGATGAAGGCGGCGGTCAGCGCGAGCAGGGAGAGGGAGCGAAGGGCGTTGCGGATGGAGAGCGTCATGGCGAGTGTCCTTGCGAAAGGTTGTCACTCGCTATGCGTTCATCGTGCCACGGATCTCGATGTTGAAATTACAGGATGTTCTCTGGAGCGCGGACGCTCGAGCTTCGGGATCGGCAACGGTCGTCGCCAGATCGCAGGACCCGATGTGGCTAAACCCGTGGCCAGGTTGCGATCGTCAGCTTTGAGCGGCTGTTTTGTCGCTATTCGTGAGCGACCGGGCGTGTTGAGCAAGCAGGGCGCGCCTGCCACACTGCCCGACGCCATGACCGCCCGATCGATCCAACCTCCAGGCTGGCCGAGGCCACGTGGCTACAGCAACGGCATGGCCGCGCGCGGCGAGCTGCTCGCGGTCGCTGGCATGATCGGCTGGGACGCGCAGGAGCAGCTGGTCAGCGACGAGTTCGTGCCGCAGTTTCGCCAGGCGCTGGCCAACGTGTGCGACGTGGTGCGGGCGGCCGGCGGCCAGCCGGCGCATATCCTGTCGCTGACGATCTACGTCACCGACAAGCAGGCGTACATCGCGGCGCTGCGCGAGGTCGGGGAGGCCTACCGGGCGCTGCTCGGCCGGCACTACCCCGCGATGGCGCTGGTGCAGGTGGCAGCGCTGCTCGAGGACCGCGCAAAGGTCGAGATCCAGGCCCTCGCCGCGCTCCCGGTGGCGCCTGACCAGGAGATGGCATGACCGAGGCGACCGAGACCCCGCCCGACCTGCGGCCGCTGGCCCTGCCCGCGCCGCGGTCGTTTCGTTACGAGGAGCGCGACCGGGTCGGTGTCATCACGCTGACCCGCCCCGACCGCTTCAACGCGCTGACCTTCGCGGTGTATCGCGAGCTGACCGACCTGTTCCTGGTGGTCGACCGCCGCAGTCAGGAGCCCGAGGGGGCGCGGGCGCTGGTGTTGCAGGGGGAGGGTCGGGCATTTTGCGGCGGCGGTGATGTCGAGGACATCATCACGCGGCTGTTCACACGCGACACCGAGGCGCTGCTGCGCTTCACCCGGATGACCGGCGAGCTGATCCACGCGATGCGTCGCTGCAAGCTCCCGATCGTCGCCAGCGTGAAGCGGGTGGCCGCGGGCGCGGGCGCAGTGATGGCCCTGGCGAGTGACCTGCGGGTGATGGGGCAGGGCAGCTTCTTCTCGTTCCTGTTCCCGCAGGTCGGTCTGTCGGGCGCCGACATGGGGGCGAGCTGGCTGCTGCCGCGAGTGGTCGGGCTCGGCAACGCCTCGGAGATCCTGCTGCTCGGCGACCGCGTGCCGGCCGACCGCTGCCTGCAGATGGGTCTGGCCAATCGCGTGGTACCCGACGAACCCGACCGCGACGCGGTCGACCGCGCGGCCTTCGAGCTGGCGGCGCGCGTGGCCGCGGGACCACACTTCGCCAACCGCATGACCAAGACGATGCTGCAGCAGGAGCAGGACATGCACTTCACCGACGCGATCGAGGCGGAGGCCCAGGCCCAGACCTTGTGTATGCAACACCCGGACTTCCAGGAGGCCGACCGCGCGCGTCAGGATAAGCGGTCGCCGCGCTGGCGTTAGGGACATGTCGTGAAGGACAGCATGCTCGACACACCACGCATCCTCGACCGCGCGCTGGGTACGGTGGTCGGTGACCCGGCGGGCTGGCGGGCGCTCGAGGACACGCTCGAGGAATTCACGGGGCGCCTGCGTGGCGAGCCGGTCGACGAGCGCGACGAGGCCGGGGCGACGCGGACCTACGTGCGGCGGCTGGCCGAGGCGGGGCTGCTGCGCTGGATGGTGCCAGCGGCGGCCGGCGGCGCGGCGGAGAAATTGTTGTCGACCCCGATCTGCCTGATAAGACAGTGGCTGGCGCGCGAGAGCGGGGCGCTCGACAACGCGTTCGTGATGCAGGGGCTCGGCTCGAACCCGGTGACGATGGCGGGACCCGCGGCGCTGCGCGAGGCGCTGTTGCCGAGAGTCGCCCGCGGCGAGGCGATCTGCGCGTTCGCGTTGACGGAGCCCGAGGCGGGATCCGACATCAAGAATATGCGCACGACGGCGACGGCGGACGGCGACGGGGTGCGCCTGCGCGGCGGTAAATGCTTCATCAGCAACGCCGGGGTGGCGGACAGCTACGTGGTATTCGCCCGCGAGGTCGACAGCCCGCCGGAGCGCCCGCGCTTCGGCGCGTTCTGGCTGCCCGGGGACGCGGAGGGGCTGTCGGTGACGCCGATGAAGGTCATCGCCCCGCACCCGATCGGCGCAGTCCAGCTCGAGGACGTGTACGTGCCGGCGGAGCACCGCATCGGCGCATATGGGGATGGTTTGAAGATCGCGCTGGCCAACCTCGAGGTGTTTCGCGTGACGGTCGGCGCCGCGGCCCTGGGTTTGGCCGACCGCGCGCTCAGCGAGACCGTCACGCACCTCAAGACGCGGGTGCAGTTCGGACAGCCGCTGGCGACTCAGCAGGGCCTGCTATTCGCGCTGGCCGACGTGACGACCGACCACGTCGCGGCGCAACTGCTGGTCTATCGGGCGGCGGGCGCCCGCGACGAGGGCCGCGGCGCGCCCGAGATGGCAGCGATGGCCAAGATGTTCGCCACCGAGTC
>Ga0105047_10018121_pt1 | contig 10930 bp, 11 predicted proteins | sample MAT04_FD_78384 | JGI IMG/M metagenome (GOLD analysis project Ga0105047, IMG submission 78384) | Freshwater microbial communities from Lake Fryxell liftoff mats and glacier meltwater in Antarctica - MAT-04 (megahit assembly) | ecosystem: Environmental > Aquatic > Freshwater > Ice > Liftoff...
TCCTTCGACGTCACCGAGCCTGCACCCGGTGTCCGGGTCCTGCGTCCTCATACACCCTCGAACGCACCGGGTTTTCACGACGGCCAGCTCGCGCATCTGCAGTCGATTCTGGCCGCGTTCCTCGAGCGCGAAGCGATCGCCGACTATATGGTTTGGTTCTACACGCCGATGGCGTTACCGCTGCTCACCGGATTGCATCCGCGCGCGGTGATCTATGACTGCATGGATGAACTATCGGCATTCAAGGATGCGCCCCGGCAGATGGCGCAGCGCGAACACGCGTTACTCAAGTGCGCCGACGTAGTGTTTACCGGCGGACCGAGTCTCTACGAGCTAAAACGTATAGCCAGCGCCAACGCCCACTGTTTCCCAAGCGCTGTCGATGCTGCGCATTTCGCTACCGCCACCACGCTGCCAAGGGACGGTTACGCAGGGGGCGAGCGTCCGGCACTCGGCTATTTCGGGGTGATCGATGAGCGCATGGATCTGGCCTTGTTGAACGCGCTGGCCAGTGCGCATCCGGAGTGGGATATCCAGATGGTGGGGCCAGTGGTGAAGATCGATCCTGCCAGTCTGCCGAAGCACCCCAATCTGTACTGGCTCGGGCAACAGCGCTACGAGGATCTTCCTGGCCTGATCAGCGGGTGGGACGTCTGCCTGCTGCCCTTTGCCATCAATGCATCCACCCGATACATCAGTCCAACCAAGACGCTGGAGTACATGGCTGCGGCCCGCCCGGTGGTGAGTACTGCGATCCGAGACGTGGTCACTCTCTATGGCGACTGTGTGCAAGTCACGGACAGCATCGAGTCGTTCCTGGAGGCCTGCGAACAGGTGCTCGGTGAGGCCCCTGGAAGAAGGGCGAGGCGGCATGTCGAAATGATGTCGATGGTTGGGCGCTTCAGTTGGGACGCTACCGCGTCAGCGGTAATCGACCAGATCGAGCGTCTGGTGCCGCCGCCGCGGATCGCACAGACAAGCCAGGGGCAGGACAGCGACAGTGGCGGCACCGTCCCGGCCATCGCCGCGGGGCGCCCGGTGCGGGCCGGTCATTTGATCATCGGTGCCGGGCCGACCGGCCTTGCCGTCGCGCGCGAACTGGGTGCAGCCGCCACACTGATCGAGCGCGAGGCCCAGGTGGGCGGATGGTGTCGCTCGGTGCGGTAGGGGGGTCACCTTCGACCATGCCGGGCACATCATGTTCTCCAACAACTCGTATGTGCTCGCACTCTATGACGAGTTTTTGGGGGAAAACCAGCATTGGCGGAATCGAGAGGCATGGGTGTACAGCCAGGGCGTCCATACCCGTGACCCGTTTCAGGGTTCGCTGTATGGGTTGCCACCCGCCACTATTGCCGAGTGCATCGTAGGCGCGATCGAAGCACGATACGGTGCGATTGACGCGAAGGCTGGCGAGCCTGGCGCCAGTGCCGCCACGAACGCCGCATCGCCCAGCCTGCCGGCGGCCCCGCCGAAAGACTTCGAGTCGTTCATCTACAAGACGTGGGGTGCAGGCATTGCGCGCCACTTCGCGATCCCCACCATTTGTCGCTGAATGATGCGGCGCAGGGCTATCAAATGTTCGACAAGGCGGAGGCAGATTGTCGCAGGGTCGTCCTTACGCCTGGTCTCCGTCAATGAGCAAACTGTTGCGTTCGTTGTGCCAGGTGTGCATCCCGGGCACCCCCGGTTGCAAATATTAAGGGGCGAATGACCGCTCTCAGAAAAGAATCGCGATGAAACTCAACAACACGTTCAGCCGCACCATCATTGTTTCGTCATGACTCTTCATGCTCGTCGGCCTTGCCCAGGCCGCAGATGAAGAATTTGTAATGAAGGCTGGCAGGGGAGGCGCAACCGAAATCGCGGCCTGAACTCTGGCGAGGACCAAGGGGCCTCGTCGTGCTCGATTGGCCCGGGTTGCGTTAGATGTCCTGAGTAACGCTGGTCAGAGTGGGGGCAGTCAAGCGTTCATCGCCGAGCGCAGGGGAATGGCGGCTCCAGCAGGACCGCCTATTGCTGGCATGAGGGTGCTACCTCCACGGGAGACAGGAATGGCTCAAACCCCCACGGCAGTACCTGGCGTCGATCGATTTGCTGACAAGGCAAAGCTCGATCTGGATCGAGACGCAACGCCAAGCGACGCAGGCGCGACGGATGGAGAAGCGGGCGGCACTGCGCGCCCGGACGAGTTTGGCAGATCGGCGTCATACGAAGCTCCGCGCCCCAGTCAGTCGCCCGGCACCCCTCGAGCAACCGACGACGCAGACGACTCGTCCCGCATTGACGGCGCCGGGGGAGCTTCGGAGCCAAGCGGCGAGCAATAGCGTTCAAGATGCACTCAGGAAGCTTTTGCTGCAAAAAGTGCCCGCCGTGCAAATGCGGCGCCGTCGCCATATTAAGGGAGATGGCCCACCGAACACAGTCGGCTATCGACTCGATAAATGGAAGCCCCTGGCGCTTGCCGAGCTCGCTTGCAGTTCGGAGCAGCCAGCACCGCACCCGCCTTGGCCCAAGCGCCAATTTCATCACGTCATCCAAAGCGAGTGAACGACCATGAAACAAGGTACTGACAAGCGCAGCCAACCGCAGGAGCCTTCGAACGATCATTCCGGTGGAGGATCGGGTGGCGAAAGCGGGCGCGAAAAGAATCACAAGGGATCGCCGCTGGATGCCGCAGTCGATTCCATCAACGAGTCGCGCGGTGCGGACAGCATGCAAAGTCATAGCGGCAGCGCGAGTGGTGACGGCGAAGCGGGAATTAATGTGGAAGATGACGCCAGCAAGACCAAGCGAGCGAAAGATCGAGGCGAGACCGGTTCAATCGGCGCACACAAATAAGCTGCCCTCGCTGATGGTTGCACACTAGAGCGTGATGTGCCCTTGCTGCCGACCTTGGACTTTCGTAATGACGTCGAGCCCGGGGCGGCTCCCGCCTGAGCCGTCAAGCGGTTCAAGGTTTCTGGCCACGGTGTCGCCGCTAGTGACAAGGTGCAGCCACGTCGAAAGGTGACTTCATCTACGTGTCACGGCCGGGTCGCAGTTACAAGAACTGCAGCGATCCGGTCGGCACTGGAATAGGCCGGTTCGGCCAGCTCTTCGCCGAATACATCCGGATCCAGCTCCTCATAGCTGGCCTCGAGGCCGCCCGCCTCGAGCAGGGGCATGACAGCCCCTCGAAAGCCGTCCCCACCGTCGACCACCGCGGCGCCGGTATACAGAAGCAGCGTGCCACCCTGCGCGAGCCGGCGGCAGGCGAGTTCGGCAATGGCCAGCGACAAGCCTTCACCCAATCCGCCGCCGCCGTGCCGGTAGGTGCGCTCCTCCGGGTCCACAAGGTAAGGCGGGTTGGCGACGATCAGATCGAAGGTGCCGTCTACCGCTGATAGAAGGTCCGAGCGCACCGCCTGCACATTCGTGATGCCCGCCAGTGCAGCATTGACCGCGGTGAGCCGCAGCGCAGCGTCGTTGATATCTACCCCGATCACTTCGGCCCGAGGTCTGGCCGAGGCGATGACAATCGCCCCCGGCCCTGCGCCACAGCCGATATCCACGGCGCGATCGACGCGTTGGCCGCGCAGCAAGTGAGCGCTCAGGGCGGACACGAATCGGTAGGTATCCGGGCCGAAGAAGACGGCGTCAGCCTCGCTGGTTGGATAGGCGGAATGAAACAGCAGCGTGCCGTTCAGCGTCGCGGCTCTGACTGTGCTGAGCCATCCTGAGTGGTGCGGTATAAGCACGCCGGCCGCCTGACCCGCAATGAACACATCGGTCGGGAACACGCTGGCAGGGGCGGGGCGGCTCCAGCCAAACACGCCCGCGAGCGTTGATGCGATCTGGTTTCCAGGACGGGCATTGACCCTCCGATGTGTCGCCGGCGTCACAGTTGAAAATACATAGCCGTGCGCAAGCAGTGCCCGTCCGAGCGCCCCTAAGCTCACGACGTCATCACCCACGTGCATCGAGCAGAGTCGTGAATATTCGGGTCGCCAGCAGGCCGACCGGGGTCGGATGGTTAGCCGGTGAGAGAAACCCGATCAAACGTGTCATCGCATCCCTTCTATCGGCCACCCCCTCCAGCCTTTGAGCCAGCAGACGAACGTCAGCATTGAAGTCGCTGGCCGAGTCGCGGGCATCGGTACTGAGATGGTACTGAATGACCTCGGCTACCGACGCGTCATGCGACAAGGGTGAAACCGGGGTAGGAACAGTAGCGCGGCCCCGGAACCGACGGGGCGTTCGTTTTGGTTCTCCAGGCCGCGCCTGAGGAGCGTCGTTGATCCAGTCAGCGATCAGAGACTGCTCCCAGGCGTTGAAAGCGCCGAACATGGGCGCGCCTTCATCGTGAAGCAGCCGCCAGAAGCGGCTGTTCTGCGGCACCTGGCCGCGTTTTATCCAGCCTGAGCGTTCGAGGGTCCGAAGGAACTCGGGGAGCCTTTCGGGGTCGCTCAACCACTGGGTGACTGTCATGTCACCGACCCGGCAGTAGTCGGAGTGAAGTGGGGCGCCAATCACGGCCTTTCTGGCAAGCATGGCGAGCAACTCGCGTTCGATATCGAACGAGGCGATGGCCTCTTTCGTGCCAGGACCGATCATGTTGAGCTTGTAACCGGCGGCCACGCGAGCGAGGAACTGTCGCCCGTCGGCCAGTCGCGGCAGGGCGGCCAGGACTGCGTCGAGCGCTTGCCTGGCGTGCCCGCTCGCGGCGTTATCGATTGTCACGTGCAACGTGAAGTAGTAAGGATCGATGTCGAGCTCGGCGAGCTCGTAAGCAGTGATCGGCAGGTGCAACGGCAACTGCTCGTAGCCCAGATTGAAGCCGATCAGCTCGGCAAAGAACTCATCCGCGTGATGTGCCAGAGCGAGTTGAATCGCCCCTTGCACGTAGTGCGCGTCTTCCAGTCCTTCGTTACCCTCGAGCCCATGGCTGAGAAGCAACTGCCGGTAGATGACGACATGGTTTTGCGCCCGGCGTCCGAGACCCAGCTCGTCGAGATAGATGCGGATGAGCGGGGCGACGCGCGGGTTGTCCCAGTGCGGGAGGACGCCGTATAGCCAGGCGCCGTCTACGAGCTTGGTCGGCGCGACCGTGCGTAGAAAATACAGGGCATGCGAACGGCTCGAGAAAAGACGGCGCGGCTCGCCGGTGTGGCGCGCGTCAAGGTAGTCGCGATAGGCGCATGCGGCATCTCGGTTCTGACGATCAAGCCAGTCTGGTAGTGATCGGATGCTGTCCGGAAACTCGCAGTCGCCGATGGCAGCAGCGTCCAGGCGATCCAGCAGAAATGATCGCCCTGCAGCGCGCGCCAACTCGTCGACCCGGCCGAGCTCGCCACCCGACTCGCGCAACAGCGCCAGGTAGGTCGCTTTTCCCCGAGCCCGGGGTGCCGTGGAGAGGCGGTGGGCGGCTTGGTGTCTTGCTTCGCCAAAGTTAGATTGATCCATTGTCCGCGAAGGCTACGCAACCGGTGTACCTGCGGCCGGAAGGCGTGCCGCGGTCTTCGACCTTGCGCGTCACCTTGATACTGGCCTGCTCGAGGGTGCGTGCGATCCGGCTGTGCACCAGAGAATAAGACCGAGCAACGCGACTTGAATCGGCAACCGAAGCCATAGCGCCCACAGCGGGAAGGAGAACAGTTCAGGCCGCTGCAACATGTATAGGTGTGCTGGCGTTACCGCGAGCGTGAGGAAGAACAATCCGAGGCCGGCAGCGCGCCGCGTAGGGCGCCACAACAGACCCACCGCGCCCAGAAGCTCGAATACACCGCTCACCAACACCGCCGCGCGCGGCCAGGGGATGTATGGCGGAACAATACGCATCTGGGCTTCGGTCACTACGAAATGCGCGATGCCCCCGACAAAGAACCATAGGAAGAGAAAGCCCAAGCCGATTACCTTTGACCAGGCGAGCTGAACACCGTCGGTCCTCACGGTCTTCAGTTCACCGCGCGCAGCGCAAGCACCGCGTTGGTGCCCCCAAAGGCGAATGAGTTCGACAGCATGGTTCTGCCCGCCGCGCCGACACGTGCGGCATTGGCTACATAGTCAAGATCGCAATCCGGATCAGGGACGTCGAGATGCATGGTGGGAAGGGCAACGCCGTTGCGCAAGGCCAGCAGCGAGAGTATGAATTCCAGGGCACCGGCGGCGCCGAGCAGATGTCCGTGAACGGCCTTTGTTGCGCTGATCGGTATGTGGCCCGCACGCGCGCCGAATACGCGCCGGATCGCCGCGGTCTCGGCGCGGTCATTGGCCTGGGTGCCGGTGCCATGGGCGTTGATCGCATCGACCTCGTCTGCTTCGATGCCTGCTGCGGCAAGTGCGGCAGACATGGCTGCCGCCTGACCGTCGATGCTTGGGCGAGCGATGTGGCCGGCATCAGTCGTGAGTCCGTAGCCGATGAGTTCACCGTGGATGGTCGCGCCGCGGGCCACCGCCCGCTCCCAGCGTTCGAGCACCACCAGTGCCGCGCCTTCACCCAACACCATGCCACTGCGGTTGTGGGCGAACGGCTTGCACGAACTCGGCGGGTCTGATGCGTCCACGCAGGCAAGCGTGTGCATGGCCTCCCAGGCCTTCAGCGAGCCGAGCGACAGCGGCGCTTCAGAGCCGCCGGCAATCGCCACGTCGAGCGTGCCGCAAGCCAGGCGCATCCAGGCCTCGCCAAGCGCCACGCTGGAGGAAGAACAAGCAGTCGAGTACGTCAGATTCGGTCCGCGCCAGCCATTCTCGATGCCGATCCAGGCGGCGGGTGCGTTGTGCATACCCTTGAGAATCATCGTCGGTTTTATTCGGTCGGAGTTCTCGCCGTACAGTGTCTGGTAGCCGTCGTCGATGGTCAGCGTGCCGCCCATGCCGGTGCCAAGGAATACGCCGGCACGTTCCCGCTCGTGGTCCGAGAGTTCGCTGTGGGCGTCCGCCAGTGCGCGTCGCGCCGCCACCACCGCGAATTGACTGACCCGGTCAAGCAGCCGGAACTGTGGCGGCTCAAAGTGTTCGGTGCCGTCGAATTGCACGGTGGCGGCGAGTGGTGCTGCGAGCCGATGTGCGCCTGCGATGTCGAGTGTGCGCACCCCCGAGCGCCCAGCGCGTGCAGCCTCGAACACGTCGCCCGTTGTTCCGCCCAGCGGCGATACGAGGCCAATGCCGGTCACCGCCACTCGCCTCATGTGGGTTCCTGGACGCCACCCGCCACGGGCGCTGCAGGCGCCTCGCCGCGTTGGGCCACCACTTCATCGTCGATGAACTGGACGACTTCGCCGAACGTCGCCAGCTGCACGCCAACATCATGCAGCTTCAACCGGAACTCGTCTTCAATGATGAAGATCAGTTCTGCCATACCGATGGAGTCGATCCCCAGTTCAACGAATCGCGCATCTGCCGTCACATTTTCGGGGTCGAGCTTGAACTCCTTCACCAGCAGCCCCCGTATTCGGTTCGCGGTGTCAGTCGATGCCAGTGACGTCATGGGTGATCCCCGGGCAAGGGTTTCTGCAAAGATTGCCTAGTCGCGCGGTCAAAACTTCGTTTCAGGCGCGCAAGCGTGGCGCCTTCTTCGACTCCACGGACCTTGCCGCTCCAGATTGCGCCGCGGGTCAGCAGGTTCGGAAAATGCGTGAACGTGGCCATCAGGAACGCTGCCCCGGCGGGCCGCATCGCCAGGTTGGCGAGCGCGGCCGCCAGGCGCAGGCGGGGTACGAAGTTGCGGCGCCACTCGGCGGCGTAGCCTTTACGAACTTCGTTCTGCCAGGTCGCTTGCCCGGCATCCGCGCGCCGCGGGCGCGCGGACTCCAGATGGCTGCATAGCAGCCATGCAGACTGCAAGGCCATGCTGATGCCTTCGCCGATGATCGGATGCGCCTCGCCTGCGGCGTTGCCGATGCGGAAGGCATGGTCCTCCGTCCGAAGTCGCACGCCTGGGCGCAGAGGCCCGGAAGCCAACCAGGGTCCACAACGCAGTGCACCGACCAGGGCCTCCGCAACACCAGTGCACTCGCGCATCAGCATGTTCTCCACCACTTCGCCCGCTGTCTGGCCAGGCGCCGCGCGGCGCAGGGTGTCCAGGCGATCGGCGCGCAGACAACAGGCCAGCGTGACGATCCCCCCGTCGGCGAGCACCATGCCGCCATAGCCACCGTTGAAGAGAAGTACCGGCAGGAGCCCGGCGTCCAGATGGGCGCTGGCGAAGTTCGCCTTGAACGCGAGGAGATCGCTGCCGCTGCGACCCATGCGCAGAGTCGCGCGTTCCTCGGGCAACGGTTCCCACGATCCATGGGCACAAATCGCGACCGGAGCGTGCAGCAACTGCTGACGCCCCGACGCGGTCTCGCGCACCATGCAATGGTGAGTGCCGGCAACGCTGCGGATACTCTGTACCGCCCAGGGCTGCAATACCAGCGCGCCATGCGCGCGCGCACGGGCGAGCAAAAGGGTGTCCAGGGTCTCACGCCCCAGCGCGCGACCCCATGGATGACGCGGATCCGCTGCCTGTGGCAAGTCGGCCGAGATGTTCTGCGTTCCGCGCATGAGCGCGACGCGCTTCAACTCCGGCCCCGCGTGGTGCGCAAAGTCCCTGCCGATGCCCAGTGCATCGAGCAAAGGCAGGTTGCTCGCGGCGACGCACTCGCCGCAGACCTTTTGGCGCGGGAAGCCCTGCTTCTCGATCAAGGCAACAGACCATCCCGCCTTGGCAAGCAGGATTGCGGCGCTGGAACCGGCCAGGCCTGCACCGATGATGAGCGCGTCGAATCGGGTCTGCATCAGAGCGCGCCAGTGGACGCGGTCGTCGCCCGGGCAGCGACGAAACAGTGACTGAAGAGACCGGCGGGGTATTCGGCCAGGGTCCAGGTCGACGCCGAACCTGGCCACAGTGAACTCAGCTCGTGGTCCCGAAAGCCGGCGTGCACGCTCAACACGGCATCCTCGCGCGTAACCGCGTTCACGCCCAATGCCCCGATCAGGTGGCTGCCCGCCCACGCGATCCACGCGCGGCGCGGCTCGCAGGCCAGGAACCGGTCGCTGCTTGCTGCCACCGCCGCCAGCAAGGCTGCCAGCTCTGTCCGCTTGAAGTGGTGCAGGAACAGGTTGGCCACGATGAGATCCCAACGAGGGGCAGCCTGTGGCGCCAGGCGACTGGCGCTGGCGTCCACCGCCCAGTCGAGTGCGTCGCAGACCTGTGCCGTCACCGTCCAACCCGAACCGGCGTACTCGCTCACGGTGGCTTGCGTCAGCAACGGCTGGCGGTCGAGCAGCGTCAACGCCACCGGTGAGAACTCTGGGTGCAATGAACGTGCGACGCCGAGCATCAGGCTGCCGTCCCCTGCGCCCAATTCCAGCACCGTCAACGGGGCCGATGACGGGGTATGGGCGCGCCTCATCGGCAGTGCGCGTAGCGCGCAAACCAGCGTGCGGCGCGTACCCATCGCGCGGTGCACACGCCGCAGGTCGCGGCGGGAGCGCTGAGCCATCGGGTCCTGCGCCGGGAGGCTGTCAAGCACTTCGGGTGCCACGACGCGCGGCAAGGTCATTCGCATGGGCTGGCCATCGTCGAGCTCCGCATCATCAATGCACACGCAACAACGCCCCGTGGCAGCTGAAGCCCGCACCGAAGGCCGACAGCCACCACCAGCCTTCAGGCGCATCCTCGGCGAGCGCGGCCTGAAGCACGAAGTAGACGAAAGCGCTGGACAGGTTGCCGTAGTCGCGCAGTATGGCGGCGCTATAGCGCAAATCCGACTCCGCCAGCTCGAAGCGACGCTCCACCGCCTGCAATACGTCGCGCCCGCCAGCGTGCAGAATCCAGGCGTTGATGTCGGCGTGGTTCAGACCCGCGCGCGCCAATACGGTGTGCAGGACACGCAGGGCGTGGTCCGCTGCCAGCGCCGGTACCGCGCGCGTCAGCACGTTGCGCAGCATGCCGTTTCGTGTCTCGAACTTCAGCGCGTCGCGTTGCGAGGGGTCCAACAACGAACTGCTGTCGATCCACTCGATGCGCCGGCTTGCAGAGCCAACCGCAGGCGGCTCGCCCGACAACACGGCTGCGCCAGCACCGTCGCCGAACAGGCAGGCACTAATCAACACACCCGGGTCATTGTCGAGATACATCGCAGCGCTGCTGATCTCCACGCAGACCGACAACACATGCTCGCAAGCGCCCGATTTCAACAGCGCACGCCCCATCTGCATGTTCGGCACGGCAGCGGCGCAGCCCTGGCCGACCAGGTCGAAGGCCTGCACGTCGGCGCGCAGGCCCAGCCGTTCTGCAACATAGCCGGAAAGGCCTGGACACAGGTAGCCGGTGCAGGTGCTGACGACCACGGCGTCGATGTCCTGCGCAGGCACCTCAGCGGCTGTCAGTGCATGTTGCGCGGCGCTGCTCGCCAAGGCAGGAGCGTGCACCAGAAAGCGCCGCGCCAGTGTGTCGGGGTCGATGCAGAATACTTCGTCCAGCGTCGACACTGCAAGGTGGCGCGTGTCGATTCCGTTATCGCGTTGAAGTACGGTACGAGCGATAAGATGGGCGCGCGCATCGAGCCGGCCGAACCAGTCCGACTGCTCAAACGCCGCAAGGCACTCGGCTTTGGTATAGCGCGTCGTTGGCACAGCTGTTCCTACCCCGCGAATGAATATCCCACCCGCTGCTGAATACGGTGCTTTCATGCACAAACCCATTCCATGGAGGTGCGAACTGCAACGTGACTCGGACCATGCATGGTCGCGTCCGGACATATCGCGGTCCGTGCGATACCGAACTTAATTGTCAGCCATTGCGCTCGCGCAGCGACCGCCACGGGGGCGCTCTTCTGCCCCGCCTGCGCGCAAGTCAGCTTGGCAACGGATAGCCCGGCGCGGCGGGTCCCGGAACGGGTTCGGGGGGCAGGGAATCTGATGGTGGAGTGGGGGCGGGCGGAAGCGCGGCACACCGAATCGA
>Ga0105047_10018123_pt1 | contig 10928 bp, 9 predicted proteins | sample MAT04_FD_78384 | JGI IMG/M metagenome (GOLD analysis project Ga0105047, IMG submission 78384) | Freshwater microbial communities from Lake Fryxell liftoff mats and glacier meltwater in Antarctica - MAT-04 (megahit assembly) | ecosystem: Environmental > Aquatic > Freshwater > Ice > Liftoff...
CGCAGTGCGGCGGCGGTAAGCCGGCGCGAGCTTTTCCCTGTGACTCGCGCTACATCGACGCCTTCTTCATTGGGATGCTCAAGCTCTCCCCGAAGCGGAAAGGTCGAACCCGTCCAGACTGATGAATTTGATGTTTCGGCGAACCGCCAGCGCTGCCGCTTGGGTTTGTCGCAAAAAGCCCGCCAGTTGGCTTGACGGCTACCAGCGGCGGCGGCGCAGTGCGACGGATTTCGCGGCGGCGCGCCTGGCGTGTGGGATGCTTCCGACGCACAGCGGAGCGTGTGCCCTGCGCAGCACCGTATGCCTGCACACCACAATCGATGCCATGGAACCGAACATGGGCCGGGTTGTGTGGCGCTTTGCCCTGGCTGCTGGCGTCACCGGCCTGGCCGCGCTGGCCGGTTGCACCGTGTGGAAACTGGGCGAGGCGCGTGCCTTGGCGCTCGCCAGCAGGGCCTTTCAACAAGAGCCGGCAACGGCGATGCTGCGGCTGCTCGTGGTCGGTGACAGCACGGGCGTGGGCACCGGGGCCACGCAACCTGCGGCCAGCGTGGCCGGGTTGCCGGGTACGTCCTATCCGCGACTGCTGGTGCACAACCAGGCCAGCGACGGCGCACGTTTCGACGCAGTTCAAGTCCAGCTGGCGGCGGCCACCGGGGGCCGAGGATACGACGTGGTGCCGATCCAGGCCGGTGGCAACGACGTCATCCGCGGCACCGACGCCGCCGCATTGACGCAGACGCTGGACCTGACCTTCAGTGCCGCCAAGGCGCGGTTGCGGCCAAGTGGCGTGGCCATCGTGCAACCGGCTGGCAATGTCGGCAACGCCACGTTTTTCCTCCCGCCACTGTCGCAGTTGATGAGCCAGCGGGCCCTCGACCTGCTCACCGCCGTGCGCAGCGCTGCCGATCGCCACGGTCTGGTGTTCGTGAACCTGTACCAGCAAGCCCCGCAGGACCCCTTTGTGCAGCGCCCGGGACTTCACGCGGCCGATGGCCTGCACCCCAGCGACGCCGGCTACCGCGTCTGGCGTGACGAATTGCTGGCGCAGACCGACTTGGCCAAGCGCCTGGCAGCTACACGCTGAAGCCGCCTGGCGACGCGGGCAAGTGCTCACGGTTCATGGGCTGGTCGCAGCGCAAAGCAAGTGTGGTTCTTCTGCACTTTGCGTGACATAGGCGACCATTTGAGACGGCGCACCCGCCGGCGCAACAAGTCAAGCTTGGAGAGTCCGTACAGGGGGAACGTCACCATCGGTCGAGGACCTTCGACAGTGGGTGCCCGTCATGCGCCCTCGCGCGTACCCGGGCGTTTGGTTGGCGACAATTACCCTGGCCGGCAGGGCAGCCAAGCTAGTTGACGCCGGCCAGTCCCGCGAGCCCTGGCCGTCCCGCGAGCCTTGCACGGCACGTCTGCTGCGAATTCAGGCGGCCAGGGTGAGCGCTTGGCTCGATGCATCAGGCGCTCTCAGTTGCACCGGTGCGACCGTCTTCTCGCTGCAAAGGCTGATGACGATGGCTTCGTCCGGCGCCGCTTGGCGACTCGGCGTCAAGTCGTGGCCAAACACGGCCAGGGATCGAGCAGCGCAACGCCCATCCCTTGGAAATCGACAACATGTCGCATCACCACGTGAAACTGTGCACCAGCGCCGATACGGCACCCCAGCGGCGCGCCGCCATGACTGCCGGTGCATGGCTGGTAACGAGGACCAAGTTTGCGCTCTGCTGGACCGCGTTGGTGCTGGGATCTCCGCAGCAGCCGCAGACAGCGGGCCGAGTGGCCAAGCGCGAGCCAAGCTCTGCAAAGTGGCAGACCGCATCGTGATCGATGCAGCACAAAAAAAATCCCCGGTACCGATGCTGCATTGCGCAGTTCAGACCGGGGATATCATGGCGTCCCCTAGGGGATTCGAACCCCTGTAATCACCGTGAAAGGGTGGTGTCCTAGGCCTCTAGACGAAGGGGACATTCAAACTATCTTGACTTGAACAGCGCCACCTTATCTGACGGGAAACAACCCAGAAGACTTGGTGGAGGTAAACGGGATCGAACCGATGACCTCTTGCATGCCATGCAAGCGCTCTCCCAGCTGAGCTATACCCCCGTGCTGTTCAAGACAGTCCATGACTATAACACAGGCCTCAAAGGTGTCGCAAGCGGCCCAGCGCGGTTTGCGCGTCGAACAAGGCCACCACCGCGTCCACCGACGGCGTCTGCAACCGGCCGCACAGCAGCAGGCGCAACGGATGGGCCAATAACGGCATCTTCAGCTTGTGTTCAGTCAAGGTGTCCTTGATGGCCTGGCTGATGGCGGCCTTGTCGGTGGTGCACCAGGCGTGGGTCTCCAACGCGGACAGGCGGTCGCGCAACGCCACCAGCGCGGGGCGCACCGCGTCGGGGAGGTGGGTAGCCAGTTCGTCGGCAGCCGGCGCAACCGGCAGGAAGTACATGGACAACCAGTCGGCCAGCTCGACCGTGGTGCTGCAACGGTCTTTGTACAGCGCGCACATCGCCTCCAGCCGGACGGGGCCGTCGGCTGGCAGTGTCACGCCCCGGCTTGCCAGTTGTGTGGCCACCAGACCGGCCAGGCGCGGGTTGTCGGCTTGCTTGATGTACTGGGCATTGACCCAGGTCAGCTTGGCGGCGTCCCACTGCGCCGGGCTTTTGGACAAATGGCTGCCGTCGAACCAGGCCACCATCTGCGCGACGGAAAAAAGCTCCTCGTCGCCGTGGCTCCAGCCCAGCCGGGCCAGGTAGTTGAGCATCGCCTCCGGAAGGTAGCCGGCTTCTTCATAGGCGGTGACGCTGACCGCGCCGCGCCGCTTGGACAGCTTTTGCCCGTCCTCGCCCAGGATCACCGGGCAGTGGCCGAACTGCGGCAACGCTGCACCGAGTGCGCGGAAGATATTGATCTGCCACGGCGTGTTGTTGATGTGCTCGTCGCCGCGAAACACATGCGTGATCGCCATGTCCCAGTCGTCCACCACCACCGCAAAGTTGTAGGTCGGCACGCCATCCGGGCGCAGGATGATCAGGTCGTCGATCTCGTGGTTGGCGATGCTGATGGTGCCCTTGACCAGGTCGTCCCAGGTGACGATGCCATCAGGCGGGTTGGCAAACCGCACCACCGGCAACACGCCCTCGGGCGGCGCGGCCAACAGCTTGCCGGGTGCGGGACGCCAACGGCCGTCGTAGTGGGTCTTTTCGCCACGCTCGCGCTGGGCCTCGCGCATCGCGTCCAACTCTTCCGGCGAGCTATAGCATTTGTAGGCGGTGCCGGCGGCCAGCATCTGCTCGACCACCGCGTGGTAGCGGTCCAGCCGTTGCATCTGGTAGATCGGGCCTTCGTCGTGGTCCAGCCCCAGCCAGCGCAGGGACGCCAGGATCTGGTCGACCGAATCCTGAGTCGAGCGCGCGACGTCGGTGTCTTCGATGCGCAGCACAAAGCTGCCGCCAAAGTGCCGGGCATAGGCCCACGAATACAAGGCCGTGCGCGCTGTGCCCAGGTGCAAAAAACCGGTGGGTGACGGCGCGATGCGTGTGCGAACGGTATTGCGGACGGGGTTGGGGGCGGAAGCGGTCATGGCGTGATTCCCGGGGCGCCCAGGCCCCGCTGCAGGTCGTCGGTGATGTCGTCCACATGCTCCAGGCCGACGGCCAGGCGCACCAGCCCCTGGCCGATGCCGGTGGCCTGGCGCTGCGCTTCGGTCAGGCGGCCGTGCGAGGTGGTGGCCGGGTGGGTGATGATGGACTTGGTATCGCCCAGGTTGGTGGCGATGCTCAGCACGCGGGTGCTGTCGATCACCCGGAACGCTGCAGCGCGGGCGGCCTCTGGGCTGTCGGCTTGCACGTCGAAGGACAGCACCGCGCCGCCCAGGCCGCTTTGCTGGGCCATCGCCAGCGCATGCTGCGGGTGCGATGCCAAGCCGGGGTAGTAGACCCGCGCCACGGCCGGGTGCGCCTCCAGCCAGCGCGCGACGGTCAGCGTGGCCTCGCTCTGCGCCTTCATGCGCAGCGACAGTGTCTCCAGGCCCTTCAGCACGACCCAGGCGTTGAACGGCGACAGCGTCATGCCGGCGGTGCGCACCACTGGCGAGAACACCTCGCGCACCAGTTTGTCGGACGCACACAGCGCGCCGGCCATCACCCTGCCCTGCCCGTCCAGGTACTTGGTGCCGGCGTGTATCACCACGTCGGCGCCCAGCGCCAGCGGGCGCTGCAGCGCGGGCGAGCAAAAGGTGTTGTCCACCGTCAGCAAGGCGCCGGCGCCGTGCGCCAACTCGGCCAGCGCGCGGATGTCGCAGACATCGGTCAGCGGGTTGGTCGGCGTCTCGGCAAACAGCAGTTGGGTGGTGGGGCGCAGCGCGGCGCGCCACTCGGCCAGGTTGGTCTGTGAGACGAAGCTGGTCTCGACGCCGAACTTGCCGAACTCCTTGGCGAACAGGCTGATGGTGGAGCCAAACACCGAGCGCGAGCACACCACATGGTCGCCGGCCTTCAGCAGACCCATGGCCAGCAGCAGGATCGCGCTCATGCCGGTGGACGTGGCCACAGCCGCCTCGGCGCCCTCCATCGCCGCGAGGCGGGCCTCGAAGCTGCGCACCGTGGGGTTGCCGGTGCGCGAGTAGGTGAAGTCCTCCATCTGCGCAAAGCGCCGCGCCGATGTCTCGGCGTCGGGCTGCACATAGGCGCTGGTCAAGAACAGTCCCTCGGAATTTTCGCCGTGCTGGCTGGGCGCCAGCGCGGTGCGCACCGCCAGCGTCTCGGGGCGCAGGCCGGCGGGCAGTTGGGCGCGGGCAATGCGGGCGGCTTCGGTGTCGCGGTCGGTCATGGCGATTCAGCCCGGCTTTGCAGCGTCAAACGGGTCCGGTCGTCGCTGTCCTCGTCCGTGTTGCGGGCCTCGGTGCGCTGCGCGCCCATCGCCTCGAAGTCGGCCGCGCTGACGTCGCCGGTGATGTAGCTGCCGTCAAAGCAGCTGGCCTCGAAGCCCGGAATCGCCGGGTTCAGCGCGCCCACCACCCGCTTCATCACGTCCACGTCCTGGTAGATCAGCGCATCGGCGCCGATGAACTCGCGGATCTGCTCTTGGGTGCGGCCGTGCGCGATCAGCTCTTCGGGCGTTGGCATGTCGATGCCGTAGACATTCGGGAAGCGCACCGGCGGCGCCGCCGAGGCCATGTAGACCTTGCGCGCACCGGCCTCGCGCGCCATCTGCACGATCTCCTTGCTGGTGGTGCCGCGCACGATCGAGTCGTCCACCAGCAGCACGTTGCGGCCGGCAAACTCCTGCTTGATGGCGTTGAGCTTTTGGCGCACGCTTTTTTTGCGTGCCTGCTGGCCCGGCATGATGAAGGTGCGGCCGACATAGCGGTTCTTGACGAACCCTTCGCGGTAGGGCTTGCCGATCTTTTGCGCCAGCTGCATCGCCGACGGCCGGCTCGACTCGGGGATCGGGATCACCACGTCGATGTCGGACGGCGGCATGGTGTTGATGACCCGCTGCGCCAGGCTCTCGCCCAGGTTCAAACGTGCCTGGTAGACCGAGATGCCGTCGATCACCGAGTCGGGCCGGGCCAGGTAGACATACTCGAACATGCAGGGGTGCAGCGACGGTTTGTCGGCACATTGCCGGGCATGCAACTGGCCAGCCATGTCGATGAAGATCGCCTCGCCGGGCGCCACATCGCGCACCACCCGGTGGCCGGTGCCTTCCAGCGCCACGGTCTCGCTGGCCAGCATCACCTCGGTGCCGCCGCCCTCGGACGCCGGCAGGTCGGCCACGCCGTAGACCAGCGGGCGGATGCCGTACGGGTCACGGAAGGCCAGCAGGCCGTAGCCGGCGATCAGCGCGATCACCGCGTACGAGCCACGGATGCGCTTGTGCACCGCGCTGACGGCGCGAAACACCAGCTCAGGCGTCAGCGGCACGCCGCGTCCGGCCAGCTCCATCTCGTGCGCCAGCACGTTGATCAGCACCTCGGTGTCGCTGCCGGTGTTGATGTGGCGGCGGTCCACGTCGAACAGCTCTTTTTTGAGCGCGTGGGCGTTGGTCAGGTTGCCGTTGTGCACCAGCACGATGCCGTAGGGCGCGTTGACGTAAAACGGCTGGGCTTCTTCTTCGTTGAAGGCGTTGCCGGCGGTCGGGTAGCGCACCTGGCCCAGGCCCACGTTGCCGGGCAACGCACGCATGTTGCGGGTGCGGAACACGTCCTTCACCATGCCACGGGCCTTGTGCATGAAGCACTGCGTGCCCTGCATGGTGACGATGCCGGCAGCGTCCTGGCCGCGGTGTTGCAACAGCAGCAGCGCGTCGTAGATCAGCTGGTTGACGGGCGCTTTGGAGATCAAGCCAACGATGCCGCACATGGGGATGGATCCTGAAAGGCTGAAATTACAAAGAAGAAAGATGGCGACGAAGTCAGGCCGGGCTAGTGCCGCGGTCCATCAGACCGGCAGGTGGCGTGCCACCTCGACCGGCAAATGGGGTTTGAGACCCAGCAAGGCCAGGTTGAGCCAGCCCGCCGCGTAGGAGTCGCGCCAGGGCTGCGAGCGCAACGCCGGCGTGAAGGCCACCGCCGTGGCCACCGCCAGCAGCAGCACGGCACCGCGCAGCAGGCCGAAGCCGGCACCCAGCAAGCGGTCGATCAGCGTCAACGGCGTGGCGTGCAGGCCGATGCGGATCAGCCGCGCCAACAACGACCAGACCACCAGCACGCCGACAAAGGCCACGACAAAGGCCACGCCCAACTGCAGGGCCGAGCCCGGCGAGCCGATCGGCAAGTGGACCGCCAGCCGGGGCGAGAAGGCCTGCGCTGCAACGTAGGCCACCACCCAACCGACCAGCGCCATCAGCTCGAACACCAGGCCACGCGCCAGGCCGATCAGCACCGACACGCCCAGCAGTGCCAACAGCGTCAGGTCGACCCAGCCCAGGTCGTTGAGGGCGTTCATGTGTCAAACGCTGTGCCTGGCACGCCTGACAGTGGACCCAACCGATGGCCGGCAGAAATCACAGCGTGAGGATCGCCACCGGCAAGCCCGCCGACTTGATGCGGGCGGCCGCCTTGTCGGCGTCAGCGCGGCTGGCAAACGGGCCCACCCGCACCCGGGTGCGCTTGGCGCCGTCCACCTCGACCACCTGCGTGTAGGTCTTGAGACCGAGCGCCTCGAGCTTCTGGCGCGCCTCGGCCAGCTTGCCAGCATCGGCGTAGGCGCCGACCTGCACCACCACGCGCGCAGCTGGCGCACTGGCCGATGCCGTGGCAGCGGCCTGGCCGTCCAGCAAGGCACGGGCGCGGGCGCCGTCGTCGGCGAGGGGCTTGGCCGCCGCCGGTTTGGACGCAGCAGGCGCCGGCTTGGCACCGGCAGGCGTTGACGCGACACCGGCCGCCGCTACCGCTGCCCTGGCCGGTGCCGCCACGCTGGAGGCTGGGGACGCGGGGCGCACCACCGGCAGCGCCGCCCGCGGCACCGCCGGCACGTCACGGCCCTGGTCAGCGGCACGTTCGACGATTTCGGCCGCCGCAACCTGGTCAGGCCGGGCCGGTGCGCCCGCCGGCGTTTCGTCCAGCACCGCCGCCGACGCCGCCGACAGTGGCGCTGCGGGTGGCAGTACCAGCGGGGGCGCGCCGTCCTTGCGGGGGATCTCGATCGGGATGTTGACCGGCACCGGCCGCGGCTGGGTTTCGAAGAGCAGCGGAAACCCGATCACGCCGATGCCCAGCAGCACGGTCGCACCGATCAGCCTGCGGCGGGCGCGGGTGCGGGCCGCCGCGACGGCGTCGGGTTCGGCCGGTGCCGCGCCGAGCACATCGGCAGACGGTTCGGGCTTGTGCTTGAGGTGAGACAGCAGACCCATGCGGGGAGACGGGCGTGGGTTGAGGCCGCAGCCGTGTTGAGTGAGGGGATACTGCGCCTGTTTTGGCAGGCGCCAACGGGGCGAACCGGGCGAACCGGGCTGCTAGACCAGGTGGCGGGCGCTCAGGCGGGGCAGCCCGTTTAGCAGCACACCGCCGACGGTGTAGAACGAACCAAAAACCACGATTCTATCAGCCGGGTCTGCCGCGGCGGCTGCGGCCTGCAGCGCCGCCTCGGGGCTGGCGTGCTGGGTGGTGGTGATCTTGCGGCCCGCACTGGCAGCCTGCAGTGACGCTGCCAACGCCGCCGCCACCGCCGCCGCCAAATCGGTCGCCGACGCCGCCCGCGCCGTTGGCAGGTTGCAGAGATGCCAGTGATCGACCAGCGGCACCAGGTGCACCAACAAGCCGGCCAGGTCCTTGTCGCGCATTGCGCCAAACACTGCGTGGGTCTGCGGAAAGTAGCCCATCTGGTCCAAGTTGTTGGCCAGCGCGGCCACCGACTGCGGGTTGTGCGCCACGTCCAGCACCAGGGTCGGCTGGCCCGGGATGATCTGGAAGCGGCCCGGCAGCTCGACCATCGCCAGCCCGTTGCGCACCGCCTGGGCGTTGATCGGCAGCCGCTCGCGCAGTGCCTCGAACACCGCCAGTACACCGGCCGCATTGATCAGCTGGTTGGCGCCGCGCAGTGCCGGATAGGCCAGGCCGCTGAAACGCTGGTAGCGGCCGCGCCAGGCCCACTGCTGCTTGTCGCCCTGGAAGTTGTAGTCGCGGCCCAGCTGCCACAGATCAGCACCCACCGCGTCGGCACGCGCCTGCAGCGACGCCGGCGGTTCCGGGTCGCTGACCACCACCGGGCGGCCGGGCCGCATGATGCCGGCCTTCTCGCCCCCAATAGCCTCGCGGGTATCACCCAGGTACTCGGTGTGGTCCAGCGCGATGCAGCTGATCAGCGCGCAATCGGCGTCCACCACGTTGACGGCGTCCAGCCGGCCGCCCATGCCCACCTCCAGGATCACCAGATCCAGTGGCGCGGCCACCAGCGCCCGCATGATGACCAGCGTGGTGAACTCGAACCAGGTCAGCGTGATCTCAGCGCGTGCCGCCTCGACCGCCGCAAAGTGCGGCAACAAGGTGTCGGCGCTGACCATGTCGCCGTTGATGCGGCAGCGCTCTTCAAAGTGCACCAGGTGTGGCTTGATATAGAGACCCACCCGGTATCCGGCCTGCAACGCAATCGCCTCCAGCATGGCGCAGGACGAGCCCTTGCCGTTGGTGCCCGCCACGCTGACCACTGGCACGTTGAAGCGCAGGGCTAGCCGGTCGCGTACTGTGGCCACCCGGTCCAGCGTCATGTCGATGGTCACGGGGTGCAGCTGCTCGCAGTGGGCGAGCCAGCCGGCCAGGGTGGTGGGATGCGTCATCGGAAGTGACCGTCGGGGTTGAAAATTGGAGGGCAAAGCAAAACCGGACCCGCGAGGGCCCGGTCGGAGGCAGGCGCCAAGGCCGCCTGCCGGTCAAGTCATCAAGCCCGGTGCCGGGTACTTGACACAAACCCCAGGCCCCAGGCCTCAGGCCACGGCGTCGGCGCTTTGTCGCTGCAGCATCGCCAGCATGTTGGCAATCGTGCTGCGCAACTGGCGCCGGTCCACGATCTGGTCGATCGCGCCCTTGCTCAGCAGGAACTCGGCACGCTGGAAGCCCTCGGGCAGCTTCTCGCGCACGGTGTTCTCGATCACCCGCGGCCCGGCAAAACCCACCAGCGCCTTGGGCTCGGCGATCACCACGTCGCCCACAAAGGCAAAACTGGCCGACACACCACCCATCGTCGGGTCGCACAGCACGCTGATGTAAGGCAACCTGGCCTTGGCCAGCCGGGTCAGCGCGGCGTTGGTCTTGGCCATCTGGAACAAGCTGAACAGCCCCTCCTGCATGCGCGCGCCGCCAGTGGCGGTGAAGCACACAAATGGCACCTTCTGCTCGATGGCCGACTCGACCCCGCGCACAAAACGCTCACCCACCACCGAGCCCATCGACCCGCCCATGAAGTCGAACTCGAAACAGGCCACCACCAGCGGCACGCTCATCACCGCGCCACCGATGACCACCAGCGCGTCGGTCTCGCGGGTGGATTCGAGCGCGTCTTTCAGGCGCTCGGTGTATTTGCGGCTGTCCTTGAACTTCAGCGGATCGACCGGCACCACCTCCTGCCCGATCTCGTAACGGCCTTCGGCGTCGAGAAACGCATCGAGCCGGGCCCGCGCGCCGATGCGGTGGTGGTGGCCGCACTTGGGGCAGACGTTGACGTTCTGCTCCAGGTCGGTCTTGTAGAGCACCGTCTCGCACGCCGGACACTTGATCCACAGGCCTTCCGGCACCGAGCGGCGCTCGGTGGGGTCGGTCTGCTGCATCTTGGGGGGCAGCAGTTTTTCAAGCCAGCTCATCAGGTGCGCTCCTAGCGGTTACGGCGGTGTTTACAGCAGCTTTGCGGCAGTGTTCGCGGCGGAAATTACAGCGAATCGAGTGCCGTGCGGATATCGGCCATGAAGGCCTGCCCGGCGGCGGCTACCGTGGCGCGGGGCTCGGCGTGCAGTATCTGCACCAGCCGCGACCCGATCACCACCGCATCCGACACCCGGCCCACGGCCTGGGCCGTGACGGCATCACGAATGCCGAAGCCTACCCCAACCGGCACGTTGACATGGGCGCGAATCCGTGGCACTGCCTCGGCCACGGCGTCGGTGTCGAGGTGGCCGGCACCGGTCACGCCGTTGAGCGAGACGTAGTAGACATAGCCGGTGGCGATGCGGCCAACCTCCTTGATACGTGCTTCGGTCGAGGTGGGGGCCAGCAAAAAGATCAGGTCCAGTCCGGCGGTTTTCAGGTCAGCCGCAAACACCTCGCATTCCTCGGGCGGGTAATCGACCACCAGCAGGCCGTCCACGCCGGCGGCGGCCGCGTCTCGGATGAAGGCGCCCGCGCCGTGTTTCTGGTCATAGCGCTCGACCGGGTTGGCATAGCCCATCAGCACCACCGGCGTGCTCGCATTGACGGCGCGAAAGCCCCGCACATA
>Ga0105047_10018125_pt1 | contig 10927 bp, 5 predicted proteins | sample MAT04_FD_78384 | JGI IMG/M metagenome (GOLD analysis project Ga0105047, IMG submission 78384) | Freshwater microbial communities from Lake Fryxell liftoff mats and glacier meltwater in Antarctica - MAT-04 (megahit assembly) | ecosystem: Environmental > Aquatic > Freshwater > Ice > Liftoff...
CTGTCCGGCATAACATTCTACTAAGGGCAGTGGAGCGTATTCTTTAATCACCTCAATTTCTGGATGATTGTGTTTAGCTTTGAACCGATGCTGCAAAATCATCAGAGTGCTATCTATGCCGTCGTGAATGTTTACTGCTTTCATTTCCGCTTCGTCCATGCGGGAGAAGGTACGGAGAGAAGCCACAATTTGTTGAATTCTGTCTGCACCGACTTTCATGGATGTCAGCAATTTAGGCAAGTCTTCCAAGAGAAAGTCGAGCTCAATATTCTCTACTTCTTCTTGAATTTCTGCCACTGGATCTGGATAGTGTTTTTGATAAAGTTCGATTAGGTTGAGTAAGTCTTGGGTATAGTCGTTAGCATGACTCAGGTTGCCATAAATAAAGTTAACTGGGTTGTTGATTTCGTGAGCAACTCCCGCAACTAACTGACCGAGAGATGACATTTTTTCGCCTTGAATTAACTGCGATTGAGTGTTGGTTAATTGCTGTAAGGTTTGCTCTAATTCATGAGCTTTATTGCGAGTTTGGGCGTAAAGATCGGCTTGGTTGAGGGCGATCGCCAATTGAACTGTAATCGCTTGCAACAATTCTACTTCGCTGTCGCTCCAAGGCCGCACAGAACTGCTGTTGCAGCAGCTAACTGCACTCACTACCCCAGAAAGTGCCTGCATGGGGATGATTAATACAGATTGGTAGCCCATCCCTCGAACGGTTTGTTTCCAAACAGGATCGGCGATTGTTTCGACATCATCCACCCGCAGCATTTCCATCTGCAAGATTTGTTCTCCAATCAGACCGAAATCTGAAGCTTGATATCGACCTGTTAAATCGGGAAGTTCCGGGATGTGAGATTCTTTAATTATCTCCCAGTAAGGCTGGTCTCCGTCGTCGCGATACCAGGCAAAATTGCAGCGATCGATTTTCAGGAAAGCACGAATTTCCTCAACTGCGACTGTAACGATGCTGTCGAAGTCGAGGGAATTGCGGATTTGAGCGGTGAGACTGTTGATCAGTTTTTCTCGATCGGCTTGCTGTTTGAGTTGGGCTGACGATCGCCTTAAGGCAATTTCTGCTAATTTGCGATCGGTAATGTCTTCGGTGACAGCTAATAGATATTGCGGTGTGCCATCAGCATTAAGTATTGCTGTTTTCTTGGTGTGAAATATCCGCGATTCTCCTTGACCGGTTTCAATCTCTTCTTCGCTGATTTCTACATTTTGCCCGTTGTTAAGAACTTCTCGGTCTTTGGCGGTAAAAAAATCAGCTTGTTGTGTGAGGAACAAGTCATAATCATTTTTGCCCATAACTTCTGCTGTACTGAAACCGAGCAACTCTTCGGCTACTGGGTTCCACAGTACAAAGCGCAGTTCTTGGGCTTCCTTGGCCACTACTGCGACGGGTATGGTTTTGAGCACTGATTCCATAAACTTTTGAGCGCTTTGCAGTTCTGCTTCTGCCTGTTTGCGATCGCCAATTTCTTGTTCTAACTGAGTAACTGCTTGGGAAAGTTCGGCGGTGCGATCGCTCACTCTGTCTTCCAACTCGGCTGCTGCTTGCCGCAGGGCTGCTTCGGCAAGTTTGCGATCGGTAATGTCGATCGCCGTGCCGAACAATTTTACCACCTTGCCACTGGCATCAGTTTCGGCTTGGCCCACGGCGTTCAGGTGTCGCAAGGTGCCGTCGGAACGGTAAAAGCGGAAGTCAAAATCGTAGGGAATGCCGAATTCACGGCTCTGCTGTACTTGCGTTTGCCACAATTCCACATCTTCTGGATGATACCAAGAGATTTGCTGCTCTACGCTGGGCGCAACAGCAGCCGGTTCGAGTCCGAAGATGCGGAAGAGTTCTTCCGACCAAGTGACGGTTTCCGTGGCTGGGTTGAATTCCCAATTGCCGACGTGGGCGAGTCTCTGGGCTTCTTTTAGCTGCCGCTGGCTGTCGCGGATGGCGGTTTCGGCAACTTTGCGATCGGTGATGTCGAGCAATACGCCGCAAAATACGATTTCGCCGGTTTCGCTGCGGATGGGCATGGAGTCGCCTTGCCACCAGCGAATCTCGCCGTTTGGCTTGATTAACCGCCCTTCGTAGTGCCAGGGAGAGAAGTTTTCAACGCATTCGGTGACGGAAGACATGAAGCCTTCCAAGTCTTCAGGGTGGATGCGGGAAATGAAGGAGGTGATGTCTCGCATCATTTCTGCGGCTGTGATGCCGCTGATATCTTCGATGCGATCGCTCATGTAGTCAACTCTCCACACTCCCTGGCTGCTGAAAAATTGGAACAGGGCTCCGGGGATGGTGGCTGCGATCGTCCGAAACTTGGCTTCGCTGGCACCGAGGGCTGCAAAAGTCTGTCGCAGTTCGGCGGTGCGGGCTTCAACTCTGCGTTCTAGTTCGGCGTTTGCGTGTTGCAATGCTGCTTCTGCGCGCTTGCGAGCAGTAATGTCAGTAGCCGTGCCTGTGGTGCCGATCGCGTTTCCGGTTTCGTCGTACAGGACGATCGCATTGAACATCAAATGTTTGATGCTGCCGTCAGAGGCGATTTGGGTGGTTTCGTACTGAAAAACTGATTCTCCCTCAAGCAGGCGGGCGAAAACCGCTAAATCTTTCTGGCTTTGTTCTGGTGTCATAAAGTCCGAGAATGGCCTACCCAACATCTCTTCTGGTTCATAACCGTAGATATACTTAACTGCTGGGTTGACGAAGGTAAAGCGCCCTAAAGTATCCACAGACCAAATCATGTCTTGAGAAGTTTCTACCAGGTGGCGATACTTAGTTTCGCTAGCTTTGACGGCTTCTTCTGCTGCTTTGCGTTGCGTCATGTCGCGGGAGACACCGACAGTCATGGTGATTTGGCCGTCTTGATTGCGGATCGGTGTTTTGACTGTACTCCACAGCCGCACTTCTCCGTCGTAGCGCGTCGCCGATTCTTCGGCAATTTGCAGAGTCTGTCCGGTTTCAAATACGAAAGCATCATCTTTAATGTACGGTCGAGAGTGGTCAGGTTCGGCGAAAGGTGCGTCTGTGATGCCTTGAATTTCCTCTTCAGTCATGCCGTAATAGTCGCGGAATGCTTGATTTGCCCAGACGATTTTTGATTCTGGGCCTTTGACTAATACCATATCGGCGATCGAGTCGAGAATTTGGTGATATTTTTGCTCACTTTCGCGGAGTTTATGCTGCGCCGATTCGATTTCTGCTAATTGCCTCTGGGTTTGCAAGTGCAGTTCGGCCTGATAAATTGCGACTGCTAGGTGTTCTCCTACTTGTTTGGCAAATTCGATTTCGTCTGAGAGCCAATCGCGGGGTTGGCCGCACTGGTGAATGCAAAGCAATCCCCACAAATGTTGCCCTTGTAGCAGAGGTACGACTAAGTTGGCTCTGATTTGAAATCGCTTGAGGATTTTGAGGTGGCAGTCGCTCAACCGGGCTTTGTAGATGTCGCTGACAGCTTGAACGTATCCTTTGGCGTAGTTGGCTGCAAATTGTTCGCCGAAGCAGTGGTCATGAACTTTTGCGCCCAAAGATGGGCTGTATTGGGGCAGCACGTCTTCGGAGACCATTTCGCCGTCGTTCCACTCGGATTCGGGAATGAACCGGTAGACGGCGACTCGATCGGCATTTAGGAGTTGCCGAACTTCGGTGGCTGTGGTTTTAAATATTGTTTCTAAGTCTAGGGATTCGCGAATTTTGCCAATTACTCCCATCAGCGCTTGCATCTTTTTGAACCAGGTTTGAGACTGGGTTTCTCTTTCTAGGCGAATTAGCTTTTCCTGCAGGTTGATTACTTCTTGATACAGGTATTGATGAAACATAATGTTATTTGCTTACTTATTTTGCGATTTTGTATCGAGGTAGATGGCATCCGAATAGGGCTCTGCAAGTCGATCCTGGTAACTCAACTCAAAAGGACAAAGGACAAATTCTCCTCCTTCTGCTAGCACTTAGCAGGTACTGACGCTAAATTTCCGTATTTTTTCTAGGTTGAGAGGTCGATCAAGTATCTCAACTCCGTATATTTATTGAGGAAACTGGCGATCGGTGATTCGCTGCTGCATAAATTGTCTATAATTTTAAATTATAATAACAAAACTTACCCATGAACCCGGTTTCTTAAAGTAATTAAGTCAGGGAAGATCCGAAAGTGGAAACGAGAAACCGGGTTTCATGGATCGAGGGCGCGGAGTCCTGACTAATTTTGACATTTTTTCTCGATCGCCTGTGGTTGCAATTGTCACCTTTTTCTGATTATCGCAAATTCGATCGATGTTGTCCTTAGTTTTGCGATCGAATATCCTGTTGGGAGCGCCTCTATTAAAATTTGTTTAAATTTAGCCGATCGGCTTTTCTAGAGTTTTCGCTGACTCGCTATTACTTGCTTGCAGGAGCATTCTTCAGTATCGCTCTAGCTTCCTCAATACTTTGCAAAACCAGTTTTCCAGAATCCAGAAAAGCTGCTCTTTCGGTATCAGCAAGTTCTAGTTCGACCACCTGTTCGACTCCCTGATATCCCAAGCGGCAGGGAACTCCTAAAAAGATATCTTGCACGCCGTATTCGCCATCCAAATAAACTGAGCAAGGCAAGAGTCGCGATTGATTTAATACAATTGATTCTACCATCAAACAGGTAGAAGATGCGGGTGCAAAATAAGCACTACCAGTCTTCATCAATCCGACAATTTCTGCGCCGCCGTGGCGTGTGCGTTGTACAATGCGATCGATCGCCTCTGCATCCATAAGTTGATCAATGGGAATACCGTTGACAGTGGAATATCGCGGCAAGGGAACCATCAAATCGCCGTGGGAACCGAGCACAGTTGCATTGACTTCGGCGATTGAAACACCCAATTCCATTGCAATAAAAGTTTGAAAGCGGGATGAGTCGAGAATTCCAGCCATACCCATGACTCGGTGTTTTGGTAAACCCGTAGCTTCCCACGCTAGATAAGTCATAATGTCTAGGGGATTTGTGACTACGATTAAGATTGCTTCGGGGGAATGGGCGATCGCGCTTTTTGCAGCTTCGGTAACAATTGCAGCGTTGATTTTAATTAAATCTTCGCGATTGATACCGGGTTGGCGCGGGATGCCGGCGGCAATAACGATGATATTTGAGTTAGCTGTATCTGTATAATCGTTTGTACCGACGATTTGGCGATCGTGGCGTTCGACTCCCCTAGCTTGCATCAAGTCCAAAGCAACACCCTGCGGCCAACCTTCGACAATATCTAGCAATACTACATCTGCTAAATTTTTTTCGGCAATTCGTTGGGCTAAGGTGCTACCGACTTTGCCTGCACCGATAATTGAGACGCGGGTTGATGGATAATTTGAGGGGGAATTCATTCGATTTTAGATTCTAGATTTTACAGTCTTGGACGCATCAATAACATATTTCGGTCATTGCGAGGAACGAAGCAATCGCAGCATCTGTTTTTTCATCGGTTCTATGTAAGTCTTCTTTTAGATTTTAAGATTGAGCTTAATTGGGGGAAGGTGCGCGGTGCACACCCTACCTTAGATCAAGAACCGTGATGTTTAGTTTCGGTGAGTTAGTTAAAATCTTCGAGTTGGTCTACGCGCAGCCAAATATTGGGGGTGGGGACTTTGCCGAATTTGACGAAGGCGTACTCGCCGCGAACATCCATCACTTCGCCTTTTGTTTCAAATAGATAGGAGGAAAAGCGCGGATCACTGGCTTGGGCTTCTAGGCTGTTTTCCAATTTTTCGCGAATTGCGCGGACTATGCTACCTTTTTTGATTGCCATGATTTGCTCTTCTTAATTTATAAAAGTATACAAATTTTAATGCTGATTTGGCTTTAATACCAGATTGGAGTTACAAATTCCCGGTTGGAGTCGTGGCCAGAAACCGGGTTTTTAAGCCCAAATACTTGCTGAAAACCGTAAATCTCGGTTTAAAAACCCGGTTTCTTTGTGGGCGAGTAGGTTGGCGGTTGATTGAGTCGGCGGTTGATTGAGTCGGCGGTTGATTGAGTCGGCGGTTGAAACCGCGACTACACAAACGATGTCCGCCTCCGCGGACAAAGAGAGTGGGAAGAGTCGGGGGTTGATTGAGTCGGCGGTTGAAACCGCGACTACACAAACCAAGTCTGCCTCCGCAGACTGAAGATTGAGAAGTTATTTCTGACAAACGGGGCAGAAATGAGTCGATCGCCCTGCTAATTTTATCTTTTCGATGGTTGTCGAGCAAGTGCGACAAGGTTGACCAGCGCGATTGTACACCCACGCCACACCGCCGTAGTTGCCGTTTACGCCTTGGACGTTGAGAAAATTACTGAAAGTGGTGCCGCCAGAGGCGATCGCCTTGTCGAGCACTTGAATGATAGCTGAATGGATGCGATCGATTTGCTCTCTTGTCAAATCCGCGCACAGAGTTGTCGGCATCACTCCCGACAAAAACAAAGTTTCGTCTGCGTAAATATTGCCCAAACCCGCTACCAGTGCCTGGTCTAGCAATGCTGTTTTAATTGGTCGCGCCCGTCTGTGTAGCTTGCGGGCCAAATATTCTGTGGTAAATTCCTCTGAAAACGGTTCCGGGCCTAGGAGTTTCAGGCCGGTAACTGTGCTGTCCACTTCTGTTTCTGCTGGTACATACCACATTTGCCCGAAGGTGCGCTGGTCTACAAACCGCAGTTCTCGGTTTCCCTCAAAAAATAGCCGGACTCGCGCGTGTTTGGGCAGGGTTTCGGATTCGTTCACCCACAGCAATTGTCCGGTCATCCGCAGGTGAACGCCCAACCAGCCCGCTTTTGAGGGCAGAAGGGATGAGACACAAGGGAGAAGCGAAGATGAATCGGGAAGGGCGGGCCAGGGGGCACCGCCCCTACATGGTGGGAATTGAGATAGTTCTGCCAGGAGGTATTTGCCGCGCCGATACCAAGATGCGATCGACTTTCCTTTGAGTTTTGTCAAAAAATCGGTCGCAGAGATTGAGCGGGCGATCGAGCTATTTAACAGCACGTCTCCACCCAAAATTTCTCGATCGAGGGTAAGTTGATTCAAACCCCGGCAAATAGTTTCAACTTCTGGCAGTTCTGGCACAATTAGCGTTGTTCTGTTCCTTGATTGGGCGAACCTTCGACGCTGCCGGGAATTTCTTCGCCCGGTTTGCTGCCGGTCGCAGTTTTCGGCTGCTGAGGGGTTGCTCCGCTGCCTGTTTTGCGGGTTTTCGGGTCGATGGTGGTTTGCTTGCCGCCGGAAGCTACTGGAGTCGATGCTTTGGCTTTTGCTTTGGGGGCTGCCACTTCCACTACTTCGCTTTGGGCGAAGTTGTTGGTGTTGACGCCTGCATAATTTACGGTGTTAAAGCGAACGATAACTGGGTATTTAATGCCGCTTTGGTCTACCGTAGCAACGGTGCCCACTTCTTGATACCAGAAGGATTCTTTGCGGAGAATCCGGACTGTCGAACCGCGTTGAACCATGAGCTTTGTTTCCTTTCCGATAAATAAACGGATCGAGCCATTTTTTTTACTCTAGTCGATCGCGCGCCGCATTTAAAGTCTGTAACGAAATTCTTGCCTGGGGCTCCCTTTTTTCGTTACAGCTTTGTAAAGAAAAGTAAATCTTTTTGTTGGCGATCGCTGGAGTTAAAAAATTAATAAACAAATATTATCCGTTAAATACAAGCAGGGCGATCGGGTTGAAAAAAAACTTTACAAATAAAAGAACAGCCGGCCTGGTTGTTGCCGGGGCCGCCTGGGGTGAAAAACCCCTGTCTCATAGCTAAAGTCGTCGGTAGCCGACTGATTTTGACATCAGACTTGAGTTGCATAAATATTCGATCGATCTGTTAACCGCAGATTTCCAACGGATCAACGCTGATGGACGCAGATAATTTAATGGCGTTGCTAAATATGCAAATCGCAAAACTATTGTTTACGATATCCTTTCCTGTAGAAACCCAATTGCTGCGTCCCCAACTATCTAAGGAATGAAAATATAAAGGACTGTAGGAGGTGATTAAGTTATTAAGTTTTCGATCCTAAGTCAAAATCGAGCCACTCATCATCCGGCGATATCTCCGATCCAATTCATCCCGAACCACCGGCCACTGATTCAAACTTTCATCACTCTCAATTACCATTTGAGCCGCCGCCCTCGCCAACTCCAAAACCTCCTGATCCTCAACCAAACTCGCCAAAGCAAAATCCGGCAAACCCGACTGTCGCATTCCCAAAACCTGACCGGGGCCGCGCAATCTCATATCCATTTCCGCAATAAAAAAGCCATCTTGAGATTGTTCTAAAACCTTCATTCGCTGCATAGCTTCCGCAGTCTTAGAACCGGGCATTAATAAACAATAGGAACGGCTTTTGCCCCGACCAACTCGACCCCGCAACTGGTGCAATTGCGACAGTCCAAAACGCTCCGAATTTTCAATCATCATTACCGTTGCATTCGGCACGTCTACTCCGACTTCCACCACAGTAGTAGATACTAAAATATCAGTTTCTTTGTCCCGAAACTTAGTAATTGCCTCATCTTTGTCAGCACTGCTCATCCTACCGTGGAGCAAACCTACCCTAAATTCAGGAAATATACTTTTTTCGAGTTTCTCTTTTTCCTCAATTGCCGATCGCACATCCAACTTTTCCGACTCCTCCACCAGCGGTAGCACCACATAAACCTGATGCCCGCTCGCCACTTCCCGCCGAATCAAATCATAAGCTTGACTGCGTTCTTTTGCCGACAGAACAGTCGTTTGAATCGGCTGCCTGCCGGGGGGAAGTTCATCAATTTGACTCACGTCTAAATCGCCGTGCAGCGTCAGCGCCAGCGTCCGGGGAATGGGAGTTGCCGTCATCGTCAAAACGTGAGGAGATTCACCTTTTTGCTGCAATTTAGCACGCTGCTGCACGCCGAATCTGTGCTGTTCATCAATTACTGCCAAACCCAATTTATGGAAATTCACCGTATCTTGAATCAGCGCGTGAGTTCCCACTAAAACTGGCAATTCTCCGCTTTCTAATTGGCTGTGAATTTCCCGGCGCTTTGCTACCTTTGTTGAACCAGTTAACAGTTCGACAGACAAGTGCATCAAATTAAACCAACCTACCAATTTGCGGTAATGTTGTTCTGCTAAAACTTCCGTCGGTGCCATTAAAGCGGCTTGATAACCGGATTGAATTGCTGCTAGCATTGCGACTACGGCGACTACGGTTTTGCCAGCGCCGACATCGCCTTGTACTAATCTGTTCATCGGTTGCGGCGAAGCTAAATCGTTGAGGATGTCGTTAATTACTCTTTCCTGAGCATTTGTCAAGGCAAAGGGCAATATTTGATAAAAGTCTTCGATTAATTTGCCGCTAGGAAGGATGACTGCACTAGCTTGAGCTTTTCTTTGGGTTTGGCGGCGCTTTAAGAGTCCTAATTGTAGGTAGAAAAATTCGTCAAAAACTAAGCGGCGGCGGGCGGCGGATAAACAATCGCGATCGAGCGGAAAGTGAATATTTGCCACCGCATCGGCTAAACCCATTAAGCCGTAACGATCGCGCAAATCCTCCGGTAGCGATTCCGACAACAGTTTCGCGGCGGGAATTGCAGCTAAGATCGATCGCCTCACGGAACCAGCATCCACCCCTTCCGTCAGCGGATACACTGGTATCAGGCGGCCGACTTTCATAGATTCGATCGCACCGCCGGAGTCATCTAATACTTCTAACTCAGGATTTTCTAAAGTAATCCCATATTTACCCTGCTTCACCAACCCCGAAGCAGCGAGTACCGCACCAGTACAATACTCGCGCTTTTTGAATTCTTGCCAGCCGCGATTACTGTAGCGAGGGCCTGCAAAAAAGCGACTAATTTTTATTTCTCCGGTGCTGTCTTTTAAAATTACTTCTAATATCGTTAACTTCTTATTTTTCGGGCTAGAAAAGCAATTGCAGCGCTTTACTTCGGCGATTAAAGTGACTGTTTCCCCAGCTACTAACTCGCGAATTCGTACTTGCTTTGCATAGTCGATGTGGTTGCGGGGATAGTAGTAAAGCAAGTCGTATACGGTGTCTAAACCGAGTTTTAGCAAGCGGTTGCCGTTGGCGGGGCCGATGCCGGTCACGCGCGTTAACGGTTGGTCAAGGGTCAGGCTGGATGCTGGGGGTGCTGTACTCAGCGGTGCAGTTCGGGGAACGGAAACTGCTGGGGCACTTGAATCTGGAGCGTTTTGTTCGATCGGGTGCTGGGTTTGTTCTTCCCAAACTTGCTCCATTTGTCTGAGAAAACTGACCGTAATCAAGAGCAAATGCTGGCGCTGTTCGAGATCCTTCTGAGGGTAGATGTCAAATTCAGCAGCTAGTTGTCTAGCTCGATCGCGCGAAGCAGCCACGACAGCACCTGCCAACTGTCTCAAGCTGAGGCCAAGAAACTCGCTGAAGCGGTATTGACTGCCCTGAAGGTCGTTAAATCCGCGATCGGCTTCTACTGAAAGAGCTTTTTGTAATCGCTGCCATTCTGGTCGATCGATAGTCATATCAATTTTAGATTTTAGATTTTAGATTTTAGATTTTAAATTTTTCTTCTAAGCAGTTCCCACAAAAAAAGTATAACACCGAGAACTGAGAAACCCAGTTTATCTAATAAACCTGGTTTCTCAACACCCTAAAAGTTTTACCTTTTCCCCTCGAACCCCGAACCTCGAACCTGCATCCGTTAAATCCGTTAAATCCGTTACATAATCCGTTGCCGAACTTCCTTCTTCCCTCGAAGCTCTTCCTTCTGTCAACTGTCAACCGTCAACCGTCAACCGTCAACTGACAACTGACAACCGTCAACCGTCAACTGACAACTGACAACCGTCAACCGTCAACCGTCAACCGTCAACCGTCAACCGTCAACCGTCAACCGTCAACCGTCAACCGTCAACCGTCAACCGTCAACCGTCAACCGTCAACCGTCAACCGTC
>Ga0105047_10018126_pt1 | contig 10927 bp, 9 predicted proteins | sample MAT04_FD_78384 | JGI IMG/M metagenome (GOLD analysis project Ga0105047, IMG submission 78384) | Freshwater microbial communities from Lake Fryxell liftoff mats and glacier meltwater in Antarctica - MAT-04 (megahit assembly) | ecosystem: Environmental > Aquatic > Freshwater > Ice > Liftoff...
CCCTGCACGCCAATGAGCACGTCGGCATCGAGGTGCCTGGCCGTACGCCTCAGCATGTCGACGTCGAGCATGCCGGGAGCGGTCCCGACCAGCACGGCCACCTCGCCATGACCGTGCCATCCGAGCGCCGCGATGCGGGAGGGCAGTTCGTCGTCGTACTCGCCGCTCAGGATCGAGTCGACGACGAGTGCCTCGAGGCGTGCGTCCCAGAGGCCGCGCGCCTCGGCTGCCCTGGCGTAGACATCGGCCGCCGCAAACGCGATCTCTCGCGAGTACAGCAGGATCGCCTCGCGGAGCGACTCGTCGCGCCCCTTCACCCGCTCTTCGACAACCTCGACGGTCACCTTGATGAGCTGCAGCGTCTGGGTGAGGCTCACCGATCGCAGCAGCTCCCGCGGCGCGGCGCCGAACACATCCGCCGCGATCCACGGGGTCGAGGTGGGGTCATCGAACCAGTGCATGAACGACGTGATGCCCGCCTGCGCGACGAGGCCGACGGCCGAGCGCCGCCCCGGTGGCATGTCGCCGTACCAGGGCAGCGTCTCGTCGAGCCGCTTGAGCGTCGCTGTCGCGAGCTCCCCCGACACGGTCTTCAACCATGCGAGGGTCTGCTCCTTCGAGTGCGCCACCTTCGGTCGCCGGCCGTCGGGGATCGTCAGCTCTCGCCGCCCGTGTTGCCCGACGTGCCGGCGCGCACGTCGTGCAGGCGATACTTGTCGATCGCCTTCTGCGGAACGTCTGCGTCGACCTTGCCCTGCGCGACGAGCGACTCGAGTGCGCGCACGGCGAGAGAGGGCCCGTCGATCTTGAAGAAGCGGCGGGCGGCCGCCCTCGTGTCGGAGAACCCGAAGCCGTCGGCCCCGAGTGTCGCGAAGTCCCCAGGCACGAACTGCCGCACCTGGTCGGGCACGGCGTGCATGAAGTCGGTGACCGCGACGAACGGGCCCTCGGCTTGAGCGAGCTTCCCCGTGAGGTACGGCACGCGCGTCTCGGCGTCGGGGTAGAGGAAGTTCTGCTCGAGCGCGTCGAGCCCTTCGCGGCGCAGTTCCGTCCACGAGGTCACCGACCAGACATCCGCCGAGACGCCCCAGTCGTCGGCGAGGAGCTTCTGGGCCTCGAGCGCCCAGGGGATCGCGACACCGGAGGCCATCAGTTGCGCCTTCGGCCCCGACTGCTCCGAGGCGTGGAGCAGGTAGATGCCCTTGAGCAGTCCATCGACGTCGAGGTTCTCCGGCTCGGCCGGCTGCACGAGCGGCTCGTTGTAGACGGTGATGTAGTACATGACGTTCGGGTCAACGTGCGTCTCGCTGTACATCCGGTCAAGTCCCGCCTGCACGATGTGGCCGAGCTCATACCCGTACGCGGGGTCGTACGACACGACGGCGGGGTTGGTCGACGCGAGCAGCAGAGAGTGGCCGTCGGCGTGCTGGAGGCCCTCGCCCGTCAGCGTGGTGCGCCCGGCGGTCGCCCCGATGATGAACCCGCGGGCCATCTGGTCGCCCGCCGCCCACATCGCGTCTCCGGTGCGCTGGAACCCGAACATCGAGTAGAAGACGTAGACGGGGATAAGCGCCTCGCCGTGCGTCGAGTACGAGGTGCCGGCCGCGGTGAATGCGGCGAACGCGCCCGCCTCGTTGATCCCGACGTGCAGGATCTGGCCCTGCGGGCTCTCCTTGTAGGCGAGCAGCTGGGCACGGTCCACGGAGGTGTACTGCTGGCCCTTGGGGTTGTAGATCTTCGAGGTGGGGAAGTAGGCGTCCATGCCGAAGGTGCGGGCCTCGTCGGGGATGATCGGCACGATGCGGTGGCCGAATCCCTTCGACCTGAGCAGGTCCTTCAGCAGGCGCGCGAAGGCCATGGTGGTGGCAATCTCCTGCTTGCCCGAGCCGCGCTTCACGACGTCATACGTGGGTGTGGCCGGCAGGTTCACCTGGGTGAACCGCGAGCGACGCTCCGGCACGTAGCCGCCGAGGGCCTGACGGCGCTCGTGCAGGTACTGGATCGCCTCGTCGTCGTCGCCGGGGTGGTAGTACGGCGGCATGTACGGGTCTTCTTCCAGCTTCGCGTCCGTGATCGGGATGCGCATCTCGTCGCGGAACTGCTTCAGATTGTCGAGCGTGAGCTTCTTCATCTGATGGGTCGCGTTGCGTCCCTCGAACGACGGTCCGAGACCGTAGCCCTTCACTGTCTTCGCGAGGATCACGGTGGGCTGGCCCTTGTGCTCGGCCGCCGCCGTGAATGCCGCATACACCTTGCGGTAGTCGTGGCCGCCGCGCTTGAGGCCCCAGACCTGCTCGTCGCTGTAGTCCTTGACCATCTCGAGCGTGCGCGGGTCGCGCCCGAAGAAGTTTTCGCGCACGTATGCGCCGCTCTCCGCCTTGTAGGTCTGGTAGTCGCCATCCGGCGTGCGGTTCATGAGGTCGCGCAGGGCGCCCTCGGTGTCCTTCGCGAGCAGGTCATCCCACTCGCGTCCCCAGACGACCTTGATGACGTTCCACCCGGCGCCGCGGAAGAAGCTCTCGAGTTCCTGGATGATCTTGCCGTTGCCGCGCACCGGTCCGTCGAGGCGCTGCAGGTTGCAATTGATGACGAAGTTCAGATTGTCGAGGCCCTCGTTGGTGGCCCACTGGAGCGCGCCCCGGCTCTCGACCTCGTCCATCTCGCCGTCGCCGAGGAACGCCCAGACCTGTTGGTCGGAGGCGTCCTTGATGCCGCGGTTGGTGAGGTACTTGTTCGACTGCGCCTGGTAGATCGCGTTGATCGGCCCAAGGCCCATCGACACGGTCGGGAACTGCCAGAAGTCCTTCATCAGGCGCGGGTGCGGGTACGACGAGAGCCCGCCGGCGTCGTGCGACTTTTCCTGCCGGAAGCCGTCGAGCTGATCGGTGCTCAGCCGGCCCTCGAGGTAGGCGCGGGCGTACATGCCGGGGGAGGCGTGCCCCTGGTAGAAGATCTGGTCGCCGCCGCCAGCGTGGTGCTGGCCGCGGAAGAAGTAGTTGTGGCCGACCTCGTAGAGGGAGGCCGACGACGCGTAGGTCGAGATGTGCCCGCCGACGCCAATGCCGGGGCGCTGCGCGCGGTGCACCGTGATAGCCGCGTTCCAGCGGATCCACGCGCGGTAACGGCGCTCGATCGCTTCGTCACCGGGAAACTCGGGCTCGTTGTCCGCCGCGATGGTATTCAGATAGTCCGTAGTCGGAACCATCGGCACGCCGAGGTGCAGCTCCTTCGACCGCTTGAGCAGGCTGAGCATGATCTGCCGCCCGCGCTCGTGGCCCTGGACCGCGACGAGCGCGTCCAGGGATTCCTGCCACTCGGCAGTTTCTTCGGGGTCCTTATCGATGTTGTTGACCGAATATGGATCCTGATCGTTGACCGTCACCGTTGACCTCGCTCTTGTTCGCGGATTCGCCGTGGTTGTGTGGATTGCCATGTGGAAGGTCCGGATCGGGTTTCGAGTGGCGGACCTGCCATTGGGCGTATCGAGTCTAGTTGCACGGGCCGGGACGGGTCCGACATGACCGACCGCGCGGGCGGGGCACCGTCCACCCCCGCGCGCGTAGGATGTGGGTCTGGGGTTCGCGGTTCCGCGGGCACCGGGCGGGAGGAGGCGAGATGCTGCTGCCCGAGGACACCCCGGCACCGGAGTTCGAGCTCGCCGACCAGTTCGGTGCGGCGTGCGCACTGTCCGACCTCCGCGGGCGCCGGGGCGTCGCGCTCGTGTTCTTCCCCCTTGCCTTCTCGCCCACCTGCACGGGGGAGTGGCGCAGCCTGCACGAGAGCCGCGATCTCTTCGACGCGGCGGGGGTGCGCGTTGTCGGCATCTCGGTCGACTCGACCGCCTCGCTGCGGGCGTACGCCGAGCGTGAGGGGCTGGATGCCACCCTCCTCGCCGACTTCTGGCCCCACGGGGCGGTCGCGCGGCGATACGGGGCGTTCCTCGAGCAGCGGGGGTTCGCGACGCGCGCGACCTACCTCATCGACGCCGCCGGCATCATCCGCGTGCGCTTCGCCAGTCCTCCGGGCGAGGCGCGCCCGATCGACGCGTACCGCGCCGCGATCGCTACGCTCGCCGCCACCACCGCGACCGCGACCACCGCTGCCGACGCTGTAGGGACCGGGCGCGACTGACCCCGGCAGGGCTCGGTTGACCGCGGCGGGGCTCCGCAAGTCCCGGCGCGCCGTGTCGCGAAGGCCCTCCACTCCCTCGAGAGCCGATGCGGGATGGCAACGACGAGGGGCACGACCAGCAGCGCGAAGATCGTTGGGAGAATCCACGCCGGCACTATCTGCACCTCGGCGGGGCACCGCGTTCAGGGCGATCGCGGCGATAATGGCGACGAGAACCGGCCACCGGTGCTCCGGGCGTGTCGCGATGCCGTGCCCGCTCATGTTCGCGAGTGCAATCCTGTAGCATCGTTGAGCGTTGTTCCAGTGGAACGACGGGCCTTTAGCTCAGTTGGTAGAGCGCCACGTTTACACCGTGGATGTCATCGGTTCGAGCCCGGTAGGGCCCACCTTTCTCTTTCAAGTCAGAGGCCGGTCATAGTGCCGATGGACCTCCTCCGTAGCTGCCCGAAGCGTCGCGGCGGAGGATAGCTCCGGTGGAGCTTTTCCGGGGACACGAGGCGCAGATCCAGGCGGTGAGTGCTCCGGCGGTCGGAGTCGCGGGACGGCAGTTCGGACCGTGGTCGTGATGCGCCGCGCCGCGTGATGTGCTGGGGAGATGACGCGTCTATTGCTGCTGGCCGACACGCATGTGCCGACCCGAGCCCGAGCGCTGTCCTCCCAGGTCTGGCGGGAGGTCGAGTGTGCCGATTTGGTCATCCACGCGGGGGACTGGATCGACACCGAACTATTCGACAGGATGACGGCTCGCGCGGCCCGTCTTGTCGGCGTCTGGGGCAACAACGATCCGATGGATTTGCGGGAGCGCCTGCCGGAGATCGCGCGGGTCGAGGTCGATGGTGTTCGCATCGCCGTTGTGCACGAGACGGGCCCGGCTCGTGGGCGCGAGGCGCGCAGCGATGAGCTGTTCCCGGATGCCGATGTGCTCGTCTTCGGCCACAGCCACATTCCGTGGGATTCGGTGTCGCCAGGCGGGCTACGCCTGCTCAATCCCGGGTCGCCGACGGACCGACGGCGGATGCCGACCTGCACCTACCTGACGGCAGTGGCCGACGCCGGGCGGTTGCGCGACGTGAGGGTCGTCGACACTGAACGGTGAATCGGAAGGCGGCGACCCGGTACCGGGTGCCGGCGAACCACGTGAGCGGGAAAGCCAAGGTAGCTACTGGCCGCATTCAGTATTCCCTCGCTGGCTGAATCGCCTGCGGGGACTGGAGCAGCGGTAGGCCCCGCCCGTCACGCGCAGGGGCCGACCCTAACCGAGGCCGACGGCCGTCGCACGTGCGGCATCAGGCACCCGGCTACCAGGGCGCCGAACCCTCCCCAGACCAGGTCTCCGATCGAGTCGACGTACCCCACGAATATCTCCCCGTCGATGAAGGTGTGCCCAAACCACTCCCAGATCTCCCACAGCACCCCGAGCGACAGACCGACGGCGGTGGTCATCACCACGGCCGAGAGCATCGGCCGTGGGAGCGTGGTGGCGTCGGCAAGAATCCGGCCCCGCACGAGCAGCACGTAGAGCACCGCGGCGCAGAGGCCGTTGGTGAGGAAGTGCACCGGAATATCCCACCATCGCGTCGTGATGTAGATTTCCAGCACGCTGCTCCACGCCGCGACGAGGATCACGATGCCGAAGGCGATGTCGACGCTCGGGCGGAGGTCCATCACCCGGGGAAGCAGCATCCCCCCGGCGACGACCGCGAGGCTTGCCCCCTCCACCGGGCCCCACCCGATTCCCGCGACCACGATGCCGACTACCGCCAGCAGCCGCAGCGCATCGGCGGTCATCTCGGCGGCGCCCCGTGGCGCCCGCAGGAGTGTCCGGACCATGTCAGATCACCGCCAGCGCCGTCAGGGCACTGCCTGGATCACGGCCGCGACGACGAGCGCGATCAGGCACCAGAGAAGGAGGAATGAAGCGACCGCGATGGCGAGACCCCCTGCACGGTCGGAGGTGCGCCGGGGCGCGGTGATGTCCGCATCGGGTCTTCCGCGAACTCCGGACGGCATTCCTCCATGGTGAAGCTCCCACCTGGGAAATGGTGCCGACACGGCCGATCTGTGGAGAGGTCACCCGCCGGTCGGATGCGGCATGATGGGTTGGGTGTGTGGTCGATTCGTTGTCGCGGGGGAGCGCCGCGACCTGCTCGGACTGTTCGAGATCGAGATCGAGGGGGACGGCATCCCCGGCCCGTCGTGGAACATCCGGCCCACCGACCAGATCCCGGTGGTCATCGACTCCGTGAGGGGCGACGAACTGCCCGTGAGACGTCTGGCTGCCGCGCGTTGGTCGCTCACCCCGTCATCCTCTCCCACGCTCGCCACGCCATTCCCCACTTTCAACGCGCGCTCGGAGAGCGCCGCGGAAAAGCCGGCCTTCGCCGCCTCCGTCAGGTCCAAGCGCGCACTCATCCCCGCGTCCGGCTACTACGAGTGGAAGACAGAGGGTGCGGTGAAGACGCCGTACTACATCCACCCGCCCGAGGGCATGATGGCGTTCGCCGGGATGTACTCGTGGTGGAGGGACGCGTCGCTCGCCGCCGACGACCCCGCCCGCTGGGTGCTCACCGCGACCATCCTCACCCGGGAGGCCGTCGGGGAGCTGCGCGCGATACACGACCGCTCGCCGGTCGCTCTGCCCCGGGAATGGTGGGACGACTGGCTCGACCCGACGATCGAGGCCGAGCAGTCCTTCGTCGACGCCGCCGTGCTGGCCTCGCTGCCGGTGAGTGAGTCGCTCGAGGCGCGCGAGGTCGCCCCCCTCCGCGGCGAGGATCGGGCCGAGTTGGTCAACCCCGCCTAGGCTGGGACGGCAAAAGACGACAGCGACGGATTGAGGATGCCCGATGGCGAAAAAGCGCAAGGACCAACTCGGCTTCATGGGCCTGGTGTCGACGATCCTGAAGAACCGGTCGCAGCAGAAGTCGATGATGAAGGCACGTAACGTCAAGGGGATCGAGCCGGAGCCTGAGCCGAAGGTCAAGCGGCCCAAGGAGACGCGCTCGACGGAGGAAATCCGGGCGGGCGTCGACGCGACGAGGACCACGCTCGTCGAGACCGTCGCCCGGATCAGGTACGACCTCGACGTTCCCGCGCGGGCCAAAGACCTGCGCGATCGCATCGCCGCCAGGGTGCCGGCCGAATACAAGGGCGAACCGGCAGCGACCGTCATCGCTGGACTGATCTTCGCCGCGGGCACCGGAATCATCGCCGGCCTAGCGGCCCTGCGCGGTTCGCGCCCCCGCTGACCGCCCGGGCGCGCTCCGCCAGCCCGCTCGCCCGCCACCAGCCCGCTCGCTCGCCCGCCACCAGATTGGCTGCCGGTATGCGAGGATCCGCCCCTTCCCGTCAGACGGCCGCAGCCGCGGCCCTCGTCGTCGCGTCGGTGCTGTGGGGCACCACAGGAACCGCGGCCAGCTTCCTGCCCGACAACGTCAGCCCGCTCGCGACCGGTGCGGCAACGATGGCCATCGGGGGAGCGCTGCTCTTTGTGGTGTCGGCCCGCGGGGCGCTCGCGGCGCTCTCCGACCCTCGGGCGCGTCGATGGGTGGCCCTCGGCGCCGTCGGCGTTTTCGTCTATCCGCTCGCGTTCTACTCCGCGATGGACCTCGCCGGGGTCGCGATCGGCAATGTGGTCGCGCTCGGGTCAGGGCCCCTCTTTGCGGCACTCCTCGAGTGGGTCCTCGAGCATCGGCGCCCCTCGAAGCGCTGGGGCGGCGCCACCGTGCTCGCCATCGTCGGCATCGCGGCGCTCGCCCTGGGCGCGCGGCAGGGGTCCGCGGCGGCCGACGGCGTGCTGCCCGGTGTGATCGTCGGCCTCGCGGCCGGTGCCTCCTACGCCCTCTACACCTACGCGTCGTCGCGGGCGATCGGCACAGGACACCGGGGGAGGTCGGTCATGGGGGCGATGTTCGGCGTCGGCGCCGTGCTCCTCTCCCCGGTGCTCCTGGCCTACGGCGACACCCTTGTGCAATCGGGCGGCACGATCGCGATCACGGCGTACTTGGCTGTCGGCCCGATGTTCGTCGCGTACCTGTTCTTCGGGGCCGCGCTGCTCAGCCTCCGCAGCAGCACTGTGACCACCATCACCCTGCTCGAACCGGTCGTGGCGACCCTGCTCGCGGTGCTCGTCGTCGGCGAGCGCCTCGCGGTGCTCGGCTGGCTCGGCATCGCCCTCATCCTCGCCGGCGTCGCGATCACCGCAACGGGCACGAGGTGGCCACCGTCCCCTCGATAGACTTGCACGCGTGTCAGCAACCATCGCAGAGGTAGGTTCCGTCGTCGAACGACTCTGGCCGATGTCGGGCGCCGAATCCTGGGACACCCCCGGACTCGTGACGGGCAACCCGGCCGCGCCGGTCACCCGCATCCACCTCGCCGTCGACGCGGTCGCCGACACGGTGGACGAGGCGATCGCGCTCGGTGCCCAGCTGTTACTCGTGCACCACCCGCTGCTACTGCGCGGCATCACCTCGGTCTCCGAGGACCGTTACAAGGGCGCGATGATCGCGCGCCTGATCCGCGCGGACTGCGCACTCCTCGCCGCGCACACGAACGCCGACGTGGCCGAGACCGGCACCTCGGCCGTCTTCGCCGAGCGGCTCCACCTCCGCGGCGTGAGGCCGATCGTGACCGGAAGTGAGGCCGGCCGGGGACTGGGGCGGGTCGGAAGGCTGCCGGAGCCCACGACCCTGGGCCGACTGGCACGAGCGCTCGCTGAAATCCTCCCCGCGACGGCGACGGGTATCCGCGTCTCGGGCGACTACGACGCGCCGGTGAGCACCGTCGCAGTATGCGGAGGGGCGGGGGACTCCCTGCTCTCCGAGCGGGAAGTGCTGGGCGCCGATGTGTACATCACCTCCGACCTGCGTCATCACCCCGCGTCGGAGGCGAGAGAAAACGCCAGGGTCTCCGCCGGGCCCGCCCTCATCGACGTCGCCCACTGGGCGAGCGAATGGCTCTGGCTCGCCACGGCGGCCGGCGAGCTGCGCGAGGCGCTGCCCGGTATCACCGTGACTGTGAGCGAGCTCCGAACCGACCCGTGGGACTTCGTCGTCGTGCAGTGAAGCACCACCCGAACGCCCCGAATGCCCGGTCATCCGACCAGATCACCGCCACTCGACCAGTGAATGAGGCACCATGGCCCTGAAAGCCAGCCCTGAAGACCAGGCACGACTGCTCGACCTGCAGAACCTCGATACGAAGATCCAGCAGCTCGACCACCGTGGGAGAAACCTCCCGGAGGTCGCGAAAATCGCCGCCATTGCCACCGCGGCGGAGAAGCTCCGCCTGCAGCGCGCGCGGGAGACGGGCACGGTCGAGGACGCACGCACCGAGCTCTCCCGGATCGAATCGGATGTCGCGGTCATCGAGGCCCGCATCGCGCGGGACGACGCCCGGCTGCAGGCGTCGTCGTCGGTCAAGGACGTCCAGGGGCTCGAGCACGAGCTCAGCGGACTCCGCCGCCGCCACGAGGAGCTCGAGGACGCCGAGCTCACCGTGATGGAGAAGCTCGAGAGCCTCGAGAACGGGGTGCGGATGACGGCAGCGGAGCACACGGCCGCGCTGGAGGAGATCGAGTCGAGCGAGGCCGCGCGGGACGCGGGCCTTGCGGTGATCGCCGGAGAGCGCGCGGCGGCGGTAGCGAACCGGGCGACGATCGCTACCTCGCTGTCGGGCGAGCTCCTGACGCTCTATGAGCGGCAGCGCGCGCGGTACGGCCTCGGGGCATCACATCTGCGCGGGGGAGTGTCCAGCGCAAGCGGTGTGAAGCTGCTCGAGAACGAGATGGCAATCGTGCGCGCGGCCGCTCCCGACGACGTGCTGATCTGCCCGGACAGCCAGGCGGTCCTCGTGCGCACGAGCGAATCCGGGCTGAACACCGGCGCCCCGGCCGACTCCCGGTAGGATTGGCAGCGCGAATGGGTCGGCAAGACGGTCGCGTCATCCACCGGTCCTGAAAGGGGCATCGGGGGTGCCGAGGAACGTCCGGGCTCCACAGAGCAGGGCGGTGGGTAACACCCACCCGGAGTAATCCGCGAGATAGTGCAACAGAAAGCAGACCGCCACACGCGCAGGCGTGGGGTAAGGGTGAAACGGTGGTGTAAGAGACCACCAGCGACTCGGGTGACCGGTCGGCTAGGTAAACCTCGCCCGGAGCAAGGTCAGACAGGGAACGTTTGAGGCTGCTCGCCGAGTTCCCGGGTAGACCGCTGGAGGGCTGCGGCAACGTAGTCCCAAGATAGATGGCCGTCACTCGCGCTCGGCCGCAAGGCTGGGTGTGGGCACAGAACCCGGCGTACCAGCCGGCCCATTCGCGTAATCTCGGAGGATGTTCGACGCAGGCTTCCGCGATCGGGTTTACGCTGCCGCGGAGCGCATCGAGGCGCGCAAGGGAGTCGACCCACTCGATCTGCGGCAGTCGATGGCGGCGACCACCGACGACCGACTGGAGATGCTCCCGCGTTCGATCGGGATCGGCCTGGGCGCGATGGCCTTCGCCGTCGCGATCGCGAGCTTCGGGTTCCTGCTCGACCCGGTCACCGGACCCGGATACGCCGGGACGACGGTATTCGTCCTCGTTGGCGCCGTGCTGGCGGTCGGCTCCGCCGCCTCCGTCGTCGTCGCGAGGGCGGCGAGGTCGCGGAGGCCGCAGCGCGACCGCTACGAGGATGCCTGGGCGCGCCTCGCGGTGGAGGTCTGGCCCGCGCCGCGCTACCAGTTGTTCGACGGCGTTCGCTCCGCCGGATCGGGCTACTCCCGCACGGAATTCCTCCTGGCGCTGCGTGACGACGAC
>Ga0105047_10018128_pt1 | contig 10926 bp, 6 predicted proteins | sample MAT04_FD_78384 | JGI IMG/M metagenome (GOLD analysis project Ga0105047, IMG submission 78384) | Freshwater microbial communities from Lake Fryxell liftoff mats and glacier meltwater in Antarctica - MAT-04 (megahit assembly) | ecosystem: Environmental > Aquatic > Freshwater > Ice > Liftoff...
ACGTTCGCCTTCTTGTCGATGACCAGCCGGTTCGCTTCGATGTTTCCGGAAAACTGGCCCTGCAATTTCACCCGCGCCTCGCCGGTGCAGACGAGGACACCCCGCAATCGACCTTCGATGAGCGCCGCGCCGCAGGCGATTTTCGCGCTCGTGACATCGGCCTTTGAGGAAAGCACCACCTCACCCTGCGTCTGAATGCTGCGGCCAAACGGCCCCGCGATTTTGAAATCGCGCAGGTCCACATACGAGCTGCACTGCGGGCAGATGCTGGACTGCGCCGCGCTGCTCACCTGCTGCCGATGCCCGCAACTGAAGCAGCAGATGTCCCGGATTTTCTCTCCCGAGACCATCTTCGACAGCTTGTCGAAAAGCGACGGCCCCTTGAGGCTCGCGACCTCCTTGGCCAGCAGTTTCTCGATCGAGTAATGCTGTCCGCACTTGCGGCAGAAAGTCGATTTCGCGAACGCCGACTCCAACTGACTGAACCCGCAATGCGGGCAGTCAGCGCTGACTTTGTCAGACTGCTTCGGAGTATTGGCGCTGGCCACGACGGGCCGTTCTTAGCGGGCCGCCGCGGGACGGGCCGCTTCCTGGCGTGCGCCTTCATTCTGCGGACGCGCCGCGCCCTTCACCGGAGTGACTTCCGAGCGGCCGACGAACGTCGCGCCTTCCTCGATGACGAGACGCGCCGCCTTCAGATCGCCATGCAGCACCGCGCGGGCTTTGAGTTCGCAGCGCTCATCCACCGTGATGTTGCCATGCACTTTGCCGAGCACGGTCGCAGATTTCGTCCTGATCTCGCCGCGGATCTCTGCGTTCTCCCCCACCGTCAGCGTGCCGTTGGAAGTGATCTCGCCCTCGACCTTGCCGTCGATGGTGAGTTCGTTCTGAAACTTGATGGAGCCTTTGATTTCGACGTCCGCGGAGAGGAGGTTTTTGCCGTTGGAGAGTTCAGCCATGGGAGTGATGTATGTGGGTTGCTAAATGAGAGGTGTGATTCCTCGGAGACGCCTTTTTCGTGAGTCGAAAACGCCCCGCGGAGACCGTGTGGCGGCGACTATGGTCCCGGGTAAAAAACGTGTCAACGCCCAGCACGGCGTGGCGTGAAGATTCGGACGCAGTTCCGGCTTCCGGGGCAAGTTTGTCTTGTTGGGCCATCGGAAAAATTGATCCTCCGCGGCGGTGAGCTTAGAACATCGCTGATATGGGATTTTTTGCCCCGGAATTGATTCTTTTCGACTGCGGGAGCGGTGCCCATCGGGTTGTCGGGAAGACGCCGTTCGTCATCGGCAGCGGAGCGGACGCGGATTGGCGGGTCGAGAGCGCTCAGGTTTCGGCGGAGCACTGCGTGATCCAGCGAAAAGGGCGGGATTACTCTCTCTTCCCAGCCAATGGCACGGGCGAACTGCTGCTGGACGGAATCCTGAGCGCGGGCGGGGAGATCGCGCCGGATTTGGATCATACGCTGATCATCGACGGCCATTTCTTTGCGCTGCGCACCGGAGCGGACCTGAGCAAATGGGTGGACGGACTGAATCACCGGGAGTGGTTCATTTACGACAAGGCGAACTCCGCCAAGTTTGGCCCGTGCGCCTTTCGCGAGCTGCCGTCGCAGGTCAGCAAGATGGTCGCGAGCACGGACACGACGCTGCTGCTTTGCCGGGGGCTGACGTCGATGGGTTTCTACGCGGATCACATCCTGCCCTGGCTCCCGCCGCCCCCGCCGAGCGGGCCGCCGCCGCTGCCGGTGCCGGCGGCGGAGGAAAATCCGATCAATGCGGACTACGGCGAGTTCACCTGCCCGGTGTGCTGGCTGAAATTCGACCGCGGCGACACGATGAACGTGGCGGTGCATGCCTCGCTGCGCGGCGATCCGATGCTCGGCGAGGCGCACATGCAGCGCTTCAGCGCCACGCGTTTCAATGATCGCGGCCAGGCCGTGGACGCGATGGGAATCCCCGCGCCCGACCTCGCCTGCCCGCATTGCCGGCGGAAACTGCCGCCGGGTTTCCTGGATGCGCCGCATCACATTTTCTCCATCGTCGGCGCGCCGTCCTCGGGCAAAAGCTACTACCTGAGTGTGCTCGTGAAGATGCTCCAGACGACGCTCTTCCAGCAGTTCGGCGTGGTCTTTCGCGATGCCGATCCGTCGGAAAACGTGATCCTCAACCAGATGAAGACGCAGCTCTTCACGGCCTCGACGCCGGAGGAAGCGGTGCTCGCGAAGACCGAGCTGGAGGGCGCGATGTACGAGACGCTGCCCCGCCTCGGTCGCAAGGTCCGCCTGCCCAAGCCGTTCATTTTCAACCTCTCCAATCCGCTCGATCACTCGCAGGATTTCTCCGTCGTTTTCTATGACAATGCCGGCGAGCATTTCGAGCCGACGCGGAACAGCGCGGACTCCCCCGGCGCGCAGCACATCGCCGCGGCGTCCGGCATTTTTTTCCTCTTCGATCCGCTCCACAACGCCGAGTTCCGCCGCCGCCTCATCGGCCTCGACGATCCGCAGCTCGATGCCCGGCGCATGGATCAGCAGGACGTCATCCTCGCCGAAACCGAGGTGCGGATTAAGAGCCTGCTCGGGCTCGACTCGCGCCAGCGCATCGCCACGCCGCTCGCGGTCATCGTGGGCAAAAGCGACACCTGGACTCCGCTGCTCGGCGACGCGGAAATCCGCTCGCCGCTGAGCGCGGGCCGGCTGGATCTGGGGATCGTGAAAGCCAATTCGCAGCTCGTCCGCGCACTGCTCCTCGACGTGTGCCCGGCAATCGTCGCGAATGCCGAGGCCATCTCCTCGGACATCATGTATTTCGCCGCCAGCCCGCTCGGATCGTCGCCGGTCGAATTCACCGATTCGCGCGGCATTAAGATGATCGGCCCCGACCCGCAAAAGCTGGCCCCGCGGCATGCGGAAATTCCCACACTCTGGGTGCTCTCGCGCGTCGCGCCGGGGATGGTGCCGCCGACCGGAGAGGAAGGCTGACGCATGGCCTGGCAGCTCATTTACACGAGCGCCCCGCGCCTGCTGGAAGCGGGCCGTTCGGGCTTCGGCACGGTGGCGCGCCATCGGCAGATCAGCCCGCTGCTCGTCTCCGCGATCGAGCGCGCCAGCCAGTTCGCCCGCCAGCCGGGGCTGGACCCGGACCGCGTGGTTTTCGCGCATCGCATCGTCGCCGTGGGCGGCGGGCGCTTTCATGTGCTGAGCTGCATCCGCGATGCCGGCGCGGACTACACCGGACGCACCAATCACATCGCGCATCACCTCATCGCGGAGCCCCGCGAAATCGCCGCGCTCGGCAGCAGCGGCCCATCGCCCGCCGACATTCTTTGCGAGATGGCGTGGGTCACCTCGTGGACTGACGCGCCCCGCCATCTCGACGCCGCCGACGAGATCCCGCTTGCCCATTTCGCCGCGCAGACCTCCGCCGACGGCAGCGCGTGGGCGCGGCTCACCGGCGAGCCGTCGCACGCGTGGCTGCTCGCGAATGGTGAGGCGAGCCGCGGCGCCTACCTCGTCGTGCCCGCCGGGACGGACCTGCGGCCGCTGTTTGCGGAATCCCTCCGGCTGAAGCCCGAGCGCGCGTGGCAAAACGGTTTCATCACCTCCCTCCAGCCGAGCGACGAGCCGTCGGATTTCCGCTGGATCGGTTTGGAATCCACGTCGCCGCTTCGCGCGCAGGCGGAGTCGAGCGGACGCCCAACTCTCGACCTCACCGCGCCCCGCGCGCTGCCGCATGCGGAGGTTTCCGCCGCGGCTTCGGCGCAAGGAGCGTCGCTACCATTCGCGCCCGAAGGATCGGCTGCACGCGAGCCGTCGGCTCCGGCGCGGCGGCAGGAGATCGATCCGTTCCAGACCTACAAACCCACGAGCCGGATGCCTTGGAAATGGATCGTCGCGGGCACCGGCGCGGCGCTGCTGGTCGCCGGGATCGCCGGAACGATGTGGCTGCGCGCCGCCGGACAACAGGAGGTTTTCGAGAGCGAAATCGACCGGGTCCTCGGCAGTGAGAGCACCGGCTATTTCAGCGACGCGACGAAGTCCGATTTGAAGACGGTCCCGGCCGAACTCCGTCCGGTGGCGCTCGACCTTGCCAAAGGCGGCAGGGATTTGGCGCGGGCGAGAAAGGCAGCCTCGAGCAGCGCGAAGGCGGAGGCGATCACGGCGGTCGAAACCGCGAGCGCGGGTTTGCAGAGCGCGGGCAGAAACGTGCCGGCACAAATTTCCGACCTCGTGCGGCAGATGAAGGAAGCGGAAATCGCCACGACAAAAGTCGCGAAAGCCACGCCGCCACCGCGTGAAACTCCGAAGTCCGCCGAGACTCCGCGCCCCGAACATCCGGCAACCAAGCCGCCGCCGGAAACGGTCGCGGAGACTGCTCCAAAAACACCCGCGGCAGCGACGGCGCCGATCTATTTCGTGAACGGCCTCGCGGCTTTGAAAGAGTCGCGGTTTCCGGAGGTCGGCAAAGGTGTGACTTACTTTTTGCGCGCGACAATTTCGAGCGAGCCGGCGCGGCTGATTGATCCCACCGCGCAAGGAAAGCTTCACCGGACTATGACCGAGGGTCCGGTCTTCATCGTGGACGAAACAGCGAAGCAGATCGCACCGACGCCCGCGGGCAGCGCGCTCCATCCGCCCTTTGTCCTGCTCGCCCGCGAGGCCGGCGGTCGCGACGTGGCGCAGTGGTGGGTGGTCGCCGAATCGCCGGTGCCGCTGCTCCCGAAACGCGCCACCGGCCTGACCCGCACCGGCAACCTGCTCAGCCTCGACACGGCCAAACTCGGCCTTCCCGGCGTGCCGAAGAATCCGCTGAAGATGCTGGTGCCAGAGGCCTTCGCGGTCCCGGGAAAGAGAAACGAGTCGCTCGTGCTCAACGATGGGAAAGCCGACCTCGCGCCTCACCGGGCCGAGATCGAGAAACTCCGCGAGGTTGCGAAAACGAGAATCAAGGAGCTGGAGGAAGCTCTTTCCGCCAAGCCCGATCGGGATCCGACACCGGACTTTCGCGAGAAGAAAAAGGTCATCGCAGATACAGTGAAGCGGGACATCGCGAACTGGGCGGCGAAGGAAGACGAGAAGATCGAGAAGACGATGAAGAAGCTCGAAGAGGCCAAACGGAAGGAGCAGCACAAGGCGATTGCGAAGCAGAAACAGGACAAGGAGGATGCTGCCGGCAAAGAGATCAAAGACGGCAGGGGGCCGCTTTTTCAGGAATTGGGGGGCTGCATCGTCGCGCTCTGCACGGACGCGGATTTCCGGGAACGCGATCCGCTCTACACGCTCGGCACTGAACTGCGGGCGCTGAGCGAAAAGGCGGAGGCGAAAGATCAGGCGGGGCTCCTGGCGCGGACGCGGCACAAGGTGCAGGACGCGCTCGGAGGGCTCTCCAGCATGCCCGAGAGCAAGATACGGTACGAGGCCACGCTCAAGGAACTGGCCGCGATGATCCGGCTGATCTCCCCGGAAAATGAGGAGAGCAGAGCAGAGCGCGCAAGGCTGCAGGCGCTGTGGAAGACGCAGTTGCTCGCGAAGCAGGAGGAGCTGCGCGTCATCGCAGCGCATCCTTTGCTCGCCGAGCATTCGCCGCCCATTGCCGTCCGGCTGATGGTCGTCTCCGACGGCGCGGAAATCCCGCTCATGGAGATCGAGTTTTCGTGGTGATTCCCCGCCGATGCAGCCGCTGCTAAAACTCATCCGGCAAATCCGCCAGGCGCTCGGCTCCGGCGGGGCGAATGCGCCGGTGGAGACGCTCGCGGCGGAATACGCGCGGGTCGCAGCGGAAGCGGCGCAACGGCTGGATTCGTGCGCGGTGATGATGGAAAAAGGCAGCGAGTATCAGGCGCTGCAACTCGCCGAGACAGAGCCCGCGCTGCTGGATGTGCTGGCCGTGCTGAGTTTCGCCGAGGCTCCCGAATGGGCGGAGTTCTGCGCAGCGCAGCGCCTTGCGGTGGTGCCCCGCTTTGACACGCGCGCGGTGCAGGCGCTGGACCGGCTGTACGCGAAAGGGATCAGCGCGAATCATCCGCTGTACAAGGATTACCGGTCGGCGGTGAGTTCGCGGGACGATGCAAAGGCGCTCCAGATCATCCGCTCGGTCGTGCGGCTGAATCCGGAGGACGCGAATGCGAAGGCGGAACTGGCGCGCTGGGAGAACAAGTTTTTCCAGCTCAAGCTGCGGGATCTCCGCGCCGCGGTGGCGCGTCAGGAAGAACCCGCGATCCTGCACGAACTCGCGGAACTCGAACGGCTCGCTCCGGCGGCGAAGCTGGCGGAAATGCCTGAGGTGGCGCAGGCCGGAGGGCTGCGGCAAAGGGTCGAGCGAAAAGCCGCGATCGAGCTTTCGGAGAACCTTGTGGCCTCGCTCGCAGCGGAGCGCGAGGCCGGGGCGTGGCGGACGGTCGGCGATTTGCTGGCGCGGCTGGGCACCTTGCAGAGCGAGCATCGATTCCAGCTCCCGCCCGCGGCGGCGGCGCTCTGCGCCACCATGCAGCGCTACGCGGATGAGCAGCGCGCCGCCGCCGGGGAGACGGCGCGCTTTGAGCAGGCCGTGGCCTCCGTCGGCAGCGTGGCGGCGCAGGTGGACGCGCGCCTGCGGAAGCGCCCGCCGCTCAGGCTATCGGAAGGCGAGAGCCTGTTTCGCGATTTCAACCGGCGGTGGAAGGAGGTCGAAGATTTTCAGCGCACCGTGAGCGACGAACTGGGGCAAAGCGTGCGGACGACGGCGGCCGCATTGCGCTCGGCGCTCGACCGCCTGCACCGCCAGCGCCGGATGAAATTGATCGCCATCGCCGGCACCGCCGCCGTCGTCATCGGCACGGCGAGCTGGTTCGCGGTGCAAGCCTACCGCGCGCATGACTACGCAGCGCAACTCGCCGCGCTGCGCGGTGCGGGCCAGGTCGAGGCGGCGGAGAAAATGATCGCGCATCTGCGCACCGCGCAGGCCGGGCTCGCGGCGCGGGCTGCACTCCGCGGTCGGATCGACGCGGTGGAAACGTGGACGCGCGACGAGCGCACGCGGCAGAGCGATGCGGACACGCGTCTGGCCGACTTGGAAAAGGCAGCCGCCGCCCGATTCGCGGAGAGCGAACCGACCGCACTCGCGGGCCAGTTCACGACAGCCGCGGAAGTCATCGCCGCGCTGCCCGCCAGCCTGCGGCCCTCCGCGGCCAGTCGGCTGACGGTGACGCGAAATCAGTTTGAAAGTTTCCTCACCACTTACCGCGAAAAGCTGATCGCGCAGGCCGATGAAGAACTGCTCCGCCTGGAAGCGCTCGCGGCGGCAAAGCTCGGCGACGAGCAGCCGAAGGAGACGATTACCGCGGCGCTGGCGCAGATCGAACCGCCGCTCAAAGCGCTCGAAGCCCGCGCGCACTCCACCATCGCCTTGCTGGAACCGCCCGAAGCTGAGCAGGCACGCGTAACCTCACTACGAAAGCGCTGCGAACTTTTCCAAGGCGAACTCGCCACACTCCGGCGCGTGAATGAAGCGCTCCTCCAGGCCACGACGCTCGACGCTTTCCAGCAAGCCCTGACAGGCTTCAAAGACTCCCGGCTTTCGCAAGCCGGAGAGGTCCAGTACGCGCGCAGGTTGCTCGCGGCGTTTCCCAACCCGGACGAAATCCTCGCGAGCCTGCTGGTGCCCGGCGATCCCGCCGCTTGGGCCGCGGCGAAAGCCGACACCTCAGGCGAAACCTTCGCGCCGGACACCGTACTGCCGGCGGAAATCGGCCGGCTGCTCGCGCTGCGAGAGGACATTTACCTCAATGACATCTGGGACGTGACGCTGGTGGACTACACGCGCAAGAACGCCCGGCGCGACGCCTACGCGCGCGGCGAGGTGAAGGTGGACGGCCCGCGCGAAGTCGGCGACGGCTCGCGGACGACCACTTGGACGGGCGCGATCTTCGACCCCGCGCTCAAGACCGGAAATCCCGCATTCGCTCCGCTGAAGCTCCACTCCAGCCGCACAGCGTATGGCGTCGGCGGCACCGGGGAGATCGCCGCGAGCCGCCTCAGCGCCGTGTCGCAAAGCCTCGCGCGCCTCGAACTCAACCGGATGACCGACGCCACCGGCGAGCGTTTTGAAAAACCCCTCCTCCGCGTCTTCGATGACCTCGTGCAGCAGAAAGACGCGAACCCGGTCTTCAAGGCCTTCATGATGCAGCAGCTCGGCGCGATGCTCGCTCCGCGGCCCCACGCCTGGGGCCTTCATTACTGCCCGACCCTGAAGAGCGACCTCGCCCGGCTCGCCGTTCTCACCGGCGAAGCCGCGTTTCGCAGCGAGGACTGGCTGATGGAGCGAAAGCGCGCCCAGTTCTCTGCGAAACTGACACCGTTTTTTGCCGAACTCGCGAACCGAAACTACCTCGCGGAGGCTCGCCTGAACCGCGAAGTGATCCGTGCGGCGCTCAAAGCCGGGCTGCAATTCGGCGGCTACATCGACAGCGAACTGCACGCGCGGGTCCTCGCTCAAGCACCCGACGACGGGCTCTGGGCGCTGCGGTCGCAAGGCGGAGTGGTCGCCCGCTTTCGGAGGCCGGAGGGCGACGCGAAGGTGGGCGAGGATTACGCCGTTTTCTCGCCCATCTTTTTCGTCCCCATCGATCCCGCCGCGCTGCTCAAAAACGGCGCGCACAAAACTCCCGGCCCGGAAAAACCGAAGCCGCCAGCGAGCCCGTTTTTCGAACCATGACCACGCCCGCCGGGAAATATCTCCTGCTGTGGAAAGGGCGGCAAACCGGCCCTTTCGCGCTCGATGAAATCCGCGCCAAACTGACCGCGGGCGAGATTAGCCGCATGCACCAGATCGGCGTGGCCGGCGGCTGGCAGGTCCTCGATGAATTTCTCGAAAAGGTCCGACCCGACCCGGTGCGACCCCTCTTTCCGCCCCATCCCCTGCAGCCACCCTCCGAACCGCCCGCCCACACCAGCCGCCTCGCCATCGCCGCGCTGATCATGGGCCTCTGCACCTTCATTCCCTACGTGAATTTCCTCACCTGGATTCTCGCGCTCGGCTTTGGCCACACCGCCCTTTGGCAGATGAAAGAGGACGAAACACTGCGCGGCCGAAACCTCGCCATCGCCGGCCTGATGATCACCTATTTCGTCCTCGTCCTCGGCCTCACATTCGTCACGCTGATGGTCACCAATAATCAGAAGCTGCCCTTCTAGCCGCTCTCGCGATGGAGCTCTGCGGTGAGCGGAATGTTTATGCGAAACTGGTCGCGGCGCGTCAGTCCCCGCTGTCGAATGGTGCTCAGCGCTCCGCGATCGGCACGACTTTCTTGCCGACCGTAGCGCCGGTGTATTCGCTGAGCGGACGGAAGAGGCGGTTGTCGGCGAGCTGTTCGAGGATGTGGGCGGTCCAGCCGCTCATGCGGGAGATGGCGAAGATCGGCGTGAACAAATCCGTGGGGATGCCGAGCGAGTAATAGACCGTGGCGCTGTAGAAATCGACGTTCGCATTGAGCCCCTTGCGCTCTTTCATGATCGCGGCGATGCGCTCGCTCATCTGGATCCATTTCGCGTCGCCGAGTTCTTCACTGAGCTTGATGGCCATGGCCTTGAGGTGTGGCGCGCGGGGGTCGAGCACTTTGTAAACGCGATGGCCGATGCCCATGATTTTCTTTTTCTGCGCAAGCGCGTCCTCGATCCAGTGGTCCACGTTTTCCAGCGAGCCGATCTCCTGGAGCATGTGGATGACGCCCTCATTCGCGCCGCCGTGCAGCGGCCCTTTGAGCGCGCCGATGGCGGCGCTGACGGCGGAATACATGTCGCTCAGCGTGCTGGCGACGACGCGGCCGGTGAAGGTGCTCGCATTGAACCCATGCTCGGCGTGCAGGACGTAGGCGACATCGAGCGTCTGCACGGCTTCGGTGCCGGGCTCTTGGCCGGTCATGAGCCAGAGGAAGTGCGCGGCCTCGCACAGATCTTTGCGAATCGGCGGCAACGACTGACCGGTCCGGGCGCGGTGGAAATAGGCGGCGATGACACCGATTTGCGCGACGAGCTTGATGGCGATTTGGTTTTGCTCCGGCAGCTCGAGACCGGGACGTGTGGTGGGATAACAGCCGAGCATCGAGACGGCGGTGCGCATGATGTCGATGGGGGCGGCGCTCTTCGGCGCAGTGGTGATGAAGTCGATGATGCCCTGGGGCAGTTCGCGTTCGGCGCGCAGGGCGGTCGTCAAGCCGTCGAGTTCACGCTGGTTGGGCAGGCGATTGTGCCAGAGCAGGTGCACGACTTCCTCGTAGCTGACTTTGCCGGCGAGTTCATTGATGTCGTAGCCGCAATAGATGAGCTGGCCGATGTCGCCGCGCACGTCTCCGATGCGGGTTTCAGCGGCGATGATGCCTTCGAGTCCTCGTGAAATAACGGCCATGGGAAAATTTAGGATTTAGGATTTAGGATTTGCGCCGCATGGCAAACGCGCCAGAGCACACTGGAAAAGATGCACGCCCCTCCGCCTGGGCATCAAGCGGGAAGCGGCGAAACTTTTCGCCCACACCCTGCAAAAACTCGCGACCGGCCACGGGGAGATGCCATGCGAAACCGTTGACCCGCCCTACCCCTGAGAGCTGCGGAACGCGAGCGCGGCGAGGGCCGCGAGAGCTGCGGCGCAGGGGAGGGTAATCAGCCAGGAGAGCATGATCTGCCCGACGCTCGGCCACTTCGCCTGGCGGGTGACGATGCCGATGCCGAGCAGCGAGCCGACGCTGACGTGCGTGGTGCTGACGGGCAGGGAGTAAATGCTCGCGGTGATCACGAGCGCGGCCGTCGCGACGTTGGCGGCGAAGCCTTCACCGGGGTTCATGTCGGTGACTTTTTTCGCAAGGGTCTCGGCGACCCGGCGCGCGTCGAGCAGGCCGCCGATGGCGGTCATCACGGCGACGGCCAGCATGCCCCAGCGGATGTCGAAGGCGTGG
>Ga0105047_10018130_pt1 | contig 10926 bp, 9 predicted proteins | sample MAT04_FD_78384 | JGI IMG/M metagenome (GOLD analysis project Ga0105047, IMG submission 78384) | Freshwater microbial communities from Lake Fryxell liftoff mats and glacier meltwater in Antarctica - MAT-04 (megahit assembly) | ecosystem: Environmental > Aquatic > Freshwater > Ice > Liftoff...
ACCCTTCCGCTCGGTCTCGTGCGTCATGTCGAGGTCAAACTGCCCGATCTTGCCCTGCAAATGCTGCCGACGATCCTGGCGCACGGAGAAGCGGTGAACTTGGGCCACCGCATCCAGCGCGAAGGACTGCAGTTCCCGACAGTCCTCGCACTTGCAGTCGAGGCGGACGTTCAACCGCCAATCCGCCGGCGGTTCGGGCGGATGTTCGCTTCGCGCCAGGAGGAATTCCGCGGCGTGCGTCCACAACGGCCACCAGGCATCGTTGGGTGCCGGCACCGATTCGCCGATCCCCCGGAGCTCTCGCAGCGCCGGAACGACCATCGTGACCGGATCGAAAGCCGCCGGATTCCCGCACAGGGCGGTGACCGCATTGGTCTGAAGCGGACCGGAACCCAGAACCCGCAGGCTTTCCACCAATTCCACCACTTCGCCGGAATCAAAGGGCCTGGCCTTCTGCCTCCGCCACCAGTCCTCTCCGCTGTAGGGAGCCGGCTTCACGGCAACCTTCGGTAACTCGTCCACGAGAGCGGCTGCCACCCGCGTCACAGACGCCTTCCACCGGACGTCGGAGCCCGAGTTCGACGCACCCACCAACCCCGTAAGAAGTGTCACGCACCCTCGATGAAATAGCTGTCCGTTTTGGCGCACCAACTCGGTGAACAGCGTTCCGCACCGACCCGGCCCCAACAGCTGGGCCTGAGCCGCCAAAGCCTCGGCTTCGGTGCCGTCAAACTGGGGAACAACCACGGACTCGATAAACTGTTTGAGCAGGTCCGCATCCCCCACTCGTCCCAGGAGCCTGACCATCTCGCTCCGGTCGGCCTCCTTGAATTGCCCGCGCCAGGTGGGACGCCGCGGCGCGGATTCCCAAGCTTCGACGATCCGTCGGGCCATTGCCACCGTTGCCTCACGCGCGGACCCGTCGCCGGGTTCGCTTTCGCCGCGCGCGACTCGGTCCTTCAGCAAAGGCAACGCCGCCCCCACGCCAGCCTGAAGCAGGACGTCCACGAATCGATCAAGCGGCCAGAGGACGAGCGCGGCGCGATGGTACGAACGCTCGAAGGTCGCTCCCTCGTTGCCTGTCGCCTCGGTCAACCGCTGGACGTCCGGCTTCTCATCGTCGAGCGCCCCGGCCGGCAACAACTCCCCGTCCTCCAACGGCAGCCGACCGAAGTCGACAGGCTGGTCATCGACGTTCCGCCACTGGTCGAAGAACTGCGATGCCTCCGACACCTCGACAACCTCGAACGAGTCGTCGCTGACGTTCTTTACCGGGATGCGGGACTCGCCATGGCGCCCCCAGCGGGAGGAATGGCCCGAGTACTCTTCGTAGCCGCCCTGGGCCGGTCCGGTCTCTTCGATGTGGACGATCGCGAGATGAAGCACACATCCCGCCCGCTCCGCGGCCTTGCGCAACAACGCGGCCCGCGCCACGTCAGCCCCTTTGAGCGCGCCGAAGGCCAACCCGTCCGGGCTGTAATGATGGGCCAGAAGCCACGCCAGCTTCGCGGGCGCGTCGCCTGGCGTGAAGGCCGCCCGCAGCATCCCCGTGACGCCCTCCGTTTCCGCATCATAAAGCGGCGCCCGAATCGGTTCGGATGAGCCCGTCGCCTCCCGCTGGATCAGATTGTAGATCAAACACACCCGATTCCCGCCTCGGACCGGAAGGACCTCGTGTTCGCAATCCGCGTAGAACGCGGCGAACCGCAACTCGGAGATCTCCCGACTGGTCAGGTCCACGGTCGTCTCCCGACCGGCATGCCGGATCACCAACTCGCCTCCTTCGTGCAGACACGGCAAGACGATCACGAGCGTGCCGAACATCCCCTCGGCTTTTTCCGTGTCCCGGTGGGCTTTGAAGAATCCGCCCTCATCGTAGACCAGCAACTTGTACAAGTCGGCTCGCACCGCACTTGGCGCACACCCGAGTCCGCTCGCGGCCGTATCGAGAATCTGCGCCAGGGTGGCGTCCCACGATCGACCCCCGACCTTCACCAGGTCGGCTGGCACCTGCCAGACACGGCGCACCGATTCGTCCACGACGGTCTGCTCGCCACGTCCATAAGGTGCGCGCGTCGCCACGCGAATCACGTCCTGGACCTGGGCCGCCGGCACGGGAAACGAGAGAAGGCCCGCTCCCTCGACTTCGATCCGCGGCATCGGCGCCTCGAGCGAACCAACCGCGACGAAGTCCCCGGGCCGCTGCACCGTTCCAAGAAGATCCTCCAACGATTTCAAATCATGGTTGTAGGGAACCTCGATGCGCGAACTCGACATGGAACTGAGACTGCCGAGCCCGGCTTCGGCGGACAAGACGCTTGAGGAATCCGATGACACAGGACGAATCCGCTCATCCCCGGCGAGGCGGGTTGGAACAGACTGGAAGACGCCTGGAGGATGTTTCGGGATTGAGCTTGCCCGTTCGAGATGGGCAGACGGTCGCCGGAGTTGTCAGAGTTCGTCAGTCGCGATCGGATTCGTCCTCCACAAGCCGAGAGCGCCACTCTTCAGCCGCGCCCCGCCACAATCCGTTTGCCTAACCTCGCTCCCAGCAAGCGCGCCGATCGAATGCCGTCCTCGTCCTGCGTCGCATCATCTCCCGCCCGGTTCCACACCGTTCCTCCCAAGAGCGCGGGGGCCTCGCCTCCCACGGGAAGCATCCCGTAGCTCAGCATCGCCGTCAGGATCTGTTGCACCACCAGTTCCTGTCCGCCGCTCCGATTTCCCCCCACCGCAATCGCTCCCACCCACTTGTCGGCCAACGGCGACGGCACATCCCGCAGCGGCATGCAGCGTTCGATGAACGCCTTGCAAAGCGAACTCAGGGAACGGAAATAACACGGCGATCCGAGAATCATTCCTGAGAGCCCGCGATCCTTCAGGCGGGGGAGAATAGATTCGAAATCGTCGGGTTCGATGTTGGGCGACCAGCCGGCAATCCGGCGTCCGCCCAAGTCAATCAGCTCAGTGCGAATTCGAGGACTCACCCCGGCAGCCGCCTCCAGAGCAGCGCCAACCGCCTGGGCGGTTGTCTTGCCGGGTCTGGGACTGCACGCAACCCCCAAAAGGAGTAATGGTCGCTCCCCAGCCTCAGGCGTGGCGGCTTGGGCCGCAGTCACCGCTGCGATCGCAGAAGCAGAGGCCGTTCCCGCGACCCCCAGGAAAGTTCGCCGGTCGAGTTTGGATCTCATGAGATGCAGTACGGATTCCAGTTGCGGCCAAGAGCCTCCGCCGAAATCCCGATGCCGTCGCAGCAAAAGGGACGAAATCCAAAACCTTCCTCTGCAACTACCCGCCCGGCCGACTGGAGATGGTCCTCAAGCGAACCCGGTCTTTCTGGAACTCGCGACGGTTCCTGAGTTCGAACCCTGGCACCAAGGGCGACGCCATGGGCACCGCCTTCCGGGCAGGGGACCAGAGGAAGTGCGCCGGCATCTGAACGTGCCGGTGGTCGACGCCATGATCGATACGGGATTCAAGGCATCCGAAGTCTACCGCATCTGCACGGCCACCGGCTGGATGGCGATGAAGGGCGATGACGCCGAGTGGTTCCTCAGCCAGGACCCCCGTGCTGGCAAGGCCGTTCGCCGGGTGTGGCGACGTGTCCTGGTTGACCCAACCCTTTGGTTCTCGGCGGGTGCGCGTGCGTCGCCGTCTCCCGCTCTTGCAGTGGTCCAACCCGAGCCTGAAAGATCACCTGGCCTTGTTCACCCACGGTGTGGTCGGTCAGCGGACCATCCCCCGCAAAACCGGCCGGGATTGCGTCGACCAGATGGCGGCCGAAGTTCGGGAGGAGCGGGAGGAACAGGAGAATTCCCGGGGCCGGATCAAGGTGCTCTGGGTCCAGTTTAATAGCGCCCGGCTTGGGCCTCAGCCAGAAGGACGGTGATGGCAACGGCGCTCATGGGCTTTTCAGAATTGCACTAGACTGAGGCTAGCCTAACTGTGCTCCGCCTGTCAGGCAAGTGCCGTCGAGAGCAGCAGTTCTCACTTTGAGAGAGCGGCGGGTGAGCGACGTGTGAGTGAGGAGGGACGAGGTGGGTGGGTGGTGGTTGGGGGCCAAGTTAGGGAGGCGCTCGGGAGGGACCGGGCCAATCCAGGGCGGTATGCGCCAGGAAGGCTAGGAGGTTCAGGCTGGCTAGGACCGCCGCCAGGCGATGACCTTGATCGAGCAGGGCCCGCGCCTCATCCAGTTTCACGGCCGGCTTGGGGTCAGTTCTGAATCACTGCCATCCGGTCACGGAGGTTAAGTGCCGTTAGAACGTGCTAAACATCAGATGGATCGAAACCAAACTGAGTGTGAGCGATTCAGACGCGTACCAAGGTTGGGGTGCTGCTCAACCGACTGGAGTCTCGCCCGGTGGACCGCACGACCGGTATCCGAAGGGAGCACATCGTCCGGTTGCGTGGCCAGACGAGGGCCAAACATTATCCCGATCTGATGCTTGTGGAGTCCGTTGAACCACCTCCTGTATCGGCGGAGAAAATCCCGGCAGGAATAGCCAACATCAAGAACCGACCCTTTTCCATGGTCGGAGTCTTCGCGGGTGCATCCACACCGCCATCAGCCGCATGCTGGCGATGCGGCCGGAGAAACTGGCGAAGTGCCTGGTCAGAGCGACCCGCGATGCGGCGCGGAACCAATGACCTTCGAACGCTGCCGCTTACGCTGTCCGGGCATGGGTCTGCGAGTTCCCGAGAGGCAAAAGGACCAGTTCGCCCGCGATCTGATGGCTTGGCGCGAGCGCCGCCCGTTCACCCAGACCGACGCCGCCGAATTCCTCGGCGTCCCCTCCGTCCGCACCCTCCAGAACTGGGAGATCGGCCGGACCCTTCCCGTCGGCGTTGCGCCCGCGATGATCCGAGCTGCCATACAGCACTGAGGCTGGGCCGGGAACGATGCACAAGGCGCCGAGTCTTCCTCGCCGTGAAACGGTGGATGGCCTTGAAAAAAGCCTCCAAGACCCCGCTGCACTTCGTGGATCTGAAGCACGAGCAGCGGGTCCCCTACATCCGGCGGGTCGGTGAACTGCCGATCCTCTCGGTGAGCGTGTTGGTCTACAAGCCGCTGATTGACGAGCCGGAGAAGTTTCAAAACACGAAGTACGTTCTGTACCGGTATGCCACGAGGCTCCTGCTTGAGCGCCTTCGTGGCTCTGCCGCGACCACCGCAAGGACGGTGAAGGCGACGGCTTTTGCGAGGTGATCTTTTCCAATCGCAGCAACATGTCCTATGAGGAGATTCGCGACTATCTGAGGATCCTGTTGCGGCAAGCCGCCGACAATCCGGAGAAGGTGCAAATCGACGGCACCGTGATCGATCCGTACCGCATCCGGGCGGTCGAACATTCTAAGCTCGCCGGTTTGCAGGTGGCGGACGCGATCGCGTCGAGGTTCCACTTTGCGGTGAAAATGAATCGCTACGGGGAAACGGAAGCAGCCTACCTGCCGCACCTGAAGAAGGGGATTTACCGACACAAGGGCGCGGTGCTGGGCTACGGGTTGAAGGTTTGGCTGGAAGACTTGGCGGCCGTAAGACTCAAAGCCCCCGAGGTCATGAACCTTGAGGGCTTGTCAAATCGAAGGCCCCAGGAACCGAGGATCCCACCCAAACGGGCTGCCACTCGTGAGAGCGGCCTCTACATCTCCTGCGCTTGCCTCCCAAGAGGCTCGATCAACCTTTCCGTTTCATCAATTCAGGAGTTCGGGAGGTTTCGGGAACGTGGGGATGGCGATGGCCGTCACGATGCGTTGACCTTCCGCGTCATGTGGATGGGTGCGGGAGCCAGCTTTGCGGACGCACGGGGCGGCGCGACGTGATGTCCCCTGGCTGGGCGGACAAGACACCCCTCGAGGGACTTGCCGGGACCGCGTGGAGACAGTGAGAGAAGGTTGCCATCGCCCTCTTGTGACGCTCCCGACTCTTTCGCGGTCCGCTCCGGCGGTCCCGCAACTCCCCCACAATCGGCTTTCAATCACCGGGTTCGTCTACCCCGCTCAGCACCGTGCAATCTCCCCGTGCCCTTGCTCTCGGGCTGACCTTTGCCCTCTTGGCCTCGGCGGCCGCCGCGCCCGTCGTCTCCAACCTTCGCGCGGCGCAGCGGCCCGGCACCAAGTTTGTGGACATCTTCTACGATGTCGCCGCCGGGGGCGACGCTGTCACGGTGACCGTGTCGGTTTCGTCGGATGGTGGGGCGAGTTACACCGTGCCGGCGGCCACGTTCATCGGTGACTTCGGTTCCGGCGTACGGGCAGGCACGGACCGCCACGTCGTCTGGAGCGCTGGCGTGGACTGGAACGGCCAGTTCACCGCACGCGGGCGCGTGCGCGTGACGGCGCAGGAGGGCACCGGCCCGGCGGGCATGGCGTTGATACCCGCCGGTTATTTCCAGATGGGCGACAACTTCGGCGTCCAAAACGACGCGCTCGTCCGCACGGTCTATGTCAGCGATTTTTACCTGGACCGGTTCGAGGTGACGAAAGAGCTGTGGGACTCCGTCCATGCCTACGCGATTCCCCACGGCTACGACTTTACCGGCCAGTCCACGGGTGCCGGGGCCAACCATCCTGTGCAAAACCTCTCGTGGCACGACGCTGTGAAGTGGTGCAATGCCCGCTCCCAAAGGGAGGGCCGCACCCCGGCCTACTACACCGACACCGCCCAGACCAAAGTCTACCAAAGGGGCGAGGTGGACCTGACAGCAGCGATGGTGAAATGGACAGGCAACGGTTACCGCCTGCCGACCGAAGCGCAGTGGGAGAAGGCGGCGCGCGGCGGGTTGGTTGGGCAGCACTTCCCGTGGTCGAGCAGCAGCAGCAGCTACGCGACCGACCTCAGCGGCAGCAAAGCGAACTACAACGACAGCGGGGACCCGTTCGAGCCCAATCTGGGCACGACTCCAGTGGGTTATTACAACGGTAAACAAATTCCAGCGGGCTCGGACATGGCTAACGGGTACGGGCTCTATGACATGGCGGGCAACGTTTGGGAGTGGTGTTGGGACTGGTATAGGGCTTACCCCGCCGGTTCGCAGACTGATCCGCGCGGCGATTGGCCGGGCTCCAGCCGCGTGTTTCGCGGGGGCGGTTGGGCCCACGGCGCGGGGATCCTGCGGTGTGCCTATCGCGACGGCTACGGGTCGGCATTTCGCGGCAGCTTTCTCGGCTTCCGTTGTGCCCTAGGTCAGCCCTGACGGCCGGAGCGAAGCGGCCCGGAGCAGTCGAGACGAAGCGAGGGACGAGCGGAGTTTGACTGCGGAGTGGCCGCGGAGCGGAGCGGGAAGAAGCGACGAACGAACGAAAAGTGTGAAATGCAACTGAAGCTCTTCATCGTGCCGTTGAAAAACGCGGACCCCGCCGAGCAGGAGATGAATGGTTTCCTGCGTTCGCATCGGGTGCTGGCGGTGAAGAAGGAGTTCGTTTCCGACGGCGAGAATTCCTTCTGGACGCAACAACAACGGGCCGGCAAATCGCAACAGCAATCTCGGCTTCCGTTGTGCCCTAGCTCAGCCGGTTTGCCGGCAGGCAGCGGGCTGACCCGGCCAGCCTCCCGTCCAAGCCGTCCTGCGACGAGCTTGGCGAACAGCAGCGCGCCGCCCGGTGCCAGTAGGGCATCCGAAAACTCCGGGCGGCCTTTGAGACAGACGACAACATGAAACGGTTCACCCTCCTCATCTGCTTGCTGGCAGTCGGCTGGCGGTGCCTGGCCGTTCCGGTCTCCGTGGCCGAATCGCCCTTGCTGGAGATCGACACCGGCGGCCGGGTGCCCGCCGTCAGTTCAGCCGTCACCGGCGACCTGGTGCTGAACACGCGCGGGGGAGCAGCCGGTTCGCTCAACTCCGCCTTCCTCACCATTGACACACGCGGTGCCGGCAGCCTGAACGTGCCGGTGAAAACCGTGGACGGCCTCGGCGCGAATCTCCCCGGCGTGACCATCACCGCGCGGCAGAACGGCGTGGTGGTGGCCACCGCCACGACGGACAGCTTCGGCTCGGCGAGTCTGGCGGGGCTGTTCGCGGGCTACTACGAGTTGCGCGCGGAGAAGTCGGGTCATCTCACCCAGCTACGCCAGCACCTGCGGGTGCCGGAGGACTTGCCGGACGTGCTGGCCTTTTCGATGCCTTCGCCGGCAGCCCCGCCGCGGCTCCAAGCGAGCGACGACTTGCCGCTGGCGTCGCTGCTCGACAAGCCCGTGCCCGCACCGATCGGCAGGCTGAAGGTGTTCCGGGGCGGACCCGGCGGCGACTTCGTCAACTACTCGCCACCGACCGTAGCTTTGGATTCCAGCCGGATGACGATCGTTCTGACGCACGGCTGCGACAGTAGCGCCGGAGCTTGGCCCCGGGACATGGCGCGACGGTTGGCTGCCGTGCCCGGATTGACCGCGAAGGCGAACATCGTGGCGTGGGATTGGCAGGAGGCGGCAGCCGTAGGGACACCGGGTATTGTCGTGACCCTCGGAGCGATCTGCGTTTATCCCCGCCAGTTCACTCCCGAACAGGGCTTGGCCCTAGGGCAGACGCTCTGGAATGCGCTCGGAGGAGATTATTCGCGGCCCGTGCATTTCCTCGGCCACAGCCTCGGCACGCTGGTGAATTGCGCGACCGCGAATTATCTCCACGGCGATGATTCCACAAACCGAGTGCCGCAGAAATGGGAGCCGCGACGCACGCACATGACGTTGTTCGACCACGCGGGCCTGGCTCCGGATTTTCGACATGCCCCCGACCCGGTGCCCTGGGCTTTGCCGATCCCGGTGAAGGCGGCGTATGTGGACAGTTACCTGACGACGGTGGGCGTCTATCTCGAGACGGGCGTCAACGTGTTCCTCCAGCGGTCGAGGTATCTGAATCCGGCCAGACTCCACGGTTATCCGTATGAGTGGTATCAGCAGAGCATCGAGAACCCGCGGGGGAGTGAGTTTGGCTTTCGGCAATCGTTCGAGGTCTTGGGTGACAACGCGACGTTTCCTGTACCCGGAGGTTACCCCGAGGGATCGGTGTTCGCCCAGGATGAAGCCACCACGGCCAGCGCACTTGACCTAGTGAATCTGGACGTGCCGGAAGGGTTGGCGGCGCGCACGGCGATTGAACTGGTTACCAGGCTGCCGTTCGGCGGGCTGGGGTTGACCTATGCGCTCAACGCCACCCGCTTCGGGGTGGAGACCACCACGTATGTCGTGGACGCCGTCGGCACCGCCGCCGTGGCCGGCACGCGGAAGGTCGGCCACGTCAGTATCGGCTTCGTCGAGACCGTGCTGGACCACTACGGAGGCTCCTTGAACCCGCTCGATGATCCCGTGTATGGCGTCGGCGGGACGACACCCGCGGTGTTGGACATCCCCGGCTACGCCGATGCCTCGACGCCCGTGCCGGTGTTGTCGCTCCAGTTTATCCTCCAGACCAGGCCAGGCGGCTCAGGCCCGGGCCCCCAGGGACAGCGATCGCTCCAGGCAGGATCCTCGCCCGCCAACACACCGGCCTACGTGTGGCTGCCCGTCCATGTGCCAGCCGATGCGGTGGCCGTGGCGTTCGACTTCACCTTGAGCGGCGAGGGGGCGGGGGACCGCGTGGTGGCGGGCGTCAACAACACCAATGTCTTCAGTTTGGCCGCGCGCTTCATCGCCAACGACCGGCCGATGAGCAGTGGCTCGCTGCCCGTGGAAGCCTGGGCTGGGCAGGATGTGGAGTTGTTCTTCGGCCTCGCGGGTGGAACCTCGACGGACGCCCGGCTGACGATCGAAGGCATCCGCTTTCTGAGCCTGCCCGTGCCGGTCCTCCGGGCGCGATCCATCGAGGCGGGGATCGTACTGGAATGGACCGAAGCCTCGCCGGGCTTCGTCCTTGAATGGACGGCGGGACTGTCGCCCACGCCGATCTGGACACCCATCCCCGAGGTTGGCGGCTACGCTGGTCAGCGTTCGCTCACGAATCAGGTTCCGGCCCAGCAGGGTTTCTACCGTTTGCGGCGCCCATAGCCGGGGCGTTCACCGGACTTTTCGGGTGAGGCACTGCCACCCACCACGGGGAGCGTCCGCAGTCTGGGTTCAATCGCTCCGTTGACGCTCCCCCTTTGGTGGATGGGCGCGCAAGCGAGTACTGAGGAGGCACCGAGCCGTGCCGACGCGATGTCCCCCGAGCAGGCGGACATCATCCTGCGTGCCAACTACCGGAACCTCGTGAAGAAGGTCGGCGCCGGTCGGACGCTGTCGGCTGGCGAGGTGAATCTGTTGCAGGCGGTTCAGAACGGGGGGCGGCCCGAGTCGAAGGCGTTCGCGAAGAACCAGCCCGACCTCGCCACCTCGCTCCGCGTTTCCCGGAAGACGATCCAGCGAGCGGCCAAGTTCGATGGCCGGCCTCCCTCCCGGCCCGACGGCAGGTACGACATCGCCGCCTGGCGAACGTTCCTCCAGGCGAACGGTTCCCTCGACGACGACTCCCTGAGCACGACGGAGCTGAAGGCGCGCAATCTCCTGCTCCAGAATCAGCGACTCGAACTTCAACGCGCCGTGCTGCGGCGCGACAAGCTGCCCGCGGCCGATGTGGAGCGAGGGGGAGAGGAGCTCAGGACCGCAGTGCGCAAGGTCGTGGGCCAGATCCACCTGGCTGCCCCCTCCGTCGTTGGCGTGCCTGTGCCCAAGGCCGAGGCCCGCCAGAAGGAGATCGAGGACGAGATTCTGGAGCAGTTGCATCGGGAAGACCACCACCCCGGCAAGGATCTCCCTCAGGCTTTCGAGATCAGTTGCTGAAGGACGTCTCCGTGCAGGGGTCAGTCCCGGCTACTAGACACTTGTCGGTTGACCGGCACGCAGGCTTCGCGATCTTTCCCGGCGTATGGCGCGCAAGTTGCGAATTCAGTATGCCGGCGCAGTTTACCACGTCATGAACCGGGGCGATCGGCGGGAGGCAATCTTTCACCACGATCAGG
>Ga0105047_10018132_pt1 | contig 10925 bp, 10 predicted proteins | sample MAT04_FD_78384 | JGI IMG/M metagenome (GOLD analysis project Ga0105047, IMG submission 78384) | Freshwater microbial communities from Lake Fryxell liftoff mats and glacier meltwater in Antarctica - MAT-04 (megahit assembly) | ecosystem: Environmental > Aquatic > Freshwater > Ice > Liftoff...
TCCGAAGCGCGGCCTGATACTGGTCCTCCATGAACATGTAAAGCACCGCATTGACCACCACGATGTCAAAGGACGCCGCTGGAAGGGCAGTGATGTCCATCACCTTGAAATCGATGTCGGAAAGCTCTGGGTTGGTTTTGCAAGTTTCGAGGGATGACAGGGCCAGATCGCCGCCAGTCATCTTCAGGCGGCTACCCACCAGACGCTTCACGTGCAAAAGAAAGTTTCCGGTCGAACAGCCGATATCGAGGAGTTCAGGTGTGGTTAACGATGCCTTATTATCTGATAGCCAGACATTCGTCATGCTGAGCAGAATGCGATCGCTCTCCCGGATCGTGGATGCATACTTCTGCTGGTAGTCGTTGTAAGCGTCGAGGAAGGACTGGTCCGTGACATACTCTTCGTAGCTGAATTCCTTGTTCATTGATCTTTGGAGTTTTGATGGTCGGCGTGGGGCACGGGGGCGAGGAAACATCTCTCCGATAAAGTTTGGGGTATCGAGGCAGTTTCGCAAGCCGCAATCTGCCAGCGAAGGCATTCCCAGGCAAGGTCGTTGTCTTGATCGCCGGAGTCGGAGCGCCATTTGCCCGGTGAAGCGTGCGATTCCTCAATCCCTCGGAGCACGGCTGCATCAAGCTCGCCCGGGTTCGGGCGGATGAGTTCGTAGCCGAGCGACCGCATCTCGATGCCGCAGTGGAATTCGACAACTGCGATCACATGAGCAGGCAGCTTTTCGCGCCAACGCTCGGCTGCTTGCGCATCAACTTCACTCCTGGCGGAGGTAAAACTGCTATTGCTCTCCCAGCCTTGCTCCTTGCCGGGATGAAGCATGGCGGGTTCAAATTCGAGTCCAACGAACGCTGCGAGCTTTTCCGCCCAATAAGCGGGAGCTTTGAGGATGTCTTCATAACGCACTTGGAGAATCCGGTCTTTGAGCGCGTCATCGGCATTGAACATGCGAGCCAGCGTGACGTGCTTCCGCCAGTGCCGCATGTAGCTGATCGAGTGGGCTGCCTGCGTCGGGTCTTTTTTTGCCATCGCCATCTGCGATGCCATCACACCTCGCGGATCACGATGCAGCACGATGAAGCGCGCATCTGGCAAAGCCTTAGCGAGCGCGCGAACAAACTCAATGGTCCATACCTCCTTCACGCCGGCAGCCTTAATCTGTTTGCCGCTTTTGATGGCTGTGTTCGCGATGAGGGTCATCGCGCTATCGAGCAACTCTTTCCATGTGCCGCCGCTCCATTTGGAAAACGCCTCAGCCAATACAGGCGACTCGAGCGCGGCACGATCCATGACAGACGGGAGCAGGTTCGCGAGCGTGCCGGCTGTCAGCGATAGCGTGGGATCAGCCTCCAGCACAGCCCGCAGAAGAACCGCGCCATCTTCGGCGAAGTAATAGTCCTGCAACGAAGATTGCGGATTCCACGGGTGCTTCAAAAGCGGACGTGACTGATCAACAACCTGATTCCTCCACGCGCGAAACAGCGGCAGCAGCGGATCGAGCGCGACAGTGGAATGCGGATTCGCGTCGAGCATCCGCGCGACGAGATTGGTGCCCGAGCGGGCCACACCGAAGATGAAGAATGTAGGGATGCCGGACATGTTGCTGTTCTTCAAACGGGCACGGCGGCCACGATGATGTCATCGCAGCAGCGCGCGGCATCGAGCGCGGATTGCAGCACGGGGATCATCTCCGCAGTGGCGGACAGCGCGGCGTCATCGCCGCCGCGCAGTGCGCACTGCACCAGAAGCTCGTAGGCATCCATGCCGAAATACCACACGGCAACGGGAGCGAACCCCGAGTCGACGAGCGCGGTGGCGAGCGATGAATCCGAGAAGCAATTAATGTGCGTTGTTGGGTCCATGTGCCGTGCCACGCTGTATGGGTTCGCCGCTTGGGCAGCAGTGCCAAGCGCGTCGAAACGCGGAACCTCGACGATGAGCATTCCGGTTTCCCTTTGCAAAACCGCGCGCGCCTTGTCCAGAAAACGCAGTGGCTCCTGCACATACTCTAGCAAGCCCCACATGGTGATCACATCGACAGAGTCCAGGTTGGCGCTGAGAAAGTCATCATTTCGCAAATCAATGCCGAACGCGGCCTTGGCGAAGCTACGTGAAGCCCTGCTGAGTTCAAAACCCGCCGCTGCCGCTCCGGCGCGCCTTGCTCCTTCGACAAAATGTCCGCCACCCGCGCCGATATCCATCACTCTCGCCATCTTTTTGCCATGCGTCTTTTGATAAGTATCATTCATCCAATTCACCTTTGGCGCGATAACCTGTTCAAGTCGGACCTCGCAGGTCGCAGGATCGACATAGGTCTGACTGACCTCGGCGGTCTCCTCAAAATCGAGACGCTCGCTCGCAGGACGAATCTTCACCATAACATGACCGCAATCCTGGCAGCGATGATATGGAACATCAAATATGCGCAGACATTCGCACGCCGTTGCGAGTGATGAGCCGCAGCACGTGCAGGCGAGCATCTCCAAAAGTGGCTGGCCCCGGACGTAAAGCTTTAGCGCACGCCCGGCAAGCATCTCCGCGTATTCGCGTGTTTCTTCGAGGCTTGAGTTTTTCAGGCTCATTACATCGAGCGGCTTGCTCGTCTTGACGTCGAGCTGGAAACTCTGCGTGCCGCCGTCCCTGTCTGTGTAAGTCCACGTCTCAATCTGCTGCGCTGATGCAGCATCAAGCGGGGCCGTTTTTGTCCATCTGCTCATTTGTAGATCCGGTTTCGTTCAGGAACTGGTGAGGAATGCGCAGAGCGTGAATTTTGTGCTGGGCTCGCGGAGCCGACGCATTTCCAGGAGCTGAAGTCCGGCGCGACGCGCAAGGAGAGCAACGCTTGCCGCGCTGAAAACATGAAGATGCTCGATGAAAAATTCCTCCCGACCGGGACCTTCGTCTGAGGCGGCCTCGCCATCCGGGACTTCCACGTAGACAATTCCCGGCTCATGCAAAAGCCCGCCTGCCCGTGCCAGCATCGCAACCGGATCTGGAACATGTTCGAGGACCTTGTTGAGCGTCACAAGCGGGAACCGTTCGGAAAGAGATTCCGTTAGAAAATCCGCACAGATCGATTTCACTCCCGCGACAGTTCGGGCATGTTCCGCAGCACGGGGATCCGGATCGAGCGCGGTGCAGTCCCATCCTCGCTGCTTCATTCCCCATGGAAAAACGGCGAGCCCGGCACCGATGTCCAGAAGACGGCGCTCTGTCCCGTCGGCAAAATAGGAATCCGCAAACCGGCAGACCCTGTCCACCCGGCCTGCATTATCCGACTTTGCAGCGGGGAGCCCGACGATGCGTTCGAACGTCCGTCGCACACCATCCTCATCCCGATACGTTGCATTGACATATTCCTCACTGTAGATCCCGCTGATGTCCATTTCACAAACAGAGGTAAAGTGTCCGCATCCCTCGCATTTGAAGACCTTGCGGCGATATCCCGCTCCATCGAGCGAGGGAAAATGCGTCTCTCCCGCCGGGGGGGCAGTGTAGTCGAACAGAAGTTCCCGTCCGGCGGAATTGCAGAAATGACAGGGCGAACTCATGGAGCCATTTTCTTCAGGAAATCCTTCACGCTCTGATCGGAGTCAAGCCAGCACACGAGATTCATTTGTTCCTCTCTCAGATAGGTCTCGAATTTGTCTTCGTGACCGGATTCCACAAGGAGAACGAACACTTGATCCAGGCGGTTGCGGGCGATCGCCGTGCGCAGGCCATGCCGGGGAAGACGTCCATTTGTGGATGGCGTCGCATAGTAGCCAAAATCCTTGCGAGTGACGTCGTATTCGCTTCCGGAAGATGTCGCCAGTGTGATTTGCTCGTCGGTTCCCAATTCAATCCGTGCACAATCGAGGATCGTGCGTTTCACTTCGAAACCGCATTCGTAAGCGCGGGGTGGATTCTTGATATCGATCTTCATTTCCAGGGGTAATCTCCTACGAGGTAGCCTGGGATACACCAAACTCCATCGCTTTGCTGCCAAACGGAATGATCGCGGAAGGACTCGGCGATCGCGTCGAATTCCCCGCGATTCAAACCCAGCCAAGCACAGAGCTTTTCGATATCTTCGACCGGAGTTTCATCTCCACGGCGGCGAAGCCACTCGACAGCCTCCTCCCGGGTCATGCGTCCATTCCGGATTTCCAGCGAAAGATTGTCAAATGATCGTGTAAACCCGAATTTAAACCATTTCATCCAGTGGTGGATGGAGATAAAATCATCATCGATGTCGGCATAGTCGTAATATCCCGTCCGGGCGCCTCCGGCAATCGATTGAAAGCCATGCTGCTCGGCGACCCGGCGTGAAATTTCAACGTCCCATGGAAAATAATATCCGAGAAAGACAGCCCTTACACCTGCAGATTCGACTTCGGAAATATCCGGTGCCAGGTAGGGAGAAAGATCCTTTTCCGTTAGTCCCGCCGTCCCGATCCAATCCCGGGCCGATGTGCCGTGTGTGACTCCGTATTTTTCCAGCCAGTCGGCGTCGATGGCGAACCCTTTGCGGGCATCCGCAGCGTTTCCGTATTCAAAGGCGGAATTTTCGCCATAAACCACCAGCGGAATGCGCATCTGCACCGCAAGGCGTAGCGGTGTGTTGTAGATGCCCAGATGCATGGGGATCGCGTTCGAGCCGAACTTGCGAAATGACGCAAGGGTCAGCCTCTTTTCCACCGCAGGACTGACAGTAAGGTCGATGTGATCCACGCCGAGTCTCGCCAGGTTCTCAATGTTCCGCTGGCCGACAACGGTGCGGCCCGGCGGCCTCCAGGTGTATGCCAAAACACGCAATCCGTGCTCCAGGCAAACAACCGCCTGCCAAGTGCTGTCCTTGCCACCGCTCACCGGAAGAAGACAGTCATAGGAGGGCGTCGAGGAACGCGCCACCTTGACCACGTCAAGGAATTCCTCTCTCCGCGAGTTCCAATCGATAGCGGGCTTCGTTTCGAAATTCCGGCATGCGCTGCACACCCCATGTGTGTCGAACCGGATATTCGGCCTGGAATCCGGAGTGATGCAGCGCGCGCAGTATTTCATGCCGCATCCTCCAGAAAAATCCGGGCGTTGATAAAATTAAAAAGAAACTTGCTGTAATGGTTGGGAGCGGGGTCGAGATCGAAAAGAGGCGCGACTTTCCCGAGATCCAGAATCGCAGCCAGCGGAGACGATGGATCGAGGAGGTAATCGCGTATTTCCAGATTCTGGAGATCAATCACGCTGTTGATGGACGCGTTGAAACCCTTCTTTCTCCGATCCAGGCGAACTTGGTCGTTCAGAATCCCTGCCATCGCCTGCCTCAACACATACTTGCCGTGCCCTTCGCGGATCAAATGCCGGGGAGGGATCGAGCTTGCGAACGAGAAAAGCCGGGAGTCAAGGTAGGGGCTGCGGTTCTCGATCGAGTAGCACATCGAATTCAGGTCGTCCTCGTGCAGAATCACAGGCGTTGCCTCGTGGAAAAGTTCGTTCAGCATCCGGTTCCTAAGCATGGATGCGCAATATGTTTCCTCCTCGAACGGCTCGGCAGCATCCTGGCGGAGAAACCCCGCGAACTCAGAACTGTTGTCATAGACATGGTCGCGGAACCCCGGATCTTCGCTGTAAAGGCGCGGATTGCGGAGAATCGGATTTCGCACGAACCCCAGCGTGTGCGTTTTCCATGCCGCCAGGGCCTCTCCATAATAGGGAGTCCCCTCCAGCTCGCTGAGATGCAGCAGGAAGTGGTCGTAGTATCCGGTAAACAGTTCATCGGCAGATGTGCCAGAAAAGACCACTCGAAACCCGCTCTTCGCAACCTGCTCCGAGATCATTGAGTGAACGTAGTAGGTGGTGGTTGCCAGCGGAGCATCGTGATATTCGATCAACTTCCTGAGACGCGGCAACGCCTCTTCCTGGGGAATTTCCAAATAGTGGGCGTCAACGCCTGTATCCGCGACCGTTGCGCGGATGTTGTCGAGCTCGTTGTAGCGCTCGTCGGAATCAATGATAGAAAACGTCGCCGCCCTGCAATTGAAGACTTTGGCGGCAATCGAGACGAGTGCCGAAGAATCAACTCCTCCACTTAGGCAAAACGCGAGGGGAACGTCAGATCTCAGCCGGATGCGCACGCTCTCAAGCATGCGCTCGCGTGTGCCCGCGACGGCATCCTCAATCGACATGTTCTCATCAACCAGAATTTGCGGAGTCCAGTAACGGGCGCGCGATAATTTCAACCCGTCATCGATGAACGCCGACTCTGAGTGAGAGAGTTCCCCGATGTCCTCGTAAAATGTTTCCCCGTGTTTGTAGAGCGACTTGTATCCCTGAGTCAGATAGCGGACGATCTGGCGGTTGTTAACGTTCGCGCGCCATCCCGCAAGTTCCTTGAGAATTGCTGTCTCCGAGGCGAAATACAGCCCCTCCGGACGGGAGGCATAATATAATGGTTTTTCGCCAAACCTGTCGCGGGATAGAAACAGGCGGTTTCTGCGCGAGTCCCACAAAGCAAAAGCCCACATACCCTCGAATCGGAGCACGCAGTCCCCGCCAAATTCCAGATAGCTCCGGAGCAGCACTTCCGTATCAGATGTAGTTCGGAAAACATGCCCGAGCTGCTCCAGTTCTGCGCGCAGTTCGAGGTAGTTGTAGATCTCCCCGTTGAACACCAAAGAGCATCCGTCAGCCTCGAAGGGCTGGTTCGAGCGAGGATCCAGATCCAGGATGCTCAGCCGGCTGTGAAGCAGCATCACCTGATTCCCTCCAGCGGAGGCGTGGATCCTATGATCGTGCGCATCGGGCCCGCGCTGCCGCATGCGATCGAGCGCAGCGGGGATCCGATGACTGACTGACTTGTCTGGACCGAAATATCCTGCGATTCCGCACATTATGACTGGAAATGTTCCATGGAAAAAATTTCCCCGGCCAGGATCGGGCGGGCGAGTGTTCGTCCGGCGACTTCAGATTCACTCCCCGGCGGAAACCCTGTGCCCGGCCTGACCCAGGTCAAATCTGTTTCCCGGATTTCCAAACCCGCAGGCAAGTCTCTCTTGGCCGCTATGGAACGTCGGACTTTCGGGGTGATTTCAGCTTCGCAATCGCGGGCTTCCCACCCGCCGCAACCGATGAGAGCCTCAGCTCTTCGGATACTGCGGATCATGGCCTTCAAGTCATTGGGATCCGCGGAAAGCTCATGATCGCGAAAGGTGGAGCGTGTCTTGTCGAGCGTGAAGTGCTTTTCGACGATGCGCGCTCCGAGCGCGACAGAGAGAATCGCCGCATCAATGCCGAGCGTATGATCGGAATATCCGGCGACCACACCATTAAGTTCCGCCAATGTCGTGATCCTGGCGAGATTCGCGTCGGTTTCAGCCGTGGGATAGTTGACGATACAATGCAGAAAAGAAAGCCCGGGGCATTCCATTCCACATCTGTTCCACCCATCATCGAGAAATCGCTTCAGCGAGATGAGGTCGTCGTGGTGGATCAAACCGGTCGAGAGCACAAGCGGCTTGCCCGTGGACGTCAGGAAATCGAGCAACGGCCAGAACGTGTTGTCTGCCGATGCCACCTTGAACGCTGGCACAAGATCATCGAGCCATTCGGCCGATTCCAGATCGAATGGCGTGGAAAGGAACATAACTCCCTCCCCGTCGGCGCGAAGCTTCAGCTTTTCAAATTGATCGCGAGAAAACTGGAATTTTCCCAACTGCTCGATGCGAGCGGCATCGCTGCGAACGACAAGCTTCTCGGGAACGATCGTCTGGAATTTGACCGCGTCGGCTCCCGCTTGTGCGGCTTCTGCAATCAGACGCTCGGCGACGGAGAAATCCCCTTCATGGTTGTTGCCGATCTCCGCGATCACGAAGACTGCTTTTGAGGTGTCTGCTTTACCGATTTTCATTTGTGCCAGTGGAGAATATATTGCGCTTCGCGAAGGCGGAATCCCAAGCCTTCATAAAAACGTACCGATGCCGCGTTTGCCGCCTGCGTTCCGGTGGAAATTTTGGAAACGCCTTCGAAGGACTTCTCGCAGCATGCAATCATTGCCGCGCCGAAGCCCATTCCCTGAAATTCCTTGGAAACCGCAATGAGATCAATGACGCATGCTCCGGTCACCTTTATGAGGAGCAGAAACCCGGCAATCTGGCCTGCATGAACAGCAACAAAGAGGCCGTCCCCACGCCCGCCCCGAAAAAAATTGCGCGCCCATTCCCTTTTCAACCCGTCAGCTTCCCCTTGCTCGAATGCCGGATCGAGATGGAACCGGGAAAATTGGAAGGCGCTTCCCGCGATCAAAGCGACAGCCTCCTCATCTTCCGAGTTGGCATTCCGGATCACCACATCCCTACGAACGGGAGTTCCGGGGGCTTTGACAAAGTTCAAATTCACGTCCACAACCCGGAAACCCGCCTCCTGCAAGGCGACGGCGTCCTTCGTCTGCGCGCATGGGATGCGGGCATAAACAAAGGTTCTTTCGCTTGGAAGACTGGCGACTTGATCCCGCAAACCACCGTCCGGATCTCCCGCAAAATCAAGACGATAACATGGGCGCCGTAACTGGGCTGCAAGCCAATCATCTGGATGGAGCACTGCCAAATGTTTTCTCATTCATTGATCTGCAGGGCGCCTGTGATGCGAGGGGTGGCTTTCACGCGGTCAAACAACCCGTGATACCACTCGATGTAGCGCCGGTATCCTTTTTCCAAAGGAAACTGCGGATCGTATCCGATCATCCGCCGTGCCTTATCAACGCAAAGCGTGCCGCGTTCAGGCATGAGCGCGTCGCGCTCCAAATGGCGCACCTGGATGCCAGGAAACTCTTCCTGAATAATTCCCGCCATTTCATTCAATGAACGCCCCCTGCCATATGTTAGATTGAAGATTTCGTTCTTCGCTTCCGGACGCTCGATGCAGCCGCAGACGCCATTGACGAGGTCGCCGATGTATGTGAAGTCCAGGCACTCTTCCCCGTCGCCCTTGATGGCAATATCCTGGCCCCGCATCGCATTTTCGATGAACACCTGCCCGACCCGACGGCTCACACAACGCTCACCATAGAGCGCTGAGGGACGGATGATCGTGAATGGGAGATTGAAGACCTGGTTGTATGCTATCACCAGTTTCTCGCCGCCAAATTTCAACGCGCCATAGATGCCAAGAGGATTGCAGTTGGCCTCCTCCGAAACCGTATCGGTTTCGAAGTTTCCATAAACCATACTTGAGGAGAAATAGATGAAGTGCTCGACATTGTCTCGGGCGATGTCGAGGGCATTCTCGAGTGTGCGAAAGCTGTGATCGAACGTGTGGAACGGATCTTTGTTTGAGCGGCTGGCGTGCGAAACGGCCGCCAGCAAGACAATGACCTGCGGTTTGATTTTTGAGAGAATCGAGCCCAACCGAAGATAATCGCGCGCGTCCTCCACATAGATGGGAATATCGGCCGCGCGCAACAGATCAATTCGCTCGTTGACAATGTTGAGGTAGAGGTCGCGTTCTATGTTGCTGTAGGTCGCGCAGTGAAGAGCCAGCAGGTTGTTGACCTGCAAGCCGTCAACCACCGAAACGTCCGCGCCGCGTTTCTTCAGTTCCAAAGCAAGATTATGGCCAATGAAGCCCGCTCCGCCGATAAGTGCTATTCGTTTTCCGTGCATAAAAGATTAGATGTTGCAGGCCGCAATCAATGTGTCCGCGATGCGGGCCATGTGTGATTCGTCAAGATGAGGCCCCACAGGAAGAGCTATGGAGCCATCGCTGATCAGCTCAGCCCCGATATACAGCGATGCATCGTATCCATATTTGTCCATGTAATAGGTCATACGTGGAACAGGCTGAGGATAATACACACTGGTGCCAACCCCCATTTCCTTCATTTTTAAAATAATCGCGCTGCGCTTTGAGTGCAGGTATTCCGGGAGAATCACACTGAGGCAGTAGTGTGTTTCCTTAGCTTCGGCAATTGTCGATGCGAGAATCGTCGCCCCCTCGATGCCGGAAAGCAGGGAGACCAGGGCTTTCGCATTCCTGGTTCTCCGGGCTAGAATGTCAGGAATGCGTTTTATCTGGCAGCGCCCCAACGCCGCGCCGATCTCACTCATCCGATAATTCAGCCCCAGCATCGTGACATCGTAAACGCCGGGGATTTTTCGCTCGGCAATCGTGCGGTCCACCCCGAATCCGCGTCGCCTCACCGCACTTTCCGCGAGCTCCCGGTGCCTGGTGATCAACATCCCTCCTTCACCGGTGGTGATGTGCTTTGCCGGGTAGAATGAAAATGTGCCCGCGTCGCCGAGCAATCCCACGTGAATTCCCCGCCACTTGCTCCCGATGGATAGTGCGCAATCCTCCAGCACTTTGAGGTTATGTTCCTTGGCGATAGCAAGAATACCATCCATCTCGCAGGGAATCCCCAGAAAATGAACCAAAACGATCCCTTTGGTGGCCGAGGTCAACGCCGCCCGAATCGCTCCAGCGGTCATGTTGCCGTTAATAGGGTCGCAATCAACAAAGACTGGCCTTGCGCCCATTAACTCGACGGCGTGGACGGTTGCCGTATGTGTTTGTGCGGGAACGATGATGTCGTCCCCGGGCCCAAACCCGAGTTCCCAGCATGCCAAATGAAGTGCTCCCATACAACTGCTTGTCGCAACCGCATGGCCGCCCCCTGCAAACGCAGCGAACTCCTCTTCAAAGGCATGGGTCTGGGGGCCATGGGTGAGGACGGGTTGATCAAGAACCGCGAGGACGGCTTGCTTCTCTTCGTCACCAATCCATGGCTGTCCGAAAGGGATGGGGCTAGTTGTCATGTAGAATTTCAATAGTTTGCCCTGTGCATAGGGCTTCGTCCGCCGCAAGGCACAACTTCATGGCGGCCAGGTGCCCAGGTGTCCCGGTCGCACCTGAGGGATCCAAATTGAGGATCGCATCCAAAAAAA
>Ga0105047_10018133_pt1 | contig 10924 bp, 9 predicted proteins | sample MAT04_FD_78384 | JGI IMG/M metagenome (GOLD analysis project Ga0105047, IMG submission 78384) | Freshwater microbial communities from Lake Fryxell liftoff mats and glacier meltwater in Antarctica - MAT-04 (megahit assembly) | ecosystem: Environmental > Aquatic > Freshwater > Ice > Liftoff...
AGCGAGTTGGTCGGACACAAACTCGAGCCGCTTGACCCCGAGAAACTCATCACGACAACGAACGGACGCTCGTATCGCAACATCGTCGGAGTCGCCCGAACGACTGCGAATCCGAGAAACGATTCATGACTGCTTCGCGCCGAACCCGCCTCGCGATGGTTTGGGTGCCGTTTGGCATCATCCTGACGATGTGGGCACTGCTCTATCTTCCACATCTCCGGACGAGCCCTGGTTGGTATGGCGATGAGACACTGACTCATCACACCTCGCGAAATCTCGCGTCTGGCGTCGCGAGCAACTTTGCGCTGTGGAATACGTTTTGGCACCCGCACTACCCTTACCAGGCCGCGTATTCGCTCGTGAATGGAGTCTTCGCACGCTTGGCGGGCGGCGACATTGTCGGCTCCCGCTTTTTCAACACGCTACTCGCCCTATGCGGCGGTCTTTTTATCTACTTCGTCGGACGCAAGTCATTCGGTTCGTTAGCCGCGCTGTTTGCCGCGACGATGTTCCTTTCGTATGGGCAGACGATTGTCCACTTCCGCATGAGCTATGCTCACAACGCGGCCGGACTCGGGCTCTTGATCATGACGCTTTACCTTCTGCGGAAGGCGAAATCCGCCAACGATTGGAAGGCCGGGCTCGGGTTGCTCGTGGCGGCAGGATCGCACCCTCTCTCTATTCACGGTGCCTTAACGGGACTTCTTGTTCGCTGGCGCAAACCTCGTGCCTGGCTGCCACTGCTCGTTCCGAGCGCAATCTGTGTCGTTACCTCTTCGGCAGTGATCTACATGTTTTTCGGGAGTTGGTTATTCGAGGATCTCGCACATTTGAAGGATACCTTCACAGCCCGCGGTGAACAGGATGGTGGCGGGAGCCGCGCATTCTTGAATTTCTTTGCTTTTGTGTCACAAGACTGGTTCCACATCGGGGTTTTCGTTGGTCTGTTGCTGTGTCTTTGGCTTCGCCGCATGGCTGCCCCCGTCGTTGGTCTGCTCGTTCTCTTCCTGTTGGTTCGCAACCGCCAGAACCTTGTGGTGTTTTACTACCAAGCCATCGTCATTCTCCCCGTATTGTGCTTGGGTTGGGCTGGTGTTTGGCGATTCTGCGAGACGCGTGTGAGGCGTATCGCTCCAAGAGTCAGGCGCGTCGTTCTGGTTTTTTACCTCCTCCCGGCACTCCTTTGCGCTTTGGCTCTGCCAGCATCGCTGTCGGGAACAATACGGCCCCGAAATTTTTATTGGGTCACGCAGTCAACCGACGAGGTCGAGGCTGCGGCTGAATGGGTCAACGAGCGAACAAAGGCCGGCGACGTCGTAGCGGGTAACGCCAATATCGCGTGGCTCCTCAAAGCAGAAACGGTTCCCTATCTTCAGATGGCCACTTGGTATGGACTTCCCACTCAGGGGTACGAGAACGGAAACGCCCGAGAGCGATTTCGATTCGACTCGTCTGTGGAAAACTGCAAATTTGCGATCGTTGGCGACATCGATCGCCGTTGGACCTTTGGCGAGCCCAACGTGAGGTCGTTGGCTCTGCGCATGGAGTCGGAACAGTGGCCTACTGTGTGGCAGGGAGAAAATTATCTAATCCTCGCAAATCCCCGGTTTATGCCGCCTCGTTGAGCCGTCGGTGCCTCTCTTGAGGGAAATCCTGCCCGCGCTTTAAAACTATTGCCTCGACTGCTTGGTCAACGCAGGTTTGTCGGAGGCTTCCAGCCCAGTTCAAGAAAGAACTGCGTGTAGTAAGCAGCCCCCCAGCGGAGAACCTGCACCTTGGCGTCTCCCGCGATTCTCTTTGGCTCATCCGAGGGGATCTCCGCGACGCGGCATCCGGCCCGAGCTGCCCTCACCGACAGGAGCGGTTCGATTCCCATTCGGGTGAAGTAGAGCGTTTCTGGGACTGCGTATGCAGCATCCCGATCGAGTCCGAGTTTGTGAAAAAGATCCGTCCGGTAAATGCGGAAAATTGTCATCGCATCAGTGTAGTGACCTCCATGGAGCACATTGACCGTTCGAGTGAAGAGCCAGTTTCCGAATCCGGTGATCAGCCCGTCGTCCTCACTCTTTGCGGGTGGCAGGTAGCGAGAGGCCACTACCATATCGAATCCTTCCTTTGCCTTCTCAATCAGTTTTGGAAGGTCCTCGGCCGGGCAGTTGCCGTCAGGGCTAAAGGTGATCACGTAATCACTTGTGAGCAGGGGCCAGGCTTCGCTGTAAGCGAAGCGGATCCCTTTCTTCTTCTGCACATACACCTCATAGCCAAGCGAGCGGGCGTAGTCGGCGGTTCCGTCACGGGAGTTCCCATCCGATACGAGAACCTGCGAAAAAAGGGAAGTGTCCACCCGCGGCATTACCTGCTCCATGCTGCATTTTTCGTTAAGAGTGGGGATGAAAAGGGAAACCGTCACGGGAATATTGGAGATAATCGAGGGGGAGGAATATTCGTTCCGCGGCAGAACATCAACACTTACAATCACGATTTTCCCGCAAGCGGGGCGAATGATTCACGGTGCATCGAAGACGTTGCTCGCCGAATTGGTCCTCTCCTGATACAACTGCCAGCCCATGAGAAAAATCCTTGTGACCGGCGGGGCCGGATATCTCGGTTCGACGCTAGTGCCGCAGTTGCTTGCGGCGGGCCATGCGGTGACGGTTCTTGACAATTTCTTGTTTCGGCAATCCCCGCTTACGGAATGTTGTCATTACGAGACTTTTGACGTGGTTCGCGGAGACTGCAGGGATGAGCGCGAGTTAGCTGTATTAGTCGCGAAACATGATGTTGTGATCCCGCTGGCGGCCCTCGTCGGCGCGCCCCTTTGCGACCGAGACCGCCTCGGCACGGTTTCCACAAACCGCGACGCGGTGCGACTGCTCACCCGCCTGTGTTCAAAGGATCAGTGGATACTGATGCCGGTGACCAACAGCGGATATGGCATTGGTCAGCCCGGCGTTGCCTGCACAGAAGATTCCCCGCTGCAGCCGATTTCGCTTTATGGCACCAGCAAAGTCGAAGCCGAGGAGACAGTGCTGGGACGCGGGAACAGCATCAGCTTCCGTCTGGCGACAGTGTTCGGCATGTCCCCGCGCATGCGGCTCGATCTGCTCGTGAATGATTTTGTTTACCGTGCCGTCAATGACCGGGCAGTTGTCATTTTCGAAGGGCACTTCCAGCGCAACTTTGTTCATGTGAGGGATGTGTCCAGGGTATTCCTGCACGGACTGGAAAATTTCGAGTCAATGCGCGGACGGCCTTACAACGTGGGCCTTGACGACGCCAACCTGACAAAGCTTGAACTCTGCGCGGTAATCCGGAACCATCTGCCGAAGTTCGTTTTTCTTGAGGCACCTATCGGTGAGGATCCGGATAAGCGGGACTACATCGTGTCAAACCAGCGCATTCTCTCGACAGGATGGCTGCCGGAGTGGGGGCTTGACCGCGGGATCAGGGAGCTCATCAAAGGTTACCGCATCATTCGGAACAGCGCCTATGCGAATGTTTGAGCTGCCCTTGTCCGGCATTGATGCGGCGGTTCTGGTTGGCGGGTTGGGAACGCGTCTTCGCGATGTGGTTGCCGATGTCCCCAAGCCACTCGCCCCGGTTCTGGGCAGACCGTTTCTCTTCTATATCCTCGATATGCTCGCGTTGCGGGGTGTGCGCTCTGTCACACTCTGCTGCGGCTACAAGGCCGGTGTGGTGAGCGGAACTGTCGGCGACGACTGGCTTGGGATGCCGGTGAATTACTCGATCGAGTCCGATCCCCTGGGAACGGGTGGGGCGTTGGGTCTGGCCCGTCAGTATCTCCGCTCCGACTCCGTTCTCGTGCTCAACGGAGATTCTTGGCTCGAACCGGACTGGACGTCATTCCGCGAGGCAGCAGAGAGCGACGCTGCTTACGCGTGCCTGTCGCTAGTCGACGTGACTGATTCTTCGCGCTTTGGTTCAGTCAAGCTGGCCGGAAACCGAGTCGTGGCATTTGAAAAGAATCTCAACGCCGGTCGCGGTGGCCTGATCAATGGTGGAGTTTACCTGCTTTCGCAGGAAATGCTTTCCGCGCTGCCCGGATTTCAGTGTTCGCTCGAATCAGATGTCTTTCCTGTGCTCGCCGCAGAGGGTCGCCTGGCTGGCCTGGTCGGCGACTCCCCGTTTCTTGATATTGGGATTCCAGAGTCCTACGCGGTGGCAAATGAATTTATCTCGGCTCTGAATATCGCCCCACACAGCATGTTTCCGGATTCCCCGTCGATGTCGGAAGCGCAAACCAAGCTTGGAACCTGCGCAGTGATCTTTGATGACACTGGCCGGGTTGTTCTCGAAAAGCGGTCCGATTGCGGGTGGTGGTGCCTCCCAGGTGGAAAGCTGGATGCGGGAGAAAAGCTCGCTCAGGGGGCTGTTCGGGAGGCTCGTGAGGAAACCGGCCTGGATATTGAAATTACAGGATTTCTCGGAACGTTTTCCGACCCCCGCAGACGCACTGTCCGGTATCCTGACAACGGGGATTTGCGCCAACTCGTGGATGCCGCCGTCCTCGCCCGTCCAGCGGGTGGAACACTCGCGAAAAGCCCTGAGAGCCTTGATGTCAGATGGTTCGCCCCTGCAAATATTCCGCTCAACACCGTTCCCCCGGTCGTGGAGATTTTGCGACAAGCCCTGTGTGGCGGGGCTTGCGCGGTCTTGCGTTGATGGATTCACCATTCCAAGTTGACCGCGGGATTTCTTGGCATCGGGGTCGGTTTTCCTGTCAGCGTGCCGGATTTTCTGGTTTGTAATAGCGAGCAGCCGGAAGAGTATATTTCCCGAATTCCCAAGTTGCTTATTGCATGATTATCTCCCGCACGCCTTTTCGAATCTCATTCTTTGGAGGGGGCTCTGATTACCCGCAGTGGTTTCGCGAGCACGGTGGAGCGGTTCTTTCGACAGCGATCGATAAATACTGCTACCTCACCTGCCGGTATCTTCCACCTTTTTTCGAGCACAGGATTCGCGTGCTCTACTCAAAAATTGAAACCGTCCAGCAAGCCGCGGACATAGAGCATCCCGCTGTGCGCGGGGCATTGCAGGAACTCGGAATCACCCGCGGCATGGAGATACATCATGATGGCGACCTGCCCGCTCGGAGCGGCATGGGATCAAGCTCCGCATTCGCTGTGGGCATTTTTCACGCGCTACACGCTCTTCAGGGCCGGATGTGTAGCAAGGAAGTTCTTGCGCTCGAAGCAATCCGCCTTGAGCAGGAGCTCCTTCACGAAACCGTCGGATCGCAGGATCAGGTTGCGGCTGCCTACGGGGGATTCAATGCGATCCGTTTTCTCCGGGATGGTACATTTTCGGTGCAGCCGGTCTACCTTCCTGAGCAGAGGATGAGGGACTTCAAACGCCACCTCATGTTGTTTTTTACCGGGACCTCCCGGACTTCCTCGGATGTGGCCGGCACATTCGTCTCTTCATTAAAAGACAAAGAAGTCGGGATTCGCCGGTTTGTGGAGATGGTCGACGAGGGAATCGACATACTTGCGATGGGTGAAATCGAGGACTTTGGACGCCTTCTTGGCGAGGCCTGGAAGATCAAGCGCCTCCTCAGCAGCGCGGTCACCACGACGGCTGTCGATGATGCCTATCGCAATGCCTGTGATGCGGGGGCACTTGGCGGGAAGCTCCTTGGTGCCGGCGGCGGCGGATTCCTGCTCGTCTTCACGCCTCCGGAACGCCGTAGCCATGTGCAAAAAGCTCTCTCCCACTTTCTTCACGTGCCCTTTGATTTCGAGCCCTCCGGCAGCCAGATTGTACTTTACGATCCGGAGCAGGATTACTCAGGTTTGGACGAGGGACACTAACGATCACTATGAACCCGCCTGACCTCGACTGGCCGCTCATGCGGAACAATATTACCCGCGCCGATCTTAATGCCCTCATCGGATTCCTGAGCCAGGACGACCCTATTCTCACCCAATCGAAAAATGTCGCCGCATTCGAAGAGGAATGGAGCGAATGGCTTGGTGTCCGGCACAGCGTTTTCGTGAACTCCGGCTCCTCCGCCAACGAGATCACCATGCTGGCGCTGCGGGAACTTCACGGAATCGGCGAGGTAATTGTGCCGCCTCTCACCTGGGTCTCCGACATCGCCAGTGTGCTCCACGCGGGGTTCACTCCCGTCTTTGCGGATATCAACCCTCGCACCCTAGGAATGGACAGCGCGGAGGTGATAAAAAAGCTGACCCCGCGCACCCGGGCCGTCTTTCTCACCCACATCCTCGGGTACAACGCGCTTGACGCGGATCTCCTCGAGGCCTGCTCGTCGCGTGGAATCCCGCTTATCGAAGACGTCTGCGAGTCCCATGGAGCAACTTTTGGCGGAAAGAAATGTGGAACCTTCGGGCTCGCCTCCAATTTCTCATTTTATTACGCACACCATCTTAGCACGATTGAAGGCGGAATGGTTTGCACAGATGACCCTGAATTTTACGAGCTCTGCAGGGTTGCACGATCCCACGGCATGGTCCGTGAATCCCGGGACGAGGAATTCCGGTCGCGATATGCGTCGGGATTTCCCGATCTCAATCCGGCATTCATCTTTGCGTTTCCCTCGCACAACATGCGGAGCACCGAGATCAACGCGATTCTGGGCCGTGCCCAACTCCCTCGTCTGGACGGCAATAATTCCAGGCGTTCTCAAAATCTGCGCATCTTCCTCGAAGGGCTTAATCCTGCAAAGTTTCGCACCGATTTTGCTGTGGAAGGCAGCAGTAATTACGCGCTGACACTCGTGCTTCGCGACCCCGATGAGCAGTTGCGGGACCGCTGCGAGGAGGCCATGACCCGAAGCCAGGTCGAGTTCCGGAGAGGCACCTCTGGAGGCGGCAACCAGCTCCGGCAGCCCTACCTCCGCCGGCTGCTTGGTGAGGAATTTCGGAATTATCCGCGGGTCGATCATGTTCATTTTTTCGGCTTTTACATCGGGAATTATCCCTGCCTTGAACCCGGCAAAATCGATGTGCTCTGCGGAATTCTAAATGCCTTATGATGACCTCATCTGAACTGATCGCCTTTGAGGAAGACATCGCCGACGGGTTCAACTCTGCGAAAATCAGATCCCCCGTTCACCTCTATTCTGGCAACGAGGATGCGATCATCCAAGTATTTAAAAATGTCAGGCCCAAGGACTGGGTTTTGTGCTCTTGGCGCAGCCACTACCAGTGTTTGCTCAAAGGAGTTCCTCCGCCGCTGGTCAAGGGGGAAATCCTTGCCGGGCGCTCCATCTCGCTCTGTTTCCCTGATTACCGGATATTCAGCTCCGCCATCGTTGGTGGCGTGGTTCCGATTGCAGCCGGCATCGGACTGGGGATCAAACGCGCCGGTGAGGATGCCCGTGTCTATTGCTTCATGGGAGAGATGACCGCAGAGACAGGAATCGCACATGAAAGCGTGAAATATTGCCGCAACCACAAGCTTCCGGTGACATGGGTGATCGAGGATAACGGCAAATCCGTCTGCACCGAAACCAAGTCAGCCTGGAATATCAAAGCGCACTGGTGGGAGAAGGAATCTCCAGCCGCAGACGTTGTTTTCTACCGATACCAATCCAAGTATCCGCACGCCGGCGCCGGACAGCGCGTCCAATTCTAGCTTCCGCTTTTTATGAAATATTTCGACGAACTCAAGCGCAGCATGGAGTGGCTGGCCATGGATACCCGCACAGTTTTTCTTGGACAGGCGGTCGAGGTTCCAGGCACCGCGATGAGCAACACGCTGAGCGGGATTCCGCTCGATCGTAGACTGGAGCTGCCGGTGGCGGAGGAAATGCAAATGGGCATGACTGTCGGACTCGCTCTCCAGGGACAAGTCCCCGTCTCCATTTATCCGCGCTGGAACTTCCTGCTGCTGGCGGTGAACCAGATTGTCAATCACCTCGATAAGCTCCAGATCATGTCCGCCGGACGCTGCCGCCCGAAAGCCATTATCCGGACAGGAATCGGCTCGGAGCGGCCACTCCACCCGCAGCACCAGCATGTGGGCGATTTTACCGAAGCGTTCCGGCTCATGTGCTCCACGGTCGAAGTCATCCGCCTCGACGAGCCTGAGCAGATATTTCCCGCCTATGAGAAAGCGCTTCTGCGCGACGACGGGCGGAGCACGCTGCTTGTCGAGTGGGGCGACTATTACGCCGAAAAATGAACCGTCCCCTCGATGTGCTTTTTATCAGCGCGGATTCCTCCGCAACAGCCTATCAGGCGCTGGCTCGTGACTTCGCCGCCGTCGAGCCTCCCACATGGAGCCTTCTTCTTGCACAAAGTTGCCGCTGCAAGGGCTTCGGTGCCGCGATCCTCGATGCCACCGCCGAGCAACTGACGCACGAGCAGGTCGTTTTGAGAATCGGAGAAACACCGCCTCGCCTCGCCTGCTTTGTGGTTTACGGTCAGAACCCGAATTCTGGAACAACCAATATGATCGGCAATTCCGAGTGCGCCTCCTTGCTCAGAAGGACGCATCCAGAGATTCCGATTTGTTTCGTTGGATCGCACACGAGCGCGCTCCCTATGGAGGTTCTCTCGCTGCCTTGCGTGGACATGGTCCTCCTGAACGAGGGCGTCTATGCCTTGCTCAACCTTCTCGCAACGGATCTCCGCACCGGCCTCGATAAAGTGAAGGGCATCGGACACAAAGAGCATGGCTTCCCGGCGCTGAATTCACCCGAACGCGTGGTTCCTCAGGAGCGGATGGATATCGACCTTCCCGGCTACGCATGGGACCTGCTCCCGTTCCGTCATACTCCTCTCGACCTCTACCGTGCCCATTTCTGGCATGCGGAATTTTCGCACAACAAGCGCACGCCATTTGCCGCAATCCACACATCGCTTGGATGCAAATTCAAGTGCGACTTTTGCATGATAAACATTGTGAACCGAGTGGACAATGCGGAGGGAACCGTCTCTGCGCATTCTCCCAACATGCGGTTCTGGTCGCCCGGGCTGATCCTTTCTGAACTGGAGAAACTCGCCGCTCTGGGGGTGGAGACGCTGAGGATTTCCGACGAGATGTTCTTCCTGAATAAAAACTATTTTGAGCCGCTTGTCACAGGGATCGTCGAGCGCGGACTGGGATTCCGGATGTGGGCGTATTCCCGGGTGGACACCGTTCGACCCCAATATCTCGAAGCCTTTCTGAAGGCTGGTATCAACTGGCTTGCATTGGGCATCGAAGCCGGAAGCCAGATGGTACGGCAGGAGGTTTCCAAAGGCAGTTTCAAAGATGTCAATATCCGCGAAATTGTAAAAACCACCCGCGCTTCCGGAATGAATGTGATCTCGAACTACATCTTCGGTTTCCCCGATGACACGCGCGAGACGATGCAGCAGACCCTCGACCTGTCCCTGGAGCTCTGCACCGAGATGGCGAACATGTATCCGTGCCAAGCCCTTCCCGGAAGCCCTCTCTATTACGAGGCAAAACGAAATGGATGGCCGCTGCCGGACTCCTATGCGGGGTATGGTTTTCTTTCCCGGGACAGCCAGCCGCTTCCCACAAAGCACATGACAGCCGCGGAGGTATTGGAATTCCGGGATTCGGCGTGGCAGACCTATTTCACCCATCCTCCCTTTCTCGATTTGGTGGAGAGGAAATTCGGAGCCCTCGAACGATCCAATGTCGTGGAAATGGCGAAAATCCCGCTGCGCAGGAAGCTTCTGGGAAACTGATCGTTTATGGATCCGATTTCTTTCCTTTCCGGCGATTGGGGGTGCTTTTTTTGCGGGTTCAGTTATTGGACTGTGCGCATTGAGTGCTTCTTTACATGAGAGCTAGATTTCTCTCCGCTTGGATGGGATTCAAATATTCCCGAGGCCGCCGGAAAGGCCGTGATGGAAAAGCTGATCCGGTTCTTCTCTTTTTTCTGATGCTGGGAGGAATTGCTGCGCTTACAGGCTGGATGTGGATAGTACAACCGGTTTCTCCACAGGAGCTCCTTGCGAACTACGCGAAAGCGAATGACTTTGTCGTTGCGGCAAAGAGCGTGGGTGGGTTGCCATGGTGGACTCCGATGTTTCTCGGGGGAACGAGTCTCGCGTTTTCATGGACATTCATGATTGCGAACGTGGTTTTACTCGCATGCTCAATGCCGTTGGGATTTTTGATCGGACCGAAGGTTTCGACGATGATTTGCCTTGGCGTGGGAGCCCTCGGTATGGCTGCATTCTTGCGGAGATACACGCAGGATGTCTGGTGCGGGATGATTGGGGGCGTGCTGTTCGTTCTGTCCTCGTCGTTGCTGACCCGGGCCGTGCAATTCGAGCATTTTGTTGTCGTCTGTTCTCTTGCTCTTTTGCCATGGGCATTTTTCGGCGTGTTGAACTTTGTGCGGGCACCCTCGTCGTTCACTGCGCTCGCAGCCGCAACGGCATTTGCGGCAGTTGTGCTGACCTATGGAAAAACCGGGATCATGGCTTTGCCAGCTTTGGGCGCATTTGGACTCTGTGAGTATTTCGCCCAACCCCGCAAAGCACGTCCGGCACTCCCGCTTTTCGTCGTCGCCGGACTCGCACTTTTTTTTCTGGCAGTGATCCCGAGTCTCCCGGCCCTGCGGGAATCCCAGTTTGTTGCCCTTTTCGATTTTGGTCCGTTCCAAGGTTGGCAAAATGCGTTCAGCACAAAATCGGCCCTTTCGTGGATTGATCGTGATGGGTTTCTCACGCGGGGAATCGATCCGGGGTTCGCGCCGACATCGGCGAACGGAGGCACATATCTCGGAATCGTTGCGTTTTGCTTTCTTGCCGTCGCTGTTTTTGCAGGAACGTTTCATCAATCTCCTTTGGGCAAAAAGGCGCGCCTTTTTTTGGTGCTCTCGTTGATGATGTTTTGGCTCTCGTTCGGTCCGAGGAGTGTGCTGGCGGGGCACTTTACCTTTCTCGGCATGTCGCTCGGGGCTCCCGAT
>Ga0105047_10018134_pt1 | contig 10924 bp, 7 predicted proteins | sample MAT04_FD_78384 | JGI IMG/M metagenome (GOLD analysis project Ga0105047, IMG submission 78384) | Freshwater microbial communities from Lake Fryxell liftoff mats and glacier meltwater in Antarctica - MAT-04 (megahit assembly) | ecosystem: Environmental > Aquatic > Freshwater > Ice > Liftoff...
CACAATGGGCAGGTATTTTCGAGCGATGTGGTGGCGAACATGCACACGCGGCCCTATGAACTGGTGCGCTTCCACAGTAACTACATGACGCTGCATCCGGGCGACCTGATTTCGACGGGATGTCCCAAGGGCGCGCGGATTCAGCCGGGCGACCGGGTACGGGGGCATGTCGAGGGGGTGGGCAGTACGACGGCCACCGTAGCGCCGGCGCGGCGCGAGAAGCGGAGTTGGGTAGGCTAAACCGGCACTCCGGCGAGCCGCGCGATGGCCAAAGCGTTGGACTCGCGGGTAACTCCGGGCTTTAAACGGTAGTCAAAGTCGAGCGGACCATCGCCCCCTTCGCGGCTGGCCATGTGGACGTTGGCGCCGCCATGGACCGCGATGTCGGCCAGCGAGATGTCGTGAGTGGAGATGGCGCCGATGGCCCCGCGTTCCGCCAGAGTCCGCACCACCGCGTCGGCCGCCGCCTTGCGATCCGGCGAATTGGTGCCGCTGAAGATCTCGTCGATCAGGAAGAGCGTGGGGTGCTGGGCGGCCGTCTCAAGGGTGTCCCGCAGCCGCTCCATCTCGGCGAGAAAGCGGCTCTTCCCTTCGCGTAACGAATCGACAATCGAGATGGAGGCGCAAACGCGCAGCACAGCCAACCGCAGCGATCGGGCGCGCACCGGGGCACCGGCATAAGCCAGCACCGCCGCCAGGCCCACTGAACGCAGCAAGGTGCTTTTGCCGGCCATGTTTGAGCCGCTAACGACGTAGAAGCGGCACTCCCCGAGCGCGACGTCATTGCGGACGCAGGCCGCGGCCAGCAGCAGCGGATGGCCGAGATCTTCGGCCGCAAAGCCGGGCACGCCAAGCTCCGGCCAACTGTCCTCGGGATTCTCGTAGGCGTAGCAGGCTAGCGCGTTCAGCGCCTCGTACTCGGCCCAGGCGTTCAGCCAAACCGCCAAGTCCTCGCGATGGCGCAGGCGCCAGGCTTCGATGGCGAGGGCGCTCTGGGTACCCAGCAGCAGGCCCAGGGCGGGCAGGTAATACCAGTCCTTCATGCGCTCGCGCAGGACGGCGAACCAGGGCTGAAGCTGACGGATGGTACGCGAGGCGGGGGCGGCAACCTTCGACAATCGGGCGATTTTGGGTGCCTGATGCGCCTGGGCGGCCATCAGCGCGAGGCCTTCCTGAATCAGGGCAAACTCAGAAACAATGGGCGCCGCAGCGCGAATCACCCGGCGGACTTGCGCTTGTAGCGAGTAGCCAATCGCCGCTTGCAGAGCCACCAAGGGGACAATCGCCTGCCGCAACGCAGGCCACCACGAGGGCATCAACGCCAGCGTGATCGCCAAGCCGGCCAGCAGAACGCTACTCGTCATCAAGGCGGGACGAAGCCACATCGGCAGGCCGACCGGAGGTGAGCCCAACCAATCGGTAAAGGTCTGCCATTGGGACTCATGGAATTCGTTCCGGCCCAGCAAGGCAATCTTCTCGCGCAGGCCAGTATTCGCCGCCAGTTCCCGCACCGCGGCCTGCCGCTGTTGGCTCTCGTCCAACGAAACCGGCTCCTGCAGATAACGGGCTAAGGCCTGCTGGCCTAGTTGCGTGCGCGCGGTGCAGAGCCTTTCAAACAATGAGCCCGCGCCAAAGAGATTCAGGTCCGCGGCATAGGGATGGCGCGCGGCGAAGAATTCATCTCCCGAAACTCCCGCGCCTACCCAGCGATCCTGCACGCGGTCAATCCCGCGCCCGTAGAGGTCGCGGAGACGCGTCAAGTCCAGTCGCTCGAAACGCCGGCGTCGATAAGTCCGCGCCGAAACAAACACCACCGGCAGCGACAGCAGGGGAAACCACAATGGCACTGCGCGCCGCGACAGCGCGGCTACTGAAAAGACCGCGCCGGCCAATAGCGCCACACACAGCACAGCCAGCGTCACCGACTGCTTCGCCGCGAGGCCCGTCAACGCACTTCGCAATTGCTCCACGCGCTGTTGATAGGCCACCAGGACGGCGGTAGAAGTCATAGCCCTTAGGCTACTACTATCCCTCCGCGCGTCTTCGATAGCCCGTAAACGTTCGCCAGGCGAAAAATACCGCCACCAAGGCGGAGCACGACGAAAGAACATTCACTGGCTTCGCGGCCACCACTTGTCGTTCCGCCTGCGCCTCAAAACGGCGGAACTCTTTCATCACCCGGCCAGGAGGGGCCAGCATACCCACTCCCAGCAACAGCAGGACGATAATCAGCGCAAGGTTGATAGTTACTGCTCTTCGGTTGGTTGCCATGGGCTCCCCTCTCTCTTCCCCTTGATTTAGCCATAGACCCTACCTGCCCCACAAGAGAAGAAAGGACTAAGGCGACAGTCGGTCAAACATCCTAGGCCATGCCCGATTCCGGGCCTAGCCACTCAGGGGAACACCTGAGAAATGGCCCCGAAAGCCTGTTTCTGGGGAAACTTTTGGCACGCGCGGAACCGATTCGCCAACCAGCCAGACCGAACCGCGTTTCGGAAGCTCCCAGAAAGCCGTGGGGAGACAAAAGAAATATTCCATTGCCACTAAGGTCATTGCGGTGAGCCAGCGCACCTTGATTTCACACCCCGCTACTGTAATCCGATTGGCCGCCGCTTGCTCTCCTCAACGAACGGCGCGAACTCCTCGTATTGGTCGGTGGCGAGATAATCGACGCCGGCTTCCACCGCCGCTTTCCAGCGCAATTCGACGGCGTCGCGCGAGCCGAAGTTGTAGCCCGCGCTCCACCCTGCGGCGACACCCACGGCTGGCTCGTGGCCGTTCAGCGTATAAAGGCGCATCGCGTAACCAAGTTGGCGGGCGCGGGCCATGATGGCCTTCAGCCGCTCCTCATCCGCGGCGGACCAATCGCCGGCCTTCGCTTGCCCACCCAATTCCACAATCGCCCACGGCGCATTCAGCCAGCGTCGATAGTTGGTGGAAGGCTGCGGCATCAAATCTTCGATCGGCGTGTTGGCGCTCGCCGTTGTAACCGCTCCGCCACCAAACAACAACAACCGGCCGTCCACAGGGACCGCATCGTGGAACGTCTGCTCCTGCATGGCGGAAGCCCCGGTCAGCACCAGCACGGGCTTCCAATCGAGCGGCTCTTTCATGGCCGGCGTGGCCGTGCGCGGCGCGGTCGTCAGCCAGGCCTGGTACTCGGTGAGAAGCTTCAACACGGCCTGATGGTGCGCTGGCTCGTTGGTTTTGAAGTCCAGGTTGAGCGTGATTAGCGGCCAGTGGTCGCGCTCATTATCCTGGAGCGCCTTTTCGACGATGGGACGAATGCGCTCGAAGAAATAGTCGCGCATGTTGGGCTCGGTGCCGTTGGGCTTGCCGCCATGAATGAGAACGCTGCGGCCTTCACCCGTGGTGGGGTCAACGTACCAAGCCAAGTCCTGCTCAATGGCCAGGGGCAGGCCGGTCTTCAAGGCGCCGTCGATTCGGTCCTGATACTTGCCGTCGTAGGGATAGCAGTTGTGGGCGTCGAGCACGACCCGGTCGGCGGCGGCGGCGGAGAAAATTAAGCACAGAGCGAAGGCAAAACGCATCCTTCAAGAATAGCGTCACCTTGTGGCGGCCGTGTGGCGATACGATGAAGAGAGAACCCTGATGAGCCCCCTACTGATCCTTCTGCTGGCGGCCTTAGCCGCGGATACGCCGAATCTGCCGCCGGCCTCGACTTCTGAGGCGGACTTCGCCCGCGACGTTGCCCCCATACTCAAACGCAACTGCCAGGGTTGCCACGGCGCGGGTATGCAGCAGAGCGGCTTCCGGCTCGACGATGGCCCGGCCGCGCTAAAGGGCGGCTATGGCGGGGCCGCGATTCTTCCGGGCAGGTCCGCGGAGAGCCCGCTCATTTTACGGACGGCGGGGGCAAAAGGTGTGCCGGTGATGCCACCGGCGGGGCGTCGTTTGACCGCGGCTGAGGTCGGCATCCTACGGGCGTGGATCGACCAGGGGGCCCGCTTCCCTTTAACGGCCATCTCGAAGGCTGACCGGCCCAAAACCAAACATTGGGCCTTTGAGCCGATCGCGACGCCGGCCCTGCCCTCCGTGAAGAATGCCGGCTGGGTGCGCAGCCCCATCGATGCCTTCGTGCTGGCAAAACTCGAGAGCAAGAAGATTGCCCCGTCGAAAGAGACCGATCGCCGGACATTGCTGCGCCGGCTCAGTTGGGATTTGATTGGCCTGCCTCCGACGCCCGCCGAGGTCGCCGAGTTTGAAGCCGACACTCGACCGGACGCCTACGAACGCCAAGTGGACCGCCTTCTCGCCGCGCCTCAGTTCGGCGAGAAGTGGGCCCGCGGCTGGCTCGACCAAGCCCGCTACGCCGACTCTGACGGTTATGAGAAGGACTGGGTGCGCCCCTACGCTTTCCGCTGGCGCGACTGGGTGATCAATGCCATCAACCAGGATCTGCCCTTCAACCGTTTCACCCTCGAGCAAATCGCGGGCGACTTACTGCCCACAGCCACCGTCGAACAGCGCGTCGCCACCGGATTCGCACGCCACACCCTCACCAATCGCGAGGGCGGCATCGACGACGCGCAGTTCCGCTTCGAAGGTACGCTTGACCGCGCCAATACGGTTAGTACGGTTTTTCTTGGCCTTTCCATGGGCTGCGCCCAGTGCCACGACCATAAGTACGACCCGATTAGTCAGCGGGATTATTACTCGCTCTTCGCTTTCTTCGACAACGCCGAAGAAGCGGACATCGATGCCCCTCGCGCCGGCGAAATTGGCCCGTGGCTGCGCGGACGCGCCGGGTATCAGGCTAAGCGCGAAGCCATTCTGGTTGAAAATAAAGTCGCCGGATTACAAGCCGCCTGGGAAAAAGATATTCTCTACACCATCGCCCACCCCGGCGAGCGCACTGACTGGGACCTAGCCTGGGATTGCGTGAATAAGCTCACCGAAGGCGGCGACGGCGGTAAGATCGTCCGCATTCCCCTCGCCGAGCGTACCCCGCGCGAGCGCGACATTTTGACGGACCACTTCGTCAAGAACTACCACTTCGCCGTCGGTAATAAACGGTATAAGGAACTGAAGCTCGATGTGGCGACCAAGGCGTTGGCGAAGCTGAAGACCGATTATCCCCAACTTACTCAGGCGATGACGCTCGCCGAGAATCCCCAACCCAAACCCAGTTTCCTTCGGGTGCGTGGCGACTACAAAACGAATGGCATCGAAGTGCAACCCGCCACCCCGACCGTGCTTCCCGGGCTCAAGAAGAGCGGCAAGCTGAATCGGCTCGACCTGGCCGAGTGGCTGACGTCCGACGAGAACCCACTCACCGCCCGAGTAGCCGTCAATCGCGTCTGGCAAGAGTTATTCGGCAGCGGGTTAGTCAAAACCACTGACGATTTCGGTACCCGTGCCGACGTGCCGGAGCACCCTGAATTACTCACCTGGCTGGCCGATAATTTTCGGCGTGGCGGCTGGTCCCGCAAGCAACTGATCAAGGGCATCGTATTGTCGGCCACTTACCGGCAAGCTTCGCACGCCCGCCCGGACTTGCAGGACACTGACCCCGATAACCAACTACTCGCCCGTCAAGTCCGCCTGCGCTTGACCGCGGAGCAAATCCGCGATGGCGCACTCGCGGCCAGTGGGCTCCTAGCCAATACCATCGGGGGACCTAGTATTCGCCCGCCCATACCCGCCGGTGTGATGGAGATGAGCTACGGCTCCCGCGGTTGGGGCGACGGGTGGAAGGAGAGCGAGGGCGAGGACCGCTATCGCCGCGGCCTCTACATCCAATTCCTACGCACTTCGCCCTATCCGCAATTAATGACCTTTGACGCGCCCAAGGCTACGGCCGCACTCTGCAAGCGCGACCGGTCAAATACTCCGTTGCAGGCGCTCAACTTACTCAATGACCCGGTCTTTGTGGAGGCCGCCCAGTCTTTCGCGGTAAGTATCGTTTCGCAACCGGCCCCGGAAAGGCTGGATTGGGCCTACCGCCGCGCCCTCGGAAGGTCACCCAGTCCTAAGGAGTCAGCACGGATGATGGCTTACTTCACCGAGCAGCAGCGCTTACTCTCTGACGACGCCAAGGCCCAGGCCGCGCTTGCGCCCTACGTGCCGCCTTCGGCCACCCGCCTCGAAGCCGCCACCTGGACCGGACTCGCCAGCGTCATCCTCAACCTCGAGGAGTTCATCACCCGTGAATAACCAACAGCACTTACTCGACTCCCACTTACGCCGCGACTTTCTGCGCCGCGGACTTACCGGCATCGGCACCCTAGCCCTCGCGAACTTGCTCGCCGCCGAAAACCGCACCGAAGCCCCCGATCCGTTAGTGCCCCGCAAACCCCATTTCGCGCCCAAGGCGAAGAACGTCATCTTCCTCTTCCAGGAAGGCGCCCCTAGCCAGATGGACCTGTTCGACCCGAAACCCGGCTTACAGAAATGGCACGGGCAATCGTTGCCTCCGGAGATGACCCGCGACCTGAAACTCGCGTTCATCAAGCCGACGGCGAAGGTACTGGCGAGTCCGCGTAAGTTCGCCAAGTACGGCCAGTGCGGCATGGAATTGTCGGACATGATTCCGGAGATGGCCAAACACGCCGACGATATTTGCTTAGTACGCTCGATGCACAGCGAGGCCTTCAACCATCACCCGGGGCAGTTACTTCTATTTTCCGGCAGTATGATCGGCGGCCGGCCCTCAATGGGCTCCTGGGTCACTTACGGCTTGGGCAGCGAAACCCGCAACCTTCCCGCCTTCGTCGCCTTGCAGTCCGGCCCCGGCACCAGCGCCGGGTCGGACTTATGGTCGAACGGCTTTCTGCCCAGCCTCTACCAAGGCACCGTCCTACGCACCGGCGGCGACCCGATCCTTTATCTCGGCAACCCGGACGGCATCACCCGCGAAAGCCAGCGCGCGCGCCTCGACGCCTTGCGCGACCTCAACCAGGAACGCCAGGACGAAACCGGCGACGCCGAAATTGCCAGCAGGATTCATTCCTATGAGTTGGCTTACCGCATGCAGATGGCCGGCCCGGAGGCGGTGGATTTCTCGAAAGAGTCACCGGCAACCATTGAAGCCTACGGCATCAATAGCAAGGATTCCAAAGCCTACGGCACCAACTTACTCATGGCCCGCCGCTTGGTGGAACGCGGGGTTCGCTTTGTCCTCTGCATGCACTCCGGCTGGGACATGCACTCGGGCATTAATGCCGCCATGCCGAAACTATGCGCCCAAACCGATAAGTCCTCGGCGGCATTACTTACCGACCTGAAGCAACGTGGCTTACTCGACGAAACCTTAGTCGTTTGGGGCGGTGAATTCGGCCGCACCCCCATGTCCGAGATCCGGCGGCCGGATGAAGCCGACAACGCTGGCCGCGACCATCATCCCAACGGCTATTCGATTTGGCTGGCGGGCGGCGGCATCAAGACCGGCCAGGTCATCGGCGAAACCGATGAGTTAGGTCTCACCATTACTAAGGACAAGATCGATGTCCACGACCTGCAGGCCACCATCCTGCACTTACTCGGCCTGGAGCACACCCAGCTGACTTATCGCCACTTGGGCCGCAACTTCCGCCTGACCGACGTTAGCGGGCAATTGGTGAAGCAACTCCTAAGTTAATGGATGATAAATTGAAGGGCACCATGCTGAGGACGATCGCCCTTCTTATCCCGCTGACGCTCTGCGCCCAAACCGATTGGCCCACTTACGGCCATGACCCTGGCGCGCGGCGATTCTCTCCCCTGAAACAGATTACGCCCCTGAACGTCCATCGCCTTCGCCCAGCCTGGACTTTTCACACCGGCCAACCCGGCTCCGAGGGCATTCCTATCGTCGTGGGCGGCGTGATGTACTTGGCCGCTGCGAACGGCATCTTCGCCATTGAGCCCGAAACCGGCAAGAAACTGTGGCATCATCCGTCGACCCAGGTTGCCTTGCGCGGGCTCGCCTATTGGCCCGGCGAGAAAGGCGGGCACCCGCGCGTGTATGCGGGTGTGAAAGGCGGCATGATCGCCATCGATGCCGTTACGGGCAAGCCTGCGCCGGGCTTCGCCAATGAAGGTCTGCTGGACCTGCGGCAAGGCGTGCTGGGCGACCTAAGCGACGCCAAAATCTCCCTGCAATCGCCACCCAGCGTCTACCAGAACCTCATCATCACTGGCAGCGCGAATGGCGAAGGCGCGCCCAGCACCGGCGCGTACGGGGACATCCGCGCCTGGGACGCCCAGACCGGCAAGCTCATGTGGACCTTCCACACCGTGCCCCGCCCCGGCGAGTTCGGCCACGACACCTGGCCGGCGAACGGATGGAAGAATCGCTCCGGCACCAATGCCTGGGGCTTCCTCACCATTGACATGGCCCGAGGGATTTTGTATGTGCCGCTCGGCTCGCCTACCGACGACTTCTACGGCGCCGATCGCCATGGCGATGGTCTCTTCGGCAACAGTCTGGTCGCGCTCGACATCAAGAGCGGGCGGCGCATCTGGCATCAACAACTGGTGCACCACGACCTGTGGGACTTTGACCCTGCCGCCGCGCCCGTGCTCTTCGAAGCCACGCGCAACGGACAGAAGGTGCCCGCCGTGGCGCAGATTACGAAGATGGGAATCCTGTTCGCCTTCAACCGCGTTACCGGCGAGCCGCTCTATGGCATGGAGGAGCGCCCCGTGCCTCAATCTACGGTGCCGGGCGAGAAGACTTCGCCCACCCAGCCCTTCCCGCTGAAGCCCCCGCCCCTCTCGCGCGTTGCCTTCACCGAAGCAGAGATGTACAACCTGACGCCGGAACACGCGGCCTTCTGCCGCGAGCTCTTCGAAAAGAACGACATGTCCATCGGCGAGCTCTACACGCCCCTGCCGATGGACAAGAACCTGCTGATGTTCCCCAGCACCCTAGGCGGCGGCGGCTGGGGTGGCGTTTCTGTCGACCCCACTCAGGAGTTGCTCTTCACCAACGTCAACCATCTGGGCCAGTGGGGCCATATGGAAAAGAAGGGCAACACCTACATTCGCACCTCAGCCTACGGCGCTTATGCCCGCTTCTGGAATCGCGATACCCGTATTCCGTGCACCAATCCGCCCTTCGGCGAACTCGTCGCAGTGAACGCGCGCACCGGCGATATCGCCTGGCGGACACCCTTGGGCACCATCCCGGCGCTGGAGGCATTGGGCGTCAAGAACACGGGCGCGCCGAGCCTGGGCGGTAGTATTGCGACAGCGGGCGGGCTGGTCTTTATCGCCGCTACCAACGATAGCCGCTTCCGCGCCTTCGAATCGAAAACCGGCAAGCTGGTGTGGGACCAGCCGATCGACGCCAACGGCCACACCATCCCCATCACTTATCAAGGCAAGAATGGCAAGCAATACGTCGCGATTATGGCCGGCGGTGGCGGCGGCTACTTCGGCGGCACGCCCAGCGACAGCCTGATGGCCTTTGCCTTAGGCAATGGACCGGTACCAAGCGTCTCGGCCCTACCGCGCGCCAGGGAAGCTCTGCCGGCAGCGAAGACGGTGCTGCCCGAGGGTGCCGCCAAGGTGGTTTTGCAACGCGCTTGCGGCTCCTCCTGCCATACGCTCGACGCGGTAACCGGAATGCGGCGGGACCGAAAATCTTGGCAGGCCATGGTCGACAACATGATCGCCCGCGGCGCCACGGCTAACGACGACGAGGTAAGGGTGATTCTGGACTACCTGGCCGCGCACGTGGGCAAGTAGCGGCCAAGCGTTCACAACAATTTTTCGACTGGTTAATATTGCCGTAAGCAGCTTATCTACCTACACTTACAGAGATCGCGCCAACGGCCAGGTACCCCTGAATTTGGTCCTCCAGCCGTAAACTGGAGTCACATAAGGAATCTGTGATGAACTCTAGCCAATTCGCCGATACGCGCCTGATCGAATACCCTCAGGCGCATCCGTTGGTGGTCAAACTGCTCGCCCGCTATGGCCTGCGGTTCCCCCCAGAGAAGGCCGCTCAGTCGGCAATATTGACCGTGCAAATTGCGCTTCCGCACGGGAGCGCCATGCTTTGGGATCGCGCTACGTCTCTCGAACGCAACAATGTGCGGCGCGAACTTCTACGGGCGGTGTCACTCACCTTGCAAGATACGCTCCGCTGCTGGATCCCTTATCTCTGGCTCTCCTACCCGCCAAATTGGCATGATCGCGACTTGGTCTGGCCCATGCTGATCTATGCCTCGTCGCGTACCTTTAAGCCGCTCTCCCGGGAGAACTTCGCCTTTGACCTGCTGGACGACGACACCCTGCCCACGCTGCTGCGCTCCTCCTTGCCCGTGCTGAAGCACTGGGTGCCGCTTTTTCAGGCGATTCACCATCAGCGCGCTGGCCCGCGCCGCGAGTTTCGCATGGACCGCCTGCTCAGAGTGGTGGAGCAGGCCGACTTCGACCCCTACTACCTGAAACGTCTCCTGGCACACGAGCGAAAGCTGATCGCCGCCTTCATGGACCTCGCCGATGGACAATCCCCCGAACACTCCGTCGAACGCTTCGGCATGTTGATGCAACGCCACCTCAGCCGGATCTACACCAACGCGGACTTCACCTTCCTGGCGCCCCTACTCTACATCGAAATGGAGAATACACTCGCCAAGCATCTGCTGGGCCAACCGATTCTCGATGCCCGATTGGCGGTGGCCGAACCCGCGCCGGACGTCCGGCCACTTTCCTTGCGGCGGCTGGCGGCGCACTCCCACCGGGCGCTCACCACGAAGCAACCAAATCTCCTCCCGTCCGTCCATCTCTCTTGAGCCGCTACACTGGAGTTATCCCCATGAAATACCTTGTTCTTTCGCTCGCCCTGAGCGTCAGCCTTTTGGCTCAAGCCAAACCGGCCGCCCCGAAACCGGCTGCCCAAAAACCCGCAGACCCGAAACCCGCAGACCCGAAACCTGCAGACCCGAAACCTGCAGACCCGAAACCCGCAGAC
>Ga0105047_10018137_pt1 | contig 10922 bp, 6 predicted proteins | sample MAT04_FD_78384 | JGI IMG/M metagenome (GOLD analysis project Ga0105047, IMG submission 78384) | Freshwater microbial communities from Lake Fryxell liftoff mats and glacier meltwater in Antarctica - MAT-04 (megahit assembly) | ecosystem: Environmental > Aquatic > Freshwater > Ice > Liftoff...
CAACGACGGCGAATACGGCGTAGCCGAGACGCTCTCCAAGGCTAAGAACACCAGCGTCGCCGGCATGGTGACCGCGGGCATCCTCACGGCGAGTCACGGCAAGGTGCGCTTGCTGCGCCCCGACGAACTGCCCGCCGACTGGGACCCGACGACGGACAAACGCTTGACCGCCTGGGAAGGGGTGCACCACTTGGTACATACCTTGGAAACACGCGGCGAGATGGCCGCAGCAGTATTGGCCGCCAAGTTGGGCGGCGAGGCCGAAGTCGCCCGCGAGTTGGCCTACCGCCTCTATACCATCTGCGAGCGCAAGAAGCGCGCCGCATTGGCATTGTCGTACAACGGATTGGTGCAAAGCTGGCCGGAGATTATGCGGCTGGCGCAGGCAGAACGCCAGGAGCAGGTGCGCCAGAGTGGGCTGTTCGGTGATCAATCGCTCTAGTACACGTGGGCGTAAATGCCCCTACAAACCCGCAATAACTGCCGACCCATTTATGCCCACCTGTACTAGCACGGTGCGTATCCTGCCTATCGGTCAATTCTGGGGCATTTCAGGCTGTTGGCAAACGTATGGTAGCATAGGTAAGATGGACTGCAATGCAACGCTTTAAGACCACGTTGGCATAGAGTGGACGAGCCCTCGGCATGCGCCCATGGGTTTCGAACGATGGTAACGACGATCACAGCGACAAAGGCCGGCAGGCAATTGGTCTTGCCGAGTTCTTGAATGAGGTCGAGGATATCTTGGCCAAAGAGGATCTTCCCTAGCTTCGTTGGGGGCGGGTGCAGAGCTGGCCGGCGATTACGCGGTTGGCGCACGCAGGCGATACGAGGAATATCCAACCGAGTTTGCTGGAGGGGCTAGGTACCAATGCTTGACAGCAATACAGGAACCCAGTAAACTGGAGTCATGAAAGCCACTATCGAAGTACCCGATGACTTGTATCGCCGCGTCAAGGCCAAGGCTGCCCTACAAGGACGCGCGATTCGTGAAGTGACCGCGGAACTCTACCAGACCTGGCTGGCGGAAACGCCTGCCGTGTCCACAACCCCTTCGCCCGAGCAGTGGTTGGAAGAATGGTTCAGCCTGGCAGACGTGGCCATGAGGGACGCCCCTCCCGGTCCCACCGCCCGCGAACTGCTTGAAGAAGATCGCAATCGATTGGAACGGCGCTGAACCATGCTCACGGTAGATGCCAGTGTGTGGGTCGCGGCGGCTGACGGGTCCGACGTTTTTCACGCAGCAAGCCGCCTGTTTCTGGCGGGTGCGGCACGACAGCGGCAGGGAATCTGTCTGCCGTCGTTTGCCTGGATCGAAATCGCCTGTGCGCTTGCACGTCGACGGCGGGACTCTGCCGTAGGGCAGCAATTGGCCAGCGCCATCTTGCGTGCTCCCCTGGTGACCCGCATAGAACTGGATGATCCGTTCCTCGCCCAGACACTTGTTTCCGGTACGCGCGCCTTTTTGCGTGGCGCCGACGCCCTCTATGCGGCCACCGCGGCGATCCACGGTGCGCAGCTTATTTCCTGGGACGACGAACTCGTCCGCCGCGCCGGCGCCGTCACACCGACGGACTGGCTGGCGGCCAACCCCTGAAAGGCAAGGTGACATCCCATGGCCATCACCAATCACGAACGCGTCGGCAAGTCCCTTGAGTTGCTGCGCGAGGGGCTGAAACCCTTTGTCGCGCGTGAACTCGAAGCCAAACATGGCAAGTACTGGGTCACGGCGGTCACCGCCAACTGGCCGCGCGACCTGGACTGGCAAGAGGGGGGCGACGAACCCAATCTCGATGCCGCCGTGCTGCTGCGCATGCTGTGGGACCAGTGGAACCTGGTTTTTGGCCGCACCCTGGGCTACACCGAGCGCAGCATCGTGAGCGAACTGCGCGAGACGCGCAACAAGTGGGCGCATCAGAATACCTTCTCCAGCGACGACGCCTATCGGGCGCTTGACTCTGCGGCACGCCTGCTCACGGCCATCTCGGCGCCGCAGGCCGACGAAATCGAGAAGATGAAGATGGAGCTGCTGCGCCTGCGCTTCGACGAGCAGGTGCGCGGCGAGCGACGCAAGAGCGCCGGCACGGCCATCGAGAGCCAGGTCACCGGCAGCCTCAAACCCTGGCGCGAGGTAGTGACGCCCCACCGCGACGTCGCCAGCGGCCGCTACCAACAGGCCGAATTCGCCGCCGACCTGTGGCAGGTACACATGGGCGAGGGCAGCGACGAATACCGCGACCCGGTCGAGTTCTTTCGCCGCACCTATCTCACCACGAGCCTGACGGCGATGCTGGTGGGCGCCGTGCGCCGTCTGATGGGCCAGGGCGGCGATCCGGTGGTGCAGTTGCAGACCAACTTCGGTGGTGGCAAGACCCACTCGATGATGGCGAACTATCATCTCTTCTCCGGCGTCGCGCCGAGCGAGCTGGCCGGCATCGACACCGTCATGCAGGAGGCGGGGGTCACGCGGCTGCCGGCGGTGCGGCGTGTGGTGTTGGTGGGCAACAAGATCTCGCCCGGCAACCCGGTCGTCAAGCCCGACGGCACCGTGATCCGCACGCTGTGGGGTGAACTGGCCTGGCAGTTGGGCGGCAAGCCGGCCTTTGCGCGCATCCAGGCCGACGACGAGCGCGCCACCAGCCCCGGCGATGCGTTGCGCGAGTTGTTCGTAACGTACGGCCCTTGCCTGATCCTGATCGACGAGTGGGTGGCCTACGCTCGCCAACTCCACGACCAGAGCGACCTGCCCGCCGGCGGCTTCGAGACCCAGTTCACCTTTGCGCAGGTGCTGACCGAATCGGCCAAGCTGGCGCAGAACTGCCTGCTGGTGATCAGCCTGCCCGCTTCGGACACCGGGGGATCGCCCCACACGCAGGCCGACAACGTGGAAGTTGGCGGTCAGCGCGGGCGCGAAGCACTCGACCGCCTGCGCAATGTGGTAGGCCGCGTCGAATCCTCGTGGCGGCCGGCCTCCGCCGAGGAGGGCTTCGAGATCGTGCGCCGGCGCCTCTTTGAGCCGATGACCGATCCGGCCCAGTTCAAAGACCGCGATGTGGTGGCGCGCGCCTTTGCCGACCTTTACCGCACACAGCACCAGGAGTTCCCACCCGAGTGCCGCGACGCCGAGTATGAAAAACGCATCCGCGCTGCCTACCCGATCCACCCGGAGATTTTCGACCGGCTCTACACCGACTGGTCCACGCTGGTGAAGTTCCAGCGCACGCGCGGCGTGCTGCGGCTGATGGCCGCCGTGATCCACAGCTTGTGGGAGAAAGGGGACCGCAACCCGCTGATCCTGCCCGCCAACATCGCCATCGACGACCCGCGCGTGCAGTTCGAGTTGACGCGCTATCTTTCGGACAACTGGGTGCCGGTCATCGAAAAGGATGTCGACGGGCCAAGCTCGCTGCCGCTGCGGCTGGACGGCGAGGTGCCCAACCTCGGCAAGTTTGCCGCCTGCCGGCGCGTGGCGCGCACCATTTATCTAGGCTCGGCGCCCACGGCCACGGCCGCCCATCGCGGCATCGAGGATCGGCGCGTCAAGCTCGGCTGCGTCATGCCGGGCGAGTCGCCGGCGCTCTTTGGCGATGCCCTGCGCCGGCTGGCTGGTGCGGCCACCTATCTCTACCAGGATGGCTCGCGCTTCTGGTACTCGACCCAGCCCACGGTCACCAAGCTGGCGGAGGATCGCGCCGAGCAACTCAAGCGTGACCCCGACAAGGTGGCGCAGGAGATCGAACAGCGCCTGCGCAAAGAACTCCAGGCGCATAAGGGCGATTTCACCCGCATCCATGCCATGCCCGCCTCTGGCCAGGACGTGCCCGACGACCTCGACGCGCGGCTGGTCGTGCTCGGCGTCGATTATCCCTACAGCAAGGAGCCGGGCAGCGCCGCCGAGACAATAGCCAAGGCCATCTTTGAATCGCGCGGCAACACCCCACGGCTCTATCGCAACACACTGGTCTTTCTGGCGGCCGACAAGACTCGCCTGCAAGAACTCGACGAGGCTGCCCGCCAATATCTGGCCTGGGCATCGATCCTATCGGAGAAAGTCCTCCTGAATCTCGACCCCCAGCAGGTCAAGCAGGCCGAAACGCAGGCGGCGTCGGCCGACAGCACGGTGACCGCACGGCTGCCGGAAACCTACCAGTGGCTGATCGTGCCGGGACAGGAAACACCCCAGGCTGCGATCAAATGGCAGGCGATGCGGCTGACGGGGCCGGAGCCGTTGGTCGTGCGCGTCAGCAAGAAGATGCGCAACGACGAGTTGTTCATCACCAGCTTTGCCGCCTCGCGGCTGCTCATGGAGTTGGTGCGCGTGCCGTTGTGGCGTGGCGACCATGTGCCGATCCGGCTGTTGCTCGAAGACTTTGCGCGCTACCTCTACCTGCCGCGCCTCAAGGATTCGGCGGTGTTGCTGGGCGCCATCGAAGCCGGTTTCGGCCTGCTCACGTGGATGCAGGATTCGTTTGCCTATGCGGAGAGCTACGACGAAGCCGCGGCGCGCTATCGCGGCTTGCTCGTCGGGCAGCACAAAACGGTCAGCGAAAGCGATACCGGGCTGCTCGTCCGCCCGGAGGTCGCCCAACGCCAGTTGGAGGCAGAGACCGCTACCCGGACGCCCGTCGTTGCGCCTGGACCAAACGCACCGAGGTCCACTCCCCCCGGCCCCACGCCACCGCAGCCGCCGGAAGCTGAACCGATCAAAAAGACGCGCCCGAAGCGTTATCACGGCGCCGTTGAGCTTGACCCGCAGCGCGTCGGTCGTGACGCCAGTCGCATTGCCGACGAAGTGCTCGCTCACCTGGTGGGCTTGATAGGGTCCGAGGTGCGCGTCACATTGGAGATTGAAGTCACCATCCCCGGTGGTGCGCCCGATCATGTGGTGCGCACGGTCACCGAGAATGGGCGGACGTTGAAGTTTACGGACAACGGGTTTGAGAGCGAATGAAACTGTAATGGACCCACACTTCGAGGTCCACCATAGTCGGTTTGGTGCGATCCGTACGGAGACTGGCTGCCGCTGCTCGAACGCGTGGCCGGCGACCGGGGACTGGGGGCTTCACAGGCAGCGCGTAGGGGGTGTGGTACAATGGCAATAGCGCCATGCATAGTTAGCTTAGGTTGCGCAAAGGTTGAGATATGACCACGATCCAGCTTCAACTGCCATTTGATACATTACTGAACAGCTTGCAACAGTTGGACCTAGATGAGCTGTCTCTGCTGACTCAACATGCCACTCGTTTGCAGGCTCAACGACGGGCGCCTAGCCTCTCACAGGCAGAGACCGAATTGCTGTTCAAAATTGGCCAGGGTGTTGTGCCGCAAGAGATCAAACGGCGCTGTGCTCAACTCACCGAGAAACAGCGCACCCTCGGCCTGACCAACCAGGAGCAGAGTGAACTCATGCAACTGGTCGATGAGATAGAGACTTTGAACGCCAGACGACTGGGCTATCTGGCAGAATTGGCCAATATTCGCCAGATTCCTGTGGACGAACTGATGAACCGTCTAGGAATCGAAGCACTGACCTATGGCTGAGTCGCCTACTCCCTCACAACGACAGGCCGTCAAAGCACGAGCCGGCGCCATCTGTGAATATTACCGTAGCCCGGCAAAGTACGGGGTACAGTCGTTTGAATGTGAGCACGTTGTCCCGACAAGCCAGGGTGGCGATACTGTGCTTGAGAACTTGGCCTTTGCCTGTGGCGGGTGCAACCGCAGCAAAGCAGCGCGCACTGTCGCCCCTGACCCTGAAAATGGCAGCCTCGTGCCAATCTTCAACCCACGGGAGCAATCATGGAACGATCACTTTGCTTGGGATTTCGATTTTGCTCTTGTTGTCGGTCTCACACCCATCGGTCGTGCTACAGTTGAAGCCCTTCGCCTAAATCGGCCCGGTGTAGTCAACCTACGTAAGGTTCTGCTTGCGATTGGCGAGCATCCACCAGCCAGCGATCATGTCTGAACTTGGCGCCACGCCTTCGCACTCCTCTTCGACTGCCATCGTATTGTCTTCTGGTACGACGATAAACACGAACTACGCACCGAGTTCGACTTCGCACGCGGGCATGCGAAGTCATTCGCTAGCATCCTTTCGTATAACGATATGGTAATAGCCCAAAGTACGCGGGGTACAACGACGGGCGCGGCGGTCATCCAGGAAGATGGCAAACGCATCCTAAAGGGAGATAGTCTGTGGTTGCCGTTTGGGGCGAGTCTGTGGCTTTGGCATAAAAACACCCGCTGCGCGTTGTGATGGAATACCACAACCCATAGCGGGCGCTTGTCGGCAGGATACTGCCAGTAGTAGGTTAGTGACTCACCCGGGACTCGAACCTGGAACCCGCTGATTAAGAGTCAGCTGCTCTGCCAATTGAGCTAGTGAGCCGTAACGAGTGCGAATCATAGGCGGTGGGTGGGTTTTTGTCAAATCTCCGTGTGCAAGGTTAGGTGTATTTACACTTTCTGCACCAGAGGTAACCGCCTGCCTACATCGCAATCGTGCACTATATTGGGCACGTAGCTTGCCTACGCCTGCCTATACGCTGCGGCCGAAATCGCCACTTTTTTCCGAGTCAGTGTCTGTCAAACCGGCAAAAAAACAGCCCCACCACCGGCGACGATACCGATGGACGTGAAATGGTACTTGTGGTAGAATTCGATATGCACCGATGGTCGCACATCGAACCGTGTGGCGAATATCGACATTAACTCCGGTCTGAACATCGCCAGCAAATTGCAGAAATGTAGTCTTTACACGGTGCACATTATATGCCGAATCGGAGTACGATTATGTCACACGATCAACCGCAGATCCGCGTAGATGAACGCGCCTCGGATCTGCGCCAGTGCTCCGAAAATATAGAGCAACATCCACCTGCAACCCAGGCAAAAGGCGTTGTGCCTGCGTTGCAGGTGGACCAGATCGAGTTGGAGATGCAAAACAAGGAACTGCGGCGTGTGCAGCAAGAATTCGAAGCGGCGCGCGACAAGTACTTTGACCTATACGATGGGGCGCCGGTCGGGTATCTCACGCTGAGTGACCAGGGGCTGATCCAGGGAGCAAACCTAACGCTGGCTGCTCTGCTTGGGGTAGAGCACGAGAGTCTGGTAAATCTGCCTCTGACGCGCTTCATTGTCCCCGAAGACCAGGATATCTTCTATCAACAGCGCAGATGGCTGGATGAGACCGGGGTGCCGCACATATGCGAACTGCGCATGGTGAGACGCAACGATGCCCCATTCTGGGCCAATATCAAGACCGTCTTGAAGCCAGATGCAGCGGGTGGGCCACCGTCGTATTGGGCGACGGTGAACGATATTTCTGAGCGCAAGCAGGCGCAAGAGGCGCTGGGCAGATCAGAACGCCTGATGCATGCTACCGTGGATGCGCTGTCGGCGCACATTGCGATTCTGGACGAAACCGGTTCAATTGTCGCCGTCAATCGCACTTGGTACGAGTTTGCACAAGCCAATGGGCCGTTGCCTTCTACTGCGTGCGAAGGCGCCAATTACCTCACCGTCTGCGATGCGGCGCGCGGCCCCGACGCAGTACAAGCCGCCGCCGCTGCCGCCGGCATTCGCGCCGTCATGCACGGCGAGCAAGCCGAGTTTTCGCTCGAATACCCATGTGACTCCCCAGACGAAGAACGCTGGTTCCAGGCTCGTGTCACACGGTTTGCTGGTGAAGACCCCGTTCGCATTGTCGTCGCACACGAAAACGTTACCGACCGCAAGCGACAAGCGAAGGCGCTGGCGGCTAGCGAAACACGCTTCCACGCGATGTTCACCAATCATGCCACCGTCATGTTATTGGTCGAACCGGCCAGCGGCGCGATCGTCGACGCCAATCTGGCAGCCGAAAAGTTCTACGGGTACCCGATCTCACACCTATGCACACTGAATATCATCAACCTCAACACGCTACCGCCCGACCAGGTGGTGTTGGAACGGCAACGCGCCCTGAAAGAGGATCGCAATTACTTTATTTTTCCGCACCGCCTGGCCAACGGCGAGATCCGCACCGTAGAGGTACATTCGTCGCCCATCGCGCTTGGCAACAAGTCTGTCTTGTTTTCCGTCATCCACGATATTACCGCGCAGCAGCAAGCCGAAGTAGCGCTGCGCAAAAGCGAGGCGCATTCTTCGGCAGTGACGCATTCCGCCAGCGATGCCATCGTCTCCGCTGACAATGCGGGAAACATTATCGGGTGGAATCGAGGCGCCGCGACAATCTTCGGCTACTCTGAAGCCGAGACCAGCGGTCAGCCGCTCACCATGTTGATGTCGTCTTCCTTGCACAATGGGCATCTCGCCAGCTTCGCACGGCTGCATGCCGGCGGAGAGCCCCATATCATCGGCAAGACCGTTGAACTAGTAGGACAGCGTAAGGATGGTAGTGAATTCGCCATGGAATTGTCCCTCGCGGACTGGCAGGCTGACGAAGGCCGTTATTATACTGCCATTATCCGCGACATCACTGAGCGCCGGGCGCTCGAGATGGAAATTCTCCAGCTGAATGCCTCGCTGGAGCAGCAGGTGCTGGAACGCACGGCTCAACTCGCGGCGGCCGTGGCAGATCTGAAACGCGCCTCAAGAATGAAAGACGGATTCATGGCCGCCGTCAGCCACGAACTCCGCACCCCCTTAGCGGGCGTGTTAGGCATGGCCGAGGCGCTGGAAATGCCGTTAAGCGGCCCGCTCAGCGAACGCCAGGCCCGCTATGTGCAAAGCATCCGCCAGAGCGGCGAACGTCTGCTGTCGATGATCAACAGCATTTTGCGTTACACCGACTTGATGGCGGGCAACGTGAAAATTCAGCAAGAACCTTGCCGGCTGGCCGAGTTTTGTGCAATCGGTGTTCGGGCTGTCCGTGGCCGCGCTGAACAGAAGGGGCAGACCGTCGTATTTAGCGTCGACCCAGTCGAGTTGGCAATCATCAGCGACGCCGACGGCATCACGCTGATGCTCCAACAACTACTCAACAACGCCGTCAAGTTCACACCCATAGGCGGTCGGATTGGCTTGGAGGTGTATAGGGATCCCGAGGAGGCTGCCGTGCACCTGGTGGTGTGGGATACGGGTATCGGCATCGCGGCCGAACAGCAAATGTACATCTTCCAACCTTTCATTCAAGGTGACAGCAGCTTGGCGCGACATTTTGAGGGGGTGGGGCTGGGGCTGGCGTACGTGCAGCGCATGATCGAACTGCTTGGCGGGACGATCACAGTGGAGAGCATGCTTGGTGAGGGTAGCCGCTTTACCGTCACCCTGCCCGTCCATAACGTGACGACGGATCGGATTTAGCAGTACCCTTCACGTCAGGGAATGGGTGCGCGAATCCGTTGGCGGCAGAATCCGCCATCATATTCGTCACAAACCACGCCAGCAATACCTGTTCAGTCATACATGCCCCTGCGGGGCACAACCAACAATGAAAATGTCTTTGCGTTCTTTGCGTTCTTTGCGGCTAAGCATTTTCAGGTTAGAGGATGACGATGTCACAAGAACAAAGAACCGGCCACGCAGAGGAACCCACCGCAAATCTACGGCAACGCGCCGAAGATGCGTGGCGTCTGCGCGCCATGGACCTGGAGCAGCACACACCGCCCGCTCAGGTACACCGCCTTGTGCATGAGTTGCAGGTGCATCAGATCGAGTTGGAGATGCAAAATGAGGAACTGCAGCAAGCGCAGCAGGAACTCGAAGCGGCGCGCGACAAGTATTTTGACCTGTACGACCTGGCGCCGGTCGGCTATCTCACGCTGAGTGACAAGGGGCTGATCCAGGGGGCAAATCTAACGCTGGCCGCTCTGCTTGGCGTAGAGCGCACGAACCTGGTCAAACAGCCCCTGACGCGCTTCATTTTCCCCGAAGACCAGGATCTCTTCTATCAACAGCGCCGGCGGCTGGAGCAGACAGGCGTGCAGCAAGCGTGCGATCTGCGCATGCTCAGACGGGACGCTGCCCCCTTCTGGGCCAATATCGAAATCGTCGTGAAACCGGACGCGGCGGCTGAGTCACTGTCGTATTGGGTAACGGTGACTGATATTTCTGAGCGCAAGCAGGCAGAGGCGCTGCGCGAATCTGAACGCTTTCTACGCACCACCGTGGATGCGCTGCCGGCCCACATTGCGGTTCTGGACGAGACCGGTTCAATCATCGCCGTCAATCGCGTCTGGCGTGAGTTTGCCCAAGCCAATGGGCTAGTGTGTGCGGCTGGATGCGAAGGCACCAATTACCTCGCCATCTGCGATGCAGTGCACGGCGCCGACTCGCCACAAGCCGCCGCAATGGCCGCCGGCATTCGCGCCGTCATGTACGGCGCACAGGCCGAGTTTTCGTTCGAATATCTCAGTACCCCCCCCACCGAAAAGCGCTGGTTCGCTGCGCGCGTCACGCGCTTTCCCGGTGAAGGACCAGTCCGCACCGTCGTCGCCCACGAAAACATCAGCGAACGGAAGCGGCAGGAAGAAGCGCTGCGCGCCAGCGAAGCACGCTGGCAGTTTGCCTTGGAGGGCGCTGGCGATGGCATATGGGACTGGGACACACTCACTGACCAGGTCTTCTTCTCTCGCCAATGGAAAGCCATGTTCGGCTACGCCGATGACGAAATCGGCCATACGTTGGACGAGTGGGACTCACGCATCCATCCCGACGACAAGCCGCAATGCTATGCGGATCTAGCGCGACACTTTGCGGGTGAAACGCCGATTTATCAAAACGAACATCGCGTTCTCTGCAAAGACGGAACCTATCAATGGATTCTCGATCGCGGCAAAGTGATTGAGTGGACGGAAGACGGCAAACCGCGCCGCGTGATTGGCACGCACACTGACATCAGTGCGCGCAAGCGCGCCGAAGCGTCGTTGCTGCAAACGCAAAAGTTGGAAAGCCTGGGACTCATGGCGGGGGGCATC
>Ga0105047_10018138_pt1 | contig 10922 bp, 9 predicted proteins | sample MAT04_FD_78384 | JGI IMG/M metagenome (GOLD analysis project Ga0105047, IMG submission 78384) | Freshwater microbial communities from Lake Fryxell liftoff mats and glacier meltwater in Antarctica - MAT-04 (megahit assembly) | ecosystem: Environmental > Aquatic > Freshwater > Ice > Liftoff...
CATGCACATCACCATCGCCCTGACCACCGCCGGGTGCCCGCTGCGCGCCCAGCTCATGCGCGACGCCAAGGCCCGAGTCGCGTCGCTCCCCGGCATCGAGGTCGTCAAGATCCACTTCGGCGAGATGACCGCCGGTGAACGAAGCAACGTCATGGCGCGTGCCCGCTGGAAAGCGCGCGACAACGCGCTCGAGACCGACATCCCGCCAACGTGTCGCATCCTTGCCATCTCTTCGGGAAAGGGCGGTGTCGGCAAGTCCACAGTCACGGCGAACCTCGCCGTCCTGCTCGCCGACCGCGGGTACACCGTCGGTGTGTTGGATGCAGACGTCGGCGGATTCTCGATGCCGCACCTGCTCGGCATCGACGGCGAGATCGCCGGTCAACGCGCTGGCGATGGCAGAACGGTCATGCAACCGGTCGACAAGCCGATCGGTGACGGAGTCCTCCGGGTGGTCTCGATGGGGTCGATCGCCGGCACGGACGAGACCGAAGCGATCATGTGGCGCGGGTTGATGCTCAATCGTGCGGTGCAGCACTTCCTCGAAGACGTGCAGTGGGGCGAGCTCGACTACCTGCTCATCGACATGCCCCCGGGCACGTCCGACATACAGATGGGCCTCGCCCGGATGCTGCCCAGGACCGACGTCGTGATCGTGACCACCCCGGCCACAGCAGCCCAGCAGGTGGCCGCTCGGGCCGCCGACATGGCCCGAAAAGGCCATCTCCGAGTGGCTGGGGTCATCGAGAACATGGGCCCCTCGGCGAACCCGGACGGCACGGTCACTGCAATGTTCGGCTCCGGTGGCGGGCAGCGCCTCGCCGACAGCATCGGCGTGCCCCTTCTCGTATCCATCCCGCTCGATACAGCCGTGGGCGCGGCCGGCGACGCCGGCACCCCGGTCGCGATCGAGCACCCTGGGACCGCAGCCGGAGTGGCGTACCGAGAGCTGGCCGACATCATCGTCACCGACGTCGCGCCCCCGATCGAGATCGCGGAGTGCAGCCTCCGAGGAACCCTGCTGCGAGCAGGAGCAGACCTCGACGGTGCCCGCGAGCGCGCACAATCACGCGACAGCGCCCTGAACACGGTGGTGTGACCGACAGCTCGACACCCTGGAGTCTGGAGTCATCGCGCATCCAACTGGACTGTTCCTGCGCCCTGGTACCGTTCGAACGGCTTCACAGGCGTTGCTCCGGCCCCCGGTAGCGCAATGGATTCGCCGCTCGCCGACGAGATGGAAGTCCGAGATGACTGCAGCGCTGGTTCCGAGAAGTGGTGATCCCTCGGCGGAACATCGTTCGACGCGTCCTGCTGCGGGAACGGGTCAGTGTCGACCTGCTCCAAGGGATCGTCGCCGAACGAAGGCGGACCGCATTCGTCCCCGCGTCGCTTCATGGTGACCACGGTGCCCGAGTCGCTTCCTGAGTCGGCGAGGCGATCCTGGGCTGGCCTGGGCGCAGCGACCGACACAGCCGGTGCGGTGTTCGATCCCGACAGTGTGAGCGCGCTGCCGACACCGGTTGCGCGCTGGCTGCGCCATGCCATTGCACCAGGTACCCGCCTACGGGCCGGCGTGCAGATCTCGATGCACGGCGACATCCGGATCAAGAAGTGGATGCCGTTCACCGCGGAACAGATCGTGGCGCCCACCGGGTACATCTGGGCCGCCGAGGCTGGACGCTTCCCGACCAAGATTCGAGGCTTCGATCGCTACAGCGCGTCGACGGGCCAGATGTCGTGGCGCCTCTTCGGCCTCATCCCGGTGCTCGACACTGTCGGACCCGATGTCACCCGCAGTGCCGCAGGACGCCTCGCCAGCGAGATCATCGGGCTCACCCCCGGTGGCGCACTCAGCCCGACCATCACCTGGCGCGGCATCGACGACCATCGAGCTGTTGCGACCGTGGCCATCGATGGCGCGCATCACGAGATCACCATCGACGTCAGCGACGCGGGAACCTTGCGGACGATCTCGCTCCCGCGGTGGGCACAGCCGGACGATGGCCCCTTCCAGCTCCACACGTTCGGGGTGATGTGCGATGGCGAGTTCACGACCGATGGGTACACGTTGCCGCGCAGGATCAGAGCCGGATGGTGGCCCGACACGCCTCGATGGGTCGACGGCGAGTTCTTTCGTGCCACCATCGATCACGCCCGATTCTTCTGATAACTCACGACGCGAACAACCCAAGAACCTCGACGGCTCACCAGATGGCTGCGTCCCGGCACTTGCAGAGTCGAACGGATCGCACAGGAGCACGCACGACGAGGAACACAGCAAAGTGGCAATGGACCGGTGTCGGCATCTCCGTCGGGGCCGGACTCGGCCTGATCGTGGGATTGCTCGCGTCGGGCGGATCTGGAATCGCCATCGGAATGGCACTCGGCGCCGGCGTCGGGACAGCGGTCGGTGCCGCAATCGACTCGAGGGCCGCTCAAGAAGACTGAGCCCGCACTGCTGCGCGAGCGAGCTGCCCGGATGAACGGGCCCATGTCGACATCCGGTACAGACGGGACGAGAAGGGAATCGATGGCCACCGAGTCAGACCGCTCTACCGACGAGCCGATCTACATGATCGAGATCGGTCGGCGGGAGGTTGTCAGTCTGTCGGTCTATGGGGTCGTGCTCGCGTTCCTGAGCATGGGCGCTGTCACAGCGGTCGTGGATGCCCGCTCTGGTTCAGCTGCCTCGGCCCTGGTGCTTCTCGTCGCCTTTGTCGGGACGATCATCGTCCATGAGCTTGTTCACGGGCTCTTCTTCGCGCTGTTCGGCGGATCACCGAGCTACGGGGCGGGGATCGCCCACGGCCTGCCGTATGCCTGCGCCACATCGCCCGGCGATCGGTTCCATCCACATCAGATGTATCTGATCGCGTCCGCTCCGCTGGTCCTGGTCACAGTTGCTGCGGTGGCAACCGGCATACTCGTCCCCGAGCTGGCGGCCGTCGCCGTCGTCGTGGTCGTCGGCAACGTCAGCGGAGCAGTCGGGGACATCTGGATGATGACCCGAATGCGTGCCTTCACTTCTCGCGCTGAAGTGACGTTCGACGACACCCGCACCGGATTGGCCGTGTACAGCCACGATCCAGAGGCAACCGCAATTGCTGATGAACTCCGTGCCGCCAAGGAGTCGACACGGCCCCGCTACGTGGTCACGGCCCTGGGAGCGACGATGGTCCTCATGCTGATCGCCATCGTTGTTCCCGGCATCCTCACTGCCGTGGGCACCTCGTCCGATGTCGCGATCGGTCCCGATTGGTTCTCACTCATCGACTACCGGCCATCCGAAGGCGGCTTCGAGATTCAGATCAGCTTCTTGCCCTCGATTCTCGGCGGCATCATCTTCGGCTTGGTGTACGGCGGGCTTCGGGCTCGACACACCGAACGGTCAGCCTGATCGAGCTGGTCATGACGTCGTGGACCAGAAGCCAGTTCGACACCGACGACACCGCCGCGCTGTCGCCATCACCTCTGCGAATTCTCACGACCGACCTGCCTGGAGCGGCCCCGGGTCGTCACCACGACCATCTCCTGGAAACAGCTCCAGCCTGTCGTGCCCGGCTCGTGCGGAGTTGACCAGCCCGATGGACCCGCTGTGGAACCACCTGCTCCGAGACCTGAACAGCTGCTGCACGATCGACTCGCACGCGGAGGGATCAGCGTGGACGACTCTCACGAGAGGATCGAGGCGCTCCGCGCTCGGAGTGCGGAGTGCGGGCCGAGAGGGCGCTCTCCGCCAGGTCGATCACCATGTCGGCCCCTGCTGCCACCGCTGCCCGGTGCGAGATGAGGATCAGCGTGCGGTCGCCGTGCCAGCGCCGCACACCGGCGAGCACCCGCTCCTCGGTCGGCGCGTCCAGGTGCGCAGTGGCTTCATCGAGGACCAGCACCGGTGCCTCGGCGAGCAATGCTCTGGCAATCATGAGTCGCTGACGCTCCCCCCCGCTCAGTCGCGTGCCGTTCTCGCCGATCCGGCTCCCCAGCCCGTCGCTCAGCCCACCGTCGAGCGCTGCGATGAAACCCCTGGCGTCTGCGGCGTCGAGTGCGGCGAGCAGGTGGACGTCGTCGGCGTCGGGGTCGGCCAGAAGGAGGTTGTCCCGGACCGTGGTGTCGAACAGGTGGTCGTGCTGCTGGACGGTGGCGACGAGTCGACGGGCGTCGTCGGCGCGCAGGTCGCTCAGCTCGGTGCCAGCCAGTCGGATGCTGCCCGTCTGGTAGTCCCAGAAGCGGAGCAGCAACGCGACCAGGGTCGACTTCCCGCACCCACTCGGCCCGATCAGCGCGGCGCAGGCGCCTGAGGGGACGCGGAACGACACATCCCGCAGCACGGGCGGGACGACGTGGTCGTAGGAGAACGACAGGTGTTCCACATCGAGGTCGATCCCACTTCCGGGGCGGACCGGTCGCGGAGCCGGTGCTGGCGCAACCGGATCTCGCACTTCGGGGTCGGCGTCGACCAGTTCGTCCAGCCGGGCCGCGGCGGAGCGGGCCCTGCCGAGATGCTCCATCGATGCGGCCAAGGGGAGTACCGCCTCGAACGCCGCGAGTGTCACGAGCGGCATCAGCGCCAGATAGACCGGTTGGAGTTCGCCGGTGGTGACCATCGGTACCGCCAGCGCGAGCACCGTCGTGGCCGCCAGCCCGACCAGGAGGGCACCGAGGCCGCTCGCGACGCCACGGAGACGAGCCAGGCGTCGGTCGATTCCGCACAGCACCTCGGTGCGCCGGTCGACCTCTCCGACCAGTCGGTCGGTGCGGCCCCAGCCGACGAGTTCGGAGAGGCCAGCGAGTGACTCCGCCACGTCACCCTCCAGGTCGGCCCGGGCCGCAGCGACCGCCTCGGAGGCATCTCGTCCGACACGGCGAACCAGTGCGGGTAGCACCACGCCGACCACGATCAGGTAGCCCGCGACCGCGATCCCCAGGACCACGGCGAAACTTCCGAGCAGTCCAGCGGTCAGGGCGACAGCGAACACTGCGGCGAGCGCTGGTACGGCGACGCGCAGCGTCACGTCCTGGAGGGTGTCGATGTCGCCCAGGATGCGCGCCAACAGGTCGCCGCGCCGGCGGTTCTGGAGTCCGGCAGGAGCGAGCGGCGCGATTCCCCGGAAGAACCAGGATCGAACCCTCGTCAGTACCCGGAAGGTGGCGAGGTGGCCGACGTATCGCTCCAGGTAGCGACTCACCGCCCGAGTGACCGCGAAGAAGCGCACGCCGACGATCGTCAGCGTCAGTGTGGCGGTCGAGTCGACCTCCGCGGAGCGAGAGATGAGGTACGCCGCCAGGGCGATCAGGCCGATGCCGGAGCCCACGGTGGCGAGTGCCAGCAACGCCGTGCCGAGCACCCGCACCCACTCGCTGGCCACGAGAGAGACGAGCCGCCCGAGCGTGGCACGGGGGACATGTCGTGGACCATCTGCACGTGGTCGAGGGATCTCGGCGCGGGCCCGGCTGCCGAGGAGGTCGTCGGCTGGCAGGGAGGTCACGGGGACTCCGTCGATCCACTCAGCGCGGCCCACCGACTGCTGGAGGTCCGAAGATCTGTCGCCGAGCCCGTCTCGACGACGTGGCCGTGATCGACGATCGCCACACGGTCGGCGCTCGCTGCGGTCGCCAACTGATGTGCGATGACGACGGCAGTGCGGTCCCGGAGCAGGTCGGCGGTGGCAGCGAGCACGGCGCGCTCGGAGACTCGGTCGAGGTGTGCGGTGAACTCGTCCAGTACGACGAGCGGAGCGTCGCGGAGGAACGCACGCGCGATCGCGATCCGCTGGCGCTGACCGCCGCTGAGCGTGGTGGCACCTTCCCCCAGCCGGCTGTCCAGTCCCGCCGGGAGCGCGTCGATGAACTCGAGTGCGCCGGCCCGAGCGGCCGCCGAGACGATGCGGTCCCGGTCGGCGTCGGGATCACCGAGGGCGATGTTCTCTGCCACTGTCCCGCTGAACATGGTCGGGTGCTGGGGGACCCACGCCACCCGCTGTCGCCAGAGCAGCGGATCCAACTCGGCGAGATCTGTTCCGTCGACCGTCACCGTCCCGTCCTCGGGTTCGATGAACCGCAGGAGCAGCGACGCGATGGTCGACTTGCCGGCACCGCTTGTCCCCACCAGTGCGAGGGTCTCGCCGGCCGCAACCTGCAGGTCCACCTCGTCGAGCGCAGGACGAGACGATCCGGGGTACGTGTACCGGACGGATCGGAGCTCGATCCGTGGCGGGCCGGAGGCGACGACGGAACGACGTTGGCGAGGAGGGGCGGCTGCCGGGAACGTGGGGTCGAGCGGCTCCAGTTCGGCAAGGATCGCGTGTGCCGCAGCGTCCCCTGACTGTCCCGCGTGGTACTCGATCGCAAGTCGGCGGAAGGGGACGAAGAACTCGGGGGTCAGGATCAGCACGGCGAGGGCAGTGCCGTAGTCCAGATCGCCGCGGACCAGGCGGAAACTGACTTCGACCGCAACGAGCGCGGTGGCTGCGGTAGCAGCCCACTCCATGACGAGCGAGGTCTGGAACGCCGTGCGCAGGACCTCCATCGTGGTGTCGCCGAAGCGACGGCTCGTCGCTTCGATCTGATCGGCTCCGTCGTCGCTCCTGCCGAACGCCTTCAGTGTCCCCAGGCCAGCGAGCATGTCCAGGTAGAAACCGCGCAGCCACCCGAGTTCATCGAAACGACGCCGGGTGAGATCGGCGGTGCGCCCGCCGATGAGCGCCAACAACATGACCAGCATCGGGCCGGTGAACAGGAGGATCAGGGTGCTGAGCGGATCCAGGATCGCGACCCCCACGAACACCATCGCCGGGACCGCCACCACCATCGTCGCTGCGGGGAGGTACGTGGTGACCCACGTGCCGAGGTGCTCGACCCCGTCGACGAGGGTGCCGCTCAGATGACCGAGACGCTGTTCTCCCAGACGTCGGGGATCGCGTCCCACCAGTGAGGTCGTGAGTTTCGACCGGAGCTCGCGGCGCAGCTCACCGGATGCCCGTTGCCCGGCGACTTCTCCTGCCCACAGGCACGCTGCGCGTAGCACGAGCAGAAGGACCATCGTGATCATCGCCGGCGTGACGTCCTCGATCGTCGCACGTCCGACGGTGACGCGATCGATCACCGACGCGAGCAGCAGGATCCAGACGATCAGGACAGCGTGACCGAGACCGATGACCGCCAGACCGACCGTCGACCACGTCAGCGCCGGTCGACACGCACGCAGCAGTTGTTGTGGTGCTCGACGGCTGGGCGGCGACGGATCGCGTCTCAAGTTCCCGGCTCAGTAGCTGTCGGCATCGAGGACGACCTTGCCCCGGAAGAAGTAGTAGACGCCGGCGGTGTAGAGGATGACGAAGGGGATGCCGATGAGCGCCACGACGAACATGACTGTCAAGGAGTTCTGTGCGGCGGCGGCGTTGTAGATCGTCAGGTCGTTCGCCGGGTCCGTCGAAGAGGGCAGCATCACCGGGTAGAGGCCGGCAGCCACCGAGGCCAGCAATGCCGAGATCGTCACCGCCGAGCAGAGGAAGGCGCTGAGGTAGAGCTGGTGGCCGACGAACCGCCAGGCGGCGACTGTCGCTGCGAATGCGAGCAACGGGAAGATCGCTGTCCAGGGTCGATCCCTGAAGTTGTCGATCAACTCCGAGTCGATCGTGAGGGTCCAGGCGACGAGGATCGTGGTGAGCACGAAGAACGTTGCGCCGAGTCGTGGGACGAGGCGGGTGACACGGTCGAGCAGGTCACCTTCGACCTTCATCGTCAGGAAGATCGCCCCGTGCAACGACAGCATCGACACGGCGACCACGCCGACGGCGAGCGAATACGGGTTGAGCAGATCGATCAGGCTGATCGACATGTTGCCGTCGGCGTCGATGGCGACCCCCCGGACGACGTTGCCGAGCGCAACACCGAGCAACAGGGTGATCCCGAGCGACGAGGCGAAGAAGAAGCCGTCCCATGTGGCTCGCCAGCGTGCGCTCTCGCGTTTGGAGCGGAACTCGATCGCGACCGTGCGCAGGATGAGCACCAGGAGCACGAGCATCATGGCCAGGTAGAACCCGGAGAACAACGAGGCATACACGAAGGGGAACGCAGCGAAGAGCGCTCCGCCGCCCAGGACCAGCCACACCTCGTTGCCGTCCCACACCGGGCCGATGCTGTTCAACAGCAGCCGCCGCTCACGGTCCTCGCGAGCGATGAACGGCGAGAGCATGCCGACGCCGAGGTCGAAGCCGTCGAGCACGACGTAACCGGCGATGATCATGACGTAGAGCACGAACCAGGTGGTGTTGAGCCACATGGGTCAGTCACCTCCGGTCGAGACACGTGAGCGCCGGCGGAAGATCTCACCGAAGCTGTCGGGCAGCGACTCCGTCGTCTCATCGTCCGGCAACGGTGGGGGTCCGGCCTTGATCTTCTCGTTCAGCAGGAACAGGAACAGGGCGAACAGCAGGGTATAGAGCACGACGAACATGCCGATCGAGAACGCGACCTCGGCGAACCCGACGTTCGGCGACTGCGCTCCACTGGTCCTGAGCTGTTGCCACACGACCCAGGGTTGCCGCCCGAACTCCGCCGTCCACCAACCCGACAGTGTGGCGAGCTGGGTCAGGACGATCGTGCCCACGAGGATCCGCAGCATCCAGCGTTGATCCCACAGCTTGCGCTTCCAGATCCACAACCCGCACGCGACCACGCCGATCAGGATGAACAGCATGCCGAGGTCGATCATCAGGTGGTACACCTGGAAAACCAGCGCGGCAGGAGCCCACTCGTCCTGGGGGAACGCCTGGAGTCCGGTGACCTCGGCGTCCTTGTTCTGGAAGGACAGGATGCTGAGCAGGCACGGGATCGAGATCCCGCTCGTCGTCTCGTTCTGTGGGTTCGTCCAACCGACCAGGTACATGGGCGCGCACGTCTGGGACTCGTAGACCCCTTCCATCGCCGCGAGTTTCTCGGGCTGCTGGTTGGTCACCTCGATCGCCTGGTTGGCGCCGAAGACGAACACCTGGAGCACTGCGAGCACCGCGAAGATGGGGAGCGCCACCCGGATCATCGTCTTGGACAGCTCGATGTGGCGACGCTCGAGCAGGTAGTAGGCACCGACGCTCAGCACGAGCGACGCTCCCACCATCCAGGACGCAGCGAGCGTGTGGATGATGCGCGGCCCGAACGAGGGGGTGAAGACGATCTCACGGAAGCTCGTCATGAACGCCTGGTCGCCTTGGCCGACGTCCTTGACCTCGAACCCCTGGGGTGTCTGCATCCACGAGTTGGCCATCACGATCCAGGTCGCGGAGAAGGTCGCACCGAGAACGACCATCGAGGTGGCGAAGAGCCACATCTTGTTGCCGAGTCGCGAGCCGCCGAACAGCATGAGGCCGAGGAAGCCGCCCTCGAGCATGAACGCGAAGATGCCTTCGGCTGCCAACAAGGAGCCGAAGATGTTGCCGACGAACCGCGAGTACTCCGCCCAGTTGGTGCCGAACTGGAACTCCTGCACGATGCCGGTGGCGATGCCCATTGCGAAGATGAGCCCGTAGATCTTCGTCCAGAACAGCGACAGCTGACGCCACTTCGGGTCGCCCGACCGGACGGACTTGACCCCGAGGATCACCAGGATCAGCCCCAGACCCAACGACATCGGCGGGAAGATGAAGTGGAAGCTGATCGTCAACCCGAACTGGATGCGGTGCAGCAGCTCGGTGGTCACGACGTGGTCTCCGGACTCGATGCGGGTCCACCGCGGTGATCGATGGGTCTGGTGGACACTGGCGAGTTGACGACAGCACCTGGCCGATGTCGCGGATGTACGAGACTCTTCCGGATCTGGCCACTGCGGCGTCGGTGCTCGATGACGTCGACCGAGAGAAACTGTACGGCACGACGATGACCGATGAGACGAGTCCGCTCCTCAGCGCCAAGGCCTACGACGAGCCGTCGGTGTTCGAGCCGGACAATCTGCTGCGCGAGGCCCGGCGGCAACGCCAGCGGCCCGACACCGAGGTGCCAGCGGTGTGCCTTCTCGACCCCGACGGCGACATCGTCACTCATCTCCACTCGATCGGCGCCGCCACCATCCATCCGGGATGGGCCTGCTACCACACCACCATGCACACCTTCGATCTCGACGGCATAGAGGTCGGTGTCGTCGGGTTCGCGGTCGGCTCCTCGTTCGCGGTACTCGTGGCCGAGCAGCTCGCGGCATCGGGCTGTGAGCTGTTGATCAGCGTCACGTCGTCGGGGTCCATCGTCCCGGCCGCTCGGCCGCCGTACTTCGTGCTCATCGAGCGGGCGCTGCGCGACGAGGGCACGAGCCTCCACTACCTGCCGCCGAGCACCTGGGTGGACGGACCTGTCGCGCTCATCGAGCAGCTCGACGGTGCGTTCGGCGATGTCGCCCGACCCGTGGTGACGGGATCGGTGTGGACCACCGATGCCCCGTACCGGGAGACCAAGGGTGCGATCGAACGTGCTGAGGGGCTCGGGATCGCAGCGGTCGAGATGGAAGCAGCCGCCCTCTACGCCTATGCGACCGCCCGCGATCGGCGCGTGGTCTGCGTTGCCCATGTCACCAACACGATGGCGACCGATGGCGACGACTTCGAGAAGGGCGAAGCTGATGGCGCGCACGACGCGCTCGCCGTGGTCACGGCCATCATCGGCCGGCTCAGCCGTCCCTGACCGGACTGCCAGCCACACCGACGAACAGCATCTCCCCGGTGAGCGGGAGAACCTGACCGATCACGTCAATGGCCTCGGTTCGCCGGTCGGTTAACGTCGTTCACCCAGAGAGTCGAACGCCCGAGGAGGGTCATGCCACCCAGCGGCCAGGTGTTGCTGAGCGGAGGGACGTTGATCGACGGCACCGGTGGGGTTCCCCGTCCCGGCACCGACGTCCTGCTCGAGGTCGACCGCATCGTCGCAGTCGGCGACGA
>Ga0105047_10018140_pt1 | contig 10921 bp, 10 predicted proteins | sample MAT04_FD_78384 | JGI IMG/M metagenome (GOLD analysis project Ga0105047, IMG submission 78384) | Freshwater microbial communities from Lake Fryxell liftoff mats and glacier meltwater in Antarctica - MAT-04 (megahit assembly) | ecosystem: Environmental > Aquatic > Freshwater > Ice > Liftoff...
GCCCGGGTGACCGACGCCTTCGCCAAGGACGGGTGGTTCATGCGGACCCGCGGGGTCGAGAGCGGCGGGAAGGTCGAGGGGCTGCCGATCCACGTCTTCCGCGAGGGCGGCGGGAAGACGGTCAAGTGCCCGACCGAGGTGCTTATCCCGGACCGCCGGGAGAACGAGCTGTCGAGCCTCGGGTTCCTGCCGCTGCTGCACTGCAAGAACAGCGACTACGCCGCCTTCCTCGGGGCGGCGACGTGCAACAAGCCGGCCACCTTCCGGGGCGACCCGGCGGCCAGCTCGAACGCCGAGCTGTCGGCCAAGCTGTCGTACATGATGTGCGTCTCCCGGTTCGCCCACTACCTGAAGGTGATCGCCCGGGACAAGATCGGCTCGATGATGGAAGAGTTCGACATGAAGCAGATGTTGAACACCTGGATCAATCAGTATGTGTGTGACCCGAAGGTGGCCGGAGAGGAGACGAAGGCCAAAAACCCGCTCAGCGGGGCCAACGTCGAGGTGTCGTCGGTCCCCGGCAAGCCGGGCTGGTACCGGGCCATCGCCCACCTCCGCCCGCACTTCCAGTTCGAGGGGCTGAGCGCGTCGATGCGACTCGTCGCCGAGTTGCCCAAGAAGAAGTAATCACCCCGGCCCCGGCCGGGGTCTTACGAAACGGTTCCCACGGGGGCGGGCGTTCGCCCGTCCCCCGCCCGCCGCGGCCCGGTCGGCCGCATTTCTCGGAGATTTACGATGGCGGTCGATTACTATCTGAAGATCGATGGGATCGAAGGCGAGTCGACGGACAGCAAGCTCAAGGATCAAATCCAGGTTCTGTCCTGGAGCTGGGGCGAGACCAACACCGGGACGGCGTCCCACGGCACCGGAATGGGGGCCGGCAAGGTCAGCATGCAGGACTTCAGCTTCACGATGACGGTCAACAAGGCGAGCCCGAAGCTCCTCCTGGCCTGCGCCGTCGGCGAACACATCAAGACCGCACTGCTGACCTGTCGGAAGGCCGGCACGGATCAGCAGGAGTACCTCAAGATCAAGTTCACCGAGTTGCTCATCTCCTCGTACCAGATCGGCGGGAGCATGGGCGCGGACAGTCTGCCGGTCGATCACGTGTCGTTCAACTATGCGAAGATCGAAGTGGAGTACGCCCCGCAGAAGACGGCGGACGGGACGCTCGCCGGCCCGGTCAAGGTCGGGTACAATTTGAAGGAGTTGAAGAAGGTCTAGCATTACCCGGGCGGCCCGCGCCGCCCCCGCCGTCCGGCCCTACCCCCTTCCGCGGGGGCGGGGCCGGCCCGTTTTCCCGGCACCCCGCGCTATGGCGTCGTTCATCGACATCCTGGCCCCGAACCGCGTCCCGGACACCCGCGGGATCGAGCGCCGCCGCGGGCCGGCCGACCTCGAATCGTGCGTCTGGTTCGATCTCCGCACCCTGCTCAACATCCGCCGCCCGCCCGACTCGTTCACCGCCGGTTACCCCGAACTCCCGACCTCGATTCTCAACTTCGGGCTGCGCGACTTCATGTTCGCCGACATGGTCACGACCGAAGACCGGGAGCGGCTGGCCCGAGAGATCACCGCCGTCATCAACGAATTCGAGCCGCGGCTGACCGACGTGCGCGTGACGGCCACCGAGCGCCGCGAGCCCGACGCCGGCAAGGGGGACGACCCCCGGAGCCGGCACACGATCGTCCACTACCACATCGCGGCCCGGCTCGTCGGCCCCGACGGGGAGTACGAGGCGGCGTTCGAGAACGTGTTCGAGTGGACCACCGGGCACCACGAAGTCACCCCGTCATGACCCCCGACGAGCTCCTCGCCCAGAAGAAGCGCCTCCTCGACTACTACGAGGACGAACTCCGGTTCCTGCGCAAGGACGCCCTCGAGTTCGCCGACCGCCACCCCGAGCAGGCCCGCGGGCTCAAGCTCCGCGACGGCCGCCGCGGCGACCCGCACATCGAGCGCCTGTTGCAGGGCGTCGCCCTGCTCGCCGGGCGGGTGCGGGCCAAGATCGACGACGAGTTCCCGGAACTGACCGACGCCCTCCTCGGGGTGCTCTACCCGCACCTGCTCGCCCCCATCCCGTCGACGGCCGTGGTCCAGTTCGTCCCGCCGCCGGGGTCGGTCGATCTGGTCCGCGGGCTGACCGTCCCCAAGCACACCGAACTCGTCGCCAACCCGATCGACGAGGTCGCCTGCACCTACCGGACCGGGTACCCGATTACCCTCTGGCCGGTCGAGCTGACCGAGGCGACGGTCCGGCCGCGGCCGTTCCCGGCGGCGGCCGCCGACACCGCCCCGCCGGCGGCGAAGGCCGTCCTCGTCTTCCAGTTCCGCACGTCCGGCGGGGTGCCGCTGGAGCAGACCGGGTTCGGGGCGGCCGGCGACCCGTCCCTGCGGGTGTTCCTGGCCGGCGACTCGGCGGCGACGGCGGCCCTGTACGAGCACCTGTTCAACGACGCCATCCGGGTCGTGGTCCGGAACCCGCAGACGCGGCAGACGGTCGCGGCCGACGCCGACCCGACGACGCGCACCCACCCGTGGGTGCGGCCGGTCGGGTTCGAGCCGGACGAGGCGCTGCTGCCGTACCCGCGGCAGGCGTTCCCCGGGTTCCGGGTGCTGACCGAGTTCTTCGCCTGCCGCGACAAGTACCTGTTCGCCGACCTCGGCGGGTGGGCCGCGGCCCGGGCCGCCGGGGTGCTGGCCGGGCCGGCCGTCGAGCTCCTCGTGTTCCTCGACCGGGACGTGTCGCCGGCGCTCCAGAAGGAGGTGTCGGCCGCCACCTTCCGGCTCGGGTGCAGCCCGGTCGTCAACCTGTTCGACCGGCTGGCCGAGGTGATCTCGCTCACCCACCGGGTCCACGAGTACCCGGTCGTCCCGCACCGCCAGTACCCGGACGGGTACGAGGTGTACGCCGTGCAGGAGGTCGTCCACGTCAACGCGACGACCAAGCGGGAGGTCCGGTACGACCCGTTCTACTCGTTCCGGCACCAGTCCCACGACCACGGCCGGGCGTACTGGTACGCCCGCCGGCGGAACTCGAACCGGACGGTCGCGGGCGGGGGCGAGGACCGGCCGGACGGCGGCACCGAGGTCGATCTGTGCTTCGTGGACCTCGGGTTCGAGCCGACCCTGCCGGCCGAGGACCAGGTGCTCGTCCGGGTCACGTGTACGAACCGCGACCTGCCGGTCCGGTTGCGGGAGGCGCGGGAGGAGGTCCGGTTCGACGACCGGGGGCAGTTCGGGTGCGCGGTCCGGGTGGTCCGGGCACCGACCCCGACGCTGCGGCCGCCGCCGCGGACCGGGGCGTACTGGCGGCTCGTCTCCCACCTGTCGCTGAATCACCTGTCGCTCACCGACCCGGAGGACGGCCGCGACGTGCTCCGCGAGTACCTGCGGCTGTACGACTTCGCCGACCCCCGGGCGTACCCGGATTTGGCCGCGGTCAACCGCCAGGTGGTGGGCGGGCTGGAGCGGATCGCCAGCCGCCCGGCGGTGGCGTTCACGGCGGTCTCGACCGGGATCGGGTACGCCCGCGGGGTCGAGATCGACGTCCATTTGGACAAGGACAAGCTGGAGGGCGTGGGGGCGTACCTGTTCGCCGCGGTGTTGGACCGCTTCCTGGCGCTGTACACGACGGTCAACTCGTTCACGCAGTTGAACTACTACACCCGCCAGCGCGGCGACGAGCGGGTGAAGGCGTGGCCGCCGCGGACCGGCACCCGCCCGCTGCTGTGACCCACGCCGGGTAGCCGCGACGCGGAGTGTGGGGAGCGCCGGTGCCTCGCGGGCCGGCCTGGATTTGTGGCACGGGTCTCTGACCCGTGCAGGCCTACACGGGTCGGAGACCCGTGCCACAAGACGGGAACCGGAATGCCGCGCGCGCGGATCCTGCTCGACGAGCTGTACGACGACGAGACCGGGTGCGAGTTCGACTTCTTCCAGGCCATGCGCCTGCTCGAAGCCGCGGCCGCCGACCGGCTCCCGCCCACCCTCGACCCGGTCGACCGGCTGGCCGCCGTCACCCGCATCCGCACCCACGTGGGCATGTCGTTCCCGGCGAGCTCGATCGCCGGGGTGCGGCGGCCGGGGGCCGAGCGCGGGCGCGGCGACCCCGGGCTGGCCGACGCCGCCTCCATCACCCCCGTCTTCTTCGGCCTGACCGGGCCGAACGGCACCCTCCCCCTCCACTACACCGAAGTCCTCTCCCACCTCGTCTCGCCGGCCGAGCGGGCCGCGCTGCGCGACTGGTTCGACATCTTCAACCACCGCCTCGGGCTGCTCCTGTACGCCGGGTGGGAGAAGTACCGGCTGCCGGTCCGCTTCGCCCGGTACGCCTCGCAGGTGCCGCCGCCGGGGGGGAGGGCCGTCCCCGACCTGTTCACCCTCGGGCTGTTCAGCTTGGTCGGGATGGGGACGCCGGCCGCGTGGGGGCGGATCCGGGTCGAGTCCCCGGCCCCCCCGGACGCCGACCGCCCGCCGCCGCTGGCGAAGGTCAACGACCTGGCGCTGCTGCACTACGCCGGGCTGCTGTCGCGCGGGTCGCCGTGCGCGGTCGGGCTGGAAATCCTCGTCGGCGACTACTTCGGCGTCGGGGCGCGGGTGGAAGAGATGACGGGGCAGTGGCTGAACCTGAACGAGGCGGCGAAGACGAAGCTGACCGACGCCTCCGTCGCCAAGCTCGGGCAGACGACGATCGCCGGGGAGCGGGTGTGGGACGTGTCGAGCCGGTTCCGCATCGTCCTCGGCCCGCTCACCTACGCGGCGTTCGTCGAGTTCCTGCCCGACCCGTCGCCGGTCGCGGCGCGGAAGGCGTTCTTCCTGCTGTCGCAGCTCGTCCGCCTGTACGCCGGGCCGGAGTTCGACTTCGAGATCCAGCTCGGGCTGATCGGGAGCGAAGTCCCGGACTGCGAGATTCAGGAGGTGGCCGACGGCGACCTCGGCGTCCGCCTCGGGTGGAACACCTGGCTGCCGCGGACCGAGGCGGTCGATCTGGTGGACGACGTGTGCTTGGACGGCGACCCGCGGACCCGGCTGGCGTGACCGTGAGGAACGCCCACCCGTCGCAACGGGTGGGCTTTGGTCGCTCCGGGACAATTCGCCCGGTCGGTTCTTGAGCCGCCTGTCGCGGGTGGGGTATAATTCACCAACGCACACCGTGATCGCCCGAAGTCCGCCGCGGAGTCGCCGTGGAGTCCCGCCCCCGCGTTCTCGTGATCGGCCCGCCCCCGCCCGACCTGGCCGGGGTCGTGACGGCCGCCGTGGAGACCGTCGCCGACGACCCGGCCGAGGTCGCCCGCCGGCTGCGCGGCGGCGGGTTCGCGGCCGTGGTCGCCGCCCCCGACGTGTTAGCCGGGCTGCTCGACCGGTGCCGCCAGGACGAACTCATCCTCGGCCACATCGACAAGGGGCTGGCCGTCCTCGACCCGGCCGGGACCGTGACGTGGGCGAACGCCGCGTTCCGGGCGTGCGCCTGCCGCGACGCCGACCCGGTCGGGCTGCCCTTCCTGGAAGCCCTCGGGGGTGCCCGGGTCGCGTCGGTGGAGCGGATCGAGGGCAACCACCCGCCGGACGAAGAGACGGCGACCAACCCCCTCGACCCGGCCCGGCACGGCTACCCCACGTCGCTCCGCCTGCACTGCCCCAGCAACCCCGCCCAGCCGTATTTGGAAGCCGACGTTCGCCCGGTCGTCGGGCCGGACGGGGCGGTCACGCGGCTCATCGCGCTAGTCCGGAACATCACCCCGGAGGTGGTGCAGCAGCAGAAGCTCGACGCCCTCCACGCCGCCGGCCGCGAACTCGCCGGCCTCGACCCGGACCAGCTCGCCGACATGAACATCCCGTCGCGGGTCGAGCTGCTCAAGCTCAACCTGCGGCGGTTCATCCACGACCTGCTGCACTACGACACGATCGAGGTGCGGGTGCTCGACCGGCGGACGGGCGAGTTGAAGCCGTTGCTCGAAGACGGGATGACGGCCGAGGCCGCCGGGCGGGTGCTGTTCGCGCTGCCGACCGGGAACGGGGTGACGGGGCACGTCGCCTACACCGGCGTCAGCTACCTCTGCCCGGACACGGACGCCGACCCGCTGTACATTCCGGGGGCGGCGGGGGCGCGCAGCTCGATGACCGTGCCGCTCAAAGTGCTGGAAGAGGTGATCGGGACGCTCAACGTCGAAAGCCCGCGGGCGAACGGGTTCGGGCCGGACGACCTGCAATTCACCGAGCTGTTCAGCCGCGAGGTGGCCGCCGCCCTGCACACCCTCGACCTCCTCAGCGCCCAGCAGGAGTGTACCGCGTCGCAGTCGATCGAGGCGGTGAACAAGGAGATCGCGCTGCCGGTCGACGAGATTCTGGCCAGCGCCAGCCTGCTCATCGGCAAGGTGTCGGTCGATCCCGAAATGTGCGTGCATCTGCGGCGGATTCTCGACGCCGCCCGGCTGGTGAAGGCGAGCGTGTCGCGGGTCGGGCGGGAGATGACCCCGCGGCCGGCCGACGGCCCGGCCGACGCCGCCGCCGCGCCCGACGCGGCCCGGCTGTCGCCGACCAAGAGCGGGACGGTGCGCCCGCTCGTGGTGACGGCCGCGGCCGACGTGAACGGGGTGACGGCCCCGGTGGTGGTCGAGGGCGAAACCCCGCTCGGCGGCCGGCGGGTGCTGGTGGTGGACGCCGACGAACGGGTGCGGCGGCAGGCCCACCTGCTGCTGACGCGCCTCGGGGCGGTGGCCGAGACCGCCGGGACCGCGACCGCGGGGCTGGCGATGGCCGCCGACAACCACTACGACGCGATCTTCCTCGAAGTGAAGCCGCCGGACATGGGCGGGTACGAGTGCTACCGCCGCTTCCGGTCGGCGCGGCCCGAGAGCACGCTGGCGCTGGCCACCGGGTTCGGGTACGACGTGGCCCACTCGATCGTGAAGGCCCGCCAGGACGGGCTGCGGTTCGTGCTGTTCAAGCCGTTCCGCGAGGAGCAGGTGATGACCGCCGTGTTGGACGGCAACGGCGTCCCGGCGGGTGTGTGAGAAAGCCCACGGATCGCGATCCGCGGGCTTTCGCGCGTGCAATTCCCGAATGCGCTAGCCACCCGGCCGCGCAAGTCCGAACCCAACGGAACCCGCGTTTTTTCGCCGCCGCGCGTGCGGGTCGTAGCGGCCGCACCCGAGCAATCGGGGCGGCGGCACTTGACCCCTCGGCGGCGCAGCATACGTTAGCGGCTTGCATTGGTACGACGACGGGACCGGCGAGCGAGGAGGCGGCAGTGGCGGGCAACCAGAGCGAGCGCATCCGGATCCGCATGGAAGGCTACGACCACGAAGTCCTCGACCGGACGGCGGCGGAAATCGTCTCCACGGCCAAGGAGAACGGGGCCGACGTCCACGGGCCGATCCCGCTGCCGACCCGCATCGAGCGGTACACGGTGCTGCGGTCGCCGCACATCGACCGGAAGTCGCGCGAGCAGTTCGAAATCCGCACCCACAAGCGGCTCATCGACATCCTCCGCCCGACCCAGAAGACCATCGAGGCGCTCAACAAGGGCCTCAACCTGCCGCCGGGCGTGGATATCAAAATTCGCGTCGTCACCGCCGGCGGGTAATCTTGCGGTTTCGAGTGGACGGCGAGTAGGGGATACATAAGAAACAACGGTGCGTGTTCCGTCGGTCCTGCCCACCGAACACCGTCCACGGCTTTCAGACAGACGACCCCGTTTCGCCGCGACCGGCCCTCACGGGTCGGTCAACTACGCGGCACCGCCGGGCATCCGGCGGGGGCGGGGTCAGGAGTGGTTCCCAATGTCCGACAAGACCACCGCCACCGGGGCCGCTAAGCGCCCCGCGTCCGCCCTCTCCACCGAAGTCACCGGCGCGATCAGCGTCCCGGTGGTCAATCGGGCCGGCGCGTCGGTCGGGACGGTAGACATCGACCCGAAGGAATTCGGCGGAAAGATCAGCAAGCAGTTGATGCACGACGTGGTGCTGATGTACCTCGCCAACCAGCGGGCCGGGACGCACCACACCCTCCGCCGCGGCGAAGTCGCCGGCAGCACCAAGAAGCTGTTCCGGCAGAAGGGCACCGGCAACGCCCGGGCCGGCACCAAGCGGACCAACAAGCGGCGCGGCGGCGGCACGGCCAAGGGGCCGAAGCCCCGCGACTACGAGTACCACCTGCCGAAGAAGGCCGTGAAGGCCGCCACCCGCATGGCGATCCTGTCGAAGTTCCGCGACGGCGAGGCCGTGATCCTCGACGAACTGGTCCTCTCCGCCCCGAAGACGAAGGAAGTCACCGGGGTGTTGAAGGCGATCAAGGTCGGGACGAAGGCGACCGAGGCCGGCGAGAAAGACCTGACCCTCGCCGACTCGACGGTGCTGATCGGGACCGCCGGGATGGACGTGAACGTGTACAAGTCGGTCCGCAACATGGACGGCGTGAAGGTGCTGCCGGCCGCCGAGTTCAACTGCTACACGGTGTTGAAGTACAAGCGGTTGCTGGTGACGCGGGCGGCCCTGGAGTTCCTGCGGAACCCGGACGCGGCCCGCGCGACGGAGGCCGCCGCCCTGCCGCCGGCCGCCCCCGAGGTGCCGCTGGTCCGCCGCGGGCGGGCCGGGCGGTTCCAGAAGCGGAAGGCGGCCGCCGCCGCCGGCACGACCAAGTAAGGCGGGCGACCGCCCGGGTGGAGTACGCTGCGATGGCTCATACACGACCGCATCCGAAAAAGTACGTCCGCAAGCTCGCCCTGCGGCAGCCGTGCGTCCACGGCGAGTCCGGGGTCGAACTCCGCCCGTACCAGGTCGTCCTCCGCCCCCTCGTCACCGAGAAGGGGACGCACCAGAGTACGCGGTACAACGCCTACACCTTCCAGGTGAACCCGCTCGCCAACAAGACGCAGATCAAGGCGGCGGTCGAGGAGTTGTTCAACGTCCGGGTCGAGGCCGTCCGGACGATGAACCGCAAGGGCAAGAAGCGGCGGTTCAAGCAGGCCATGGGCCAGCTCCCGAGCTGGAAGAAGGCCGTCGTCGCCCTGAACGCGGAAGACAAGATCGAGTTCTTCTAGGTCAGTAGGCAGCGGACAGAGAACAGGAGACAGGGCGGAAGCGATCCGCCCTTCGACTCCGGGTCTGACTCCTGGCTTCTGGCTCCCTGACTCCCGGGTTTCACATGGGCATCAAACAATACAAGCCGACCTCCGCCGGCCGCCGGGCCGGGAGCGTGTCCGACTTCGCGGAGTGTACCACCCCGCGGGCGAACGCGCCGGAGAAGACGCTGCTGTCGCCGCTGCCCAAGACGGGCGGGCGGAACCACCAGGGGATCATCACCAGCCGATTCCGCGGCGGCGGCCACAAGCGCCGGTACCGGCAGATCGACTTCAAGCGCAAGCGCGACGGGGTCGAGGCCCTGGTGCTGTCGATCGAGTACGACCCGAACCGCAGCGCCCGCATCGCGCTCATCCAGTACCCGCCGCACGAGAAGTTCGAGAACACCAAGAACTACATCCTCGCCCCGAACGGGCTGAAGGCCGGCGACAAGGTGATCTCGGGCGAGACGGAAGCGGTCGAACCGCGCGTCGGCAACTGCCTGCCGCTGTGGAAAGTCCCGATGGGGATGACCGTCCACAACGTCGAACTCACCCCCGGCCGCGGCGGGCAGATCTGCCGCTCCGCCGGTTGCTCGGCGACGCTGTCGGCCCGCGAGAAGGACTGGGCGCAGCTGACGATGCCGAGCGGGGAAATCCGCCGGGTGTCGAGCAAGTGCCGGGCGACGATCGGGAGCGTGTCGAACCCCGAGCACATGAACATCAGCATCGGCAAGGCCGGGCGGATGCGGTGGAAGGGGCGCAAGCCGCACACGCGCGGCATGGCCATGAACCCGACCGACCACCCGATGGGCGGCGGCGAGGGCCGCAGCAAGAGCGGCGGGCACCCGTCCGGGCCGACCGGCGTACTCGCCAAGGGCGGCAAGACCCGCAAGAAGCGGAAGCCGGGCAACGGCTCGATCCTCCGCCGCCGGCCGGCCGGCCCGCACCAGAAGAGTACGTAACGACTCCCGCCCCCGGGCCGGACGCGAGAAGTCGGTTCGCGGCGCGGGATTGTGGAAATTCGCCCTGGCCGCGCGGCCCCGGCGAAATAGAGTAATCAGCCCGAGTCGCGGGACTCGGGCGGCCCCGACGGACAGACGAGCGGGATGCACGCATGAGCCGGTCGCTGAAAAAAGGCCCCCACGTCGATCTCCGCCTGCTGGCGAAGGTGGACAAGCAAGGCCCGGCCAAGGAGCCGATCAAGACGTGGTCGCGGGACTGCACGATCGTGCCCGAGTTCATCGGGGCGACGTTCCTGGTCCACAACGGCAAGTTGTTCCACCGGGTCTACTGTACCGAGGACATGGTCGGGCACAAGCTCGGCGAGTTCTCCCCGACCCGGACGTTCAAGGGGCACAGCGGCGGGAAGGCCAAGGCCGCACCCGCCAAGTAAGTAACGGAGGACGTGTGAGTGCGGGTGATTAGTGTGAGGCCGGCGGGCCGCGTCTCACACTCACACTCACACTATCCACTACGATGCAGCAATACAAAGCGATCCACCGATTCGCCGACACCGGGCCGCGGAAGATCCGGCTGTTCGCGGACCTGATCCGCGGGCGGAACGTGGACGAGGCACTCGAGCTGTTGCGGTTCTACCACAACCGCGCGGCGCGACTGCTGGAGGGCGTCGTCAAGAGCGCCCTCGGCAACGCCGACGACCGCGAGTGCCCGAACCTCGACGACTTGGTCGTCAGCGAGGCCCGCGTGGACGGCGCGCCGATGTTCAAGCGCATCCAGCCCCGCGCCCGCGGCACCGCGTTCCAGATCAAGCGGCGGATGGCGCACATCATCGTGACGCTGACCGACCCGAACGCGGCCGACGAGCCGGCGACGACGGCGGCCCCGGCCGCCGCGGCC
>Ga0105047_10018141_pt1 | contig 10921 bp, 8 predicted proteins | sample MAT04_FD_78384 | JGI IMG/M metagenome (GOLD analysis project Ga0105047, IMG submission 78384) | Freshwater microbial communities from Lake Fryxell liftoff mats and glacier meltwater in Antarctica - MAT-04 (megahit assembly) | ecosystem: Environmental > Aquatic > Freshwater > Ice > Liftoff...
GACGAGTGCTGGATCGGGTTGACACTGCACCGAGCCGCGCGATAGTCGCGCACTCAAGCGCGAACGGTTCGGGCCGCAAAACCAATGCGTTTCGTGACTCAGTTCGCCCGTCGAAATGAACGCTCCTCAGCCAGGCAGAGCTCGCCTCGGCCATCGGAATGACATCGATGGTTTGCGGGGCATCGCGATCATCCTCGTCATTCTCTTTCACGCAGGCGTTCCTGGCGCCGACAACGGCTTCATCGGCGTCGATATTTTCTTCGTCATCTCTGGCTTTTTGATCTGCCGTGGCCTGTTCGCCGAGATGGCACGCGGCGACGTCGACGTACTGGCATTCTGGGGACGCCGCGCACGGCGGCTTTTGCCTTCGGCTGGACTCGTCATCGTGGCGACGGTTCTCGCGACGCTCGTCATCGCCGCGCCGCTCCACTGGAAGAAGATGGGCCAGGACGCGCTGGCTTCGGCGATTTATGCCGAGAACGTCCTGTTGACCTGGCGCGGGACGAACTATTGGACAGATGACTCCTTCTCGCCGTTCAAACACATGTGGTCGCTCGCGCTGGAGGAGCAGTTCTATTTCGTGGTGCCGCTGTGCTGTGCATTTCTTGCGCGGAAGCGGGTGCGCGGCTGGAAGCTCGCAGCGATCATCGCCGGGGTCTTTTCCATCTCGCTGGCGCTGGCACTCGGGTTGCCGTGGTCGATGGCCAAGTTCTTCCTGTTGCACACGCGAGCCTGGGAGTTTTTGGCGGGTGCAGTGGTGGCGCTGGCCGAGGCCCGCCTTACTCTCATCTCCCGCCGGCTGGGGTTCGCCGCGGTGTGCGCGGGGCTCGTCATCATCGGCGCTTCGTTCTTCGTGGTCCCGCCGGGTGCCTTCTGGCCGGGCACAGCCACGCTCCCGCTGATCCTCGGCGCGATGCTCGTCATTGGCGGTGGGGGCGCTCCGGGCGCAGCTCCAGTCGCGCTCGAGAACGGCGCGCTGCGCTTCGTCGGGCGGCTCTCGTACTGCTGGTATCTGTGGCACTGGCCCGTGTTGAAACTCGCCGAAGCGCGACCACCCCTGGAGATCGCGCCCATTTACGGGGTCGTCGTGTCGTTCGTGCTTGCGTGGCTCACGCACGTAGTCGTCGAGCAGCCACTTCTCCATAGTGTCCGACTCAAGAACCTGCGCTACAGCCTCGCACTCGCGGTCAGCTGCATGGGAGTCGGCTGCGCTGCGGGCGTGCTCGGCATGTGGAGCGCTCGGCGTGCCCTCGCCACTCCCGAGATGCGCCAGATCGCCCGCGCCAAGGCCGACCGGGTCCTTTGCCCGACGGGTTGTGGTCGGCTGGACGCTGCTTCACCCGACAAAGCCTGCCGTCACGGGGCTGTCGAGGGACCGCTGTGGATAGTCGTCGGCGATTCCCACGCCGCCTACTGGCTCCCGGCGATTGATGAGATCGCTCGGCGTCGTGGCGTCCGCGTCCTCTACAGCGGGATCTCGTCCTGTCATCCCGAGATAGTACCCACCGCCCGCAACGGCGAGGCGTTGTTCGCGCGGTGCGCGGAGTGGCAAGCCAGGCTTCCCGCGCTGTTCGCCGAGCTGCGCCCGGCCCTCGTCATCACGACGAGCTTCGACTCGCCTCAGGCGTCGTTGGTCGACCTGAGCGGCAGGCGACTCGACGAGGCGGAGAGCCTCACGGCGCTGGAAAACGGAGCCCGTCGGCTAATGGAAGCAGCGGCAAAAGTGGGGGCGCCGCTCGTGCGCATCGACGACGTCCCGCTGCTGCCATTTTCGGCCCATGATTGTCTGGCGCTTCATTGGACTGAGCCTGAATCGTGCTCTTCGGACAAGGCGGTGTCCCTCGGCAAGAACTCTGCGGTTCGCGGGGCACGTCAGCGCGGCCTCGCGGGCGCGACGATCATCGATGGCGCAGAGATAGCCTTCCCGGGCCCTGCAATCGAGGCGATTCGCGGCGATATGATCGTGTGGAACGACCGACACCACCTGACGCCCGCCTTCAGTCGTACGCTGGCCGATCGGCTGGAGCATGCGATGGCGCCGATACTGGCTGACGCCCGCTAGGTCGCCACGAGTCAACGGCCTGCGGGTCGAGAGCCCGCTTGAAGTGCCACGAGGGCGCCGACGACTCGTTCAGCCGCGTGTCCGTCGATTTCGCCGAAGAAATCGGCGAGATATCGCTGCGCGTGGGCTGTCGTGGTGGCGTCTTGCCCGCGCTCGAAGAGCGACGCGAGCACCTCGTCGAGTGGCGCGTCCATCGGCACGTGCGTCGTCGCGCCGGCTTGCGCGTGCGGAGGAAGCGGTTCCTCTGGAGGCCGGCCGAGCGTCACCACCGGGATGCGGTGCAGCATCGCGTCGAGCGCGGCGGTCGACGTGACGGTGATCAGGATGTCGATGTCCGCGAGGTGGGTGTGGATGTCGATTTCGGTCGTGCGTGGATCGACGATTGTGCCGGTCGAGCCCGGCATGTCGCGCAACATTCGGCGGTAGATCTCGGGAGCGTCCTTCTGGTGGAGCCGGTAAATCCAGGTGTGCTGCGGCAGCTTCTGCGAAGCCCCCATCAGTCGCGCCACGTGCCCGAGGTGCTCGTCCATCCCGACCGAGTGACCCGCGCCCGACAGCGCGACCAAGATGCGTCGGCGCGCGCCCGGTGCTTTATGCGTGTGCCGTTCGAGAGCGAAGTGGTCCAGCCACGGCGCGCCGGTGACGATGATGCGTTCCTCGGGAAATCCAAGCTTCACCAGCGTGTCCTTCGACCGCGGTCCCCACGCGGCGAGGCGATCGACACCGCAGGTCGCCCAGGCTTCGTTCACACCGATCTGGCCGTGTTGGACTGCGAGCGTCGGGATCCCGTGCGCGCGGGCTGCGGCCACCGCGAGCGTCCCCTCGCACGTGCGTGGGCTGCCCACCACGATCAGCCGCGGGCCGACACTCTCGAGCGCACGTGAGATCGCACGCGCCGTGAGGTGGAGCTGGCTCAACATCACGGTGAGCTCGCTCAGCATCACTTCGAGCGCCAAGCTCCACTCGCTTGGGTCGAGCGCGCCTGGGCGCTCCGAGGTGCGGTCGAGGCGTTCCATCCCGAGCTCGAGCCGGAGGCGCACCGATGCTTCGAGCGCGGGCGGCGCGAAGCAGTCGACGAGGACCGCGGAATGGCCGTTCGTCCGCAAAGTCTCGAGGTCGTCCGTTTTGAACGCCAGCCACCAGCACGCGTATCGGCCGGTCGACTCGGCGTGCCGCGCGACCGGCATCAAGTCGCGCAGGTGCGTCCAGCGACGTGGAACCATCAGCAGAGGGGTCGCGTTGCGATCGGTGCGCGCTGTCGCTGGCCAGCTCGCCATGCCACGCGCACGCAGCAGCGGGCGCATGAGGCGTTGCCGGCTGGAGTAAAGGTGACGGCGCACCACGCTGAGCGCGCTCGTTGCGCTCGCCACATCCGGCGAGCCGAGGACGCCGGCCACTTTCAGCGCGAGGCTCTCATTGAGCGCGCGGGCGACCGTGATCCTCGCGTTTCCGACCTGGAGCACGCCGCGTTCTCGCTCGAGCAACCGCCGATCGAGGGCATCGACGCAGCTGCTGGCGATGCGCAGTACGTCTGCGCGCGAACGCCTCGCCATCGCGATGCGCTTAACATCGGCCTGTTCGGCCCGTCAAGCTGGCGCTCGTGTCAGGCGACCTTCACTTGCCGCTCTCGGCGGCGATCCGATCGAACGCGACGTCCTCCCAGTTGTACACGACGCGGCTGTTGGGGAGGTGCGTGGCGAAGCGACCCGAATAGTAGTCGCGATTGAGGAGCTCCGCGGGCGAGAGCGTGCGCTGCGCCTGGCCGAGCGCCTTTTCCCACTCGGGGTACTCGCGGCGCACGATCTCCATCATCTCGGGACGCGGGCGATCGGCGAAAGCGCGCAGCTCGGCGAGCATCGAGGGCGTGATCGACACCGGTCCGTCGCGGGTCTCGCCCGCGGGGAGGATGGTGTAGTGCCGCTCGACGCAGGTCGCGCCGAGCGCGAGGGAGATCTTGGTCGCCCACATCTTGTCGCCCGGCGTCACGGCCGAGTGATCGCTGAAGCCGACCTTCGCGCTGAAGCGGCGGAGGTAGCCCATGCGGCGGAAGTGCAGCTCGTTCATCGGCGTCGGATACAGCGTGACGCAGTGGAGGAACGTGAGGTCGTCGACGCCCTTCAGGATCTCGGCGGCCTGCTCGATCTCCTCGTTGTAGGTGGCGCCGGTCGACACCACGATCGTCGACCACCATTGCTTCACGTCACGCAGCAGCGGGTACGAGCGGCAGTCGTAGCTCGCGATCTTCACCGCTTCGTAGCCGAGGTCCTTCACCTCACGCGCCGCGCTGCGCGTGAAGACGGTGGTCATCGGCTTCACGCCGTACTTGAGGCACTCGGTCACGAACCACTGCTCGTCCTCGATCGACAGATCGAGCTTCGAGAGGCGCTCGCGCTCGGGCGCGTAGGGGCGCTTGATCACGCGCTTGGTGCCGTCGGCGTCGGTCACGCCTTCCTCGAAGCGCTCGCGGAACGCGACCTCGCGCGAGCGGATCGCCTGGATCTTGACGTAGTCGGCGCCGTTCTCGGCGGCCTGCTGGATCATCGATTGGAGCACGTCACGGCGCCCGTTGTGGTTCTGGCAGCATTCGGCAATGAGGGTCGGTCGCATCGTAGTGAGTCCTTTCGAGATCAAGAGCGGGCCAGGGCGATGAATCGTTCTGCCACGAAGCGGCGGGTGCGATCGATCGATTCCCTGGCATAACCGCCGATGTGCGGGGTGAGCAAGAGGTTGGGGTTGGCGCGCGCGTACGCGACCAGCGGGTGGGCTTCGAGTGGATGGGCCTCGGTCCACGAAGCGTCGCCGTCCACCACGTCGAGCGCCGCGCCGGCGAGGTGGCCGCTCTTCAGCGCGTCGAGCAGGGCGGCCTCGTCGACGATCTCGCCGCGCGCCGTGTTGATGAAGATCGTGCCGGGCCGCATGCGCGCGATGCGCTCGCGGGAGACGAAGCGGTGCGTCTCGGGCGTCAGCGAGAGATGGAGCGACACGATGCTCGAGGCGGCGAGGAGCTCGTCGATACCCACCGCGCGCGCCGTGGTGCGGGCGATGGCGGCCGCGTCCTCGTCGAAGGCCAGCACGTCCATGCCGAAGGCCGCGCCGAAGCCGACGATCTTGCGTCCGAGGCGGCCGCAGCCGATCACGCCGAGCGTCTTGCCGTGGAGCTCGCTGCCGACGAACGGCTGGCGGCGCCAGCGCCCGGCGAGGACATCGGAGTGCGCGGCCGGGAGGCGGCGGATGAGACCGAGCAAGAGCGCCCAGGTGTGCTCGGCGGTGCTGTGCACGTTCTCGAGGAAGGCCGTCTCGCCGCGCAGGCTGAGGACGCGAATTCCGCGCGACTCGGCGAGCGCGACGTCGATGTGATCGAGCCCGGTGGTCGGCGTGATCACGAAGCGCAGCTTGGGGGCGGCGTCGAGGACCTCGCGGTTCACGGCGGCGCCGATGCGGACGAACAGGGCTTCGTACGGCGCAGATCGGAGCTTGGAAACCAGCGCGGCGTGATCGTCGACCTCGACGTAATCGACCTGCGCGACCTCGGCGATGAGCCCGCGCAGCGATTCGTAATAGAGCGAGGGCTCGACGTTCAGCGCTCTCAACCAGCGGCCTCCTCGAGGCTCGGCGAGCGACGCACGAACCCGAGGCCCATGTAGACCGTCGGCGCGGTGCGAAGGAGCTCCTCGCCCTGGAACACGCGCCACGCGTCGTAGACGATGCCCGGCCCGCGCAGCGATCGGACCATCTCGAACACGTCGAGCTTCCGGTACGAGGGGTGGTTGTTGAGGAACAGCGCCGCGTCCTTGCCCTGGAACGCACCGGGCAGCTCGACCGGCGTGAGCCCGAGCGCCTTGATGTCGGCGGCCGGGACGACCGGATCGTGGATCACCAGCTCGCCGACGCGATCCTTGATCGCCATCGCGATGTCGAGCGAGGTCGAGTTGCGGACGTCGCTGGTCTCCGGATTGCCCTTGAACGCCAGGCCGCAGAGCACGACCTTGCAATCCTTCGGCTTCTTTCCGGCGCGCTCGAGCTCGCGGATCACCGACTCGACGACGAAGGTCGGCATCGACTCGTTCACCGCGCGGCCCTGCTGGGACAGCGTGTTGTCGAGGCCCGCGCGCTTGGCCGCGGCCGCCAGGATGTACGGATCCTTCGTGAGGCAGGGGCCGCCGACGCCCGGGCTGGGCAGCGGCACCGGATCGCGCGGATAGCCGCGATTCGCGGCGTTGATCACCGATCCGACGTCCAGGTTGAACGCGCTGGCGATCTGCGACATCTCGTTGGCGAAGCCGAAGATCACGTCGCGGTACGAGTTGTTGATCAGCTTCGCCATCTCGGCCGCTTCGAGCGACTCGACGCGCACGATGGTCGAGGTGAGCTCGCGGAAGAGCGCCGCAGTGGCCTCGACGCTGTCCTCGTTGATGCCGCCGATGATCTGCGGGAGCTCGCGCAGCTCCTGGAGCGCGCGACCTTCGATCGTGCGCTCTGGCGCGAACGCGAGATGGAAGTCGGCGCCGCGGCGCAGACCCGAGACCTGCTCGAGGAGGGGCGCGACGACCTCACGGCTGCTGCCGATCGGCACGGTCGAGCGCAGCACGACGAGCGCGCCGGGGGCCATCTTCTGGCCGACCTTGGTGACCGCGTCACGCAGCATCTCGAGCTGCGGCGCCGGCATCTCTTTGCCTATCGCGTAGACCGGCGTGCCGACCGCGATGACGAACACGTCGCCGTCGTCCGGCACCGTGGTCTGCGGCTTGAAGTTCTCTCCGAGCTGCTCGCGCAGGAGCTGCGGCAGCCCGACCTCGTGCACGTACGACTCGCCGCGCGAGAGGATCGCGATCTTCTCCGCGTCGACGTCGACACCGGTGACGCGAAAGCCGCTCTCCGCCAGGCGGAGGCCGAGCGTGAGGCCGACGTATCCGAGGCCCGACACGATCACGTGGCGGTGCGTCGCGACGCGCTGCTCCCAGAGCTGGTGGTACTCGAGCACGCGCGAGGGACGGTCCTCCGCGTCGACCAGCACGATCTTGCCGAGGAAGCGTCGACCGCGACGGCCGCGCTTCTCGAGCTCCTTCGGGAGCAGGCGGATGATCGCCTGATAAGACTGGCCTTCGCGGAAGACGATCGGGTTCTTGCGCATCACCTCGCCGACCAGCATCTCGAGCGTCGGCGAGCGCAGCATCGCGCGGCGCACGTCGCCGTCGGTGACGGTGCCGACCAGGCGGCCCTGCGGGTCGACGACCAGCGCGATGCCAGAGGGCTGGCCGCGTTCGACCGCACCCTCGAAGCAACGAAGGACGTCGGTCATGCGATCGCGCTCGCCGATGAAGAGGGCGTCGATTCCGTTGGTGCTGTTCGAAGGCGTACGTGTCATGTTTTGGCTCCGCGCGCGGAAACGCCTCTCACGCCTCAGCCACCTCGAAATGTCAAGCTTTCAGGAAATAGCCGAGCGTTCCCAGGCACGTGGCGATGGCCGTTAAACCCGGAAAATTGCTGGCCGTCGTTTGCGCCAATGGCCTTGGCCATTATCGGCGGACGATCGGCGTCCTCGACCGTTTGATCGCAACGCACCCGGTTCATCTCACGATCGCGTGCGAGGCCTGGCAGGTCGAGCGGACGTCGACGTGGCCCGCGCTCGTGCGCGTCCAGAAGCACGCCGAGCTCGTCCACGGAATCACGCACCCCGGCATCAAGTGGAGCGCGCGCTCGGGCGCGTACGACGAGGCGCTCTGGACCTGGGTCGAGCGCCTGCGGCCCCATGCTCGAGTCGCCGATCTCGTGGTGAGCGACAACCTGGTGGGCGCGCTCGAAGTCCGGCCGGACGCGGTTTTGATGGGGTCTTTCTTGTGGGCCGACGTGCTGGAAGCGGCTCATCCCGAGAACCCCTTCGTCCGCGAGTTCGTTGCGCGAGATCGCGCGCTGCTCGCAAGCATCCGGCCGCCGATGTTGTGCGTCGCGGACATCGCGATGCCCGGCGTGACGACGTCGACCGCCGCAGTGCCTCTGGCCTGGATGTGCGAGACGATCGCGCCTCTCCGCCCGGATCCACGCGTGTCGCCACGTATCGGCGTGTTCGGCGGAGCGACGGGGAGCTCGGGCTCGGTGCTGGAGGCCGCGGCAGCGCTGCTCGAAAAGCGCTTCACGGTCGAGCGCGGCGGGGAGTCCGAGGCTGAATACGATCGCTACGATGTCGTGGTCTGCCGTCCGGGCGTCGGCACCATCACCGGCTGCATCGCGGCGCGCGTCCCGATGGTGCTCGCATACGAGGCTGCGAATAGCGAGCTCAGCCACAATGCCGCGCGGCTCGCGGCGCTGGGTGTGGCGATCGACTGTGGCACACCGGCCCATCCGCTCGCGATCGAGCAGGCGGTCGATCGCTGGCTCGATCCCGAGGTCCGCAGGGCCGGGATCGCGCGGTTTGCGGCGCTGCCCGTTCACGGGCTCGATGGCGCTGCCCGCTGGTTGATCGAGCGGCTCGAGAGCAAACCGAGTTGACATCTCTCGACTGGTCTCGATAAGCCTCCGCCGCTTCATTGGAGCCAAATTCTCGTGTCGATGACATCTCCAAGCTCGATGCAGTTTCGCGGTCACACCTTCGACCTCGAGGCTTCGGGGTGCGATTTCTGCGGAGGGGATGACTTCATTCCGTTCTGGCAGAAGATGCGCTACGGCTTGAATCTCCCGACCGTCTTCTGCAAGCGCTGCGGCCTCTGTCAGTCGCGCCCACGGCCCACCGCGACAGCGCTCGATCTGTTCTACTCGAAGCTCTACAACCAGTTCCATTCGCGCGAGACGCCGATCGATCCGAAGGGCGAGTACGTCACCCGGTCGGCGCGGACCGCGGCTCCTCGTGTCGAGGTTTTGAAGAAGTTCCTCGATCCGACGAAGCCGCTGCGCGTGATGGAGATCGGGACCGGCGTCGGACAGTTCCAGCGCATCGCGCGCGAGAAGACTCAGTGGGCGCTCGAGGGGATCGAGCCGGGCGAGGCGCAGGCCGCGTTCTGCGTGTCCCAGGGCGCCAACGTCCGCAACGTCTTCCTCGCCGACGCGGACCTCGAGGAGGGCGCGTACGACGCGGTCGTCTCGTTCCACGTCTTCGAGCACGTGAAGGAGCCGAGCGACTTCATCGCGCGCGCTTCTCGCCTCGTGAAGCCGGGCGGCCTGCTCTACATCGAGGTCCCCAATCTCGCGCGGCCCGGGAGCCACTTCGACGAATTTCTGCAGTTCCCGCACCTCTACAATTTCAGTAGCAACACGCTTCGCAACTACGTCTCCGTGATCGGCGGTCTGCGGCCCATCTTCACCGCGGAGCGAACGCAGAGCCTCGGCCTGGTCGCGCGCAAGCTCGACGACGGCTCGAAATCGCGCGTCGAGAAGCCTCACACCGGCGACTACGAGACGTACGACGTCGAGAACTTCATCCAGCGCCTGCGGATGCTCGAGCGCGTCTTCAAGCTCGCCGACGGCATCCCCAACGTCTCGCTCCTCGGCAAGGTGCGCGGGACGTTGATGAGCATCTGAAGGAACCCACGTGAAGATTCTCGGCATCGTCCCAGCCCGCGAAGGCTCCAAGCGCGTCATCGGCAAGAACACCCGGATGCTCGGTGGCAAGCCGCTCTGTCAGTGGGTGATCGAGGCCGCGCTGGGCGCGAAGAAGCTCGATCGGGTGATCGTCTCCTCCGACGACGAGAAGGTGCTGGAGATCGCGCGCGGCATTCGCGCGGACCTCCCGCTGGCCCGCCCGCCGGAGCTCGCGACCGACACGTCGCCCTCGGTCGACTTCGTACTGCACGCTCTGAAGGAGCTGGAAGCCAGGGGCGAGGGGCCGTTCGATGCCGTGGCGGTCATGCCTTCGAGCTCGCCGTTCACGCTGTCGTCGGACATCGACGCGACGATCGATCTGTACCTGACCAAGAAGCCCGAGACCGCGGTCAGCGTGATGCAGGCGGATCACGCGGTGCATCCGATCAAGATGAAGACGATGAGCGCCGGTGAGACGCGCCTCGTCCCTTATCTGGAGGAAGAAGGCGGGCGCATGGCCACGCACGAGCTGCCGAAGATCTTCGTGCGCAACTGTTCGGTCTACGTCAGCGGCCGCGACGTCTATCGCAAGTACAACTCGCTGGTCGGCCGGGACATGCACGGCTATGTGATGCCGTTCGAGCGCTCCATCGACATCAACGTCGAGATGGACCTGGAATTCGCGAACTTTCTGCTCGAGCGCAAGAAGGTCAGCGCGTAAGCGAGCGCTCGATAGTGGCCGGCAAGCTCGCTGCGAAGAACGCGTATCGCTCCCGCTCTGCGGATCTGGTGCGCTCTATCGTCTTTCACCACCGGGTCTCGATCGCGACGATCGTGATCTCCAGCATGATCGCCGGCGCATTCGAGGCGCTGACGTTTGCGTTCATCGCAGCGTGCGTCCAGCTCGTGTCCGGGCATCCGTTGGGGCCGGGCTTCTCGGAGATCCCGCTGATCGGCCCGCTGGTCGGGCGCGTCATCGCCGCGTCGACCCCTGGCGAGCTGGTCGTGATGTCGATCGCCGGCATCATCACCTGCCAGATCCTCCGGGCAGGCTTCGCCGTCGCGTGCGCGGTCAAGAGCACGGCGCTCGCGGTCGACGTCCAGCGCGAGACCCAGCGCCTGGTGTTCGAGCGCGTACTCTCGCTGTCCTATCCCTGTACCGCGACGTTCAAGACGGGCGAGCTTTCGAACCTCGTACAGGCGCCCTCTCTGCACGTCGCCAGCATCATCGACTACGGCGGCCGTGCGGTCGTGTTCCTGGTGATGATCATCTTCTACATCGGCGTGCTGGCCTTCATATCGGTGCCGCTGTTCGGTATCGCGCTGGTCGTCTTCGGCCTGATCGCC
>Ga0105047_10018142_pt1 | contig 10921 bp, 10 predicted proteins | sample MAT04_FD_78384 | JGI IMG/M metagenome (GOLD analysis project Ga0105047, IMG submission 78384) | Freshwater microbial communities from Lake Fryxell liftoff mats and glacier meltwater in Antarctica - MAT-04 (megahit assembly) | ecosystem: Environmental > Aquatic > Freshwater > Ice > Liftoff...
GGATTATTATCGCGAATGGCAGATTTTAGTAAGCCTTTCGCATCATAAGCATTACTGGGAGCGATGACATGCCAACCGGGCAGATTGCCATAAATTGCTTCCACACAATGGGAATGTTGACTGGAAACTTGGGCGGCAGCCCCATTAGGGCCTCGAAAAACAATAGGAACTTTAAAACGATTCCCTGACATGTAGTACATTTTAATGGCATTAGAAATCATCTGATCGGCTGCCACAAAAGAAAAGTTAAAGCTCATAAACTCTACAATAGGACGTAAGCCTGTCATTGCAGCCCCTACGCATAAACCTGTAAAACCCGATTCGGAAATAGGGGTGTCTACGATTCGCATGGGCCCCCATTTATCTAAAAGGCCTTTAGTTACTTTGTAAGCGCCATTATATTCGCCCACTTCTTCACCCATAACAAAAACGGTTGCATCGCGCTCCATTTCTTCATCAATCGCTTGTCTTAGTGCTTCTCTTAGCTCGATCACTTGTGTAGCATTACCCATCGGGCAAACTCCCTGAATTTAACAATTTTTATTTAAGGAGCAAACACATCTTCTTCTAAAGTTCCTAAATTTGGCCATGGACTAGTATCGGCAAATTTCATTGCTTCCATCACTGTTTCACGCATTTCTTTATCGATTTCTTTGACTTGTTCATCCGTGATAATCCCGGCTTCTTTAAGAGCAAGTTGCATACCAGCGAGAGGATCGCGATTCATAATCTCTTTTAAGTCATTTTTAGTTCGATAAAGTCCCGGATCGGAAATCGAATGACCTTTAAATCTCTCAGTAATTGCTTCAACTAAAACCGGTCTTTGAGTTTGCAACACTTCTTGAAAAATCTTTTCAAATGCCCCAAAACAGCTAAAAAAATCTAGCCCATCGAGTGTGTAAGCTTTCATGTTATAACCGGGGGCTTTATCCTCAGCTAATAAAGGTACACACACAGCACGTTCGATCGCTGTTCCCATGCCCCACTTATTATTTTCGATGACATAAATGCAGGGCAAATCCCAAAGAGAAGCCAAGTTAAGCGATTCATGGAAAGCACCCTGAGGCACCGCTCCGTCGCCCAAAAAGCAGACGGAAACCTCATTTTTAATTCCTTTATATTTCAAACTAAAGCCGGCTCCTGTTGCAATGGGCACCTGTCCGGCAACAATACCATGGCCTCCCAACAATCTTTCAGTAAAAAAATGCATTGAACCTCCTCGGCCCTTTGCATTCCCTGTGGATCGTCCATACAACTCCGCCATGAGTTCGTTCGGAGTCGCTCCTAAAAGCAAGGCTAAAGCATGGCATCGATAAGAAGTGGCATACCAGTTATTTTGGCCCAAAGCTTCTACCGCAGCAGTTTGAATTGCTTCTTGGCCAATGTAAGCATGAAAAAACCCTCCGATTTTTCCCTGCTGATAAGCCGCTTCCGCTCTTAATTCAAAATGGCGAATTAATACCATTTGTTTCCAGCAACCAATCAATTTGTTTGGACCTAATTTGTCCATAATCGCTTGGCGGTCGACCTTAAAATAATCAGGTTTTTCGGGCATGGTTATCCTAAATTCATTCGTTATTTCAATCTTAAGGGTTGGTGGAAAAAAAAGCAAAAGATACTCGTCCCGTTTTGACGCTCTTTTAGATCAAATTACATTTTTAATTTTTGCTATAGGGATGGTTATAGAGAAAATTAATGCAATTAAAGCTTTTCATAGGTAGTTGGCATGAGTTGCTGCTCGCAACTTTCTCTGTTTTTTAGGCGTCTTACGCTAAATTTAAAACATGTGACAAAAATCAGTAAATTGAGAATTTTATCCTACTGGCGTTCCACTTTAAATCTCCTACTCTATTCAGAAATTTTATTGTAAGTTCAATCATAAGACTCTATAAATAACTATTTTCAAAATAATTATTTACATCTATACCTCATTCCTATGGAAGCGATGTTGATCGTGAACAGTTTAAAAAAATTAAACCTACTCGGAGTCTACAAGAAAAAAGAGATGACCTAGAAAAGTGCCTGCAATCTTAGGATGCGGGCAAATAGGATATCATCAACTACCATGACTGCATTAAGATGACTAATAATCTCGACTTTGCAAAATTTTGGCATCCCGTTCGCGAGAGAAGCTTCCTTCAGCTAAATGAATTTATTAGGAAGGGGTAAAAACCCTCTTCCTGCTAAATTCATTACCCTGAAGTTTGACTCTCTCGCGAAGGGGATGCCAAAATTTTGCAAAGTCGAGATAATACTTTTTAGTTATGATCAAGTCTAGGATCTGACCATTTATCTACCGGCAACCTTGATGTGCCTGTCACAGGAATGCTATTCTCTACATTGTACTTATCTAGTTTTTCTTGATTTCCCTTCTTAATATCCGAATCTATTAAGTGTCTCATCACAAGACCAAAAAAACCGAAAGCAACGGCACTTACAATTAAGGCAGTGGCCAACGGAACGGCAGGTAATGCAGCCATTAATAGTGCAGGGATTAAAATGATAGCGCTAATAGGAACCATGCTGAATATCAGGCATTTCAACAGGTCTACTTTACCTTGAAGCTTAGGAAGTGGAGGTAATGACTTTTCAACTGGAGCCTCTAACGGTTGATTATTAACCTGTGGATTACAATTAATTGAATTCATTTTTTTATCTCCTACGTTTTTATATCATTCATACATTTTTTTGTTGTTCTCTTCTTTCCTATATGTCCAATTGTGCGCTAAAACTGTTGTTAATTAATTAAGATAATATTTTTTTTAAAAAAATATTAAAAAACACTAATTTAATTAATTACTAATTGAAATTAAGTGTCTGATTACAAGTTGATTATAAAAACGTTGAGGTGTTTAGTTTTTTTTAACCTGTTATCAAATATATTTCACATATTCAATAAAAATAAAAATTTTAAGTTGTCAATATCTACTTCATTTGGTATGCATAATCGTTTTGCAACAAAATTTTTAAATAAGGAGATCGAAAATGTTGAAAGAGTCTGTTTTGAAGCTTACTTTTGGACTTTCAGTTTTACTGCAACAGCTACATGGAGGAGAACCCCTTTCGTTAAATCAAAATCGAATGAATGATTTTTGCATGGATTTTGATAAATCTTCTTGGAAAATCCCTCATGAACTTTTTATTATTCATACTATTCCTAAATGTGGAACTCATTTCATTGAACGGACAATCCGTTTAATGACTTCCCATGGAATTGTTAACCGGTACATCACGCAAGTAAACCTCGAAGAAGCATGTAAGAACGACAAAGTTTTACGTTCCATTCAAGTGTTTAGAAAAAGTTTGGTCACTACTTTAAAAAATAGCGGCCATCGATGTCTTGCAATGCATCGCGATCCTAGAGATGCCTTAATTTCACACATTTTTTATATGCGCAATTACCCTAAAAATCCGACCGGTGATAACACTTTGCGGGATTTTTTTAGAGTAGGACCGGAATTTGATGACATTTCTTTTGAAGAGCAGCTCAACGCATTGATTGTTGGTAATAAATACTCCGACTCTTACATCAAATTTTATAAAGAGCGAATTAATTGGGCTCTCAGCGGATTCGCTTTGCCTGTTAAATATGAAGACCTTCTCGGCTTTAAGGGTGGTGGGAGCGATAAAACTCAAAAACTGCTGGTTTCGAAAATTGCTAAACACCTTAATTTAAACTTAACAATGGATCAATTGCAGATGGTTTTGGACCATATGTATGAAGAACAGGGCGACCGTGGTGATCCTGAGTATATAGTGGAAGGAAAAGCCTATAAACGCTCGGTAACGGGAAATTGGAAAGTTTTCTTGAATTCGAAGCAAAAAACTTTAATCAAAAAAATGATCGGACAAGAACTAATTCAACTCAAATATGAAAAAAATAACAACTGGTAAAAAAATTTAGGAGCCATCATGTTAAAAAAAATTATAGCTGCTTTAATTCTCGGGATTCTGGGGACAGCGCAGCAACCGATCAATTCACAAGAATTTGTATGTGAATTCGATCAGATTGAAATGAGTTTTATTAAAACTAGGCAAATGAATCATGATTTATTTGCTTTGCATGTTATCCCTAAATGTGGGACACATTTTATTCAACGCACGCTTCAGTTAATGACCGGCCAAATGACGATCAATAGAAACCTTAATTTGGAAAAACTTACTGAAGCTTATAATGACAATAAAATTTTAAGAACGTTTCAACCGTATCAACCCGCATTTTCTCTGCTCCTTCAGCGTAATGAACACAAATTGATTTCGGTCATTCGTGATCCCCGCGACGCTTTGATTTCTCATGTTTTTTATATGCGAAATTTTCCAAAAGATCCTAACGGAGATAACACGAAAAGAGACTTTTTTACTGTAGGGGAAAATTTTGATACTCTTTCTTTAGACAAACAAATCACTTCTCTTATTAAAGGAGAAAATGGGTGCATGTCTTATATCGATTTTTATAAAGAGCGTATCGGATGGGCCCTTGATCCTGTAAATTTAGCTATTAAGTATGAAGAATTGCTTGGGACTCTTGGGGGAGGAGACGACAAAATACAAAAGGCAAAAGTCAAGCAAATTGCCAAGTTCATTCACCTTAAATTAACAAGTCAGGAATTACAATATGTCTTAGACAATATGTATGTCGATTTTGGAGAAAATGAAGTAAGCGATGGCCGGGTCTTTGAACGGGCCACAACTGGAAATTGGCACACATTTCTTACAGAAAAACATAAGAAATCTATCAAGCAGAAAATAGGAAAAGAAATTATTCAGTTGGGATACGATAAAGACAATAAGTGGTAAATCCTATCAATTAGCTTGAGATAACAAGAAATGTTGCTATGCTTAAATGACTTATTAGTTTATGATCAATCCGAATGAAGAAAATTTCACTATGTTTTAGATACTATTTATGTCAACTACAGTGAAAAAGCATCAAATCCAATGTGTTTGAGATAATCTTGAATTTGCAATTTTTTCGGTGCATCTTCCGATAGCACCTTTCTTCGCCTAATTAAATTTCTTGGAAGAGGGAAAATACCTCTTCCGTCGAAAATTAATAAGCTGGAGTTTGGTTCTCTCGGGAATAGGCAACCAAAAATTTATAGAGTAGAGATAACCATCCATAAAAAACCGGAAAAGCTTTTGACTATAGAGTGAATTAGATTGATTAAAAAAATAATCGGTAAAGAGATCATTAAGCCGAGCTACAAAGAAAGTTAGAAACAATAAACTTTTCTTTTCTTGGTTAAGTCAAGACACGTTAGTGATGAGACTACGTGCGAACCTCACTGGTCCGATGAAAAGCATTCGACCGGTGAGAAATAAGACTTTTAAATAGCAAAAACTATTTTAAAAAATTTTTTTATCTTTTCTTGGTAATTAATCCTATTACAATAATATCTTAAATATTCATTTCTTTTATTACGTGTTACTGTTAATATTTTTTATTACCAACAAAAAAAAGGTTAAATATGTCATTTGAAGATCTAAATTTGCATCCCAAACTGTTAAAAGCAATTGCAGAAGCCGGTTATACAAAACCGACACCTATACAGGAAGATGCGATTCCAATCATTATGAGCGGTAGAGACTTGAGAGCTTCTGCACAAACAGGAACAGGTAAAACCGCTGCATTTATGCTACCGGTATTGAATAAGTTAGCTGAGCCTTCCGAGCTTCCGGGAAGAGGTCCTCGTGTATTAGTTTTGGTGCCGACTCGTGAATTGGCAATGCAGGTTGCTGCTGAAGCAATTAAGTACAGTAAGTATTTGTCGCGTATGAAGACAGTTTGTTTATTCGGCGGCGTGCCTTATCCGATGCAAATCCGAGATCTTTCTCGCCCTTACGAAATTTTAGTCGCTACTCCGGGGCGTCTAATTGACCATTGCGAGCAAAAACGTATTGATTTCTCTAGACTTGAGTTATTTATATTGGATGAAGCGGATCGCATGTTAGACATGGGATTCATTAGTTCAGTCGAACAATTAGCTGCTACACTTCCTGCAACTGTGCAAACATTGATGTTCTCGGCAACTTTGAAAGGAAATATCTACAACTTATCTAAGCGCTTATTGAAAGATCCTGTAGAAGTCAGTGTCACACCTGTACAGCAGAATAAAGACAACATTCAACAACAATTATATTTTGTTGATGGCTTATCGCATAAACTTCAGCTGCTCGATCATTTGTTACAAAATCAAGCTGTAGAACAAACGATTATTTTCACATCGACAAAACGTTATGCTGAACAGTTAGTCGGAATTTTGCAAGAAAATGGACATCAAGCTGCAGCTTTGCATGGCGATATGAACCAACACAAACGTACTCAAGCAATCTTAAGATTTCGCAAACTTGACACGCGTATTTTGATTGCTACGGATGTTGCAGCACGTGGAATAGATGTACAATCTATTCGTCATGTCATTAATTTCGACTTCCCGAATAATGTGGAAGATTATGTACACCGTATCGGAAGAACAGGCCGTGCAGAAGCTAAAGGAACAGCAATTTCTTTTGCAGCACCTCAAGACATGCTGATGTTGAAAAGAATTGAACAGTATATTGAACAATCTATCACACCTCATGTCATTGAAGGAATGGAAGCTCAAATTAAAGCTAATTTCAATTCAATGAAACCTAAGCCACGCGGCGGCAGAAGCTTTGGAAGCAAAAGTCCCTACGGTAGCAGAAATACTAAGCCTCAAAGAAGTTTTGATTCTAATCGTGGACCATCTTCTAAAAATCGTTATGCTTAATTAAAAATTCGGGATTTGAACATCTACACTAACTATTCTAAAGAATAGAGTGTAGAGGTCAAATCCTGGCCTTTTTCAATAAACACCTCCCCTATTTCTTGTATTAGGGATTGACATATAGAGTTGAGGGTAAGTTTCTATTTTTCCATTTTTCACAGATTGATTTAGTGGGATAATAAAATTGTGGATCAAGTTCAAAAGTCGCATCCTCTGCTAAAGTGGCATCATGAGAAAGATTCTGAAATGTAAGTCTATCAAATTTCTGTAAGGCTTTTCTTACGTCTTCAACACTATCCAGACCTGTCGCGTTTTTTAAAGGGGCAAAACAGATTTCACGGGGATATAAAAGCGCCTTGACATCTTTAGCATACGGTAATAAATCAAAAATAAATTTTTCAAACTTCCATGCTTGTGGTTGTTTTGACATTTCCGGTTTCCCATCTTCCTTCAAATGCTTAACTGCTTTCCAAGCTTTATGAAACGGAAACATTCCATAGCACTCATCGGCTACTTGCTTGACAAAATTCATTTTAAAGCTAAACATGCTAATGTTGGCACATAAATGTTTAAGAGCTCCATTAGCGTCGTGTTCTAAGCGCTCTTCATCTTTAATTTCCGAATATTCAATCACTTGAACCTTACCATTATTTTTTAGAATAATTCCTACTTTTTCAAATGGATCTTCACGCTTAACGCACTTAATCACCAACTCTGATTGATTGAGGTCATGAAAACCGATCAATTCAGCATCAAAGGGGTCTCCTAAAGCATTGTCTATATGAACATAGTTAAGGTAACGCACCCCTCGATTATACCAGTCAAACCAAATATTCCGATCTACAAAGTGTTTTAAAGAAGCCGCATTCCCATCGGGTCCCGCTGCAATTTTTGAGCGCGATTCGAGAAATAAATCCCCTTCTTTATTAAGGAAAGGCAAATCTGTTTGTGCAAAGAAGAAGACCTGATCCCGGTCTAAACCAAAATAGTGATGATCTTCAAAATACTTGACAGTTTCACCATGATTGACAGAAGAGGTCATAATTGCCATCAAAAGCTTCCGATCGACCTGATTACCCGCCGCTAAAACTCTTTCGGCAAATAATTGAAAAAGACTCTTTTTTTTTATAACTGTGATGGGAAACAAACCCTTAGGTCCTTCATAACCCAATCTAGATCCTTGCCCTCCGGCCACAATTAAACAGCCCACTTTTCCTTCAGCTATTAACTGCCTTCCACGATGAGCTAGCGAACCGGCTATCTCATAGTCTTTAAAAGGAGTGAGTGTTTGATTGACATCTTCAATCGGATTTAAGATTGTCTCTCTTTGAGCAGTAAAAGTTTGTATGTTTAACTCTTCAATTTGACGAGACAGCTCTTTTCTTTCTACACCGGTTAAATCATCCCAGAATTGAAGAAGGTGTTCTTGGTTAATTTTTTTAAGTTTTTCAAGCGCTTCCGTTCCCTTAAAACTTGTCATTGTCAATCCCATAAGTAAGCACATGCATGTATAAACAAATTTGATTTTTTTTTTCTTCATTGTATGACCTCCATTCAAAATGAAAATGGAGTATAAACTTCATTTATTTTTTTGCAATCCAGTTCCGAAAAAAACTAAAAAAGAACTTAACTCTCAACTTATTAACTCGACTTTGCAAAATTTTAACGTCCCCTTCGCTAGAGAAGCAAACTTCAGATTAATGAATTTTTAGCTGGAGGAAGCTTCTCTCCGAAGGGGATGGCAAAATTTTGCAAAGTCGAGATTAAGTAGTCTTTATAAAATCTTTTCCACTTTGACATGAAGTCCGTTCAAAAATAAAAGCAGGAAAGCGATCGGGAAACAGAACAAGACCCAGAAAGATAACCAAAACCTGGAACCGTTATAGATCACGTTATATTCTGTATTGTTAAAATCAAAGCTGCTCGCTGTGAACAATAAGACTAAAGCAATCGGAAAGAATAAAATAATCCAAAAGATCAACCAAAAATACGAACCTCTATAATTAAGTTTAATTTGTCTCATAACACCTTCTACTGTTTAAAAAATTTTTTTTATTGAAATTTGGCCACATGGGTATGGCAATAAGGGCTTTTTCCTGTTTTTTCGTAATAGCTTTGGTGGTAATCTTCAGCTGGATAAAAGATGCTTGCCGGCACAACCTCTGTCGCAACATCCATCGCTTGATCTTTTAAAATTTTTACAAGATTTAATGCGATTTCTTTTTGATGATTTGTCAGATAAAAAATGGCGGATCGATATTGACTTCCTACATCAGGACCTTGACGATTCCGCTGTGTTGGATCATGGAGTTCAAAAAAATATCTAGCAAGCTTTTCATAGCTCGTCTGGTTAGGGTCAAAAACCACCTCGAGGGCTTCTGCATGACCTGTCTCTCCCGTGCACACTTCTTGATAAAGAGGGTTCACCACCGTTCCTCCTATGTATCCCACAGTCGTAGCAAGCACGCCCGGTAATTGTTTTATGAGATGTTCGACTCCCCAAAAACATCCTCCTGCAAAAATCGCGCGTTCAAATCCATTTTTTGTATGAGCCGGTGTAAATGAGAGGGAAGCAGAATTGACGCAATGTCTAAGATTTAATGCAGTTAAGTCTTCTCCGATAAACACATGTCCCAAGTGAGCCCCACATCTTCTACATAAAATTTCTGTTCTTTTGCCATCTGCATCGAGTTTTTGCTCTACAGCCCCTTTTACTTCATTATCAAAGCTCGGCCAACCGCAATGCGAAGAAAATTTATCGGTTGATAAAAAAAGCGGGGCATCACAGCGTTTGCAGACATAAACGCCTCCTTCGTGATGATTTTCAAAATCACCCGTGCCCGGATATTCCGTCCCTTTTTTTTCAATGATATGAACTTCTTCTGGAGTTAGCTTGTGATATCTTTTCATGTTCACCCCTTAAACTTAAAACCGAGTTGTAAAACTTTACAGCAAATACTCATTCGCTTTTTAGATTAATTTTTCTTCACTCATCTTAATCATTTGACTGCGAGAAGTTCAAGAAGATTATTCTCCTCAACAGGAAATAGTTAATCTGTTATAAATAAAGATACTGCGGATGCAGAATCAATTACAAGTTCACGATAAAGAGGATTTTATGGAAAATAGAAAGCATGATTTTTATCCACCTTGCCCGGATTTAATTGTTGTGGATATCCATCAAGCCACTATTAATGCACGACAAGCTTTACCCATTTTTAATCACTCGATTCCAGCAGGATTCCCCTCTCCCGCTGACGATTATATAGAAAAACAACTCGATTTAAACGAATTCATGATTAAGCACCCCTCTGCTACTTTTTTTGTTCGGGTAGAAGGCGAATCCATGCGCGATGCAGGTATCCTTTCAGGTGATATGCTGGTTGTAGATCGCTCTTTAACTCCCGCAAACGGCCGGATTATCGTGGCTATTTTAGATGGAGAATTTACAGTCAAACGCATGGTAATCGAAGCAGATCAAGTTTATTTAGCTCCTGAAAATCCAGATTATTCACGTATTAAGATTCAGCCTGAATCCCTCTTTCAAGTTTGGGGCGTCGTGACTTATGTCATCCATAAACCTTAAAATTTTACTCGATTAAAATCCCATGGATACCTCCCCTCAAATCATTTTGCCTGAATCCGACGAAAAATTGTTGGAACTTTGTAAAGTAGATACCTACCGATCAAGCGGTCCTGGAGGCCAGCACGTTAACACAACAGATAGTGCTGTACGCCTCACTTATCTTCCGCTAAATTTAACCGTAACTTGTCAAAAAGAAAGAAGTCAGTTTCTCAATAAACTTATTTGCATCGAAAAACTACGCAAAAAAGTCGAGCAACTCAATTATCGCGCTCCTAAACGCATTCCCACTAAAATGTCTAAAAATAAAAAAGAAAAAGGGTTAAAGAAAAAACTCGAACATGGAGAAAAAAAGCGGTTAAGAAAAAAACCCGACTTAAATGATTAATTCATTCAAAAAATAAAATCTGCAAAAAAGATTTCTCCTTATTAACTCGACTTTGCAAAATTTTGACATCCCCTTCGCCAGAGAGGCAAACTTCAGCTAAATGAATTGAGTAGGAAGGGCTAAAAACCCTCTTCCTACTCGATTCATTACGCTGAAGTTTGCCTCTCTCGCGAAGGGGATGCCAAAATTTTGGAAAGTCGA